>Ga0209016_1000057_pt1 | contig 164222 bp, 149 predicted proteins | sample EPASupsiteSAE305_FD_187265 | JGI IMG/M metagenome (GOLD analysis project Ga0209016, IMG submission 187265) | Bioremediated contaminated groundwater microbial communities from EPA Superfund site, New Mexico - SAE3-05 (SPAdes) (version 2) | ecosystem: Environmental > Aquatic > Deep subsurface >...
CTGCACGCTGATTCAATCATTCCGATCCGTTCTTGGAATAACGAGATTGTCGGGGGAACTTACCGTCAGGAAATGGCTCACCAGTTCGATAATGTCCGATATCGAAGACGACAACTGGTCGAAAACATGTTTTCCGTCCTTAAAAGAAAATTTAGTGGCGATCTAAAAGCAAGAAAATTTGTTATGCAGTTGAAGGAGATCACCGGGAAAATGATTGTCTGTAACATTCACAGGTTCTTACAATTTCTTGTCATTGAGGTTTTCTACAGAGCAGATATTATCAATACTGTTTTTTGATTTTTTATCAAAAAATAAAATATTTTATTATCCACTACTGTTTGAAAAAATCGGAAGTCTCCGTGAAATATATCGCCCCTTTCAAATTATTCCCCCGGGTGAATTGTCGGCCCGCCTCACAATAAACCGCCATCGAAAGAGCATACTCCTCCGCAACTGCCCCATAATCCGCAGATGCTTCCGATTTGTAATCGATCACAATCCAGGATCCATCATCCATCTCGCACAACCGGTCGATCTTCCCGGTCACCGGCCCGCCCTCAAACGTAACAACAAACGGCACCTCGCAATACGACCGCTTCACCCGCTTCATCAGGTCGGATGAAAAGAACCGGGTAACGATCTCCCCGAGCTGCCTGACATGATCCTCCGAATATTCCCCGTACTCCTTCAGCACGGTCGCGGCATCCCGGCCCCGCAGCACCTCATGAATGATCGTGCCCTTCTTCGTTCCTTCAATGCCCGGCAGATATTTCGAGACAACCGGTTCCCGGGCCGGCACCGTTCCTTTCCCCTTCCTCTCGTTCTCAATCTCCGAAACGGATCTTGCCTTCACCCGCTCCGGCCCGGTTGCATAGACCGGCGCAGCCCGGGTCCCGCTCTTCCCCGCACATTCCTCCGGCACAACGATCAGCTCCGGCTCGACCCGCCCGGTCTCTGCGGGAATTGTCTCCGGGTCGGAGACGATCGCAAGCCGGATCGTTCCCGCCCCCTCGGGAAGTTCGAGCACGAGACAGTCGGCCCCGATCGCGTTCCCGGTCACGCCTAGCGCCGAGAAGATCCATTCGATCCGGGACTTCCCGAGATCGAACGAGAGACTGGCATCCTCAGGCGCCGTCCCGCTCATGAAGAGATGATCCCGGGCCCGGGTCAGCGCCACGTAGAGCAGGCGCTTCTTCTCGGCCCGCTCCTTCTGCCGCTGCTGCTCCCGCAGCGTGAGGAGCACGGCGCTCTCGGTCAATACGAAATTATCCGCGGGATTCGGGACCTTCACACCCACCATCAGCGGGTTGTCGCCGATCATGATCGGGGGATACTTCTCGCGGAAGCTCATGCCCATGTCCGGCACAAAGACTACCGGGAACTCCAGGCCCTTCGCCGCATGCACGGTCATGATGTTGACCGCGTTCTCAGCGAGGGCATCGAGCGGTGCCTCACCCTCCCGCTCGTCCTCGTCCATCGCCATCCGGAGATCCGCGGTGAAGTCAGAAAGCGCATAATTCCCGGTCTCTTCAAGGGCCCGGGCCATCGCCACCAGCTTCTCGATGTTTGCCAGGATCTGCTCCCCGGCCGGGAGCGCAGCATAGACAGTGTACACCCCGGACTCCGATAAAATCCGGCGCAGGAGTGCAACGAGACCGGACCGGCCGGCGTACTGCTGCCATGAACTGAGCAGCGCAAACGCACGGGATGCCGGCCCGGGACCGGTCCGCTCCGCATACGTCCCGAGTTTGTCCCACAGCGTCCGGCCATTCTCCTGCGCAAGGGAAAAAAGTTCCGTATCCGGAACACCGAAGTACGGCGACCGCAGGATGCCGGCAAGGCTGACATTGTCGTGCCGGTGTTCAAGGAACGAGAGAATGCCCGCGAGATCGTACACCTCCTGCCGGTGGTAGAACCCGGTGCCCCCGTGGACATAGAAGGGAATCCCGTACTCTGAGAGCGCTGAAAGATACTGCGAAAGGTTGGTCCGCGCTTCAAGCAGGATTGCGATGTCGCCGTACCGGGCCGGCCGCTCCGTGAACGTATGATCCGGCAGTTCCTCGTACACCGTGAGCGGCTCGGCATTCACAATGCTGTGAATCCGCCGGGCGATCATCTCCGCCTCGTTCCGTTTCGTCCCGGCCGCATCGCTGCCTCGCGGGGGGAGGAGGAGTTCCACGGAACCCGTATGAGCAGCACGGCTCTTTGAAATTTTCACCGGCGCGTACCCGAACTCCCAGGGTTTCTCTGCGGAGGCGAGGAGCCGGGAGAAGATGAAGTTCGCAAGCCCGATCACCTCTTTTGTGCTCCGGAAGCTGGTGTCGAGGTCCACGACCCGGCCATTGCAGGCAGAAGTAATAATCTCCTGCGCCTCTTTGAAGCGCGTTACGTCCGCATCGCGGAAGAGATAGATCGACTGTTTGGGGTCGCCGACAATGAAGAGGCAGTCGGTTTTGGGCGTCGGCGTCCCGACAATCGCACGGATGATCTCGAACTGCGAGAGGTCCGTGTCCTGGAACTCATCGACAAGGATGTACCGGAACCGGGGCATGAAGTGCGTGGCAACAAGCGAGCGCTCTGTAACAAAAAGTTCCCGGGCATGGTGGATCAGGTCCGAGAAGTCAAGACCGCCGGCCAATGCCTTGCCGTTTTCGGCCAGCTCCGCGTACCGCGAAAAGACGATGGCGAGATCACGAAGGAACCGGACCGAGCCGGTGATCACCGGGTCGGCAGGGTCCATGGTCATCCGAAACAGTGAGTGCTTCCGCTCCAGGATCTCCATCAGGTTCTTCCTTGCCCGCTTGAAGTCATCGAGATTATTCCCGATCCAGTTCTTCTTGCTCCCGATATTCCCGGGCTTCCGGCCCGCGATCTCAAGCGCTGCGGAACAGAACTCCTGCGGGTTGGCAGGGGCTTGGAGCTGCTGAAGGAACGGGCGAATCTCCTGCAGGAAGATTGCAGCCCGGTCGTTGACCGTCTCGTACACGGAGGCAAACGAGAGCAGGGCACGCACCGGGGAGACAAACGAAGGATCGCGTTGCAGGGTAGCAATCTCCGCGTCCCGGAACAGGGAGACTTCGCGCTGCCACTCTGCGAGCACATGGCTCTCATCGGAACGGAGCGCAGTAAAGAATTTTTCATACCGCTCCCGCTTCCCGTACATGGCAGAGAGTATTGTCTTTAAGGTGGACTGGTCCGTGATCGAGAGGACATGGACCAGCGCCGCATTCACAGACTCTTCCTGCCGGGTGTGGATCAGGTCCTCGAATGCTGCACGGTGGATGCGGGAGGTCTGCTGTTCGTCCAGCACAGAGAAGCCGGGTTCGAGACCTGCCTCGATCGGGAACTCCCGGAGCACCTGCGCACAGAACGAGTGGAAGGTCTGGACCGGCGCGATCATGAAATCCTCGGCCGCCCGCTCCCACTGCGGGCTTTTCTCTTTCAAAATCTCGGCCCGGATCCGCTCCTTCATCTCGGCCGCGGCTTTGTCCGTGAAGGTCAGGGCAAGGATCTGCGGCACGCTCACTCCCTGAGTCTTCAGAAGATCGATATATTTCTGGACGAGCACGTAGGTCTTGCCCGTGCCGGCGCCGGCGGTCACCACCATGCTCTTGTCGTGCAGGGTGATCGCCTCGCCCTGCCGTTCGGTCGCGCCCATATCAGGTCTCCTCCCCGGTCTCCAAGACACGGTACGGATCGAAGCGGCAGATCCGTTTGAAGTCGCAGTACTCGTTTTGGCATTTCTCAACCGGGGGAAGCGGGAACTGTCCGGTTCGGATCCCGTTGATATACGCAAAGGTGCAGTCCCGGGCGTGCCGGATCATGCCGGCAAAATCCGCGGATACCCGGGGTTTGAAGACCATCAGCTCCTTTGCAGAGGAATCCGCGAGCACGATGCTCCGGCCCACCTCGCGCCGGATCGTGTAGTAGCCCCCGCCGATCCCGTGGTTGCCGGAAATTTTTTCAAACGCGAGCAGGTAGAGCGGCAGCTGCAACGCGGTTCCCGCCTCGATATCCTTTGCTTTGGGATGCGTCAGGCCGGACTTGTAATCATAGATCAAAAAATGCCCGGAGGGCGTGAGATCGATCCGGTCGATCCGGCCCCGGATGAATATTCTCCCTTTGCCATCCGGTGATACCAATTCGACCGGTTCGGGAGATGATGCAGGATCGTCCAACACGTCCGTTCCCATACCAAAGGAGAACTCGAACCGGGACGGGACGAGCGGTGAATCCTCTTCCTCCGTCTCGCTCGCCAGGAACCGTTCAAAGTACCCGGGACCGGTATGGGTATCGCCAAGCATCAGGATCCGGGTCGCATCCCAGAGCGGGCTCTGGAACGAGAACGTGTCCAGTTCCGCCTTCGCAAGCCGGAGGATCAGATCTGTGGCGTCCGCGAGGGAGGCCAGGCTGACCCGGGTCTGGCCGGAGGCACGCCACTCCCGGTAAAAAGTACTCAGGACATTGTGGATGGCCGTTCCGCGATCCTTGGACGAGAGATTCGGCTCCACCTCCGGCAGTGCCTCAAGATGGATCACCCGGTTCAGGAAATAGGCAAACGGGCAGTTCGCATAGGTCTCAAGGCTGGTCGGGGAGTACACGTGATCCGGCCCGTACCGTCCGGCAAGGGCTGCCTGGATCGATTCGTTCCCGGAAAGGATTCCGTCATAGAACGAATCACACGCCCCCTTCCGGTAGAACCGCTCCATGTTGATCCGCTCCACGAGATCGTTAATACCGGACGTCTCCGGGATCAGATCGACTGCAGCACACGCATCGTCATCGCGAATCACGGCTCCGGCCCGGACCGCAGCGGTGCGCCGGGACGCGGGAGGAACAATGCCGGAGGAATCAGGCCACGGCCGATCGCCGGTCCTCATCCGGATCCGCTCGAAGAATGCGGAGGTGAGGAGCGGTTTTTCCCCGTCCGCCCGTGGGGCACTGACGTACACGGCTTTCTGCCCGGCCAGCAGGGCAGCGATGAAATAATATTGTTCTTCCCGGAGGATCTCAGAGAGCGTCCGGGTGCCCATGCGTTTGTTTTCGAGCGCGTTGGTGAAAGGGAGGCGGGTGGTGAGCCGGGGAAATGTTCCTTCCACAAGTCCGCCAATGAAAACTACCGGGAACCGGATGTGCTGGCATTCCTTGTGACCGATGACCGTGACACCGTTGGAATCGAGAAGGCCGCTCTCATCCCGTTCTTCTGCAAGGGCCGAGACAAACCGGGAAAATTCCTGTGCATCGATGGATTCCTCCGCAGGAATCCAGGCAGCCGTGGCAAGAGTCTCAAGCCGGGCACAGAACTTCCGGTATGCCTGGATCTCCCGGTCTTGGGTCGGTTCATCCGGTGCAGCATACAGGTACGGGATCTTCCATGATTCCAGAAATGTCTGGAGATCACGGACATGATTGCGGAGACTCTTCTTTCCGGAGAGGCGGTTCAGGTCGCGGGTGAGTGTCCCGATCCCTTCCTGTACCCGTTCAACCGTACGAACCGAGACGCCGGGATAGTTCTTCGCTCTCTCCGGATCCTGCAGCACAGCATGAAGCCAGTCGAGTTGTTTCCCCCAGTCGGGATGAGGTCCGTCAATGCCGGCATACCGGGAGACGAGATCCACGTCCGCAGCACTCATGCGGGAGGTCTCACCGGGCGCTGCGACAAGTCTGAAATAGGGGCTGCCGACAATCCTGACAAGATCTTCCCGGGCATATCCGTGGGCAGCAAGACCGGCAATACCCGCCATGAACTGGATGACCGGTGCATGGGAAAGCCGGGGGCTGACGGCAGCGTTCCACGGGATCGCAAACTCTCGGAACACCTCCTCAATGAGCCCATAGTCACCCCCGTGGAGATCCGGAAAGACCACCGCGATATCGGAGAGCAGCGTGCCGCCAGCATTCAGCCGGCCGATCTCCGCGGCGATCCCGTATACTTCTGCAGACCGGGAAGGAAACGACCGGACATGAAAAAAATCCTGACCTGCAAGTGTCCCGGTCTCTGAAAAAAGAGCGGTGATCGCTGCCCGAGGAGTGGATGGATCAAATGCGGGTTGTTTTCCTGCCCCGGCCCGGCTCCGGAAAATATCCGGATCGATCCCATCGGGAACAAAGATGTATGCTTCCCCGGCATGCTCCCGCACGGTATCGAAGAGATCCTGTTCGAGCGGCAGGGGCTCATAAAATCCATAGATGAAGACCCGGCCCAGCGGTGATGATGCAGAGCGGTTGAGATAATTGATGGTCCATTCAAGGATTGTGCCGTCGTCAACAAGATCCAGGTCCCGCAGGCAGGCGCGGTATTCCGTGATGATCGTATCAAGCTGATCGCTCTTCTCACTCTGGAGATCCAGGAGGCATTCGGGAAATGCAACTTTCCGCGTCAGGATGATGTTCATGAATATTTTGAGATCGCCAATGGTGCCGGGTGCAGGGCGATCGTGTGAGATAAATAGCGGAACCGTGACGTCGGGATCCTCAAGAATTTTTGTAAGCAGCAGTTTCGATTCACTCTCTGACAGGGACCGTTCGGTGGTCCGGTTCTCGTCAAATATTGTTTTGCAGAACCCATCCAGCGTACAGATGCGTGACGGAATGAAGGGAATATTCTTCCCGGTAAGGTAATCCGTGACATACACGACAAGTCGTTTCGTTGGGAGAATCAGCCAGCTCGTGAAGGGATCCTGCGTTGCGGCCGTGGCAAAACGGGTGATGACCGTTTCCAGCGCTTCCCCGGGAAGTCCGTACTCCACAGTACCATCCCGATCGCGGGAGTCCGTAAAAGACGGTGCGGGCATGATAGGAGATCAACCTGCCGGGAGAAAAAAGGGAGGGATTTATTCAAAGGGCTTATCGAGCGGGATCGTCTCGATCGTCTCCCTGGTCACGGCAGAGACATCGATCTCGTGGGCCTCTGCCTCCTTGGTGATCTTCTTAATGTCGTGCTCAAGCTCCTTGATCGGGATGAGTTTCTTCCTCTTCTCCATCGGGGGATTCATCTTCTCGGCTTTCTCGTAATCCACGACGTTCTGGAGGATGTCATCCGGGAGGGATTCGCAACTCTTGAGAAGCCCCAGGAATTCATTGAAGAAGTAGGTATCAATCTGCATCCGGCGTTTTGTGGCATGGGCAAACTTGCCGATCACGTGGCAGATATTCTCCCGGTCTTCGGGGCTTAACTGATCAACGAACTGGTAGTCCTCGATCTTCTTAAGGGCGAGAACCACCGGCTCCAGGCATTCATGCGTGACAACATACACCCGGTAATCGGCCATGTCAAGACAGAAATCATCCAGGTATGCAAGCGTGTTGGCCGGTACAACCAGGAAGATCTCCTTCTTGACATTCTCTTCCTTTGCATACTTTTTCGCGGCCTCGGCCTGGTTCTTGATATACAGGGGAAAATTCCCGAGTTCATCGGAGTTCTTCGGGCTCTTGGCATCGAAGATCACGTACTGGTCAGCGATGATGACTGCATTGTCCGGTTTCTTTGTCGAGAACGGGAATTTTTCCTTGTCGCAATATTCCATGGTGTGCCGCTGGCAGATCGAACGCAGGGATTGCTCGACCACCTCCTCGTGCTTCTTCCAGGTCTGCTCCATTGCGGCAAATTCATCCCGGATCTCCGCGTCCCGCTCGGCCTGAACTCTGAGCCGGTCATCTTCGAGCTGCTTTTTGAGAGAGACCAGCTCAGTGACCCGCCCATCATGTTCGCGGATACGTTCTTCCTCACGCTGCCGGAGTTCGGCAAGTGTTTTCTGGGCCTCGATAAACTGGGAGTTCAGCTGATCGTATTTGGCCTGTGAAGCACTGAGATCTTCTTTTAACTGGCTCATTGCCTGCTGGTTCCTCTTGTCAGCGGCAATCAGTCCCCCCGCAATATTCTCCCGTTCATTGATCCTTCCCTGCAGTTCCTCATTCTTTGCTGCAAGTGTGATCATGTCGCCTTTCAGCCGGAGAATATGATCCTCACCGTTCACCTGCGCCTCCGCAATGGTTGCCCGTTCACGTTCTTTCTCCGTGATCTTCTCATTAAGGGACTGGGAACGGAGTTGTTCCGAAGAAAAATTCTGCTCCAGTTTTTTTACCTGCTGCTGCTGGTATTCAAGCGTCTGGGAGAGATCCCGGTTCTTTGAATTGAGTTCTGCAATCTCCCGGTCCTTTTCCTGCACAAGTCCCTGGAGTTGTTGGAACTCTCCGAACGCATCATACCCTTGTGACACGACGCCCTGCCATGAGAGAAGGCGTTCGAAAAAACCAACATTTTTAATGCGTTCAAAGAACCTGCGGAGATGTTCAAAGGGGGGAGCGTCCATGGATTACACCGTGTAAATTTTATTCTCTAAAGCGGTTGAGGATTTTAGGAGGATTCTGCTTATTAACATTCTGTGCGACACGTGAAAATGAGACTTTCCAAATTACTCCATCGGATCTGAAAATATCCTCCCTTGATTTTTGGATAACGTTGTCACCCTCCGGATTAAATTCTCCCTGATCATATCTTCATTAAGTCCATGAATGCACAGATCGTCCATCCGCACAATGTCATCCCAATAAACCGGGGAGACACCGTGATAGAAACGATCTCTTCATTCTCCATAATCATGTTCCTGATCTCCCGGCAGAGATCCGGGGCGGGTTTACGAACACGCGGATGGTCGGGATGGGACCGGACAACGCGGAGCCGGGTAAAGGAAGTCGAGTGACACACACGAGCCGGCCCTGCGTTCCTGTGCCGGGATGACGAGCAATGCCAACCTGTCCGTTCTGTTCCAGTGAGATGGTGTACCCCCTGCTCAATACCTGGCGGTGCAAGCGGTGCAAGAATATCTGGAAAGAGGAGGAGCAGGATCCCTCAATAGCCTTCAGTTCCGAGGGAAAGTCAGTACGGATCAGGAAACGATCCGATTCCCTTGAAACACGGATGGAGAAGAGACTCAGCGTGTACCTCGCCCGGTCCAGCGGGAAATTCTGTCTTGCCACCATCACCTGGCAAGCGGGGGATATTTCTTTGGAACTGTTCAGCAGGTACCTGAAGCAGTGCGTGAAAGACCGGACCCTGTCGGAAGAGAGGGATCGCTACGGGCGGATCTGGTATCTGCGGCCCGACACGAAGAATTAAAAATGAAATTCACCGGGTAATCCCGGTTTCCCGCGGTACACCGTCAAATTGGATTAAGGTGCTGCCAGAGGTCGACGTTCGAGGGAGATCGGACCGGCGCCCACCCGTTCATGACGGGCACCGGGTGGTAATAATATTCACAAAACTCTTGGGGATCTTCGCTTCAAGGGACTGCTTCATTGCATCGATAATGTCCTGCACATCGCTCATCCGCATATCCCCGTCAAATTCCAAAAAGATCTCAATGTAGATGCTCCCCCCGCTCCGCCGCGACCTGACCGCATGTACCTGTTCGTACCGGTCAAAGTGATTGGCCAGTTCTTTGATCACCACCAGCTGGAGTTCCTCTTCCAGCGTGCGATCGAGAAGATCCGGCAGCGACTGCCGGATCATTCCGTATCCCGACCGGAAGAGGATACCGATGATCACAAGGGACGCGATCGGGTCGATGTATACTGCCCACGGAAAGCCGGTGCAAAGAACCGAAAGGACCAGCGCAAGGAGGACCACGATGTTCGAGAAGGCCTTGAGCCTGAAAAGCCGCCACTGGGAATCCATCAGGGGCGAGGGTTCCCGTTCTGCGATCCGGAAATTCCGGACCCAGAACCAGGTATCGATGACGATCATGAGGGAGGCAATACCCACACCGACCGCAATCCCGCTGCTGCCAAGCACGGCCGGGACGAGGAGCCGGAAGGCTGCAATGACAACAAGGATCAGTACGGATATGATGAGGATGCCGCCCGTGATGATCCGGGCAATGTTCTCGAATTTTCCCATCCCGTAATCGTAGGTGCCGGGATCGCCCCGGGCAATCGTGCGGGCGATCATCCAGGAGACGATGATGCCCAGGGCCTCGTTGATCGTCTTTAAGGCAGACGCGTAGAGGGTGACCGATCCGGAGAGGAACGCTGCAATGAGTTTGGGGATGACGGACGCGACCCCGGCAAGGATGTTGTAAAAGAGAGCCCGCTCCCGCTCCAGTTCTCCCCGGTGGATCCGTTCCCTCTGCTCATCCGAGAGCCCCGCGGTTCTGCTCATGATGTCACTATCTGTTGCATGCCGGATCTAAAAACACTGCCCGTCAGGGAAGACGGCAGAAAAAACCACCCCTCATAACGACCAGCAGAACATCCGGTTTTAATAATCCCGTCATCCAATGACCATTACGAGTATTACCATGACCGCCCCGGCCATCCCGGATCACCATTTCATCCCCAAGGAACGGATCGGCAATGTCATCGACGCCATCTACGCATTCTCCATGACGCTGCTCGTCACCACCATCAGCGTCCCACCCAAGTACGATCGCAACTCCGTGGCCGAACCGGTCCAGACCATCATGGCGAATGTCCTGCCCGATCTGCTCCACTACTTCATCGCGTTCATTATCCTCGCGCTCTTCTGGTACTTCGAGCACCAGCGCTTCCGCCACCTCATTCACCTCGACCGCCCGCTGCTTTCTCTCAACATTGCGAGCCTTGCTTTCGTCTGCCTCATCCCATTCACAACGAACGTTGCCGGCGACTATCCTTTCGACACCTTCGGCTCCATGCTCTTTGAAGTCAATATCTTCATCATCGGCATCATTGCATTCGCCCAGTGGCACTATATCCGGCACCACAGGTCCGAACTTGTCCCGGATCTCGCTGAGAACCGGATCCGGCGCGAGATCCGCTGGTCCCTGGTCTATCCCATTCTTGCTGTGATCGGATTTTTTATCGCGATCTTCAGTATCCCGGGCAGTGCAACAGTCTTCATCCTCTCCCCGTTCATCATGGCCTGGCTCTTCTGGAAAGACCCGGTCAAAGAATAATGGGGGCATCTTTTTTTGCTGTAACGGAGTTCTGCGCCATCGGAGCCAGGCTCCCTCAAAAAAATCCAAATGCTGACTACTAAATGTAAACGATCGAACTCCCCCCAGTCTGAAGAAAAGCTTCGGTTCCTGAAGAAAAGAGATACAACTGATCTGCCGTACCGGAATAACGTGGAGAATGCAGCCATTCACCGGTATTCCGGTACCGCGTATCGTTCGAGATTGAGGTTTCCTTTCCTTGTATTGACAAAAATTGTGGGGACGCGGGTTACCACCAGGTCTCGGGGAATGCCATGTTGGTATAGATATCCTCAAGTCGTGCCTTGTGGCCCCGTTCCATGTTTGCCAGCTGGGAGAAGAGCAACTGTGTCTCTGTGTCTGCAGCTGCATTCGCAAACTGGGTGTACATCTGCATGGCCTCAAGTTCTTTCTTGATGGCAAGGACCAGGCCGTCGAGCGGCTTTAAGTCCGTGGTCAGCTTCGGTGATGGGAGTGCATCCCCGACCTTGTAGTCGTGGCCGTCAGTGAACTTCATCTTGCTGACATCCTTTGCCAGGAATCCCTGGAGGAACTCGCGGTGCTTCTTCTCTTCCCCGGCAAGTTCGTCAAAGAGTGCGTTTAAGGCCTTGTCTTTTGTCTTATCCGCAATGGTGCGGTAAAACGTGTAGGCTTCCACTTCTCTGTCAATTGCCAGAGAAATTATCTTTTTTGCATTTTCGGGTTTCATACTCACACCTCTGTTAAAAATTTGTAAGATTATTTCTTTGCAACCGGATTGAACACGTTCTGGTAGATCATGTCGCTACCGGTGTTGTTCAGCCGTGCACGTTCTTCCTTCTCCTCAACATAGGCCATGAGCGGAAGTTCCATGTTTACACCGGGGGTGTGGCCGAACATCTTCTCGAGTTCGACCTGCTGGGAGTGCATGATGAGTGCATTCGGGATCTCAGCTGGACAGATCTCCTCGCACTGCCCGCAGTTGACGCAGGAATCAGCAATGTGCGAGTACCGGATCAGGTGGAACATGAAGCTGACCGGCAGCTCACCGGGCGGGACCATGAACGGGTTCTTGGTCGTGCAATCCACGCAATAACAGATCGGGCAGGCCTCAATGCACCCATAACACTTGATGCACCGGGATGTCTCGGACATGATCTTCTTTAACCGGTCCTTGCCTTCGCCCAGTGCCTCGAAGTCGTGCTTGCGCCACTTGTCGCCGAGCTTGAACATCGCACCTTCGATCTTTCCCCGGATATCGAGCCCCTTCGGGTTCGCGGGTTCCGTTGCAATGATCCCTTTCTTGATGGCACCGGCCATGAGTTCGGCTCCCTTCTCGGAGCAGACCTCAACAAAGGTTGCCTTGCCGGCACGCGGGCCGATAACGCCCCAGTTCCCGCAGGCAATGTCAGCCTGCCGGGGGATCTTCATCTTGCAGCGGCGGCAGTTGCTTCTGCGGCCATAGCCGGCCTCTTCGAGTTCATCGATGGAGATCCCCTTGTGACCCCCCTCGTACTCGATGATGAACTGGCCCTTGTCGATCTCTTCCTTGTGCACCTTCTCGGGGTCGACACCGAACTTGTCGGCGATCATCTTACGGGCAAGTACCGGGCTGACCGATCCCCCGCAGTTGACACCGATCATGATGATATTGTCGAGGTTGATCTGCTTGCGCTTTGCAAGTTCATAGAACCCCATGGCATCGCAGCCCTTGACCGTGACACCAATCTTCTTGTCCTTTGCACCGTCCAGGTACTTCTTGACAAGCTTAGGCATCAGGAGCGTTCCGCAGTGGAGCGACCCGGCCGTGTTGGCAAGATCCTTGGAATCGGTGACAAAGACCGGGACTGCATCATAGAGGTCCACACCGCGGGTGACCACGAGGACCGCATCCACGACCTTGTTGTCGAGGGCATATTTCCACAGGGCAGTTACTGCGCCTCCGAGTTCTGCCTTCTTCTGGATCTCTGCATCGTTCGTCCAGGCATAGAGCATGTCGCCTTTCTTGGTCATGTTCAGGCCTCCTTAATCTTCTCAACCTTGACAGCACAGTGCTTGAGCTCCGGCATCTTGGAGAGCGGGTCGAGCGCCGTGTTGGTAAGGTCATTTGCACCATGGACAAAGTGCATCGGCATGTACAGCACTTTCGGGGCCACATCATCCGTCACACGTGCAACGGCGATGGATTCACCACGGCGACTCGTCACCTTGATCTTTTCGTGCTGCCTGATACCGAGCTCCTTTGCATCCAGCGTGTTGAGCTGGACATAGTTTTCAGGCACTTCGCGGTGAAGGTCCGGACAGCGGTCGGTCTGGGTTCTCGTGTGGTAGTGGAAGATACAACGTCCGGTCATGAGCGTGTACGGGTATTCTGCATCCGCAACTTCCGCTGGCGGGCGGTACTCAAGACCGAACATGGTACCCTTGCCATCCGCTGCGGCGAATTTGCCGATGTGGAGGATCGGGGTTCCCGGGTGCTCGATGGTCGGGCAGGGCCAATGAACGGACTCGGGCTTCTCGATCTTCTCGTAGGTTACACCGAACTGGCCAGGGGTTACTGAGCGCATGTCGTCCCAGACATCTTTTGAAGTCTTCCAGTCAAAGCCCTTGAGGCCCATCTTCCTTGCCATCATACCAATGATATCCCAGTCTGCTTTTGACTCCCCGGGGCCATCTACGGCCTTCCGGACACGGTTGACACGCCGCTCGCCGCTGGTGAATGTCCCGTCCTTCTCTGCAAAACAGGTGCCAGGCAGGACAACGTCTGCATATTCGCAGCTCTCGTTCCAGTAGATATCCTGCATGACGAGGAAGTCGAGCTTCTCAAGGGATCTCCTGACATGGTTGGAGTCGGGATAGGATACCACGGGGTTCAGTCCAAGAACATACAGAGCCTTGATCGGGTCACCGCACTGGGTGATCTGCTCAGTTAAGGTAACACCGTACCAGTCAGGCAGGGAACCTTCCTTCATGAACCAGGCCTTCTCCATCTTGGCGCGGTTCTCGGGTACTGCGACTGCCTGGTAACCGGAGAAGACGTTCGGGTATGCACCCATGTCGCAGGCGCCCTGGACATTGTTCTGGCCACGGAGCGGGTTGACACCGACACCCGGGCGGCCGATGTTGCCGGTTAAGAGTGCGAGGTTCCCCATTGAACGGACATTGTCGGTACCAGTAGTTAACTCGGTGATGCCGAGGCAGTAGATGATGACCGCGTTCTTTGCATTCGCGTACTGGCGGGCGAACTCCTTGACCGTTTCGAGGGGGACACCGTGAATCTTCTCACAGTCAGCATAGTTCTCGACGGTTTTCTTGAGGTCGTCGAAGCCTTTCGTGCGCTCCTTGATAAATTCCTTGTCCTCAAGTCCTTCCTTGATGATCCAGTACATCATGGAGTTGGCGAGCGCGATGTGGGTTGACGGGGTGAACCGGATCCACTTGTCGGCCAGCCGTGCCGTTGGGCTGAGACGGGGGTCGACAACGACAATCGGGATTCCCTTCTTCTTAGCCTGCATGACGCGGCGGCCGGCAAGAGGATGGGCTTCGACAGCATTGGAACCCCACATGACGATAAGGTCGGAGTTCAGGACATCTTCGAACGGGTTGGTGGCTGCACCGGACCCAAAGGAGAGCGAGAGACCGGCAACAGAAGGCCCGTGACAGATACGTGCGCAGTTGTCTACGTTGTTGGTCTGGAAGGCGACACGTGCCCATTTCTGCAGGGCATAGCAGTCCTCGTTGACGGTACGGCACGAAGTATGGAACCCGAGGGCCCGGGGGCCGTTCTTATCGGAGATCTCCTTGAACTTCTTCGTAACAAGGTCGATGGCTTCGTCCCACGAGGCTTCCTCGAACTTGTCGCCCTTCTTGATCAGGGGCTTCGTAAGCCGGCCGGGCTTCTGGACAGATTCCCAGCAGGTTGTGCCTTTCGGACATAGCTTGCCTTCGTTGATCGGGCTGCGCTTGTAGGGTTCTACACCGACAAGCTTGCCATCATTAACCACGAGATTCAGACCGCAGCCTACGCCACAGTATGGACAAGTCGTGGGTACATACTTAAGAGTACTCGAATTATCACGCATTTTCTCACCATACACTCACGGATGCCCCGGCCAAAAGACCGGAACGCCCATGCATACACACCTCTGATGATGATTAAGCAAAATTGAAAAAGCAATTTTGCGTGATAGGGAATCTTGATAAAATCATATTTATATCTTATGAGTTTAACGTGAAAACTGGTGATTGGTTTGGGGTGTGAGGATGGTATCCGATAAAACATGCAGAAATTGTGAGCAGATCTACCCGATTTTTTATGCACAACCTGTGCCGCGCAGGACAGTGATTCCCCGATGAGATCCCCTCCGATTCCCCCGATACTCATCAACATTGTCAATACCGCACTCGATGCCTGCGATGGCGTAAAATTCCATCCGGGCAGTACCTGCAGCAGGTGTGGCGGCACGCTGTCCGGGTATGATGAGCGGGAAAAACGGTTTGCCGTACTGGTGGAAGACGATAAAACCCGCCCGGTAACGGTGATTATTCAGCGTTCCTACTGCCGCACCTGTAAGATGGTCTTCAACCCGCCGGAACCGTTCTACCCGGGTACCCGGGTTGGATCGCCGGTAGTTGATCTCTGCCGTTACCTATCAAAAGTGATGCCATACTCCCAGGCTTCCACCTATGTTGGGCGCTTGGGTGTGCATCTGGATCGCTGGAGTGCCCGTAATTATGCCATGATGCGGTTACCCGAGGTACCTTCCGTAGACATATTCGGTATGCCGATCCCGGTATCAATCATTGACTTATCCACGATTGCCGGGACCCGACATGATACGGGCAGTCTCACCATGGATGATGTGCTCACGGCATGCCACTATCCGTCAGGAATCACTCCCCATACAAAACGATCCGAACGCGAGAATGCAGAGAGTCGTTCATGAGATGAACGGTAAGGGATGTCATCTCTGCCCACGGGCGCCAAGAGCGATGGTTGTGATAGCCGGATAGTCACCAGCAGTTACCAATCATAAAAAGTTTATCAGATGTAATGCTACCGGATACCTATGACAGGTAACCATGAGAATTCAGAACGAACACTCGCATCAATGATGGATGACCATCACATCAGCCCCCGTTTGCAGGGCCAGATACAGCAACTGTCGGCATTCCATACCTACCCTGCACCCGGCATTCTCATCGGGGCTTTCATGGTGGACTATGCTCTCGATTTGCTCAAAGCTGATCCTGCCCAGAAACTCTATGGGGTCTGCGAGACGCCCAAGTGCCTTCCGGATGCGCTGCAGGTGATTGCACACTGCACCACCGGCAATAACCGTCTCCGGGTCATCCCGATCGGCAAGTTTGCTATCTCACTCAACGGCCCTTCAGAGACGGAAACAACGGAAGCGGTACGGGTGTACGTGGACTTGAAGAAACTTAAAAAATATCCCGTCATCGACATCTGGTATGCGAACAGCCCGACCTATGACAAACATACCATGAAATACCAGCTCCTGGATGAGATCTTCCAGGCCGGACGGGAGATTCTCTCGTTTGAACGGGTACAGATCAGTGTCAAGACCAAAAAGAAGTGGAAATCGGTTACCTGTCCGTCCTGCGGAGAAACGGTGCCTGATTACCTGATCGAAGGCGACCACTGCGGTGCCTGCGGCTCAATGAAGTATTTTGAACGGTTATCCTGATATTTCGATACAGGGATGCCGGTTTTTTTACATCACTTTTCCCGTCATAACGGACCCGACACATCACCGGGTAAAAAAGATGGACGCAGATGCCTTGTCCGGAATACCAACTACACCGGACAACAGAGCCAGATGTATCAGGTGACCCGGGTCAGTGCGCCGGTCCCCAGGTCATAATAGAGACCATGGACCGCAATCCGTTTCTCATCAACCGCCTTCTTCAGGAGCGGATACGTGTACAAGTGTTCAATCTGGAGGCGCACGTTTTCCTGCTCTATAAGACGGTACCGCTCATCTCTCTCAAGTACCGTTTCCGGAACGGCGATTGTCCGGTCAACGCGTTCTTTTGCATCGCGGGCATTGTTCAGCCAGAGCGGGATGTACGAATCCGAGCTCTCCTTGTCAAGGGCACGGATTGCCCCGCAGTTCGAGTGCCCGCAGATCACCACATCTTTTACTTTCAGATGGACAACCGCGTATTCCAGTACGGTCGCAAAATTCCAGTCATGAATCGGCACGATGTTGCCGATATTGCGCTGGATGAAGAGTTCACCGGCCCGGGCCTGCGTGATGTGCCCGGTCTGGAGTCGTGAGTCCGAGCACCCGATCCAGAGCGTCTCTGGATGCTGGCTGCCGGCCAGTTCTTTGTAATAGTCAATGTTCGGGGTGAAATCGGATTCCCGAAACCTCAGGTTACCTAATAAGAGCTTATCGATCAATACCACACACCTCTGACAGTGTACATATGCCAGCGCATGCCGGCTTATGCGTAACTGATACTGGAAGGAAGAGAGAAAGAATGTTTCGGAATGATCCTGCCGGGGGGATACAGCGCCGGGGGTCAGGATGAGGTAATTCTCCTGCTCTGGCCAGGGACATCTGGATTTATCTGATTGTAACAATAACGAATAAAGCACAACAGCCCGTTCACCGGGTATGTCCCTGTAACAGAGGGCACCCCGCACGGACCCGAATCCAACGGTGTAAAAGATGCCGACAATTTCCGCTCCGGCCGAAAGCGACCACTATAACGAAGATCTGACACTTCTTACCCTGTATACACTTGCAGGGGAGGAGAGCAGCAGGTTCATGTCAGTCCACCCCCGGTTCATCAAACAGATCGGGAAATTCATCTTCTCTGAAAGTTCATCCACCATCCACGGCAGGGTGATGGAGGCCGTAGATGTCCGCGAACTCACGGCGGATGAGATGGCGCGTGCCGAGAAGGAACTCTGGATCCACTATCACCAGCAGAAAGCAGACCGAAACCACGACCGGCTCTTTGCAGTCTTTTCAGGCAAGAGAATCATCGGCGTTGCCCGGTGTTCCCGTCACCAGGACGGCCTTGAAGTAGATGCGGTATATGTCCTTGACGAATACCGGCTCAGGGGATTTGCCCGTTCGGTCATGATCCTGTTGATTGAGGAGTGCGGCCGTAACGAGACGCTCTATATGCACTCCAAATCAGAACTGGTAAATTTTTATGGCAGCCTTGGCTTCCGGCCGATCCCGGAAGCGGAACTCCCCAAATCAATCCGCGACCGTTTCGATTTCGTCTTAGGGAATCTCGATGGGATCAGTGTCTGCCCGATGCGGCGGGAAGCGGGTCTCCCTGAACCGGTAACTGGCATATCTTCATAAGCAGGGTGCCGTTATTCTCCAGAGAATTCTGGTAAAATCAGCACCGGTCGAAAGGCCGTAGCGCTGAAAGGCAGGCGTTATGTCTGGACCACAAACTGTCTTTTCGTCTTGTCGGTGACATCTTCAACCGTTTCCATGGCGCCGGTGACATTACCAAACGTATCGCGGATGAGCGAGGCGGTGATATGCAGCCATTTCCCCCCGGCCCCGATGTCCGGGAAGAAATTTGTGTATTCGTACAACCCCTCAGCAGAGTGGGTGTGCGTGCCGGCTTCCGCGAGCATGCGGGAGATCGTCTCCCGATTACCATTGATGAGAAGGTCGGCAAGACTGGGACGGGGCTGGGAATAGAATGCCCGCCAGTGGCCGCTGGTTCCGACCACCTCTTCAGCTTTAATTCCGGTCATAATTTCCAGTGCCCGGTCCCAGTACACGACCTTATGGTTGCGGTCGATGTAGAACTGAGGTGATGTCGGGATCTGGAAGATCGTACGGAGGAGTCGGTCACGTTCGGTTGCGGCTTTCTCCGCATGCATGCGCTCGGTAGTGTCCTCTAAGATCAGTGTGATACCGGACATGCCGTTTTCCAGGACGGACGAGATGAACCGCCCCTCAAAAAATATCTCGTTCCCGTTCCGGACCACCCGGATCTGTTTTTTCCATGACGGCCCGCCATTGAGAAGTGCTGCCATCTCCAGTTCTTCTGCAGAAGATAAGAGCGGGAGGGGCAGGGCGCTCAAGCGCGCATACAGGACTTTTTCCCGGGGTAGCCCATTAAACCCAAAGAACGAACTGCTGGCCTGGACAACCCGCAGGTCGTTGTCCAGAACGATGATAATTTCCTTTGCGTGGTTAAGAAGGTCACCGACCGGGACCCGGTGGGAGAGCATGTAGAGTTTGGCATTTCCCACATGACGGAGTTCGAGTTGTCCGGAGGCCGTAAGCACCTCAAGATACTTTGCAACAGAATTCCGGCTCATTGAAACCGCTGCGGCAATCTCTTTGATGCTCAGGCCAAGGGGATGATCCTTAAGCACTGCCCGGATCTGCCCGGACTCGGCAGTGTCCTGGAGGTCAGCCATAGAATGTCTCCTTTAAGGGACGAAAATATCCCGGGTATGTTGTCATGATAGCAATGCAGGTTTCTGTATTCGTTCCTTCGGAGTTCCGGATGGGGCTGGTGCCAATGCTTAATTAGGAGATGTGTTATACATATGTATTGTGCATAGTGTTTGTGCACTAGTGCACAGCATAGCCACACAATGTGAGACTGGGTCCTGCCCAACGTGGATGATATACACACCTCTGACAAATATCACCATACATCAGGGCTTCCTCACATTATTCTTCTTAGTTACACGTAGTGTTTTTCGTTTTGATTTTTTGGCATGTCCTATTCAGCTTACTATTCCGGCACGAGCCGGAGCCTGACCCATACATCAAATGGTAACCACCTGGATCTTATATCACGGGGCGAATAGTTTCAGGGCAAAACCCTGGCCGACAAGCAGGGCCGCGCGATCCTTTTCCGATGCAGTCCATGCAGCAGCAAACAAAAGGAGCAGGGCATTGTCGAGCGACACTTCAAAACGGTCATTGAGCCGGTCGGACCGGGGCAGGGATTTTGCTAAAAGACCGGTATCCGATGCAGAGAATTCAATGAATTGCTCCGGCCGGTCTGCGGACTCTTCAAGAGACAGGGCCTGTTCCCGGACAATGTTAAACGCGGTTATTAATAGCGGCCAGGACTGCGCATTCGCGAGATCTGCTAATGCCGCACCGGCAACCTGTGCCGCTTCCCGGTAATCCCCCCCGGCAAACCGGGCAAACGCGACTGCTGCATAATGCGCTACTTCAGGATCCAGACCGGTTGCCTGCCCGTGTATTGTTTCGCAGTACGTTTTTAATGGCTCTTCAAGAGATCTCTCCCGGAACATACCGGACTCCGTGGCAGGACCAAACCGTAATTTCAGCCGTATGAGCAGGATCGTCAGGCTCACGGCATATAGTAGTTCAAGGATAAAGTTGACCGCAAAATCCGAGGGCACAACAAAGAAGAGAACGGAATAGATCGGAGTTGTCAGCGCCACGATATCCTTACGGGGCCGGATCCATGCAAGGTATGCCAAGGCAAAGGATCCCAGGACACAACCGATAGCAAAAAACCGGATATCAAATGCGCTTTCCGGGCCCGAAAAAAGCAGGGCAAGAATAACACCGCCAAAGGAGAGGACCGGTACTGCCAGTTCCAGGAGCAGGATCAGGGAACTGAATTTCTGGATGGTCGGAAGAGTGGTTTCGTCAGTCATGGGCATCATCACGCATTTCGTCAATTAGTGTACAGTGTAAAGAAAGATCCAGGATACCCGATGAAATTTACGTTCATCAGTTCCCGGATTTTTTTATTTTCCTGATTGATACGCAGTTGATCACCGGATCGCCGACAACTATATACCGGCGGATGACCTGGCCGAGTACCTCAACAACATCGTTCACTTTTACGTCCTCATCGGGGCTGGTAAACATCTTAACCGAGATCACACCGGACCGGTCAGCCACCAGGTACTGGGGACGGTTCAGGATCTGAAAATGTACCCGTTCAACAATGCCTTCAATCCGTACTGGTTTACCGATCATATTCTCGTTGATCAGTCTCACCCGCACAGTCTTTGCCTCTGCTTCATACTGGGGTGCAAGATCCGCATACTGACTCCGGCTCATGTAATTGAGTGCAACGGGGATGACAAGAAGCATGAACAGGCAGGGTATCAGCCAGATGAGCTGTGACCGTACTTCAGGACTATTGATCGATGCAACAAGTAACAAAAACGTGAAAATCACAAACACCGCAATTGAGAGAATTGAGGGTTTCACTTCGACCTTTCCGATCTTCATCGAAAGGATAGTTTGCGGTTCACCTACTTCAGTGCTGCGATTTTTCTCCGGCTACCCTTCAAGGTACATACCGAGGTGCCATAACGCTGAATGCTCTGGGGAAACAAGGACATTAAAAATTAGCCCCGGGTTTATCCGGGTGAGATGGGCCCGGGCCACGGAACTGAAAAGTGAGGCGACAATGAGCAGGATTGAAAGAAGACAACTCCCGCTATTGCGATTACGGAAATGTTGAGATGGATATCTCGGTTTTTCATAAAAAAATTGAGTGGGGTGAACCAGTTTACTTCAGTGCTGCAATCTCTTTCCGGAATGCAACCCAGTAGATAATACCTACGAAGAACAATCCTCCTACGATGTTCCCGAGCGTTACCGGGATGAGGTTCGAGGTCCACATCGTAACCCAGTTGACACTGGCAACGATCTTTGTGGGATCGGTAACGAATCCCTGCGTGATGATTCCTGCAGGAATGAAGTACATGTTCGCAACACAGTGTTCGAATCCGCTGGAAACGAAGGCCATGATCGGGAACCAGATCCCAAAGAACTTGCCGACTGCATCATCCGCACAGATTCCAAGCAGGATAGCGAGGTTGACAAGCCAGTTACAGGCGATACCCTTGAGGAATGCAGAATAGAATCCCATCAGGCCCACATAACTGGTCTTCGCCGCAGCGATGGCAATCGCCCGCGAACCAAATGCACTTACTGTTCCAACTCCTGCTGCATCGAACGAGACGAACGGGCCATATGCACAGATATACGCGAATACGAGCGACCCGATCAGGTTGCCGATATATACGAAAACCCACAGGTTGATGACCTGCATCCAGGTGACCTTGTGAATGAATGCAGCCATCGGGGCAAGCATTGCATCACCTGTAAAGAGCTCAGCACCGGTAAGAACGGTGATAATAAGCCCAACCGGGAACACGGCTCCCAGAACCAGCTGTGCCATACCAGCGGATGCAAAACCACCCGGAACTGCACCTGCAGTGATCTGTGCTGCGGAATAAGCGATACCCGTACTGCAGACTGTTGCAAGGGCAGCACCCATGGCGATATATGCGCCAGACATGAATCCACGAAGGACCATGTTCCAAGCCGGTAAACCGACTTTATACTTTCCGGCGTCTCCTGCCTTTGCAGTGATAGCTACCGGTGGATGAAATACCATTTTTTTACACACCTCTGAATCAATCACCTATACCAGCAACTGACATTGCGGGTCTCGTATAGGTCATTCAAATTCTCTTGTATGTTGTTATTAATAATTTTCGAATTGTTCGCCGATCGGGGCGAGTTTCTAACGAAAAACCCGATGATACGATTCATGCACAATAAAAAAGAGATTAATTTCTCTTAAAAAACTATCATTTTTAATAACGACAAAAAAATTGCAACAGCCAACATTGGTTTTTCCGGGCATTCCGGCCCGATTTATCATGCGCGGTTTTGAATTGATGGGAATTTACGACGCAGGAAATACCGTTCAGATCGGTATCGTTTGCCCGGGTCGTAACGGACACTTCGCAAACTGAGATCAGTTCCACAATATTCATGCATGCAAAAAGGAATAGTATGTCATCAGATTTTCCAGGATGTCTTCATGAAATGTTCAGCAATAACCGGTGATATTTTCGGTAATCATGACTGTAAGGGACACAGGGAGTGCCATGACCGCCTGGTCACCATAATCAACAACCTGCCGGAAAACTTAACGATTCACAAACCGGTACCTGCTTCGTTTGAAGACCTTCAGCGGGTGCATGTCCCGGGATACCTCACGTGGCTCCAGAGACAGTGCGTAAAACATGTCGATTTCTGCACGCTTGACAACTATATCTATACCGGGGGATACCTTGAAAACAACCAGATCGTGCAGGGTTTCCTGGACCCCAATACCTATATCAATCCCAGTTCCTACGAGGTGGCTACCTATGCAGCAGGATCCGCCATCGATGCAGTAAACCGCTCCCTCAATGGGGAGGCCTGTTTTGCGCTGGTACGGCCCCCTGGTCATCATGCAGAGGCGGATCGCGCCATGGGGTTCTGCCTCATGAATAATGCCGCTGTTGCGGCAGCGCAGGCTCTCGATCATGTTGACCGTGTTGCCATTATTGATTGGGACGCCCATCACGGGAACGGAACGCAGAGCATCTTTTACAATACTGACCGGGTGCTCTACTGCTCAGTACACCAGAAGGACGCATTTCCCCATACCGGGTTCATTGGCGAGACCGGGAGGCACGCGGGGGAGGGCTTCACGATCAATGCCCCGCTGCTCCAGAATTCAGGTATCGCTGATTTTTTTTCCGTTTTCACAGAGATCTTTATACCGGCACTCCAACGATTCAGGCCGGACCTGGTCATCGTCTCCGCAGGACAGGATGTGCTCTCCGATGACCCTGTCGAGAGCATGAACCTGAGTCCTGCCGACATCGGCTGTCTCACCGCGCTGGTCCGGGATGCTGCGGGGGATAGTGCCCTGGCCCTCGTGCTCGAGGGTGGATATGGGCCTTCCCACCCTGAAGCCATCCGCACGATCTTCGACACACTTTGGATGAACACCTCTGCAAAAATCCCTGCAGGTTCACCGCATAAAACAACAACAGAAACGGTACATCTCTTAAAAAAGTTACATCATCTCTCCTAAAAAATCTGATCTGTCCCCCTGTCGATCAATCTGCGGTTGATCAACGTCCCCAACCCCCAAATTCTGCACGAGCGGGCATTAGAGAAAACCGTTAAGCACAATACCTGCACAGGACAATGTTCTGTATGGACCGTAAGATACAGCTCCTGCTGGTGTCAGGAATCGTTCTCACAGTAATTGTTTTTTTTATCAATATCTACGCTGCCGGTATTGTCTTCATCACCGTTGTTGCCCTGCTGATGTCCCTGTTCATCATGCAGGACAGCACATCTCTGCCGGATGTGGTTGCAGAGATCCGGGAGGATGCAAAAGCGATCATCATCAGGAATTCCGGTAATGCCGATGCCCTGAAAGTTCATGTGGCCCTCATCCCCGTGGATCTTGAGTTTGATATCTCTGTTCTCGCACCTGATCAGGTCAACGAATATCCGCTGGAGAAGATGATCAAGGATGTCAAGGCAGTCATCACATTTGAGAATGTGATGGGAGAGGCATTCTCCCGGTCATACAAATTATCTGCAGATGGCAGCGAATATGATCCGTTGAGACCTATGATACCACTCTTCCGTCAGAAGTGATGGCTTCAGAAGATCACCTTTTTAACCGGTCATGAGGCGATATTTCACATTATAATCCGGCGCCACGGCGCATCGGCTGGACATCGGCCCCCTCAAGATTCCCTGCTGCCCAGGTATAGCGCTCGCGAATTACCGGGGGAAGTGAGCTCTCGGGAATCGGCTCAAACCCAAACTGAGAATAAAAGCCGGTCAGGTGCAAAACTGCATACATGTACAGGTTATCGTTATGGCAGGCTTCTACAAGCGCACCAACTGCAAGGCGGGAGTACCCTTTTTTCCGGAACTGATCGGGGGTAAAAATTCCATCGACCTCAAGCCCATCCGGATAACGTCGGCAACGGGCAATAGAACATATCTCACCATCAAAGAATACTGCAAAGATCCGGTCTGTGACAGGATCACCGGTCGTCTCGTGATACTCACGCCAGACCTTGTTGGCAAGAGGGAACTCAGATACACGAAGTTCACGGACAATCGGCTGGGTGCCTGATTTTGCAGAGAGGTCCGGTATATCCGGTCGAACGGGATCCATATCCATCATTGTTCCATGCCCTCCACGCGATATCCTTGTGGAGGAATCAGAATCTCAAACCGTGCACCATTCCGGTACACGCCGGTCTCACGAATGCTCATCCCGCTGAGGGAGACAATCTCGGAGGATAGGAAGAGCCCCCGCCCGTAACTGTCTTCTTTCTGGATAAACAAGGAGTCTTTCTCTGCATCGGGAATACCGATCCCATCATCCTCGATGATAATAGCGCAACCAGACTCCCGGATATGGTAGGTGATGATGATCTTTGTTGCACCTGTTGTCTCTTTCAGGGCATTATGAAGGATATGGTAAAAGACCGTGGAGAGTTGGGGATCCGAGAAGATGCACAGCCGCTCTGTCCACGCATGGAAGATTACCTTGCCGAAGTCAAGACGTTTGGCAGCGGTATTAATGGAATCCTGCACCGCGATCCAGGCAGGCGGGAGGGCACCAAGATCACGGAACTCGCGGGAGATATCGATCTGGCGCGTGATACCATTTGCCGATTCTTTGAGATTGGCGATAAATGAGATTACCTCCGGATCCTTAAATTTTATGACACCAATCTGGAGTTGACCGTACAGGACCGCAAGCTTCCGCGACATATCATGGCGGAGGATTCCGGCAAGGGTATTGAGCCGTTGGCTGGTATTCTCAAGCGCAGATTTTGTCATCACCTGTTCGGTAATGTCACGTATGGATTCGATTGCCCCGGTCACATTCCCGTTTGCATCTACCAGTGCCGAAGCAGAGAAACGGAGGTGTGCTCCCCGGCTCCCGTGAAAATGGGGGAGGTATACCTCGGATACATATTTACCGGACTCCTGCCGGATCTGCGGGTATCGCCCACCAATATCATTCCGGTTGCTGACAATCAGGCCTGCCATCATTGGCCGACGCTCTCCATAAAACGCGAGCGCATACTCATAATTGCCCCGATTGAGCATCGTCGCCTTCGACTGCCCGGTCATCAATTCGACAGCCCGGTTCCATGCAATGATCCGGCCGTTACGGTCAATGGCAAAGGTTGCATCAGGAAGGAATTCTATGATCTCCAGGAGCTGCTGCTCGGATTTTGAGAGGTTCCAGGACAGGGCTGATACGACACCCCCAATCATAATGAGGAGTGCAATCCGCGAAAGGGTGACAATCCCTTCCATCAGGTCCTGGGGTACATTAAGGAAGAGCAGGATGCCGTATAATACGGATATTCCAACAGAGAACGCAAGGCCCTTTCGGGGGTACCAGTATGAGGCGAGGATGACCGGGAAACAGAGCAGCGGATAGAGGACTGCATTCAAACCGACCATGACACCAAAGATGTTCACCCCGAACATGAGCACGGTTAAAACAGCGATGAGCAGGATGCGTCTGCGGTGAACAGGATGGGCAATTATGGTCATGCCAGAAAGATGCATAAAGGATACACTTTTGTTCGATGTTCACGTGCAAAAAGATTCCCCCGTCGGCTAAGGGGAGCCTGAAGTGCATTTACAGACATACGGGTAATAGTAATGATACCCCCTCATAGGGAAGACGGGTCGTCATTGCGGACGGTAGCAGCAGGACAATAGATCTCAAAGCGTGCGCCAGCCCCGTTTGCCCCGGTCTCACGGAGAGTTATACCGGTGATGGCAAGAATTTCGCGGGCCAGGAAGAGACCAAGCCCCGTGTTCATCCCGTCTTCATAACTGAAGATCTTCTCTTTTCTTCCCTCCGGGATGCCAATACCATTGTCTTCATAGACAATGATCGTATCAGCTCCCCGGGTCTGTCGGTTAATCCGGATGGTGGTGATCTTTCCCCCATATTTTACCGAATTTTCGATCAGATTGGAGAATACTTTTCCAATGAGCGGGTCTGCAAAAATTTCCATTCCCTCTGGGATCTCGTTTATAATCTTCAGGTTATCGGGGAGGTTCTCATTTGTAGCCGCTTGAATAAGGACATGGACATCCTGCCACTGAGGAGACTTCACCCCGACTTTCTGGTAATCACCGGTGAATTTTACCGAGTTAAGGGCCCGTGTGGCAATCGCCGTTGCACTGGTCACATGCTCCCATGCTTTATTAGGATCCTTCTCACGCAGGGAGAGAGCATATTCAAGGGATTCGTGCTGGGAAGTGAGCTGGTTGATCACATCATGACGGGTGATGCTTGCCATCAGGTTGAGTTTTTTATTCGCTTCATCAAGAGCTTTCTCAACTTTTCTGCGCTCATTGTTCTCTGATTCCAGGCAGGTGTTTGATGATTTGAGATCAGCAACCGCGTGCTGGAGCTGTTCGTTCACCGCATTGAGTTGTTCACGCGCCTCTTCGAGTTCTACGTTCTTCTTGACCGCCACTTCATAGGTAGAGAGCAGGATGCGGAGAATCTTGGACCTCCCTGCGGTGACATGATATGTTTTATCTAAAACCGAGATCTCCATGGAGGGGGTCGTGCTCTCCGGGTCGGGATTAGTTATTGCCGCGAGTATGGTGCTGATCCGCAGCCGGATATACTCTGGATCATACGGTTTAATGATGAAATCATCTGCCCCGGACTCAAGCCCCCGTATTACATCAACCGGGTCAAAGAGTTGGGAGACAAGGATCACCGGGATGGCCGCGGTTGCCGAGTCCTGCTTGATCCTACGGGATAACTCATACCCGTCCATCTCTGGCATGATGATATCCGACAGGATAATGGAGGGGCGGTCTACAGCAGTCTCCTCCAATGCCTCAATCCCATTCTCCGCCAGTGTGACCCGATACCCTTCAGTCTCCAGTATATGACGGAGATATTCGGCCTGTGTCCGGCTATCTTCAACTACGAGAATCTTTATCATTTTCTTCAATGGCTTCTCCATCAGGTATCACCTGTTGTGCCGGACCCGGACCGTCTCCGCCCACTCATAAGGTCACGGACCACGGCAAGCAGACCTCCTTTTTCAAAACTGCTCTTTACGATATAGGCATCCGCCCCGACGGCAATCCCATGTTTCTGGTCATCCGCAGAGTCGAGGGAGGTCACGAGCACCACCGGAAGGTCAGCGAGCCGGTTGTCGGCACGGATCTTCTCTGCCAGGACGAATCCGTTCATACGGGGCATATCAACATCTGAAACGACCATATCAAATTCATGTTCTTTAAGCATTGCGAATGCCTGCATACCGTCAATGGCAGTCCGGACCTGAAAACCGTCCCGTTCGAGAAGCATCTGCAGGTATGCCCGTGATGTAACGGAATCTTCCACCACCAGGATCTCCGGGGAGGTTTTGTCTACATACACTGGGGACCATGCGACTCCGGATTTCAATGCTTGCTGGATCAACTCCGGGGGATCGAGGACAATGGCTAGCGTCCCGTCACCAAGGATCGCAGCACCGGCAACACGTTTCACCCGCAGAAGCTGGCTCCCGAGGGGCCGTACCACAATCTCCTGGACGCGGACTACCTCGTCAACGTGACATGCAACCTGTCCCGCCCCATACGCAATGATAACAAGAGAGACAGATTCATCCCCCGTGGGTGCAGGGGCAGACGGAGGCATCCCCAGGATATCGGACAACCGGAGCACTGTGATCAATTCCTCGTTAAACCGGATCACCATCCGGTCCCCGTCATTAAGAATGAGATCCTGCCTGACACGGAGGACCTGACGAACCTGTTGCATGGGTAGAACATACACTGACGTGCCCGAACGGACCACGACACCCCTGAATGTCACCAGTCTCACCGGTACCCGCATCGTGATGCTGGTCCCCTTGTCAATTTCGGATGAAATTGTGACGTCCCCACCAAGCCGCGTGACCGTGTCTTCAACAATTGCAAGGCCGAGGCCCCGACCCGAGATCTCGGTGATGACCGCACTGGTGGACAGACCGGACCGGAAGATCAGCCAGATCGCCTCGGCATCGGTCAGCAGTGCCTCCTCTTTGGCAGGGATCAAACCTGTCCGGACCGCGGCCTTCCGGATGATACTTCCATCGATCCCGGTTCCATCATCGCATACCTCAATTCCCACCTTGCCTCCGGATAAAGGAAAGACCTTGATCCGCACATGTCCGCGAGGGGGTTTGTTCCGGACCGCGCGTATATCGGGATACTCGATGCCATGATCGATGCTGTTGTAGATGAGGTGCATCAGCGGGTCCTTGAGCGCGTCAAGAATACGCCGGTCTACCTCGATCTCACCGCCTTCGATCAGCAACTCGACCTGTTTTCCGGTGTTCCGTGAATACTGCCTGACAAGTCCCGGAAACATGGTTAGACTGCTCGAGACCGGGAGCAGGACGGCATCATGGATCAGGTCAGATATCTCTGAGGTACTGGCCTCCAGTGCGGAGCGGTCGCGTTCTGTTGCATGGATATGCTCAGTCAGGTCGTGCTGGAGATAGGTGACAAACTCGCGATCATAATCAAGGAACTCTATCATGCGCCGGAGGGGGAGGATCAGATCTTCTGGCAGGTTTGTCTTCCCTTCACCAAACGATCGTTCGCGGATAAGGCGGATATCAGACGACATAGTTGCCTGATTCCATCGCCAGATCGTAAATCGGGCCATCATGTCTTCCAGTTCCCGCATACGGTGGGTCATAAAGAGACGGGTGGTGAGGAGGTCATCCGATCCAGCAATGAGACGGTCGAGCTTGTGCGCTGCGATCCGTACGGTCCCGCTGTCCGTACGGTCCCGCCCGGGGGCTCCCGTAGTGATAGTCGTCGGGACTTCCATTGTACCATGCTCCCGAAGTGTATCAGAAACAGGGGGGTGGATCGTCATAGTAGGAGAGAGGACAACTCGGTTATCAACGCCCCCGTTTCCTGATTGCACCGTTGGTGCTGGAATGGTGGCAGTCCCCCCTGATGGAGCGGAACCAGTCCCTTCTTTTGCGGCAATCGAACGGATAGCAGCAACGATATCCCCTAGCGAAGGACCCGGCCGCTTCTCTCCGGTTAAGATAGACTGGATTACTCGTATTGCCTGGTGAAAGATGTCGTAGGCATCGGCATCTGGCACAAATGTGCCTTTTTTCATTCGGGAAAACACATTTTCAAGATTCTGGCAGACAGATTCGATCTCATTCTGGCTGACGGCACGGGCCGCTCCTTTCAAGCTGTGTGTATTCCGGTAGATGCGTTCTACCAGGGCGGGATCGGCCGCAGGACCGGCCTTCTCCAATTCCAGAAGCATGACTACGATCCCGGTGAGGTGCTCTTCCGCCTCTTCCCGGAATGTGGCGAGAAGCCGCTTTTTGAACTCATCATCCATTCCGGTCATGGAGGATGCACTTCAGACATGGTACTGGACGGTGAGTTTCTTTAAGCGGAGACCCAGTTCGTGAAGATCTTCTGCAGTCTTTTCAACAGTCTGGGTGATCTCAAGGTTCTTCTGCGCCGCATCGCGGATCTTTTCCATGGCGAGTGAGATCTGGTCCATACCGGCAGCCTGTTCGTGAATCGACGACGTAATCTCAATGGCCTGACGCGAGAAGTCTGCGGTTGATCGGGTCAGCACTTCAATGGCTTCCCGTGCATCGCTTGTCAGCCGTGCCGCATCAGCCACGGATTTTGTTCCCCGCTCGGTTGAGACTACCGTAGAAGAAACACCCCGCTGGATATCGGTGAGGATGGTACGGACATTTGTTGTTGCCTGTTTGGACTGTTCGGCAAGATTGTGGATCTCATGGGCAACCACCGCAAAACCTTTACCAAACTCACCGGCCTTTGCCGCTTCGATAGAAGCATTGACCGCCAACAGGTTGGACTGCTCGGAGATGTCGGTCACCGTTGCAATGATCTCTCCGATTGCCTGACTCTGTTCTGATAATTTTATAACGTTCATGCCTATCATATCCATCTGCCGCTGGATATTGTTCATACCTTCGAGGATCTCCTCAATGGATTTCTGGCCGTCTCCAGAAACATTAAGGGCATTCATTGCCTTTTCAGAGACCTCTTTTGTCTTCTGGTTCATCAGGTCAGCCTTTGTCCGCACACTCTCGACCGTATCGGATGTCTCGTTGACCGTGGTTGCAGTCTGCGAACTGGCAGAGGATAACTGGGTCGTAACGGTCAGGATCTCACTTGATGCAGTGGACAGGACCGATATCCCTTCATAGAGTTCCTCGTTGATCAGTTTCATCAGGCGCTGGAGTTCAATGCCGATTGTATTAAGGGCATCACGGTACGCGACAAACTCACCGGCCACCGGTATCCTCTCATCAAACCTGGCAGTAAGGTCACCGGATGCATAGAACCGCGCCAGGCGCATTGCTTCGTTCACCGGTTCCGTGATCGTCTCAAGGGTTTTGTTGAAACCAGCAATGATCATCCGGTACCCGCCACGGAAGGCCCTCTCATCACCTCGCACAGAGAGGTCGCCCGCACGTGCCGCATCGGTGAGCTTGATGGTCTCCTTATGCAGGTGGTCCAGAGAATCGACCATCATCCGGAGTGCGGGCCGTATTTCGTCCTGATCATCAACGGGCGCCGAGAAGCTCTCGATATACTCGCCATTCGCAATTTTCTTGATATCGCCCACCACGTTTGTCTGGAGATCATCTGCAAACTCGTCCATGGTCGCCGACATGACCCCAATCTCGTCTTTTCGTTTCAGGTTCAGTCGGGGTGACAGGTGCCCGTTCTTGAGCTCCTTGATCATCAGTACTACCTGCTGGAGAGGCTCGGATATCGACCGGCCAAAGAGGACTGCCACGGCAGCACCACCCACCATAGAGGCGATAACAAGGGCAACAATTGTATTCCGGATTGTGTCGATCGGGCCACCGAAATCGGACAGCTCAGCTCGTGATACGATATACCAGTCGAGCGGTTCATAGTATGTGTAAGCGTCGATGACCTGTGTCCCGCTCACTTCATGAGGGACTGCTCCTTCCTTATTCCGGAACATCTCCTGAATATAATCCCGGTCTGCCAGATTCTGCCCTTCGAGAGACGGGTGTACGAGTACATTTCCGGTACTGTCGATCACGTACATGTACCCGTGAGTCCCGACCCTGGTCTCCCGTATACTTTTCTTGATGACATCCAGTGTCTGTCCCTCTTCAGTCCCGACAAAAAGGACCCCGATAATCTTGCCCTGCGGGTCCAGGATCGGCTCATATGCAGTAACATAATTCTTGCCAAACAGGTCGCGGTATCCATAGTATGTCTTACCCTGCTCTACCGCAACTTCGTACACATTGTCCGTAAGGTGGGTGCCAACTGCCCGCTGGCCATTCGAATCAAGGACATTGGTGGAAATACGAGCAGCATAACTATTATTGTATACCTGGAAGACGGTTGCCGCTCCCCCCACCATTGACTGGACCTTATCAACGATCTCGAAATTGTCGTTCACAACGTATTTATCGCCATTGCTGTCAACAAGGGTCATCTGGTCATTGATGATCTGGGGAGTTCCTTTGCTGTAAAAATTCTGTTTTGCCACGTTCAGGTCGCTGTTTACCTTGTTCCGCGTGAGTTTGTACACATCATTTGTCCATCCCTTCATATCCTGGACCTGAGTCTCAAGCAGGGTCTGGGTCTGGTCGTTGATAACGCCACTCGAACTGGTATATGCCACTACCCCCAGCAATAATGTCGGAATTATCGCTAACAGGAGACAGATCACCAGGATCTTGGTTCCTACTTTCAGATTCGAAAAAAAATCCACCATGTCGGTTCCTCCCCTCACACCGGAAAAGATCTCTCAATGAATAGACATACGGCATGTTTCATAAACATAGTGATCCGTATTTCCCATTCGTGAATGAAAAGCAGGGGATGAAGTACGGGTAATGCCTTCAGGCTCCTGAGAATGATTATGATTCGTCGATAACCATACGGGGATCCTTAAGGAGGGATTCGGTATCAAGAAGAGAGAGCGCCCCTTCATGTATGCCTTTGATAAAATTCATAAAACCAGGTCCGGCGTCACTCGGAGAAGGGCTGAGCCGGTTCAAGTCCAGGTTCCCGATACCCGTGATCTGGTCAGCAAGAATGCCGAACATCAGGTTATTACCGGACAGGACAATAACGCGGTTCAGATCAGTAATCCCGGTATGATGAATGGGGAGGAGGGCGCGGAGATCCACGAGCGAGATGATCTCTCCCCGAATAACACAGATCCCGGCAATATAGCCGGGGGTGCCGGGCACGGGGGTGATTTTCCCGGTCAGGACCACCTCTTTGATGTGATGCATCTCAATGGCGAATTCCCGGTGCGAAATTGAGAAGCGGAGGACCTCAATCGACTGGTTGTTGTCAGATGATTCTTCCGGCCGGGCCAGGGTACGTGCCCGTTCTTCAAGGATTCGATTATGATCGGACAGGGATGGGATCTCTTGTGGGGAAGTTGCACCAGATCCGGCAATCGCTTCCCGGAACAGGGAGTTCAGGTCATCCACCGGAGGTAATCGGGCCGCGATCTCTTCTGCGGGATACTGGAATAGCCGGATACCGGAATCAAGGATAATTGATGTTGGCCACAGTGGTTTTGTGAGGGAAGGTGTATCTCCGGTTTCAAAGGACATCTCTTCAATCCCTAGAAGAGCGTCCACCCACAGGGCCATGAGCCGGTCCATAGATCGGAGAATGATGAGCATATCGGACGATTGGGGATCCTTTATGGGCTGATCAAAAAAAGCACCGGCAGAAATGACGGCAAGGGGTTTTTTGTGATGATCGATGAGGCCCGCAACCCTTGAGGGAAGACGGGGTACCGGCACAAACCGGGCCATGCGGATTACAGCATCTGCATCGGCAAGCGGAATTGCCCCACGATGGGACCCGACTTGAAAAACCAGCATCTGCTCCATGAAGTATCGCCTGTTGATTGTGCATTAGCGTTGATCGAATAAAAAGAATGATATCTTAACTTCCGGGGGAGAACGGGAACTACCGCCCCAATAACAAATCACCGGTTTACGTAAAAATCAGTCAGAGTGCTTTTCCACACAGAATGCTACGGGCAGAAAAAAGGGATTAATGTTTTTTAAGCGGGTTGAACACATTCTCGTAGATCATGTCGCTGCCGGTGTTGTGCAGGCGCTCGCGCTCCACTTTCTCCTCTGCATAGGCAAGGATCGGGAGTTCCATGGAGATGCCCGGGGTGTGGCCGAACATTGCCTCGAGTTCTACCTGCTGGGCGTGCATGAAGAGCGCGTTCGGGATCTCCGATGGGCAGAGTTCCTGGCACTGGCCGCAGTTCACACAGCTGGATGCGATATGGGCGAAGCGGATGAGGTGGAACATAAAGTTCGGGGGTACTTCGCCGGGGGTAATATACGACGGGTTCTTGGTCGTGCAGTCAACACAGTAGCAGATCGGGCAGGCCGAGATGCAGCTGTAGCATTTGATGCAGCGGGAGGTCTCGGTCATAATCTTCTTTAACCGATCCTTGCCCTCGCCGAGCGCCTCGAAGTCCTTCTTGCGGCACTTGTCGCCGAGCTTGAACATGGCACCTTCAACCTTAGCGCGAATATCGAGACCCTTGGGGTTTGCGGGTTCGGTTGCAAGGACGCCGGCCTTGACCGCACCGTCAAGGAGCTTGGCACCCTTCTCGGAGCAGACCTCGACGAACGTGGCCTTGCCGGCCTTCTCACCGATGACACCCCAATTACCGCAGGCGAGATCGGCCTGGCGGGGGATCTTCATCTTGCAGCGGCGGCAGTTGGGCCTGCGGCCATAGCCGTGCTCTTCGAGTTCGTCAACGGAGATGCCCTTGTGACCGCCTTCGTACTCGATGATGAACTGACCCTTGTCGATCTCTTCCTTGTGGACCGTGTCCGGGTCAACGCCGTACTTGTCGGCAATCATCTTGCGGGCGAGGACCGGGCTGACCGATCCACCGCAGTTGACGCCGATCATGACTACGTTGTCGAGGTTGATCTGCTTGCGCTTGGCAAGTTCGTAGAACGCCATCGCATCGCAGCCCTTGACCGTGACACCGATCTTCATGTTTGCGGCACCATCGAAATATTTCTTGATCAGCTTGGGGAGGAGCAGGGTACCGCAGTGGAGGGAACCGGCCGTGTTTGCGAGTTCTGCTGAGTTCTTGACCAGCGTGGGTTTTGCATCGTAGAGATCCTTGCCCTTGGAGATGACCAGTACCGCGTCAACAGCCTTGGTGTCAAGGGCGTGCTTCCAGATCGCGGTTACTGCGCCACCGAGTTCGGCCTTCTTCTTGATCTCTGCGTCATTGGTCCACGCGTAGAGCATATCGCCTTTCTTTGCCATGTTATGCTACCTCCGTCTTCTCGATCTTCACAGCCGCAGCCGTAAAGGTTGCAGGCATGGAGACAACGCCCTTCTTGATGTCGGAGGTGACCTGCGCCTGCAGCGTTGCACTGCCGGACTTGCCGGAGACCTTGACAACATCGCCATTGTTGATGCCCTGTGCCTTGGCGTCTTCCTTGTTGATGACAACGAGCGGGACCGGCCATTCGCGGACGATCGATGCGCTGTTGGCAGACAGGGTACCTGAAGGCCACTGGGATGCAACCATGACCGGGAACTCCCCGCCGGCTGCTTCGCCGGCCTTGAAGTCCACTGCGGCAAAGGCGGCTTTGCCATCCTTGGTGGCAAACTTATCTGTATACAGGACTGCTGTGCCAAAGACGCCGCCGGCTGCCGGCCACTGGACTGCTTCGGGCTTGTCAAGCTTTGCATAGGTGAGGCCTGCATACGCGGGAACTGCCTTTGCGATCTCGTTGAAGATGGCTTCGGCATCCTTGAACGCGAGATCCTGCCCCATTGCCTTTGCAATCTCGGCAACAATCTGCCAGTCTGCTTTTGCGGATCCAACCGGCTCGACAGCCTTACGGACACGCTGGACACGGCGCTCAGCGTTGGTGACGGTACCGTCACGCTCTGCAAAAGATGCAGAGGGGAGGACGACATTTGCCTTGCCGGCAGTCTCTGTCATGAACATGTCTTGGACCACGAGGAAGTCAAGTTTGCCAAGGGCATCGGTGACGTGAGCGCCAGCGGAGGCTATGTTCTCGCCAACCACATAGAGCGCCTTGATCTTACCGGCTGCCGCCGCATCGATCATGGCCGGGACGGTCATGCCGCCATCGCCGGGTACAGCGCCGACATCGGCTGCTCCCTGGGCATTGCTCTTGCCGCGGAGGAGGCTGACACCTGCGCCGGCCTTTCCAACATTTCCGGTGACCATCTGAAGGTTTGCAACGGCACGGACGAGATCGCCGGCACCGGCACCTGCGGAGGTGACCACGGCTGCGGGCTGGGCTGCCGCGAACATCTCGGCTGCTTTTGTTACTGCATCATCAGCAATGCCGCAGATCTTGGCAACTGCTTCGGGGCTGCAGGGTGCCACAGCGGCCTTGCACTTCTCGAAGTCCTTCGTCTTCTTGGAGATAAAGTCCTTGTTCTCTTTGCCGGCCTTGACAACTGCATTGATGATACCGTTGACGAACGCAACTTCGGTGCCCGGGTTGCAGGCAATGTAGAGATCCGCAATCTTTGCTGTCGCGGTCTTGCGGGAGTCAGCGACAATGATCTTGGCACCGGCCTGCTTGGCAAGGATGATCCTCCGGCCTGCAAGAGGGTTCTCCTCAAGCGGGTTGCTGCCCACAACAAGGATTGCCTTGGCATCGCTTAAGTCAGCGAGAGAGTTGGTGGAGGCGCCGTTTCCGAACGCATCTGCAAGTCCCTTCACGGCATCTGCATTGCACTTGCGACCGCAGTAGTCGATGTTGGCAGTCTTGAGCACATTGGCTGCGAAGTTCTTCAAGACAAAGGAGTCCTCGTTGCAGTTCCGTGCAGAGGCGACCACACCGATCGCATCTCCCTTGACGGCCTTGAACGCGGAGGCAATCTCCTTGTAAGCGTCTTCCCAGCTGGCTTCGACAAACTTACCATCTTTCTTGATGAGCGGGGTAGTAAGCCGGGCTTCGCTGTTAACGAATTCGAACGACTTGTTCCCGCGGATACAGACCTTTCCCTCGTTGACCGGGTTGCGGTGCCAGGGTGAGATCCCGGCGAACTTGCCGTCTTTTACGACAAGGTTTACACCGCACCCATTGCCACAGTAGGGGCAGGTGCTTGGTACGTATTTGAAATCCATGTTCTAACCTCGAACAAAAATTGTCTGACGTTACGATATTTAAGGTTAGTGAAAAAATCCCCAAAATTGATGAATAGTGGTGGGTTCAAGTTCCTGAAGTTATATACAATATCAATACACTATTGAAAATCCTGCAAAAAGCGCAGGATCGTTCCCCATAAATATTACCGGATCGTGCATATCATGAAGCTCCCCCGCATCCCCCCGATGGCTATCGATATTATCCAGACCGCTCTTTCAGCAATGGATGGGGCCGTTTTTTCTGAACTTGCCGCATGCCCCTATTGCGGCGGGACGGTCACCGGGTATGACTATAAAACCCGGCAGTTTGCGGTACTCCTTGAGCACGAGACGCCCCGGCCAATCCATGTCAGGGTCAAGCGGTTCCGGTGCCGGGAGTGCGGGAGACTCTGCTATGCGGATCAGCCATTCTACCCGGATACCCGCATTGGTTCCCCGGTGATCGATCTATCAATTACGCTCACTGCCGGTATGCCGGCAACACGGGCTGCCCGAGTCCTTTCTTCGGTTGGAATAAGCGTGGACCGGACCAGCTGCCTTCTCTTTGCACGGCGTTTCCAGCAGGAGATCCGGACTGCCGATGTCTTTGGCATGCGCCTCCCGTTTTCAGTTCTTACTCTTTCGAACATCGCTGCCCAGAACTTCGGGGACGACCCCTTGCCAGGGCCGGAGGTACTCGCTGCCTGCGGTTTCCCCTCTGCATATCAGCCAGGACCGGTTCCCGATGCGCAGGACAAGCACGATATGAATAACGAGGAGCCGGTCAAGAAACAGGTACGGTCACCAGATCCCCCAAAGGGCCCATGAGCCCGCACAGAGATCTGAGCACTTGGCGTTCCAGACACCAATTGGACCACGAATTATCTGCGAGAGAACAGACCGGGATTTCGCAGGGCAATCTTCCGCACGGCAAACGCCGGGAGTGCATCGGCGGCCGGACCCAGTTCGCGGGTCAGATCAATACCCCCGAGATGCCGGGCATAGACCGGGGCCCCGATACCGGCAACAACAATCGTCTCCGCTTCCGATGATGCCGCACACGCCTGTACGGCATCGCAGACAGTCCTGCACTGGGCATCCCGGAACTGGCACGCGATCTCAACAGCACCCTGCTCGCCAATCTCTTCAAGGTCGGCACAGACAACCCGGGCCAATCGCCGCAGGGATGCGTCCCGTGTCTTCTCCTTGTGATCCGGCGTGTCACAGCCATACTCGTCTGCTGAGATCATACCCAGGACAAGATACACATCCGCACTCGTGGCAAAGTACTCGCTGCTCACGGGCGTCCTGACACCCTTAAGGCTGACAGTATGGAGCAGCGTGGCCACATTGGTCCGGAGCATACCGGTGTATAGCAGATATCCATTCTGCAGCCGGGCGAGATCGGTGAACCCGCGAAGGTGATCGAACCGGTTCAGCGGGATAATGTCCGCGGTGGTACTGCCAATGTCGAGCAGTACGGCATCCGGGTATTCAGTCCTCAGATAATCAGCTGATGCCAGCCAGTTCGCAGCAGCGAGAGCCGGTACCGCATGATCATGGAAGGCCGCATCGGTGCCATAAAACCGGGCGTCCGGAAATGCATTCTGCACGGCATCAACAATGAAGGCAATACCTTCCGGTTTGCCGGAGAAACAATCGGCGAGTTCCCCACTCATGACCACCGCTGCCGGCTCATCCGGTCTTCCCACATATGCCTCAAGAATTGTTGTGATCGGTGCCTTCTCCCAGAGCGGGCAGTAATGAATGTGGACACTGCCGTCCGTGCTGACAACCTTGAGATTTGCCCCGCCGACATCGATCCCGATCATATGCGGGTGACCTTCCCGTGCGTATCAAATCGTGCTCCCCCCGTGAGATGAACCTCTTTTGGGCCCTGCCCTTTCGAAGCAGTCACAAGGATATCTGCGATCTCTTCCTGCATACAGGCTGTAATGCCCACGAGACTGGTGGTGATACGCGGGTTCACATCCACCACGTACACCTTGTCGCTCACAACAACATCAACGCCGCAGTGCCCCTGGCAGCCGAGAAGATTGGTGGCTTTTACGGCAGCAGCGATGATCTCCTCCTCACGGGCCGGATGAACCGGTGTCTCGCCACCATGGTAACTGAAAACGCCATGATCGTCAATCCTGATATCCTGCCGGTTCACCGCAAGGATTACGGGAGGATTACCGGAGTAGTACGCACATGCATCGCCAATCACCCGGTTGATCACCAGACTCACAGAATAGTGTTCACCATCGATAAACTCTTCAGCAAATTCACCCTCTTGAGGAATGTCCATCGCAAGGCGGACACCATAACTCCCACAGCCTTTCACAGGTTTTATCACCCGTTTACCGGAGGGATTCAATGCCGGGGCTGCAACACCATTGTCAAGAAGGATCTTCTTTGTCTGCACCTTGTTTGCACAGAGGGCTATTGTCATAAACCCGCAGCCGAGATTATGGGTTGCCTGTTCCAGCAGGAACGTATACTTCGAGAGCAGGTGATCCGGGGCGATGACAAGACCCATATCGCAGGTGGGAGCAATCTGTGAGATTTCATCTGCAAAATTCCCGTCACCCGGTGTAACCACGTCATAACCACAACGTTCGAAACTTGCTTTAAGAATTGAAAGCATCGCTGCCCCTTCCCCGGAAAGGGAAGGATCGTGCGCGATCGTGTATTCGGCAAGCAGGACCTTCATCATCATCTGGTTGGCGCTTTTGGCTGATGAGTTCACCGATCGGTGAACTATTTCAGGGTCGCCGGCAATAAAAGAAAGCACATGAAACCTTCGATCCTGCTGACCAATGATGACGGCGTGAGCTCCATCGGGCTCTGGGCCGCTTACGAAGCGCTCAAACCCATTGCAGATGTGACGGTTGTGGCACCCGCCACCCAGCAGAGTGCTGTCGGCAGATCAATCTCCATTTTTGAACCGTTACGCGTAAACCGGGTAATTATGAACGGTCAGCCGGCATGGTCGGTGGCCGGCAAGCCCACCGATGCCGTAATCATTGGCCTGTACGCCCTCAAATTAAACCCGACGCTCGTAGTAAGCGGGATCAATATCGGGGAGAACCTCTCAACTGAATCGATCATGACCTCCGGGACGGTAGGCGCCGCGCTGGAAGCTTCAAATCAGGGAACAAAAGGAATTGCCTTCTCACTCCAGGTTGAAGACCAGGGAGATAAGTTTGACGATCCCGGTACCAATTCCCAGAGTTTCAAAGAAGCAGGGCGAATCGTACGGGACGTGGTCTCCCGCGTTCTTTCCGATGGTTTTTGCACGAACACCGATGTGATCAATGTCAACATTCCATCCGTGGTAAAAGGAGGATATGAAGTGACCCGCCTTGCAAGGAAACTCTTCCATACCGGTGTTGAGAAACGACTCGATCCCCGCAACCGACCGTATTTCTGGATCAACGGACCCCTTGTCAATGATGCTGAAGAAGGAACCGATGTCCATGCAATCAGGAAAGGAAATGTTTCCATCACACCGATTACCCTGGATTGTACCGCATACGAGGATCATGATGAGTTAAAAAATCAGTTTTCAAAATAATTTTTCCTCAACCTGTTTTAATAAAAACTTCACATCACCAGCATTAATTATCCCCAAACGGCAACGTATGCACTAGCATGGACGAAAAGGCATCTGCCCTGACTGCAGCGAAGATGGCTGCCGGGTTCAGGGCTGCAGATATGGTCGAGAACGATATGGTGATCGGTCTTGGCACCGGTTCAACCGTATTCTATACCATCGAACGACTCGCAGTCCGTATCCGGGAAGGACTCCGGATCTCCGGCATACCCACGTCATACCAGACCGCACTACGGGCCCGTGAATATGGGATTCCCCTCACAACCCTTGATGACAACCCGATTCTTGATCTGGCCATTGATGGTGCCGATGAAGTCGACCCCCACCTCAACCTGATCAAGGGACGGGGCGCTGCCCATATGCGGGAAAAATGCGTGGCATCTGCTGCAATGCAGTTCATTGTTGTTGTTGACGAAGAGAAAGTTGTCCCGCACTTGAAAGCTCCCGTCCCGGTTGAAGTGTTACCCTTTGCAGTCCGCCCGGTCATGACCCAGCTGCGCGAATTTGGCTGCATTCCAAAGATCCGGGACGCGGTAAAAAAAGACGGCCCGGTCATCTCTGACAATGGGAATTTTATTGTCGACTGTTCGTTCAATGAGATCAAGAATCCCGGCGAACTTGAACGTGCCATTGCAAACATCCCGGGCGTTATTGAGAGCGGGCTGTTCTGTAATTTTACCGAGAAAACTACCGTGATTGCAGGCAGTAAAAAAGAATGCAGGATTATTTCTTCACTTGATATAATTTCTTAATTTCTGGACGAGAGCCAGCTGATTGTTGGCTTCCTTCTTCTTCTCTTTCTCGATGCTGTCCATAATATCCTGAATCGGTTTGGCCAGCTCGTAGATCTTGACCGGGCGTCCCTTGCTCTCGGCCTTGCTTTCCCTGCTCGATATCCAGTCCTGTTCCATCAGATAGCGCATCGCGATGCTGACTTCAGGCTGGCGGAGATCAGTGCCGCGTTCAATTGCCCGTGAGGTTGCTTCAGGAGTATTCGCAAGAAATACCAGAACCTTTGCAACATTCCTCTTTGTTCCAATTTCGATGAGGAGGTTGGCAAATTCCTCTTCCTTCTCGGTAAAATACATTACATTTTCGGTTCTCATGTTACACATCCATAAATCTGTCTTATGTATCCAGAATAATTATCTAAATAACGTTATATAGGTTCTCGTATCGGCAGGCAATTGCCGAGAACTTTTTATAATATCAAAACTTTTGAAAATTTACCCTATACAATGATAAACCAGGTACAGAAAAAATTACATGAGCCCGAGACTGCGCAAGTCAGACAGGATCTTCACGACCGCTTTACTGGCATCTTCCGGCACTTTGCCACCGGTAATGATCAGTTTGCCGGATCCAAAGAGCAGAACAACCACTTTTGGATCATCAAGCCGATAGACAAGACCGGGGAACTGTTCGGGCTCGTATTCGATCTTATCGAGATTGAACCCTACGGCGATCTTGTTGAGATTGATGGGCGTTGCAAGATCGGCGGACGTGACAATATTCTGGATCTTAAAGTCCAGTTTTTTCGGAATCTCAATGCCCTGTTTGCGCAGCAGTCCGCCAAGGATATTCAGTCCCTTACCGACATTGTCAATGCTTTTGGCACCAGTAAGAACGACCTTTCCCGATCCAAAGACCAGCGCTGCAATCTTGGGATTCTGCATCCGGAGTACAACCCCGGGGAACCGCTTCTTGTTATATTCGGCACCCGGGATCTGGGATGCAAGAGCGGGAAGATCCAGATAATCAGTCACCTTTGCGGAGGCAACGATATTTTCGATCTTGAGAGAGTCTTCTGGCCTGACCTTCATATTTATAAATACCACAAAACAGTATTTAAAAAGTTGGTTTCATATTCCGGGATATTTTATTCATCAAGGGTTGATATGTCACCCGGATCGATGCCCATCTCCCTTGCCTTGAGCACGCGGCGAACAATTTTGCCGCTCCTTGTTTTGGGAAGGGAATCAACAAAATCAATCTCGGAGGGCATGGCAATGGGTCCAAGCGTGATCCGCACGTGGTAGATGAGTTCATTCTTCAGTTTGTCGCTGGGAGTATGTCCCACCCGGAGCGTGACGAAGGCTTTGATGGTGTTTCCTTTCATCGGATCGGGTTTCCCAATCACCGCGGCTTCTGCTACCGCCGAATGGGAAACAAGGGCGCTCTCCACTTCGGCCGTGCCGATATTGTGGCCGGAGACAATAATCAGGTCATCGGATCTGCCAATCACCATGATATTGCCATCCTCGCCTTTGATCGCAAGATCCCCTACCGTGTAGCAACCGGGAATGGTCTCCCAGTACTTACGGTACCGCTCATCATTGTTGTAGACCGTGCGCATCATCGCGGGCCAGGGTTCTTTGATAACAAGGAATCCTTTCTGTCCGGGTGGCAGACTCTTTCCGGTCTCGTCAACAACATCCGCGACGACACCGGGTATGGCTTTTCCGGCATAGCCGGGCCGCATCGGTTCGCCAAGTACTGTCGTGACCATGTGCATGCCGGTCTCGGTCTGCCACCAGGTATCCACAATCGGGCACTTGTCTTTTCCGATGACATGGTAGAACCACTCAAACGCTTCAGGATTCAGCGGTTCACCAACCGACCCGAGAATCCGTAACGAACTGAGATTATACTTGTCAGGCCATTCGCGCCCCAGTTTCATGAACATCCGGATTGCAGTCGGAGCCGTATACAGGATCGATACCCCGTACTCCTCAACCATCTTCCACCAGATACCAGGATCCGGATAATCGGGCGTATTCTCGCAGATAAAGACCGTGCCGCCAACGCACAGCGGCCCGTATATCACGTACGAATGCCCGGTGATCCAGCCGGGATCTGCCGTACACCAGTAGACATCGTTCTCTTTTAAGTCAAAGATGTACTTGGTCGTGTAATAGGCGCCGACCATGTAGCCCCCGCAGGTATGGACAATACCCTTAGGGGAGCCGGTGGTGCCGCTCGTATACAGGATAAACAACGGATCCTCTGCATCCATCACTTCTGCCGGGCAATCGGACCCGACATCCGCGAGCAGTTCATAAAAATCAACTTCCATCTCGCTGTGAATTTCCACCGGGATCCGGAGCTCGCGCCGCAGGACGATGAGGTGTTCAACGGTCGGGGCATTGATGATCGCCTCTTCGATCACATGCTTGAGCGGGATTGACTTGCCGCGCCGGATGGCAATATCCGCCGTGATCACAACTTTTGCTCCCGCGCCCACGATCCGCTGGTTAAGCGCTGCTGCCCCATAGCCGCCGAACACGACCGAATGGATTGCACCAATCCGGGTGCAGGCAAGCATGGCAACGATCTGTTCGGGAATCACCGGCATATAGATGCAGACGCGGTCACCCTTGACGACACCGAGTTTCTTTAATCCGTTGGCAAACCGCTGCACTTCCCGCATGAGTTGCCGGTAGGTGTACACGCGGTCTTCGGTCTCGGTCTCACCGCGCCAGATCAGCGCAACCTTATTCCGGTTCTTGCCGAGCACATGCCGGTCAAGACAGTTGTAGGTAATGTTTGTCTTGCCGTTGACGAACCATTTCGCGTACGGGTAGTTCCATTCACGCACTTTATCGTAGGGAGAAAACCAGTGGAGTTTTTTGGCAATGTTATCCCAGAATTTTTCAGGATCCTTGAGGAATTCATTGTAGGCCCAGTGATAATCTCCAATCCAGCTGTTATGCCGGTACGATGGGTCAGGAGTGTAATACTTTGCAGGTGCTTCGGATTCTGCGCTCTTGTCCATATGAGTGCTCCTAATCTACATTATCAATAATGATAATTTAACTTACTCTTTTGGTCTGAATGCCAAAATCCGCCCGTTTCAGCCACAGTTTGATGCCGAAGCAGAATTCGACAATTGCAGAATGTTTAAATTGTGCCATATCAAATTTTTTAAAAAATGTAGTGCGGGCATTAATCCTGTTTGGATCTGATCCCTTCTGCACGCATTTTCTTTAAACACATTTGCAGGTTCTAAAAAAAGGGAACCAACAAATCCAAACCGAGGTGAACAAGTGACCCAGAAAATGTTGAGTGAAGCAGAAGGATACGACATATTACGAAAGTACGACATCCCGGTCCCTGAATACCAGGTAGTAAAGAGCGGGGAAGATGCGGCAGTAGCGGCAGAACACATGGGTTGCCCCGTGGTGATGAAGATCATATCCCCGCAGATCATCCACAAGAGCGATGCGGGCGGTGTGATCGTTGGTATCGGGAGCAAGAAGGCAGCACTGGGGGCATTTACCAAGATCCTTGACGGGGCAAAGGCCTACAACCCGGATGCAGAAATTACCGGTGTGATCGTCGAACAGCAGGCAGAACCGGGCCTTGAACTGATCATCGGAGGCAGGACCGATCCGGCCTTTGGCAAGGTCATCACGTTCGGCATGGGCGGGACGATGGTCGAGCTCATGAAAGATGTCACCCTGCGCATCCTCCCGGTCACTGAAGATGAGATCCGGCAGATGATCAAGGAGATCAATGCGTATCCCCTGATTGCCGGGTACCGTGGCGCAAAACCCCGTGACGAGGAAGCCCTGGTCACCATCATCAAGAACGTCTGCCGTTTCTTTGAGGAGAACGAGAACATCGTAGAATTCGATATCAACCCGCTTCGGCTGTACGAGAATGGCGGCTGCGCTGTTGATGCCCGGGTGATTGTATCCGATACGGTAGAGATCATCGAGAGGAAGGTACGACCCCCGGTCCCGATGGAATATTTCAACCCGCGTTCCATTGCGGTGATCGGTGCCTCGCAGGACTCCTCCAAGATGGGGTATGCCGTCATGCATAACCTGCTCCACTTCCCGGGCCAGCTCTATCCGGTGAACAACAAACGCTCCGAGATCCAGGGCATCAAGGCCTACCACAACATCACTGCCATACCTGCACCGGTAGACCTCGCGGTCATTACAGTGCCCGCGGTCAACGTGCCGTCCGTAGTTGAAGAGTGTGGCGCAAAAGGTGTGCCGATGATAGTCATCATCACGGCCGGTTTCAAGGAGATGGGAGAGAACGGCAAGGCGCTCGAAGAGCGGGTCGTCTCGATTGCCCAGCGGTACGGCACCCGCATCATCGGTCCGAACTGTCTTGGTATCATCGTCCCCCCGCGGGGCATCGATACCACCTACGTCCACCAGTCACCCAAGCCCGGTAATATCGCGTTCATCTCCCAGAGCGGCGCCATCATCAACACGGTCGTTGACTGGAGTCTTGCCAAGAACATCGGGTTCTCCAACGTCATTTCCGTGGGCAACCAATCCGATCTCGACTTCCTCGATTATATCCGGTACGTGGGGAGTGATGAGAAGACCAAGGCGATCATTCTCTATATCGAACAGATCACGGACGGCAAAGCCTTCATGGAAGTTGTCTCGGAAGTCTGCGCGAAAAAGCCGGTCATCGCCATCAAGGCCGGGTCATCGCGCAGGGGCCAGGCCGCAGCATCCTCACACACCGGGTCGCTCTCCGGTTCCTATGATGTGTATATGGAAGCGTTCCGCAAATCCGGTGTGATCGCGGTCCACACCCTGACCGGCGCATTCCTCGCTGCCCAGATGCTCTCTCACCCGAAGCGGTACCCGAAAGGCAAGCGTGCGCTGGTAGTAACGAATGCCGGTGGTTACGCGGTACTCTCATCCGATTATGCAGAGCGGTACGGTGTCGAGATCGTTGACCTGCCCAAGGATGTCATTGATGAACTCAACGAGTTCCTCCCTGAATTCTGGAACAAGGGCAACCCGATCGACCTTCTTGGAGATGCATCCGAGAAACGGTTTGAGAAGACCTTTGCCGTACTCGCGAAGCATTCCGATCTCTGGGATATTTGTTTCATTATCACGTTCCCGAATCTCGTGCTCACGTCCGAACAGATGGCAAAACAGATCCTCAAATTCTCTGCCTCAACGGAAAACCGTCTCGTCGCTTCGCTTCTGGGAGGCGACTCGATGAACATCGGACGGGATATCTTAAAGGAGCACGATATCCCCAGTTTCGAAGAACTGGATTACACCTACCGCGTGGTGGGACGTGTACTCTGGCAGAAGTTCCGGGTCAAGGCACCGGGCCTTCTCTAATTTTTTAATTATTTATTCCAGCCGAGTTTCTCTAAAATATATGCGGTCTCATCCTGTGCCTTTGCACCGGAACTGCGTGGCTGGACCACAATGGTGATGGCTTTTTTCAAAGGAACATTACCGCCTTTCTGTTTGCAGAGGACATAGTCCCCGTTGAACCTCCTGAGGGCCTTGACAAATGCATCGAGAATCTTTTTTCTGCTCTTCAGATCGCTCTTTTTCAGGTCCATCAGGTGCTCAAAGATCGAGACATCGATGAGCGTGCTTGCCATCCACCCGATCTCGCAGGTGTACCCGAATATCCAGGCAATATGCGAATTTTTTGTTGTTGAGATGAAATCCCCGATGTTGTTGCCGATACTGCACGAACCGATGAGCACCCCTTCGATATTGGAATAATTGGCCGCATTTTTCACTGCTTTGAACATGGCGGGAAGCTTCATACCGGTCTTTGACGTGAGGCCCCCGATCCGTTTGCCGGTACCGTGTGCAGCAACATACAGGAACAGCCGGTTTTCCTTGGTATTTGTCAGGTCATCTTCCAGCGCCCGCCGGAATCCGATCTTTTCATAAAAATTTGCATAATAAATATTGAAATCGCCCTGGATACTTTCAAGACCTTCCATAAATAGGAGGACCGATGGCCGTTTTGGTTTCTGCTCCGGGGTCCACCAGAGCCCTTCAATGACAAGAAGTGCGGTACTTGACATGACCAATCATCCCGAACCGTATATACGATGATATGAATGGAGGGATCCTGATTAACCTTTCCTTGAACCCGGCACAAATCATAAATGCCGGGGCGGATGATCTTCATTATTACGATTGGGATGTCCGGCACAATTCCCGATCCTCCTGAATATGACAGAAACAACTGCCGATGATCAGTGTCATGAGTTGCTGGAAAATCCAGCATCTTCCAGCGGAGCAGGAACCGGGAATACAAAACTGACCCTTGAAGAGGTCGTCACCATGACCGGTGAACTCGAACATCTCAATGAACTGGTCCTGCTGCATGTTGAGAAGTCCGGGGGATTCTCGGGTACATCCTTGTATTTTATGCTGGTCACGCCGATCCTTGATCAGCTGGAAAACGAGATCCGCTCGCAGTGTTCGTGCGACATGACCACCGATGCGATAAAAGAGATCATTCATGTATGGATCGATCGGCAGATCGGTCTTGTAACTTCCGGCCCGAAGAAAAATCCGTATGGGAAAATTCCGTGAGAGATTTTTTTTAAACTGTTTTCAGCAGAGTAAAAATTTCGCTGGGGGATTTCAGGATCTCCTCCCGGCAAAAAACCGGCAGGAGAATTTTACAGCGGCCACCGGCTTTGGTATCGATCTTTTTTAAGGCCGTGCATTTGTTGAAGCAGGTCTCGCCCCAGATCCACGGCTCGTAATGGCAGCACATCCCGGGCTTGGCCAGGTGAATCCCGCAGAGATACATACCGGGCCGCGCTAGTGGGGGTTGCCTCTCGGATCGCGACTGCATTGTATTGTGTGGGGTTGACGGCCCTTGGGTTTTGGAAGGGTATGTGGGGGCTTGATGGGATTCCTGGTGGACCCTGTGACCGGAAAATTTCAAGCAGACCTTGCATGAAAATTTTTCATCGCGATCCGGATCCCGATTGAAAATTGTTTCCGGATCAACCGGACCCTGCATAAAATTTTTCAAGCAGACCTTGAACGAAAAATTTTGAGCAGACCTTGCATGAAAAAAAATAATCAGACCTTGATTGAAATGTGAGTTCGTGTGCCGCTGCGACGTGTGGACGTGCGGGAAAATTGCATCAGACCCTGCCTGAAATTTTTCAACCGGACCTTGAACGAAAAATTTTGAGCAGACTTTGTTTGAAAAAATTTAACCGGACCTTACCTGAAAATTTTCAATCGACCCCTCGGCCCCTGCTTGAAAGCTGCGTACCGATCAACCAGACTTTACCTAAAATTTTTCAACCGGACTTTGATTGAAAATGCCTGAAACGGTTATGCAGTTTTGACAGCTGCTTGGAAGTGGCTTTTTTGAGCAGACAATCCTGCAATAAAAACGCATCATTTCGTGTCCTGAACCTCCCTAAAATTCCCCTATTATATAGTGCAGATCCGGACTCATGCAAAATACCCGTGACGGGTATCTTACCCGGCCGGAGCACCAGACCCGTGACGGGTCAAATACCTGTCACGGGTCAAGTGACCCGCAACTTCGGGAACCCTAAATTTTTGATCTGAACATACTATTTTCACGTCGTAGAAACCCGACCCCCACTAAAACGCCCATAACACCCCCTCCTTCCGCAGATCGCCTCCCAAAACCTCCGGGAACCCGCGACCCTTCCTTTTTGGCCGCTGTAACTCGGCTACATATGACCTCAAGTCTACCGACGTAAAAACGAGTGTGATTTAGGATTTATTCCCTCATTTCTGAGAATTATTCCCTCTGGATCCGGAAAAGGGGTACATCCGGGGCCGTAGCAGGGCCGGATTCGATGAAGGGAATGCAGGTCTCCGGATAAGATCATGGGATGTCGGATAATGACGGCCGGTGACGTAAACCCCCGCCCGTGTGCTGAACCCTGCGGCAGCCACCGATCCTCAAAAGAAACAGGTTCTAAACAGGCCGGTTTTTCTCCATGGAAAATTGCCCGTTTCCGAATCGGGCGAAGTGTAGCCATTTTCCATGAGACTTCCCGCAAAATACCTCAAAACAGGCCGGTCGGGCGACCTCCGGAAGTGGCGATCCGGGCCTGCTGCGGGCCCGGATTGGTGGGGGAGGGGGTGCAGCCCCCCTACGTGGCCTGGGTATTCGGATTCTTCCCTTGTCACCCGGGAGAGAACTGAAAGTTAAAAAAATTCAGAAGAGTCCGGTGAACCAGGCCCACATATTGCTAATCCCGGTGGAGATGACAACGCCCGGGTCAATACCGAGCACCGGGAAGACGAAGATGAAATACAATACCGTCCCCAAGAGGCTCCCGAGATTCCCGAGCGCTGCTACCAGCACCACCTTGAAGAGCGGGATCTTGATCATCTCGCCAATGGATTCGGTCTGGTAAATTTTCCGGAAATCCGAGATGGGTGGTTTTCGTACCCGGGCTTCCACGTACGCACCAATCCATCCGGCATGGAGCATCGGATTCAGGGAAGTCATCCACGCCACGCAGAAACAGGTGAGTGCCGAGTACGGATGGCCACCTGCCAGAAGAACGAACAGGGCAGACAGTACACCGTGAATGATCACCCAGAACAGGAAGGCATAGAGCAGGACATTCAATCCAACCCCGGAAAATCCTATGGCCGCGAGCACGAAGACAAAGAGGAAGGTGACCCCAAACCCGAATATTTTTGCCCACGGGAACGATTTTGGCTCGTGGCTCAATGAGGCAAACGGGGGCAGCGTGTCGGGATGGTCAAGATACCCGGTAATTCCCTGGCGGTGACCCGCCCCGACCACCGCAAGGATCTTTGCTTCCGGCCGCTGGGCTTTCAAGATGACCAGCTGGTGGGCGATATACGCATCCCGTTCGTCAATGAGTGCCCGTGCCCCGTTGGGCGAGAACTTCCGGAACTCTTCCATCACCATATCGATGACGTTCTGTTCCTTGAGGGACTCGATATCGATCTCCTCCCCATTGTCAATCTCCGCAATGGAGATGATGAGCGCCCAGACCATCTTGATCTTCTCAACGAATCCGAGCGAACTCCAGAACCGCAGGAGCGTGATCCGGATATCCCGGTCCACGAGCGCGATCGGAATATTGTGCGCCTCTGCTTCAGCAATGGCGATCTTCATCTCAGCACCGGGTTCGACACCGACATCGAGCCCGATCTTACGCTGGAGATACGCGAGCAGCCACTGGACCAGCAGTGAATTAAAATTTTTCACTTCCAGCACATCATCGACCGTGGGGTCGCGGGCCTGTTTTTTGAGTGCGGCAAAGCGCGAAGGATCCAGCTCAATGGCTACGACATCCGGAACATATTCCTGTATTGCGGTCCGGACCTCGTCCACGCTCTGCTGGGACACATGTGCAGTACCGATAAGTTTTATTTCAGCCATGAGCCACCGTTTACCCCGTACTATTGACGCTGCCTGCACATTAAGGATAGGGAAGCCGGAAATTCCCGCCCATCAGGTGCAGAAGGGGTTAACGGAACTCCGGTTCGTCACCCGAATCGGCGTCCGCTGCAATATCGTCCCGGACTCCTTTGAAGATCCCCATCGCAATGATCAAAACCGGGGCGATCTCGAGCCGGCCCAGCCACATCAGGGCAATAAATTCCCACTTCAGGAAGAGCGGGCTGGACGGGCCGATGAATCCCACGGTGAGCCCGGCATTGCTGAGTGCCGACACAATCTCAAACACCACCTGTTCCAACGGGAATGAGGTGATATAGAGGTGGAGCGTGACTACCGTGGTAACGAAGATGGTCAGGACATAGATCACGATCACCAGGAGATTTTTGGAGACGGTAAGGTGGGATTGCTCCCGGGCATGGGTCCGACCCCCGATCCGGAGCGGTATGATCACGCGGCTGCTGACAAAGAAGCGGCGGAACCACCAGACAATTCCCTCATACCCGATGACCAGCCGGTTGATCTTCACGCCACCGGCAGTACTTCCCATGGCCCCTCCGATAAAGACCATCATGGTGATGATGGCAAGCGGAACCGTTGCCCAGTAATGGATATTAGAATTCTGCAACCCGCAGGTACATATTGCGGATATTGCGGTGAAGGTTCCTTCCCGAATCGCGGTCAATGGTGAAAAACTACCGGAAAGGAACAGATCGCAGGAGATGATGGCCGATCCCACGAGCGCTATTAAGAGCAGGATCCGTACGGTCCGGTCCCGGAGCATCCCCATGACATTGCCATTATAGAGAAAGAAGAAGACCTTGAACGGGATGGCCCCGGCAAGCATCACCGGGATCAGGAGACCTTCGAGTGCCGGGTTATTGTAGTACGATAATCCGCCGTCATGCAGGGTGAATCCCCCGGTCGCGATGGTGGTCATGACAAGATTCAGCGAATCCCACAAGGAAATTCCGGTAAGCATGATCATACCGGTGAACCCGAAGGTCAGGACAAGGTAGATCATCCACATCCTGCGGCTTGTTGAGACGGAGGAGGAGACCAGTTCGGCTTCCCGCCCTTCCGCCCGGTAGAGCCGGAAGAGCGAGGCCCGGGTCTTTCCCCGGAGGGAAACCCCGAATACAATGATCCCGATGCCACCGATCCATTGCATGAACGAACGCCAGAAGAGGAGCGTGTTGGGCATCTGGTCGAGCGACGGGATCATGGTAAACGCCGTCCCCGTCCACCCGGCCATAGCTTCGAACACGCTGTCCGTATAGGACATGTGCATACCAAACATGAAGGGGAGCGCCCCGACAAACGCGATGGACAGCCACGCAAGAGCAACCGCCGACAGGGTTGCAGAGAACGAAGGCGCGATGTCCTCGTGAGGCATGCGGGAGATCAGGTACCCGACACCGATGAACGTGACCGGTACCGTTGCCATGGGGAGAAGGAGATTCCATTCGCCAAAGATGATGAGAACAAGAAATGGCAGGAGTGAGGCAATACCCAGGAACTCAAAGATGAGCCCGAGATCATGCGCTATCACGGCAAGGTGCTCAATCCGCTTCATCGTCAACCAGATTCTTTAGCATTGCCATGTTGTTATGAGTATCGTTCGCGTATTGCAACGTGCCTGAGCATCCGTATTCTTTTAATTACGGCACTCGTACTAAGTACGTATTCATGGCGCAGTTCCGGGCCGATCAGTTTCCCTTACTTCTCATGGTCATCCTTGCCATCATCGTGATGATCCTGTTCTGGTCGGTGATGGACATGGTACTGCTTGGTGCATCGCTTGCGGTCATCCTCATACCGCTTCATCACCGGGTCAGCCGGAAGGTATCCCCGATCATTTCCGCAATCCTTGTTACCGGCGGGATCATTGGTGCGTGCATACTGTTTCTCTGGGGAACTATCCTTGCATTTTCCTCCGGTTCATCCGTGATGACCCAGATGTTCTCCACCATCGGGGTCTGGCTGGCCGATCCCTTGACAAACCCGGTTATCCATGGTATCACGTTCAACAAGACAAGCCTGAACGGAATATTTCTCACCGGTAATGCACTCTTCATCAATTTTGAACAGACCCTGATCGCTAACCTGACCCTCATTCTCTTCAAGGCATTCATCTTCTTCTTCACCTTGTTCATCCTGATTCTTCATGGTGAAGAACTCAAAAAGAGGATTCTGGATCGCATGCCCGAGCGTATCCGGCAGTCGGTGAATCGTTTATCGGATGTCACGGTGGACACGCTCTATGCAATTTATGTTGTGCAGGTTGCAATCGCAGTCCTGACATTTTTTATTGCCATCCCGGTCTTTTACCTGCTCGGGTACGGGGACATCCTCTTCTATTCATTTTTTGCTGCGTTCTGCGAACTCATACCCGTGCTCGGGTCGGCGATTGCATTCCTCCTCATCGGGACCTATGCCCTCGCAATCGGTGATATTCCCGGCGTGCTCATCCTGTTTATCCTTGGATACCTCGGGGTATCGTGTATACCGGAAGTTTTTATCCGGCCGGTCCTTGTCGGCCGGCGGGTGAAGATCAACCCGGTGATCATGTTCATCGGGATCATCGGAGGGCTCCTGACGATGGGCCTTGCCGGGTTTGTGCTGGGCCCGCTGCTGGTCGTGCTGCTCATCACCAGTTACCGGATGTACATTGAGGATAAGAAAGAGCAGTCCGGGACCTGCCCGGCATCATAATCAGGACGCGGGAACCGGGGAAAAACGACCAAGCGAAAGAGAAATCATTATCCCTGAATCTGAAGAGAGGTATTGAAGAATGTTCAGGGATTCGTTTGTCATGCCCGACATCGTCAAATCGATGGGGCTTGTGTTCGGGGATATCGGAACCAGTCCGATTTATGCATTGACGGCAATTTTCCTCCTGATTCCCCCGACCGCGGAAAATGTGATGGGAATTTTATCCCTGATCATCTGGACACTCACGATCCTTGTTACGGTCGAATACACCTATCTCGCCATGCACCTCGGGAAGAAAGGAGAGGGCGGCACGATCGTGCTCAAGGAGACGCTCCTGCCTCTGTTGAAATCCGGCAACCAGGCAGCGTTCGTCTCACTTCTGGCTATTGTCGGCATCTCGCTCTTTATCGGTGACGGAGTAATAACACCCGCGATCAGTATTCTCTCCGCAGTTGAAGGAGTTCTCCTCATCCCGGGTCTTGGAGAGACTCCCCAGATATTCCTGATGATGCTCGCGGGACTCATTGCCATCTGTCTCTTCTCGTTCCAGTCCCGCGGAACCGAGAAGGTTGCATGGGCATTTGGCCCCGTCATGGTGATCTGGTTTATTGCGCTCGCAGGATTTGGCCTCGTTGCGCTCATCAGTACACCGACGGTCCTTTTAGCAATCAATCCCCTGATTGGGATCAGTTATGTCTTCAACCACGGACTGGAAGGATTCCTGATCCTCTCCTCTGTGATCCTCTGTGCAACCGGAAGCGAGGCATTGTTTGCGGATATGGGCCATCTCGGTCGTGACCCCATCATCAAGGCATGGTACTTCGTGTTTGTTGCCCTTGCCCTGAATTACCTGGGGCAGGGCGCATTCGCACTGAGCCACCCTGGTGCAAAAAATATTTTATTTGAGATGGTCTTTGCGCAGATGCAGATACTCTATATCCCATTCCTCCTGCTCAGTATCGCCGCCACGGTGATTGCATCCCAAGCGATGATCTCCGGGATCTTCTCCATTGTCTACCAGGGAATCACCACCCGCATCATGCCGTTGTTGCGGATTGAATTCACCTCCCCCCAGCTTCGTTCCCAGATCTATATCGATATCATGAACTGGATGTTGTTGTTTGCAGTGCTCGCAGTCATCCTCATCTTCCGGAGTTCCAACAACCTCACCCTTGCCTATGGCCTCGCAGTCAGCGGGGATATGGCGATCACCGGCATTCTCATCACGATGATCATGTTCCACCGGGGCCGGATTCTCAAGACCCTGCTTGCCGCAGGCATCATGATGGTCAATTTCGCATTCCTGTTTGCCACGCTGCACAAGATTCCCTATGGCGGCTACATCTCACTCCTGATTGCATTCATCCCGTTCTGCGTGATCTTGATCTATGTCAATGGCCAGAAGAAACTCGCCAGTGCCCTGAGTCCGATCCCGCTGGATGATTTCCTTCCAAAATTCAACGAGATCTACAAGTCGGTCAACCGGATCTCAGGCTCGGCCCTCTTCTTTGCCCGGGATTTCCGCCGTCTCCCGCAATACATTCCCCGGATCATGTTTACGAACAATATCGTGTACGACGACAACATCATCATCTCCATCATCCGTACCGAGCAGCCGTTTGGCGTGACTTGGGGGTTCACCAGGGAACTGAGCCCGGGGCTGTCGATCTTTGAGATCTACCTGGGGTACATGGAGATCGCGGACATCAGCATGATCTTAAAAGAGGCCGAGATTGATGAGAAGACGATCTTCTATGGCATGGAAGATATCGTGACAACGCATGTTGTCTGGCGGATTTTTGGTGCACTTAAGCGGTTATCGCCATCTATGGTCCAGTTCTACAAGCTGCCTTCAGATAAGATCCATGGGGTCGTGACCCGCGTGGATATGTGATTCCCCGGGTTTTTTTATTTTTTTTTACGAGACGAAATCATCCGATGATTCAGCGGTTCCGGGAGTAATCCGGCACAAAGAAAATATGGCCGGGAGTCCTTTAGATAATGGGCGTGGATATCCGAGTCCGGTCAAAGGAGCGGGATTTAGGGTCCCGTCGCGCAGGCGTTCGCAGGTTCAACTCCTGCTCCACGCATTTTATCGTTTTTTTTATTAACACGTTCTGGATTATGGAGAACTAGTGATATCTGAATCGGATATTTCTCAAAGCACCAGTTTCGAGTTAGCAATTTTCAGACAGTTCCTGAAATAGGTATCAAAAAATCCCGTTAAAAAAAATCCGTACTGCAGGAATCCAGAATGTATACCCTCCAAGGCTATATCCATACACGCGGGCAAGGAACGATACATCAATTTGCCAGATGAAAGGGACAGATATAAGCAGTATAAGAAATCCCAATGGAACCCATCGGGATATCTGGAACAGAAGGTAGCCCAGATAACTGATGAGAAAGAGTGCCGCAAGGATGAAAACGGCAATGGAAACCCATACATTAAGGATAGGATGTATGAGTGAGAACTGGATTACCCCCTCATCCGCAGCAGGAAAGATTCGGGACATTGTTATCAACGTAAGGAGAATACCCATGAGCCAGACTGTGGCCATATATTTTAGAGTTATGGACGTTTTCCCGGTCTGGATTCCTGACTTCTGTAGGATCACTAGACCGATGATGTTAAGTGGAAGATATAATGGTGACAGGTAACGGATATCAGGAGCAATCCCGATATCGATATTCATTATATTAATACAGGTGATATATGCAACGAAAACCGCGAGAGACAGAAGCGCCATAATCCCCAGCAACTGTTTTTCTTCTGAAGAGAACCGGATCTTCTGTATAAATATCAGAACTGGTATCAGGAACAATGCAACAAAGAACAGCGGGACTATAGGAAAAACCGCGAGACTTCCCGATTGCGGATTGAATAATACACCGTAGAGATCCTGAGGGAAGGTAATAAATTGGATTGTTGTTCTTGACTGGATAATTCCCAGAAGATTCTGCAATACACTTGCAGTAGTTGTTCCAGAGGTACCCGTACCAACAACACCAATATCTGCTGAAGGGGCTTCCCATAATGACCACGGGAGACGCAGGGGATTTCCGGTAATCAGATAATTATTAAGCAGGAGCGGGATCGCTCCCGGCACGGTAAACACGGGTGCAAGAAGAAGGGAAAGCCGGTTATTTTCACAGACACCCGTATTTTTCCTGATGAGATAACACAGGACAATAACACAGAGCGATGCGCAGACAAACAATGCAAGCTCGGGCCGGGCCCATGCAAGCAGTCCGGAGAATGTGAACGCTGCAAAGAGGTACCGGATGTCGTGTGTTTTCCAGAACCGGACAATCATTAAAATTACCGCTGCAAACACGCATGCAACAAGGACATGGTCTTTGCAGAAACTTGACCAGAACAGGTAAGATGAACTGGTGAGACAGACAATCACACCAAAGAATGAGTATACTGGATCGTTAAAGATCACCTGATTGATATCATACGCGATGACCGCAAGAAGGGAGAGGAGAAGACAATTGGTAAAAACGATTGCTTCAATCTCAGGAAACCCATAATTTCCAGTCGTGCTGAAGGGGATATAGTAGTACTGATTAATAAAAAACAGGATGAAGGCAAAAATGAGCAGTCCATGTGTCCACCCCCATTTCCCGATCTTCGCGCAATCAGAAAAAGATACGGTTATAAGGAGATATATCGCAATGAGCAGGAATGTCGAAAGATAGAGAATTAAAAAAACAAAATTATCTCCCATACCGTAAACCATCCACTCGGCAGGGAGAGAGACGATAGGAAGGAACAGTGTGTAACCGAGAGAATTTTGCCTTGCCATAAAATACATCGTTGGAGTGCCGTTCTCTAAACTTCCGTATTTTCCTTCATTCAGGATTAACTGGTGACCCTCATTGAGTTGAGCCAGTTGGTTTCCCGTGATCCATTCATCGTTCACGAAAAACATGGGATGTGCAAGGGTCAGTGCTGCAAGAAATGCAAGGAGAAAAACAAGGATATGCACTCTGTAATGTTCCAGGGGTTTTACTGGATTTGAAAAATAATCCATGAGATCCTACGTCAATATTTGTTATTGCACGAGATAAATTACGAGCCTGTAAAATATGTAAAAGAACTGGCGACACAACATCTTTTTACCCTATTGTAATGAAACCGGATACTGTGAGAACTGGGATTATTGCAGCCGTGCTCTGCATTTTTTTGTTTTTCCTCCCGCTCCAGTGCTTTATCATTGGCGATGATCTGGGACTGGGAATTCAGGGTGCGGTGTTCCGGTACCAGATGGCCGCTCAGGGTAATTCACTGATACCCATTACGTATGAGATTGGATACATCACCAGTGGCATCTACTCCGGGAAGACGGCATTATCCGTGATTCTTTGGGCTATGGGCACCATCGTACTTGTGTGTACAACAATATTCTCACTAATACAATGGAACCAGCTCAACCGTCGCGGACTCATATTCATTATTATCGGAATCACTTGTTCCTGCATGTTGTACCTGGCGTCCTGTGTTGTCCGCTATGGTCCCTTATTTTCCTCACCGTCCGGGACCTCCCTGCCATTGGGAATAATCATCCTTGCCATGTTTGCAGGATTCCTGTATTTCTATCAGGATCTGTTCTTTGAAAAGAACACAGGATCCGCTGAACATTAGGATTTTTACCGACTTGCAAATGGTCAATTCTGCCGGGCAAGAACCTTCTTTTAAGTCATGAGTGCGTATTTGCAGTTGCCGGTTATCATCACCACCGACCACATTATTGGATCCCACGAGTCTATGTGTAGAGATCTCACATTGATTTTAATCTAGGATACGATCCGGAAAAATCGTACCTAAAATTAAATCCCATCTCATAAAAGACAATCCGGTAAATGCCGGAGAACCAGAATCATATGTGCCCTTTTTTTTAGTGATCATTGGACGTAGTGTTCCACGGAAACATTCGGAAAATAAAATCCCACAATCGCGATCCGCATTGGTTGTGATGTGATCTTACAAGAATGATCTCAGGACTTGCACAGGACATCCCTTGACAAATACACAATCGAATGTATCCAATAAATGCCCCGAAAACGGATCTTTAAAAAAAGAGATTAGATGTAGGTATCCAATAATACGGTCGTGGAACCATCCGCAAACGTACCGGTGATGATTACGTGTTGATTCGATGTACCAATAGTAATAGAACTTGTAGCACCAACGGTAGTTCCAGGGGCAGAGCCGGTTAGACCCAGACCCGAACCTAAAGCCAACGAGGATAATGATCCAACATCCTGTCCCCCCATATTGGTTACAATACCCGAAGTAGTTCCGGTTCGTACTGCTGTAATTGCAACAGTCTTACCCTTCTGGAGGTTCCCGGCCATGCCGAACACAAATGCGGCAATGACTGCCGCGAGGATCACGGTGACCGCGACCATCAGGATCACACCGATAACGGGTGATACTGCTTCATCATTCTTCTTGGTAAATGCCATAATTTAAACACCTGAATACGTACCCTCGCCGGGTACGACAATGTATACCTACCCTATTCCCATCAAGACATATAAAATATTCCCTAAAACGCCGAGGATAGTATGGAACTGTAAAAAATTTTGGTATATTTTCAATGATCTTAGAGAAAATTTGAATGAAAAACATAATTGCAATGGAAATTTTTCAAAAAAAATCTCATCTAGAAATCATTCCGTGCCGGGTCAAACAGGATCTCGTGCGGAAGATTTGTCAATGCAACCGCCCCGAGCGCACCGATCACACCGTTGCCCCCGTACAGTACAATGCCGGACTTCGCTGCAATGGCCTCGGCCACCGGCCGGGAGATGATCTGTTCCCGCACCAGTTTCCCGTACTCGCGCAACTCTTCAGAGACCACGAGCCCGTGCCGGATCGCAATGCCCCATTCCGGTGACAACGATTCACCGGCCACAAACTTCCGGATCTTCTCAATCACTGATTCGTACCGGTCGGGCCGGACCGCCAGCTCAAGATAACTCGCGGAGTTTCCCGCAGTCTTCTCCGCAACACCGGGATTCAGCATCACCACGTGATGACTGATCGGGAGCACACCCTTGATCCGGCTCATGTGATCTAAAAGCGCCAGCGCCAGCGCGAACGTTGCACCACCATCGCGGGTATCGGTATCATCGATCCCGACCGTCACCTGCATCAGGGCACTCGTCCAGACGCGGCCTTCCACAAGATGTTCGCGGGATTTTGATTCCACACGAATGACCCCATCAGCCCGTGCCATCATATCGGACAGTGAATACGCCGGTCCACCGATGCAGCGGATGTGCTGGACAATACTGTCATCCATCTTCTCCACACCGCAAACCCCGACCGCAGAGTGCGGGGATGGTCCGATCACAATCCCCCGAATTCCCAGCGTTGCCAACTCTCGCAGGAGTGTCCCGTCACGTTCAATATGGGAAAGAATGCCGCCCGCAAGCCCATGGTGGTACCCGCAGAATGCCGCACAGGCGCCGCTCATGCACTCATGATAGATCGCCACCCGGTCGCCATCAACGGTCGTAAAGATCCGCCGGCACGTACTGGCCGGCATCGCGCTGAGCGCTGCGTACCGTGCCGGGCTCCGCCCGCTCTTCTCGTTCCGCACCAGAACGCAGCCCTCCCGGGCCAGCCGGGTCACCCAGTCCTGTGCCGTGCTCCGTGGAATACCGGCTGCTTTCTGGATATCCGTAACCGTAAAAAAACCATTCTCCAGCGTGAACTGGCGCATCAGCCGCAGGTACATCCTGCGGTGTTCAAGCACGCTGGACATACCGGTCCTTGATAAAGAGGAGATCACCGATGATGGCGCTCGCGGTCTCGATGGACCCGGCACCCCGCCCGATCAGTGTGATCTCCTTTGCCATATCTGTTTCAAGCGTCAGTGCGTTTAAGGTCCCTTCCACCACCAGCGGGTGGGTCTTCTCAATGATTCGCGGGGAGACGCGGAACAGGTTCTTCTTCGGGTTGGCTTCAGCAATGAGGCGGATGGTAGAGCCCTCCTCTTCTGCAAGCCTGAGTGCATCTGCGGTGAGCAGATCGATACCGGTCCGATCGATATCGGAGAGCTGGATCTTCTTTCCCCAGATCGTATTGACCAGGATCACCAGTTTGATAGCCGCGTCGATTCCCTGTACATCGTAGGTGGGATCGGCTTCGGCATACCCCATCTCCCGGGCCTCCAGCAGTGCCTGCTCGTAGGTAAGCCCTTCATCAGCCATCCGCGAGAGAATAAAATTGCAGGTACCGTTCAGGACCCCGTAGATTGCGAGGATTTCGTTGCCGGCAAGCCCCTGCTCCAGCGTGTGCATGATGGGAATTGCACCTGCAACCGTTGCCTCGTACCGGAATGCGACCCCGTTCTCTCTGGCAAGATGTTCGAGTTCCTGGTACTGGAGCGCGACCGGTCCCTTGTTGGACGTGACCACATGTTTTTTGCGGGAGAGTGCAGTTCGTATGTAGCCGGTGGCCGGTTCCCCGGTCAGGGCATTGGTGGGCGAAACTTCGATGAGTGCATCGTAATCGGCACGTTCGATCACGTCAAGAGCCTGTATGTCCGTTGACCCACAGAGGCCGGTGGATTTTTTTGTTGCAAGGACGTTCGCGACATTTATCCCGGCCGGGTCGATCACACCGGATTTTGAATCGGCAATGCCGGTGATGGTGAGGCCAAGATTTTTCTTAGTGATCATCTCCGCCACCCCCCTTCCCACCGATCCGAGGCCGATCAGGGCTACTTTCATGTGCAATCCCCCATGGGTTCGATGAGAAGCAGGGATTTCTGGCGCGATACCCTGCGCAGAATTGCCAGTGCAGATTCCATATCCTGTTTGCTCGTCGCCTTGATCGTGATCCGGGAGGATGAGCGTTCATTGATGGCGGGCATGCTCATTGAGAGCTCGCTGATCTCGGCAAATCCTGTGGAATCGATCTGGCCTACCGTATCAGAGAGATCGGTATGCATCAGGTGGCCGATCATGATCACGGTTCGTTTATAGAGCAGGCGCTCCTCGCCAATTCTCTGGATGCGGATTCCCTGTGCCTTGAGAATATTGATCAGAGTTTCCCGTTTATCTTCAGGCAATTCGAGAACGATCTGGACATTCAGGATCCCGTTGTCCGGCCCGGGTTCCCGCTGGTGAATGACGGCAATAATATTTCCGCCCACATCTGAAATGGGTTTGAGAGCCGCCACCAGCTGGCCCGGTGAGTCATTCATCTCGAGTTTCATGGAGATCTGCAACTAATCCACCTGTCCAAGAATAGATCGGAATCCAAGATAAGCCTTTATTAATTGAATATCCGGGAACCGGTGCTCATGAAAAAACTGAAATGTGGAATGGAAAACCAGTTATGATTCCGTGGCGGGCTTACAGGTTCCGGAGTTTTTTATCAACTTTTTCAAAGAAATTCCGTTTTACATCCACGAACCGGGCCGGGACCGGGTGCCGCATGACGCGGATCGTGGTATCGTCGCCCAGATCGATGGTCTGCTGACCGTCAATAACCAGTTTGGCCGGTTTGGCACTCTCCAGCCGGATCTCAAGATGTCGCGAATCGCTGATCAGGTGCGGGCGCGACGAGAGCATATACGGGGCCAGCGGGACAAGAAGGAATCCCTGGATCCGCGGGTCGACTATCGGACCACCGGCACTCATGGCATAGGCGGTTGAACCGGTGGGCGTGCTGACCAGCAACCCGTCAGCGCGGAACTGCTCGGCCATGACCCCGTCAACAACGATCGAGAACCGCAGCATCTTGGCCGGGCGGATCGTGACAATCAGTGCTTCATTCAGCGCAACGCCAAGAAGTTTATCATCGTTGAAGAGGGAGATTCGCATGCGTTCTTCCACAGAAAATCCGTTGGGAAGTGTCTGCACGAATGCCAGCGCCTCAGCCGGCTCGATGTCGGCAAGAAAACCCACTTCCCCCCAGTTAATCCCCAGGATCGGAATCGGCGTGGGCATGCCCTGCAGGGTCCGGAGAATGGTGCCATCGCCCCCGACAATGATGACCACATCGGCATTGCTCTCTTTAGGGGAAGACCCGGTTTCACCGAGAGCTGAGGCAGTATCGTAATCATACCCGGCCGTGCATCCACGCTCTTCAAGGGTCGCCTTGATCGTTGTGGCAAATGCCAGCGCTTCCGGATTATCGACCCGTGATACAATCAGTGCTTTCATAGAGAATTACCGCAGGTATTCAATGACTTTATGGTGCAGGAGACCGTTTGTGGCTATCAGGCATCGCCCGACCGTGACTTCATTCGGGAAATTAATCTTCTTCCCATTGAGGTCGGTTACGTTTCCCCCGGCTTCCGTACAGATCAGCATTCCGGCGGCAGCATCGGTGACACGCAAGGTTCCCCGCAGATCGATAAACCCGTCAATCCTCCCGGCCCCGACATAACATAACTCAAGGGCGGATGCGCCAAATAGGCGCCAGCGCCGGATCTTCTGGCCGAGGTGCATGACCCGGGTGGGATCGAATTTTCTTCCGTACACGCTCATCGCAGATTCATCAAGGTTCGACACATCCGAAACCCGGATGGGATGACCGTCACAGCGCGCGTACATTCCTTTCTCTGCCGTAAACGTCTCTCCGCTTGACAGGTTGCGGACATACGCCTTATCGACAATACCCTCGGTGGCATAGGCAATCGAAAGGGCATAGAACGGGATGCCGGCAACCGCATTGAACGTCCCGTCCACGGGGTCGAGGAATATGGTTCCCCCGACGTGATTGAAGGATACTTTGCCGGCTTCTTCGCTGATTAAGAGAGAGCAGAGCGGGTTCTCGTTCAGGTACTCGATAATGATGTCTTCTGCAACCTGATCGATCACTTTTGTGGGTGTGTTGTCGGCACCGATCTTTACCGTTTCACCACCTTCAGCTGTACCGATGAGCGGACGGATCTTATCTTCAACCGCTTCTGCCATCGCAGTACATGCCACAAAGAAATCGTTGCTCATGATCAGGCCCGGGGAATGAAACTCCCGATTATCTTACGTTGTATTTATGTAATGCAATAGAGATAAATTACTAACGCGTCCAACAGTAATGGATAATTCAGGTGTATTTCATGAAGGAGCAGACCGAAATCGGAAAGATCAAGGAAGGAAGATATATCGTTATCGAAGAAGAACCGTGCAAGGTTGTTGGTATTGCCATGTCAAAGCCGGGAAAACACGGCGCGGCCAAGGCCCGTATCGATGCGGTAGGAATCTTTGATGGCGTCAAGAGATCGATCGTGTCACCGGTGTCCGCAAAAACCTATGTACCGGTTGTTGAACGGAAGAGCGGCCAGATCATCTCCATTGCAGGGGAAACCGCACAACTGATGGATATGAAAGACTTCTCCAACTTCGAGATCCCAATTCCAGAGGAGAAGAAAGGAACCATCGAAGTCGGGAAAGAGTACATGTATATTGAATCAATGGGCAAGAAGAAATTCGACTAAAGTGGTTTTCCAATAATTTTTTTATAGCATTTTTCAAAAAATCTTTGTATCAAGACTTTTCTAAAACGTTCTTTCCATTACAAAAAGGATTCTATTGACGGAATGAACTAATATTTTCCGATATATCGTGAAGGAACCTTGAGGTCTATAGTATAAGAATTAAGGGACTGGGCAGTCACGATGAAATAATAATTCCGCTGGCCTTCATAAAATTTCTCGGTCCAGGGTCGGGGATCAACGGCAGTAAAATCTGAATAAACCTCATCAATCGAGGCCTTCCGTTTTTTACTGGTAGTACTCGTTTCCACTTCTTCGGGCGCAGTCCATGTTCCCATCCACAGATCCAGATTAATTCCCCCGGGGGGTGAAATAGATCTCACAATGCGATTGGGATCATCGCCATCCATGACTTGAATCGTAAATTGTGGACTTACCGTTGAGTATGACCCGGATATCCCACTATACGACGAAACCGGGGTTCCCGCTGACCGCAATGTAGTATCAGCGGATACTTGTTCAGCTTCTACTTTGTTTGGCTCCGGAGAAGTTGCAGGGTCAACCGTATATACCAGTTCCCAATAGGGAAATGGAATATACATTATATTCGTGGTTCCACTGCTTCCGTCAGATGATGCGATTGTTGCGATGGTGGTCATATTCGTATCGAGACCGGTATCATTAAAACGTGAACCATGGAATATAGACTCATTTGGGGAGATACCATATTTTGAGGGATCAACGAAGGATACATCCTTCGGCGAGTTTGGATTCCACGTGGGAAGTGGTGTTGGAGGCACCGTTGTAATGAGAGTTGTTATCATTATCGGAATCTGAACCGTCTCATTCGGATCAATGGTGAAAGGTGCAGGAATAGTAGTTGTTGGTTCAGGTATGCCGGTTTTTATCGCCTGGCCCGTGGCAAGAGGTTTTATCACAAGTGCGATGACCAGCACCAGCACCAGTGCCACTATCAGATACATCATATCCTTCTTTTCCATGATTAATCCCCGACACCAAATCTACGGTGATACATTGTTATAATTATGAATTTTTTTATCATTGTGGTATTTGTCTCAAAATGCTCTTATTCAAATACCACTGTATAATTATTTAAATACTCATTGTTGCACAGCATATACTATCAGCAATGAATGTCTCCCAATTCATAAAAAATAAGCCAATACTGAATGTCCCCGCCCCCAATTAGTTGAAAAAATAATTAAAATTACCAATATCAATTGTTTGGCGCTTATAAAAACATATATAGTATGAAATCATTTAAAGAAACACGGATACTGGTACAGATCAGTGTCCAGTCGAAAACGAAGGTGAACAAATGAATTCCTTACAATCCAATGACAAGGGATTTACCGGCCTTGAGGCAGCGATTGTGCTTATCGCATTCGTTGTCGTTGCGGCGGTTTTCTCTTATGTAGTACTCGGGGCAGGGTTCTTTACAACCCAGAAAGCCCAGGAGAGCGTGCACACCGCTGTTGGTCAGGCAACCTCTGCGGTTGAACTATCCGGCCCTGTAATGGTACAAGCAGGTTCTACTGCAGGTACCGTGTCGAACGCATCATTCTACCTGCAGCTCGCTGCTGGTGGAGCAGCTGTCGATGTAACGAAGATTGGGTATACCGTGAGCACTCCAGCAAAGATTTACACAGTACAGGGAACCGATACACAGTTTGTCAACATTCATTGGTTAAAGACAATTGCTGATGGCAATCTCCTTGAACCACGTGAAATGGTCCTTATTGATCTCAACACCGGCATGGAAAACAACGGCATGGGATTTACTGCGACGGACATGGGTGTCAACTCCAAGATGACCATTGAAGTGAAACCTCCGGTAGGGTCATCGCTTCCGATCACGAGAACCATTCCCGCAGCACTGAACGATGGGACATGGTATGAGGTTTATTAAGGAGGGTGAAAACAATGAAAAACGTATATTCAGAAGATGCCTTCACCGGCCTTGAAGCCGCGATTGTTTTGATCGCATTCGTCGTAGTTGCGGCCGTGTTCTCGTACGTCGTACTTGGTGCCGGGTTCTTCACGACCCAGACGGCGCAGGCAACGGTCCATACCGGTGTTGCACAAGCGAGCTCAAGTCTTGAAGTTGTGGGTAATGTGATTGGAGTTAAACTATCTGACTCAACCGGCCAGCTTTCATACGTTAACACCAGTGTTGCGCTGACTGCCGGTGGGACTGCAATGGATCTCACCCAGATGGTTATCTCGTATTCAGATAATAATGGTGGCAGGAATCCCAGTATTATAAATACCACGGGCTTGGCGTGCGGAGCGTTACTTGGTACCACTGAAGCGGCAGAGGCGGACAACAGATGGTGTGTCTCCCAGAAGATCAACGACTTAAACCCCACTGCTTCAAACAACCTGCTTGAATCAAACGAGATCTGGGTAATATCAATCCAGACACCAGATTCTGCAGTAGTAAACACAAAGATCACATTTAACCTGCAGCCAGCCGTTGGCGCGGTTCTCCCGATTTCGAGGACACTGCCCGGTGGGTTAAACACTGTTCAGGCACTATACTAATCTCTTTTTTTTATCCGCGTTTCATCAGTATTCAATATCATTATTTAGAATTCGCTGGCAAACCCGTATTTTTGCGAATATTTTTTCGTACGTTCCGAACACAAAAAACTGCGAATATTCCATAAAACCAATTTGGGGCATCAACTTACGCCGCTCTTCAAGAGAGAATATTTATTAATTACTAATGTAATATAACGTTTAGATCTTCTATGGCAGTTAACCAGTCTCAGGTAGATCACATCATCACGGCAGCTTCTGAAGATGACCCGGAAGTCAAGCTCCAGAACCTTGAACGTGAGGTTGACCTGATAAAAACATCCATCAAACGTCTCCTTATGGACATCCGTGAGCGGATGAATGAGATGGAAAATCCATTCACCATAAATGCAGCTCCATTGACTGGCGGAGTTACAGCGGATAAAAGTTCCGAAGCAGATGAGGCAAAACAATCTGCCATGGAAGCCCGGGAAGCCGCACTGGATGCCCGGGAAACCCAACTGGATGCAACCAAAGAAAAACTTGAGGATGAAGAGAAGAAAAAAACTGCTGCCCAAAAGAACGAATCTGCCTCCTCAACCTCCCCTGACGACAAGAAAATTCTCGATGACCAGATGCTTGCTGCTCTTCGTTCACAGATGGCAATGCCCCAGAAACCAAACCTGTCCCCATCCACGGACAATGAGAAACTGCGCCTTCAGAAGGTATACAAACTGTTCAAATGGACCCACCAGTCGGTAAAAAAATTCGGTCATGATCGCCTGGAAATAATGCTTGAATCCTACCGGGTCATGGGATACATATCCAAGGAATCCTGCGATGAGATCCGCGAGATCTCCCGGCTGATGCCGGCCAATCTTGGTGAAGAGCATGAAGTGGGCCCGGACGAATTTGTCTCAGAACTCTATGCCCTCAACCGGATTATTACCCCCAACGATACCTCACTGGATCGTGACATGATTGAAGTCATGATGGAGCAACGGCAGCAAATCCCCAATTTATCATTAAAGATGCCCGATGATCGCATTGATCTCTCGAGCATTTCCTTAAACGAGAAAAAGAATTCCTCAAAAAGTAATGAGAAAGATGAGGAATGGATGAATCTCCCGGATCGTATTTAATCCATGTCAGCCGAGACATTCACTACCGCAATATTTTTGATCACCGCCGTTATAGCGGCAGGTGTACTTGTCAATGCGGTGTTGCCGGTTGTTTATACGATGGCCGGCACTTTTTCTTCGTCCACCCATGACTCTGATGAGCGCCTTCGTACGGATTTTAAAATTGTAACCTATCATTATGCATATTCTGCGACAAATGCGAATAGCGCAGATATCTGGATGAAAAATATCGGAAGCTCCCGAATTGCTGAAACGGAAATTATTTCCCAATCCGATGTTTTTTTTGGTCCCGAAGATAATTATGCTCGGCTATCATATGCCGAATTTATTGATGATGCTCACCCTCCCTCTGCCGGATCTTGGACTACCGATTTTTTGACAGATTCCAGTTACGATGTTAACACTAACAATTATTGGGATCCTGGGGAAACATTGCATATCATCGCCCATCCGAAAATATCGATATTTACCGGCGATATTGCATATTTCCAGTTTATCCTGCCGGGCGGATCCTGGCGTTCACAAACATTCACCGCGAGCTGATACGAGATGGCAGTTGCAGAAATAATCGGAGCGGCGGTGGGAGTACTCCTCCTTGTGATTGTGGCATATTTACTGATCGGGGGGACACTTTCTATGGCAGAAACGGTTGCAACTGCGCAAAAGGATCTCACCACACTTCAGGAAGCACGATTGAAAACCAGTATTACTGTATCAAATGCCGTAAATGAGGCCCCGTATTTGAATTTTACGGTAAAGAATACAGGCAACGAAATAATTTCTGATTTTACCCACATGGATGTTTATTCTTATGATGTGTCAAATGGTTACATACATTACACATACGATAAAGACAACACGGGTAACGTGGGGACTTGGTCAATCATCAGATTTGAAAAAGATCTCGTTCACATTCGAGAATTAGATCCTGATGATATTATGACAATATGGGCGATAGTTCCCGGCACGTATTCATCCAAAACGATCGTTCAGGTAACTACGAGTAATGGTGTACAGGGAATCGCAAGTGTGACGTGAGGAGCAATTGACATGGCATCCATTTCAGATCTGATGGGAGGGGAAGATCGACAGATTATCTCCACCGGTAACAGCGAACTTGATAAGAAAATTGCCGATGGACTGCCATTGGAATCGTTAACTCTTATCGAGGGAGAGAATGATACCGGGAAGAGTGTTCTCACCCAGCAGATTATCTGGGGGGCCATGAAACAGGGATTATCCGTGGATCTCTTTACAACAGAGAGTACAAGCAAGAGTTTTATTAAACAGATGGAATCCATGAGTCTGGACATCTCTGAATATTTTGCATGGGGCTACCTGAAAGTGTTCCCCTTGCATGTTGTCGGGTTTGAGTGGAAAAAAGAAGAGATGGATGGTATCCTCGCAGCACTGATTAACCATATCCAGACAAGCAAATCACAGGTGATTGTTGTAGATTCCCTCACGTTATTCACGGAATACGCCCAGACCGATACCATACTCACCTTCTTTACAAATTGCAAATCCCTTATCGATCATGGGAAGACCATTCTTGTCACCCTCCATACCTATGCATTTGAGGAAGATACCCTTGTACGGATCCGCTCTATCTGCGATGCACACCTTAACATGAAAAAAGCCCTTATGGGCGACAAGTACGTGATGGTGATGGAGGTTATCAAAGTCCGTGGGGCACGCAAAACTACCGGTAACCTCGTAAGTTTTGAAGTCCACCCCGGATATGGAATGAAGATCATCCCGATGAGTTACGCAAAGGTCTGATATGGGGACACTCTCGGTTGCAGTCAATCTTCCGTTCAAACCGGAACCCATTGATACAACTATTGATTTTTACCATGACATTGAATCCAGCGCACTCTACAAGATGCTCCCGGCAAATGCCAAAGAGTACGTAAAAGCAAGTCCCCATCTTCTCGAATATCTCCATACATTCCCGGTGAATACGTACGGTATTCCCCTGTTCCTTTCGGAGTTGAAAAAAGATCTCCGGTCAATGAAAAGTCCCAATATCATCTATCCGGTCAATGATACCACATTTGTCCATATTCTTCCCGATCCGGACGATGTCAGGAATTTTTACATCCCCATCGAACCCTCATTCCTCCACAGTGTTTCCCAGATGATGCCGGTTATCGAAACGAAACTCGTTGATCTTATTGACGCACTTGAAGAAGATCCCATCAGTGATAAGGAACGATCTGAAGTTCTCAAAAAGATGCTGGCACATGTTGCGGTGATCAAGCCAAAAAATATGGATATTTCCCAGATGACCGGTGGAGGCCCCGGCCAACAGGACATAAAATCCAAACTCACTCAGTTTCTTAACACGGACTTCTCCGCAAAAGACAAGATGAAAAAAGTCAAGGCAAAATTCCAGATTCCCCAGACTCCTGATGGCAAAGTGATCCTGACCGATCAGCAGTACCGGGCGATTGAGTACATGCTGATTCGCGACAAGATCGATATGGGGGTTCTCAAACCATTCCTGTCTGATTCGAATATTGAAGATATCTCCTGTGATGGTGTCGGGCCAATCTTTATTGAACACAAGATCTTTAAAGGATTGAAATCGGTTATCGAGTTTAAAGTCTCCAGCGAGCTGGACGAATTTGTCGTCAAGATGGCAGAACGGATTAAACGCCCAATCACCTACCGTAATCCAATCATTGACGCAACCCTGCTTGACGGTTCCCGTATCAACATTGTGTACGGCACAGCAATCTCCCGCCACGGAAGCAATTTTACCATCCGTAAAGTGAACGAGGTTCCCTTAAGCATCCTCAACATTGTAGAGAGCAATGGTATCGATTACCAGGCTGCTGCATATCTCTGGATCTGTATCGAATATGGGATGTCACTCTTCGTTTCCGGTGAAACCGCAAGTGGTAAAACCACACTCCTGAATGCGATTACGACATTCATTCCCCCTGAAAATAAGATCGTAACCATTGAAGATACCCCTGAACTGAATGTTCCTCACCGGAACTGGATCCGGGAAGTGGCACTCGCCAAGGGCAGAGGAGAAGGAGGGGGAGAGGCCGGGGAGGTCTCCATGTTTGATCTCCTCAAGTCCGCATTGCGTCAACGCCCGAACCAGATCCTTGTCGGGGAAATCCGTGGTGTCGAAGGTGCGGTAGCGTTTGGTGCCATGCAGACCGGACACCCCGTCATGAGCACATTCCACGCTGCATCCGTTGAAAAACTGATCCAGCGCCTCTGTGGGGATCCCATCAATATCCCCAAGACATATGTCGACAACCTCAACCTTGTCATCATCCAGAGCGCAGTAAAGCGTCCTGATGGCCAGCTGGTCAGGAGGTTGATCAGCATCAACGAACTGGTAGGATATAATCCGGAAACTTCAGGGTTTACCTTCGTCCAGATGTTCGGCTGGGAGCCGGTATCGGACACGTTTGTCTTCACCGGAAAAGGCAGTTCGTACCTCCTGGAAAATAAGATTGCAACCATGCTGGGTATGCCCGACAGCAAGAAAGCTGAAATTTATCTTGAAGTGGACAAACGCGCCAAGATCCTCGAACGGCTCCATAAAGCCGGGTATACAAAATTCTGGGATCTCTTCCATATGATGACCAAGATCAAGAAACAGGGTCTCCTCACCATCGGGGCCTGATATGCCGGATCCCTCTCCTTCACCGGATATTCCCGTGGAAGGCCGTCAGATTCCTTTTGCGAACCTGATGGGTACTATCAAAGGTAAGCTCGATCAGCTCACGGAAGACCGGGCAATGAGTGCAGACCTGCTCTTCATGACCACCTATATGGCATCCCTGGCGCTTGCGAATGCGTCACGCCCGGAGATCTTCTCCTTTGCAGCCAACCGTAAAGAGTACATTTCTGCCAAGTATATCAATAAAGTGGACACCTATGTCAAGAAATGGAGTTACAGTTATTCAGAATCACTGAGTATTGTTGCCGAACGGGCCACGAATCCAATCCTCAAGAGCATGCTGAACCGGTACGCCAACTCCATTGAATCCGGTGTGCCGGATGAAGATTTCCTGAAAAACGAACTTGCCACCGTCCGCAGTGTGTACCGCAGCCAGATTGAACAGGGTCTTGAGCAGCTCAAAACATGGGGAGATGCCTACATTGCTTTGCTGCTCTCAGGAACAGTTATCGCCGTTACACTCATGATCTCCATTGCAATCTATTCTCCTGCGGGAATTGACAGCACCCTGAATATTACCTATGCTATCCTTTTTGCAATCGGTGCTGGGGGAAATTTTATGATGTACCAGTCTGTTCCCAATGATCCCAAATCCCATGGATTGAGAACACATATGTCCAAAGAGCAGCAGACCATCCATGCAATGGAGAGGATCATGGTACCCCTCACCATTGTCGCAGTGATTGTGCTCGCAATTCTGGGGATTAGTGCCGGGTTGATCTTTATTCTCATCGGGGTTCTCCTTGCCCCCATGGGGATTATCGGTTTTATTGATGATTCCAATATTACCATGAGAGATAATGATTTTTCAGTGTTTATCCGGAGCCTTGGATCAGTCATGGGAGGTCAGGGTACAACGGCCGTGTACGCAATTCATACTATTGATAAAAAATCCCTGACTGCACTCGAACCATTAGTAAACTCAGTATATTCAAAGATGAATCTCGGTCTTGATGACAAACAGATCTGGGGGAAATTCATTGGAGAATCGGGAAGTAATTATATTTATAAATACCTTAATATTTACCTTGACACAGTTACCCTCGGGGGGCCTCCGGATCCCATCGGAACGGTTGTGGGTTCTTCCGTGCTTGAGCAGACCCTCTTGCGGGAGAAGAAGGATATGCATTCCCGCAGTTTCATCGTACTCCTCGTGCCCATGCATATGGCGATGGCCAGCATATTTGTCGCGTTATACCGGATCATGGTCGTTCTTACCGGATCGGTCTCCTCCATGATGCAGAATTTTCAAAACCAGACGGCCGCGGCGACGGCTTCCAGTTCCGCGGGAGGCGTGTCCGCGTCACAGGCGCTTGGTGGGATGGGGGGCGGTATGACGGGTATGTTTACCAATTTCCCGGAAAAAGAGATGGGTGCGTTTATAGTAATATGCCTGATTATTATTACGGTATCAGATATTATCGCTGCAAAGATAGTCGGGGGGGGAGACAGATATATGTTTTATTTCTATACTGCCCTATTCTGTATATTGACCGGACTTGTCCTGATCTTTATCCCGATTGCGGTAAATTTGTTCTTCAGCCCCGAAGGACTCCAGAATATGGGTTCGGGGGTAGCGTGAGAATGAGGTGGAGTTAACCATGAAAGCAAATATTCGCCGGATTGTAATGCTGTGCACCGTAGTCATACTCGGTTCTATCCTGATTTTCATCGATGTGACACTCATTCAACTTCTCCTCATCCTGATAGTTGCTGCCATCGTACTCCCATTCCTGTTGGGGATTGTAACGGTCGCAGAAATTAAGATCTATCTGGCAGAGCTCAAAAAAACCGGGTTCCTCAAACGTCTCGATGATATAAAAATATTTGAAAATCGTGCTCCAGCAGGTGCGAAAAAAGATGGGGCCAAACCTGAAAAAGCAGTAAAAAAAGAGACGTCAAAACCTGGCGACAAAAAGAGTGGATTTCTGGCTCACATTACTTCAACAATTACTTCCCTTGGGTCCCTGGGAACAATTCTCAAGGCACGCAGCAAGCCCGGGAAAAAAATCGAAGACATCAATAAGATGCTGGATAAGACCGTCAGTGAAAAAGTCTCCAAACCGGCCCCCCCGGTTCCCGGGGCCGCAGGCGGGGCTGGATCTTCTGATTCCTCCGATCCGTTCCTCTCACTTTCAGGAGATGAATTTGATGAGGGGCTTCTTGACGGACTTGATGATGATCCCTCCCTGGCATCACTATCTGACGATCTGAGTCCGGGAGAGCCGGCATCTGAACCGCCTGCACCGGAATTACTGATGCCCTCATTTGATGAGATGAATGACTCGGCCACAACGGATTCAGCGGACGCTGGTTCCGGACTTGATGGTTTGAGTGGTCTTGATGCTGGCAGCGAACTGGATTCCGAATTTGGCGATCTCGATAATCTGAGCCTGGATGATGTCGAACTTGATGAGGACATGGCGGATAGCATGGATACCGTGTCCGCGGATAACGCAGCACTTCAGGAGACAGACACATCACCAGCATCAACCACCCCATCCGCGCCCACGCCTACTGAGGTGAAAACCGCATGGATTCCTTCCGACGCCCCTTCAGGCGCAGATAATATGGAGGATCAACTTGGCATCCAATCCGATATGGCATCGTTTGCCGGGGGAAGTGGGGGATCTGATGAGGACCTGCTCAGTTCGATTGCGTCAGATGTCAAAACCGTCACGAAAGAGAAAGATCTCAGCCTGCTTCGGGAACTCAAGGATTTCAAAGCGCCTGCATCGGAAATTGAAGATGAACTCAACGATATGTTCCAGAAGATTGGGGGCACCATAAAAGAGAAAGAAAAGACGCCCTCTTCTTCAGAAGGAAACAAATAATGTTCAGATCAACAGTATAGTATTGAATAACCCGCTGAAAAAATGTCGTGAGTCCCCATGAAAGAAGTACCCGCAAAAGTCGAACATAACAATACATGGGTTGTTATCAAACTCGGCATTGGAGATGACCGGATAGTACTACCGGCACCGGTGAACAGGGAAATTTTATTCAAGACCGTTGTCGATCTAGCCGAGAAGAAGAATATCCTCATTGTCACCTCGAAGACCGACACCGAGGTTGTTACAAAGATTCTTTCGGTAGAAAAAGTCCTCCAGGTCTTAAAAAAGATGATCCTGGGGGTCTGCAATGCCTATCGCCTTATGGCCTATTTTATGTCGCCGGCAATCAAGGGCGGGGTCATGGTCAAAGATGCCCAGTGGGAAAAAGGAAGTGTGGTCGTTGTCCAGTCCGGGATCTGGTTTGTCAGTCCCACAAAACAGGTCTGTGTGCCGGTCACCGAAGTTGCAGCAATAGAACTGACAAAACGCGAAGTACAGGGTAAAGCCACAGACGTTGTCCGGATCGATCATCTGGAATCCGGTGAAGTCGTATCAAGCCTCGTGCTTTGTCCACTGTCTACCCTCCAGGTGTTGTTCAATTTCTTAAAGGATACCACAAAGGGCATGGACATGAAAGGTACCGAACTGGATGGTGTCGATCAGCAGGTTGCCATGCTCATTTATTCGGGGATGGACTCCCATGCAATTGAGAACATGCTCAATATTCCCCATAAGCAACTCGATGCCATCTATGATAAAGTCTTAAAACTGGGTCTTGCAGAGGTGGTCACCATTCGCAGGGAGGTCCAGCTGACCACAAAAGGCGTCCGGTACATCTCCGATGCCACAAAATCCCAAACCAATTAATTTCTCTCGTGTTTGGCATTCCCATACTGTTTTATGTAATGATTTACCAATCCTTATTTGATCGTCAATGGGAAAGATTCTGATCGTGGATGATACACTCTTTATGAGAACTCTTCTGAAAAATATCCTGTTCTCAGGGGGTCATACCATCGCCGGGGAAGCGGGAGATGGTGAAGAGGCCGTTGCTAAATACAAGGAACTCAAGCCGGACCTCGTAACAATGGATGTCGTCATGCCCAAGATGAACGGTATTGAAGCCTTAAAGGGAATCAAGGCATTCGATCCTGCCGCACGGGTTGTTATGTGTACAGCGGTCGGGCAGGAACAGATGGTAAAACTGGCCATCAAGACCGGGGCAAAAGGCTATATCGTCAAGCCATTCCAGGCCCCGAAAGTACTTGAAGAAGTCAAGAACGTTCTCGCATCCTGACGTTATGGTAAAAGTACTCATTGTGGATGACTCCGTGTTTATGCGGACGGTCATCCGGGACATGGTAACAAAAGATCCGTCTATTGAGGTAGTGGGAACGGCATCCAACGGTCTTGATGCCCTCGAAAAGATCAAGACCCTTGAACCCGACCTCGTGACACTCGATATCGAAATGCCACGGATGACCGGCATTCAGGTATTGGAAGAACTCCGGAACCAGAAGCGTCGGCCAAAAATACTGATGGTGAGTACCCTTACATCGGAAGGAGCAGAGAAGACCCGCGAGGCCATCCACCTTGGCGCCGATGACTTCATGCTGAAGCCAAAGGATATCCCCCATGTCCGTGAAATTGGCAATGAGTTGATCTCGAAGATCAAACACCTCGTCACGCTCAAATCTACTCCTGTTGTTCATAACCCCCTATCAAAACAAGGTCCTGCTGAACGGGTTGTGCTCATCGGTTCATCGGCCGGAGGACCTCCGATGTTGGACACCCTGCTCGCGGATATACCCGCTGATCTCCCTGCGGGAGTGATTGTTACCCAGCACATGCCCACAGGATTTACCGCGGCACTCGCCGAGCGGTTTAACCGGATAGCATCAATGCCGGTCAAAGAGACGGAGAACGGGGATCTTGTTGAGACGGGAAAGATCCTGCTCTCAAAAGCGGGAGTCCATACCATTGTAAGCGGGGACATGGGTAAAGACAATATCCGGATTGGACGGATCATTCACTCCAATACTCCCCCGGTTCATGCAGTCCGCCCTGCGGTAGACAAGACGTTTGAATCCGCAGCACATGTGTACGGGAAAAACATTGTGTCGGTCATCCTGAGCGGAATGGGTAACGATGCCGGCCAGGGTGCGCATGCCATCAAGGAGGCCGGGGGCACAAGTCTCTTATGCGATGAGAAGGATTGTCTGGTATACGGAATGGCACGTTCAGCAATACAACACAGTGCCGTCGATAAAGTACTGCCGCTCAACAGACTCTCAAAAGAGATTGAACGACTGATCTATCAGATGGAGGAGAACCATGTCTGAATTTGAAGCCTACCGAGGACTTTTTGTTGCAGAATCCCGGGAGAACCATGAAAACATGGTAAAATACCTCCTTAACCTGGAAAAAGGTGCAGATCAGAATGCCATCGATGAAATTTTCCGGTCCATACATACCCTGAAAGGTGCATCGGCATCCATGGGTTTTGCCGACATGGAACGACTCTGCCATGCCATGGAGGATATATTCCAGTTGATCCGGAGCGGATCTGCATCCATGTCACAGGACCTGGGAAACCTGCTCCTCTCCTGTTCCGATGTACTGGAACAGATGATCGATGATGTGGAGGGGGGTGGGGACACCTCCACCCTGAATCCCGATGAGCAGGTTCAAACGCTCAAGCAGTGGCTCTCCGATCATGGCGGGGGATCCGCAAAAAAGGAACAAAAAAGTGTTCCTGCAACTCCTTCCACGGCAGAAACGAATGAGATTCCGGCATCTGATGAGAACTCCGATCTTCCTACCTATGATCTTCACATCACCGTTGCCAGTGAATGCATGATGAAAGATGTCAGGGCAATGATCGCCATTGGCAACCTGGAAGCGTTAGGGACAATCATCTCAATAAATCCCTCAAAAGAGGCCATCGATGAGGGTAATTTTGACGGGAGCCTCGATCTTTGCATTGCGAGCGAAGCCGGGGAAGAAGCTCTGAAGACTGCTGCTCTCGGAACTGAAATTGCCAGTGTCGAGATCAAGCAGGTTATCAAGCAGGCAAAAAAGGCACCTGCAGATGGAGATAAAAAACAGGGTGCCGCAGCTTCATCAGACAAAAGCCGTGAGATCAAGAACCTGAGAGTGGACATCACCCAGCTGGATCACATCATGAATCTGGTTGAGGATCTGGTGATCAATCGCGGCCGGCTCAAACAGATTGCTGAAGAGCACCACATCAAAGAGATGAATGAAGCGATCGGCATGGTCGACCGGTCGGTATCTGAGCTCCAGAACCTGATGATGGTCATACGGATGATCCCGTTAAACCACATCTTCAACCGGTTGCCCCGGGTAGTCCGCGATGTCGCCCAGTACGACCACAAGGAAGTGGACTTTGTCATGGAAGGTGGTGAAACGGAACTTGACCGCAGTGTCATGGATGGTCTCAATGACCCCCTCCTCCACCTGATCAGGAATTCCGTTAACCATGGTATTGAATCCCCGGATGCACGCGAAGCTGCCGGTAAACCCCGTAAAGGATTTGTCAAACTTGCCGCTCACCGGGATCGTGACAATGTCATCATTGAGATCATCGATGACGGGGCGGGCATCAATGTTGAGAAAGTCAAGAGAAAAGGCGTCGAGAAAGGTCTTGTCACGCAGGAAGCTGCCGATGCCATGGGTGTGGATGAGGCGATTGAACTCCTGTTCCAGCCGGGCTTTTCCACAGCGGATACCATTACGGACATCAGCGGCCGTGGGGTAGGTCTGGACGTAGTCCGAAGATCCATTGAATCCCTCAAAGGGACGATCCGGGTTGAGACTACGGAAGGCAAAGGCAGTCGTTTTGAACTTCTCCTCCCCCCGACCATGGCAATTGTCGATGTGATGATTGTCCGGATCAACGGGCACCGGCTGGCAATCCCCATCAGCAGTATTGTCGAAGTGGCAAATTTCAAACGGGATGATACCCACCAGATCGGAAAAGGTGAGGCAATACTGCTCCGCGACGAAGTACTCCAGATCTTCTCTCTGAACGACATGATTGGATATTCTGAAGTCTGTGAAATACTGATTGTTATCCAGTACCAGAAGAGAAAATGCTGTGTTCCGGTCGATGTTGTAGAGGGACAACAGGAAGTTGTGGTAAAACCATTAAGTCATTTTATCGGGAATACCCGGGGAGTGAGCGGAGTGACCATCCTGGGCGATGGTGACGTTGTCCCGGTACTTGATGTAAACACGATGGTGTAGGAGAGATCATGAAATTATCTACCGTTCAGGCCGATGCAATCCAGGAACTCGGCAATATTGGTGCTGCCCATGCAGCTACCACCTTATCCCAGATGCTGGGAAGTACCGTCCAGATGAGCGTGCCCGCCATTAAGGCCATCGATATTGCCGAACTGGGTAACTACATGGGAGAGGAATCCGCGGCCATGGTGGCTTTCGAGCTCCAGGGCGAGATCCAGCACGGAGGATATATCATATTTTATATCTCCAAGGAATCCGCCATCCGTCTCACCAATACCATGCTCGGTATGACCGACATGGACCGCACCATGAACGAGATGGACGAGAGTGCATTAATCGAGGTGGGAAATATCATGGTCTCAGCGTTCCTGGATGCAACCGCTGAACTTCTGGGTTTCATTATGCTGCCTTCCCCTCCCGCGCTCAGCCTCGATATGGCACATGCTGCGATGGCCTCCCTGATCGCCCAGATGGGCGAGGATATCGATGAGGTCCTCCTCTTCTCAACAGAGCTGGTCTGTGAAGAGCACAAGATCGATAGTGATATTATTATGTTCCCGGAGACCGCAACACTCGCACGGATTGTCGAACTGATGGAAAACATGATGAAAGGTATCTGACGAATCTGATGGGTACCATGGCCGACCTCAATACTCTCCCTGGACAGACGGCAATGATCGGTATTGGTGAATACCGGGTCGGTTCGTTTCCGATGATGACCATCGGACTTGGATCCTGCATCGGACTCATGTTCTATGACGACCACCTGAAGGTTGGGGCGATGGTTCACATCATGTTGCCGGATAGTGCCGGCAGGAAAGACCGCCCGGGTAAATATGCGGATACCGCGATTCCCCTGCTCTTAAAAGAACTCAATGCACTTGGCTGTAAGAACCGATCGCTTATCGCCAAGATGGCCGGGGGTGCAAGTATGTTTGAATATTTCGGTGCCAACCTCAACATTGGCGAACGCAATGCCGAAAAGATCAGGGCACTCTTGAAAGAATGTAATATCCCTTTAGTAAAAGAAGAAGTCGGGGGAAAGATGGGCCGTTCAGTAACATTCCTTCCGGCAAACAGCGGAAAGGTATCCATCCGGAGAGCTGATGGCACGACCGGTGAACTCTGAACTCTTCGTTCTTTTCATAATACTGATGATTATTGCACCCGTATCCGCAACGGGAAGTAACGCCCTCGAATCATCGGTCTCCTCACCATATACAATTACTCTCTTTACCCCCACTGCATCCATGATCCATTCCACCCAGATCATGGACATGGTCAATGTACCTGATGCCCCGGGATCGGCCCTGCTCGCCACGTCATTTGGCCTCTCACAGTACAATGGGACCTGGTCCACCCGTCATTTAAACCGGGATAACTCCAGTGAAGGCCTGTTGAACGATTACATCACCGCGATCGAATATGATCGGCAGGGCAGACTCTGGATCGGGTATTCCGGAGGAATCCAGATATATAATGGCCAGTATTACCAGACCATCCGTGACCAGCAACTGCTTAAGGATCCTCGCATTACCGCACTTCAGCGTTGGAATGACGATATGTGGGTGGTCACCGGCAATGCCGGCATCCATCGGTATCATGAGGGGACATGGACATGGTACCAGCCGGAATCACCCGATGGACCGGGTTTTTATGAGGCCGATGGCATGGTACTCGATTATGCGTCGGATACACTGGTTATTGCGACCGATCACGAAGGATTATGGACGGTCCGCTCTCAAGAGGATCCCATTCGATTCGAATGCCTTGCTCCCCATGACAGTACCTATGGATTACTGACACAGGTAAGGCGCGATCCTCTGGGTGGCGCATTGTTCTTCAATAATTCCATGGTTGCCCACTACTCCCGCGACTCCAACTTCTCCTCATTTTTAAGTTCGGACATGCTTTCTGGCTCGGACAATAACATCAACGATGTTGCAGCCGGCCCGGATGGCCGTATATACCTTGCAACGGACAGTGGCATTTATATCTGGAAAAACGGGAAGATTATCGATTTTATTGACCGAATGGGAGGGATTGGGACCTCCCCCACCGTTAACTGGATACATGTCGATGCAGATAACCGGCTCTGGTTTGCAACCAACGATGATGTCGGGATAATAACCGATCAGTTAACCCAGAATTCCCGGATGACCATCAGCACCATTACCCCCACCTCCCCAGTAACCGATACGAACGGGTCCTATCCCGGAGGAGTTCCTACATCAAGAGAGTATATTCCGATTACAACTCCTGCTCCGGATAATTCACAGGGAAGTCTGCTGAATGTGGTTATCGATCCCATCATTCAGGCAATACATGCCGTAATGGCGGGACTCGGATTCAAATAATAAATAATTGTCAGGGCTCATATGAGTCGGATCTTCAGTTCGAGAAGACAGAACTGCTCTAAGGATTCCAGCAATGCAATCTTTGCTTTTTTAAGCCGGATCTCATCGGAGGTAAGAAAATCGTTGGCAATGTACCGTAACGTGATCGTATAATGCCGGAACTGCGGGAATTCCGTATCAAAATCGGTTAGCCGGGTGATCGCTTCCTTATGATCTTTATTCAGAAGATCAAACGTAACGTCGCAGAGTTCAATGATATGCGGAGGCATCCCTTTTATGGTGGCCAGCTTCCGGAAACTGTGATAGGTAATTTTTTTGGTAGTAAGGAGGGATAATTTCAGCCCGAGATATATGGGTTCGAGATTGTCCGGATACTGTTTGATCAGCTGGTTGACGACGCCTGCTGCCCCGGCGGCATCGCGGTTCTCCAGTTTATAGTAATACATCTCGCGAAGAAAATGAATGTCAGAATAAAACCGCTCCGCCCCGATATCAAGCAGCCGCTTTCGCATTGCCCCGTCATGGGTATACGCAGCATTCAGTAAACCGACCTCGACAAACCATTTCTCGTTCGAGAACCATTCAAGGCCGGTAAAGATCATCTGCCAGAAGATCTTCTCCAGGAACGAGGGGTCGTCAAGATCCAGTTGTTTCAAGGTGTTGATCGGAGGATGCGTCCGGGATAAGGTAATGAGCAGTTCACGGGCGAGAAGTTCCATCTCCCCGGGGCGGTAGTGCATTGTCGCGGCGTCATCCCGCTTGAACTCTCGGAGTGATAGGACGTAATAACAGTAGGCAACCGCCATGCCGAGCTTGACATCCAGGCTTGCATAGGGTTTGAGGAAATTCAGCGCATGCGGATAATCCCCGGTTTTTAAGAGTTTGAGTCCGACAACAATATTGATGCCCATCTCAGCGTCCCGCTTCTTCTTGAACCGGAGGGCATTGGACATGACCCGCTTTACATACTCAAAATCATTGATATTGGCACTGGAATCGAGTATTTTGAAGGTGATGCTATCGATAAATTCATCGTAGGTGTCATCAGCAAGGTTGGGAAACGAACTTTCAAGTGCTGATATCACGTACCCAAAGAAAACAGGAAGATTTGCATCGACTTTTACGGTGTTGCGTTCAATATACCCGCAAAAATCCTTCTTTAAGAGATGCAGCTTTTCGTATACAATTGCATCCGAAAGCCGCTCTCCCTTCATACAGCAAGAATTTGCATGTTATGATATTAAAAGATATGATACTGATTCAGTCCTCATCCTGCGCATAATAATAGAATTCTCCAATGGATTTTTGTTCCCGGTCAAGGAACGAACCGGGTTTGTTGATCCGTGGCCTTCCACTCTGATCGCGGCGGAACGTGATATCGAGTTCATTGAGGAACCGGTTCATCCCGTCACGCATCTTGAACGGGCCGGTTGCAACACCACGGACACCGGGTTCCCCGTCAAAGACAAGGATCCGTTCGCTGATCATATCGATCAGGTAGATATCGTGATCGATGACCATGATACCCACTTCCCGCCCCTCGGCCTGGCGCTTGATCATCCGGGTGACCTTCACCCGCTGCTCCACATCCAGGTGGGCGCTGGGCTCATCGAGAATATACAAGTCGGCATCCCGCGAGAGGCAGGCAGCAATCGCCACCCGCTGGAGTTCCCCGCCACTCAGGGAATCGACCGGTGACTGGAGTATCGGGCTTAAGGTCAGGGTCTCGATGATCTCGTGCTGGTAGAGAGATGAGTCGAATTTTGTTGTGCAGTTACGCAGGTACATCTCGACACTGTCGGACGTATCGGCCTTGATATACTGGGGTTTATAGGATATCTTCAGGGAAGTCTCAAGTGCTCCGGTCGTGGGCGTCTCCACACCGGCGAGCAGTTTTGCAAACGTGCTCTTTCCCATACCGTTTGCCCCGACAATTCCCAGCACTTCTCCCGCCCGGACCGTCCCACCGCCAACGGTCAGGTGGAAGGCATCGTACTGCTTGGTCATCTCCGGGATGATCACCAGATCCTCACGATTGGATCCCTTCTCATGCGCCCGTTTTTCAAACACAACCTGGGAGTCCCGGAACCGGACATTCTCTTCGGCAAGGAACCCCTCAAGGTACTGGTTGATGCCAACCCGGACACCCTTGGGGCGGGTGATGATACCGAAGACCGCCGGTTTGCCGTACCCGACATGGACCGTATCTGCCAGCATATCGAGAATGGCAAGGTCATGCTCGACAATCACCACCGGGCGTTCCGTGGCCAGGTCCCGGATCAGCTTGGCTGCGGCTATCCTCTGGTAAATATCCAGAAACGGCGTGATCTCATCGAGGAAGTAGAGATCGGCATCGCGGGCAAGACATGCTGCGATGGCAACCCGCTGGAGTTCCCCGCCACTGAGCGTTGCGATATCGTGATCGAGGATCGCATCCAGTTTGAGCATCGGGAGGATCGCCGCCAGCTGGCCCCGTTCGTCCGTGGTATCAAGCAGGGCCCGCACGCTGCCGGTGAAGACCTTGGGGATGAAATCAATATACTGGGGTTTTGTGGCAATCTTCAGGGTCTTCTTCGACACCGTCTGGAGATAATCGAACAGTTCCGTGCCGGCATACTGCTTGAGAATCTCTTCCCATGCCACTTCATTATCGAAATTCCCGAGGTTGGGGCGGAGCTGGCCGGAGAGGATCTTGATGGCCGTGCTCTTCCCGATACCGTTGGCACCCAGAATACCGGTGACTTTTCCTTCAACAGGAATCGGCAGCCCGTACAGGGAGAACCCGTTCATCCCGTACCGGTGGGTCGGGTGCTCCAGTTCCTCGGGAAGGCTGACAATATCGATCGCATCGAACGGGCACTTCTTGATGCAGATACCGCACCCTACACAGAGTTCTTCCGATATCTGTGCCTTCCCGTCTGGCCCGATAATGACCGTCTCGTCACCGGTCCGGACCCGGGGACAATAGATGATACATTCGTTCCCGCATTTCCGGGCATGGCAGCGGTCTTTGTGGACAATGGCGATTCTCATGGCGTATCACAAAAAAAGATTACCGGGGGATGGCAGTCAGAAGAATTGTCCAGGTCATGAACCAGAATGCAAAGGTCATGAATCCCTGGTAGAACCAGTCCTTGGCACCAAGCTTGGTGGTGTCCATCTTCATCAGCATCAGGATGTGTTTCTGGAGAACAATGCAGGCCAGCATGAACATGAATCCCAGGAAACCGTCATTCTGTATCCCTGCAGCATCCGGGGTGCCCCCGAGATAGTAGGAGAGCAGGCCGGCGAGAATACCCATCAGCGAGGCAAGAAGGGTTCGCTTGATGCGGTTGATATGTTCAGCCTGCTTGTCAGCCTTGGTCTTTGCCTTCTTTGTCTGAACAGGCGCTTCCTGTATGGTATCTTCGCTCATCCCGTACACCAGTTGTCGTTATATTCTGTTCCCAAGCCATATGTAATTTGGTCTTGCCTGATGGCCGGCGCGATCAAATGTTTATCAGGTTCCGGCAACTAATACCATACCGGTTATCCCCCATGGCGTCCGAACAGGGAATGAGTGGTATCGATGTCCGGGCAATGGCATCCGAGTTACGCGAGAAGCTGCCGCTCTGGGTCGATAAAGTCTACCAGTTTGACAGCCGGACCATGGCCATCCGGATGAACGGTGAGAACAAGGCAAAATACCTGGTGCTGATCGAAGCGGGCCGGAGAATTCACGTTGTCCGGAGTATTCCCGAACCCCCGAAAAATCCCCCCCATTTTGCCATGTTCCTGAGGAAATACCTCTCCGGGGGAAAAGTGCTCTCGATCCGGCAGCAGGGTCTCAACCGGGTGATCATCTTTGAGATCGGCAAAGGCACCACAACGTACAACCTGATCATCGAACTCTTTGACGAGGGCAATGTCATCCTTACGGACCCGTCATTCACGATCATCAAACCGCTCCGGCATCACCGGTTCAAGGATCGCGAAGTGATCCCGGGGGTACCCTATGTCACCGAATCGGGAGATCCCACCGTATCTGCTGAAGCCGTAGCAACATTCCTGAAAAGCGATGATCGCGAACTGGTGAAAGCACTTGCCATCGGCTGCATGCTGGGTGGAACCTATGCAGAATTTATCTGCAACCGGGCTGGCCAGGATAAATCTATTCCGGCGTCGCAGGCGGACCCCGCACGGATCTCCGACTCACTTCAGGAGGTGTTCCGGCAAATCGATCAGGATCGTCATCCGGTGATCGCAACAAAACACTGCGAACCGATCGATATCTGGGAGGGTACGGTTGCGACAACCACGTACCTGACGTTTTCCGAAGCCCTGGAAATATTTTATCCCCTGACAAAGAAAGAGCGGAAAGCCACCAGCCGCCCCAGGATCGAGAAGACCGATCGTATCCGCATGCATCAGGAGGCGGCCGTCAAGAAGTTCGACCGGACGATCGCCCAGACCGAAGAGATTGTCAACAGCATCTACGAGAACTACCAGACGATCGCCCAGATCATCACCACACTTGATTCCGCAAGCAGGAGTTTTTCCTGGCAGGAGATTGAAAAACGTATCCGGGAGACCCCGTCACCGGAAGCTCAGAAGATCCTCGCATTCTATCCAGCCGAGGCCGCGGTGGACGTGGACATCGGGAAGCGGGTGAAGATCTTCGTGCACGAGAGCCTTGAACAGAATGCCGGGCGCTATCATGACCTGATCAAGAAGTTCAAGCGGAAGAAAGCCGGGGCACTCACCGCGATGGCTGCCTTCGTCCCCAGGAAAGAGACGAAGAAACGGGATTTCATTCCCTTGAAGAAACTCTGGTACCATCGTTTCCGCTGGTTTATCACCAGTGACGGGGTTGTCGTGCTCGGGGGTCGGGATGCCTCGCAGAATGAAGAACTGGTCAAAAAATACATGGCCGGCGGCGACCTGTTCGTCCATGCTGACGTGCACGGGGCCAGCGTAGTGCTTGTGAAAGGAAAGACGGAGCACATGGACGAGGTGGCGCAGTTTGCCGCATCGTATTCCGGCGCATGGCGAAGCGGGCATTTCTCAGCAGATGTCTACACAGCAATGCCCACGCAGGTCAGCAAGACTCCGGAAGCCGGGGAGTTTGTCACCCGGGGATCGTTCATTGTCCGGGGCGAGCGTACCTATTACCGGAACGTCCCGCTCTCCATCGGTATCGGCCTGATGATCGAACCCAATGCAGCCGTGATTGGCGGACCGGTATCGGCCATCAAAGACAAGGCCAAGTTCTATGTGGAACTGAAACCCGGGCAGTTTGAGCCAAACGATGCGGCAAAGAAAGTGCTGCGCATTCTCAAAGAGAAGATGCCTGATGACGATGTCAAGGCACTCAAGGGAATCCTGAATACCGAGCGGGTGGCGGCGTTCACCCCACCCGGTGGTTCGGATATCGTGGGTCACCATGAAGGCTGAATGCGGCGAGATGCGGAACAATTTTGGCGAGATCCGGCTCTTCCCGGAGAGCATCGACGACCTGTGGCATCTCCAGCATATCATTGCCCCGGGCGATCTGGTATTTGCGACAACATTCCGGAGTGTTGATACTGCCAGTGACAAAGTGAGACCTGAAAAGGTTGAGAAGCGACCGGTCCGGCTCGGGATCCGTATCGATCGGTCTGAATTTTCGGAACATGGTGTCCGCCTCCGGCTGACCGGCATCATCGAACACGGTGTTGACACCGGCGCATTCCATACAATCAATGTCGAGACAGGCTACGAGATCTCCGTGATCAAGCAGTGGCGGCAGGTGGACTATGAACGGGTCGATCGTGCCGTGAAGGCTTCGGTCTATGGTGTCATCCATATCCTGACCATTGAAGAGGGGGAAGCCGAACTCTTCCGCCTCCGCCAGTACGGTCCCGAGAGCGTGATCACGGTAACGACCGGCAGCGGCAAAGGTGCCGAGACGGACTCCCGGAAAGCGTTCTTCGATCATGTGGCAGGAACGATCGAAACGGTCTCCGGCCCGCTCATCATTGCCGGACCCGGGTTCATCAAGGATGATTTTGTCCGTGCCATCAAGGCAAAAAACCATCCTGCTGCCGAAAAAGCCATTGTTGTGGAGACGCGGCGGATCGGGCGGGGCGCCGTGCAGGATGTGATCGGGAAAGGGGCATTGGAAAAACTGATCGATGACATCCAGCTCTCCCGCGAAGTGAAGATGATGGATGAGGTGCTCCTGCGGATCTCGCAGGACGGGGCCGTTGCCTACGGGAGAGCGGAAGTGCAGGCAGCGATCGGGTTTGGCGCTGCGGAACAGGTGCTCATTGCCGACACGCTCCTGCGGGACCAGGAGATCATTGCCATGATTGAGAATGCCGAGAGCATGCGGGCGTCAGTCGTGGTCCTCTCCTCATCGTTTGAACCCGGCGAGCGGCTTGTTGCGCTTGGCGGTGTGGCGGCGTTGCTCAGGTATAAGATGTCCTGATAACTGCCGGGTATTTCTGAACACGTCCGTGATTATATTGAAAAACCGTTCCAGTGAAATTGCCATCCATGCACACAGGAAATTTCCGGGCGATTTTTGAATAAGATATACGAATACCGACCGGCAAGTGGGGGGGTCGACAATCAACCCCCCTCCCTGCATTTTTTAAATTCGTGTCAACCCCCCCTGCCTGGGGGTGGGGGGGTCTGCGGTCGACCCCTCCCCCCTGTTGGCCCGGATCGACCCCCCCTTGCCATATTTGGGTAGGCTGGCTGACGGGCTATCTCGTCTGAACGACCCAAAAAGATCGTGATAGAGAACGCGTGCAATAATGCGTACATCCCATTTTTGATGAGGGGGTCAACAGTTGACCCCCCCCACCCATTGCGTTTGAAATCGTGCCGACCCCCCCTCCATATTTTTTTTAAAACGATCAGACCCCCCTTGCAATCAGGATTTTTGAGTACCGGAATCAGGATTTATCGTCGGAACGTGCGGTGGGGGAGGGATCGTACGGGTTTTCCGGAGGTGGGTGGGGGGTCTGTGGTCGACCCCCCTCAGCGTTTATTTTTTGGGAGGGGGTGCAAAAGATCCAAGGATTATTTTCCCGATTTTAGATATGAGACCCAACGCGCAAAAGGTCTGGCGACTTTTGCGCCACTCATTTACCAGTACGCAAATTTTGTGAACATGAACCTTGCCCAGCGAGGCCCCGACGAGGCGGCCGAGCGACCCCCGAAGGGGGTGGGGAAACTCGCATTGATCGGGTACCCTTAAGGGGCACATTAAGGAGATACACTCCTGCTATACTTGTTCTCCAACGTAGACTCCCCGCAGCCGGAACCCCCGAAGGGACTAAGTACCCCAAAACGAGGGACTAAATCGTGGATTTGAGGGACTAAGTCCTCATTTTTATCAATTTCCCCGTCGTAAAAATGCGGACGCAAATAGCGCTAATACAGAGGCGAAACGGAGGGGCGGACGGACCGTGGGATGGGGAAATGAAAGGAATGCCTGTTTTCCGGATCGGCGTTACGTCGGATAAAAAAGATTTCACGTCAGTGAAAATGTGTATTTCGTAGTGACATAGTGGGGATGCCTGTAGATGTTGGGATGATGCCCGGAAATTTTTCGTTTGTTGGAAATTTTTTGGAGAAAATTTTGAAAATAGTTTGAAATATTTTTTCGGAAACCCAATTGAAAATTTTGAGAGGCCTTACGCGCAAAACGCCTTTCGGGTTTTGCGCTACGCACTTACCGGGATCGCTGGCGAGGTCTGATGTCGGAATCTTGCTCAGCGAGATCTCGATGCGAACCTGTCGTTGCATCTGCAAGGTTATATTGAGAATGCGCGATTTTTACGCAGTTTGAGAGTCTTAAAATTTTTTGAAAAACGATTATTGAACTGGGGATTAATTCGACGCAATAGTAATACTATCGACTTTTGAATTAAGCACAGTTCCGGTGGAATCAATCAATGAGAGTGTCCATGTACCCGCAGATCCTGTAGGTAGTGTAAAATCAGCTTGTGCCTGTCCGTAGGATGGGATATAGTAGTTTGATCCTATAATTGCAGTACTGCCATCTTTGGTAAGTTGCATATTTGCAGCAGAACTCAGATTTGTTCCAAAAATTCCAATTCGTACAGGAGAATTATAGATATAAAATTTCGAATCTAGTAAAGAGGTTATCTTCACTCCAACTGCGGACACAGTACTCGATGTTGTCGTTGTTGTTGCAACCGAACTTCCCTGAGTAATCGTAAATCCGTTCTGCCACGTATACGTCTGTTTATCAGGGTTGGTAACCACCACATTCCAGACTCCGGTTCCCGCATCGGACGGAATGGCAAATTTACAGGTGATTAATTCAGCTGAGGAAACTGACACACCGGATGCAACAATGGACGTCTCCCCTTTCTTTGTCAGGCTCACATTTGCCCCGGATACGAAATATTTCCCCTTGAGTGCAGTGATCGATACCGTTGTGCCGGTCTTGCCCGCAGCTGGCTCAATATCAGATACTTTGGGTGCTGCAGCAGACGATGTTGTTGTGGTTGCGACGGTTGTCGCCGTAGTTGCTGCTGTTGTCGCGATGGTTGCTGTTGCCGTGGCAATCGTAGTAGGTTTCCCGACTGGAACGCTGGATACTTCAATAGTGCCGGACTTTTCCGTATACAGGGTCTCGACCGTTGACCTGCTTATCTTTTCAGTCTTGGAATCGAGCCGGTATCCCCAGCTCCCGTCCGTGTTGGGGTAGATATAGGCCCGTTCATAGGTATCCGTGCCGGCATCATACCCAAGGATCAGGAGCCCAGCTTTGGAACTGGACTTGGGGTTCTTCACAATGTCGCCGGCGGTATACAGGGCCGTTGTGGATGCCGTAGTGATCGCGGCGGCCGTGTCAGAAGATTGTGAATCACCAGATCCTGCGTTATCGGAACATCCTGCAATAAAAATGCTGGTAATAACCAGGATTGCGAGAATTAAACATGCGCTTAACGATTTTTTCATAAATAGCATTACTTCATTGTCCTATAAAAAAAGCCATTACCGGTCGAATGAGAGAGATAATAAAAATCGATTGAAGATTGCCTGGTACCAGGCAAAAAAATAAAATTATTCTTCCTTCTTCTCAGGCTTCTTGTAGGTTTCAACCAGGACAATCTCGGAGATGCCGGAGATCAGTTCAAAACCTTCATGAATGATCCGCCCGCGCCAGAGCAGCCAGCGGCGGTCGTAGTTGATACCGGGAGGAAGGGTGACGGTTGCCTTGTCCCCGTCAAGGGCAATCTCCATCTCCCGTCCGGCATAGAGGCGCACAAGTCCCTTGAGCTGGTCGAGGGGTTCCTTGACAACCTCCTCAATCTTGTACTTGTACGTGAGAGTCTGGCCTGCGAGCGGGGCGTTGAAGTCCACGATGACCCGGGAGCCGATCACATCGACAACCGTTCCTTCGCCCTGCTCGTCAATCTTTACCGGCATGCCGCGTACGGGCTTCTGGCTGAACTTGTTCTTCGGGAACGACTGGACCTTCTTCATGTCCCGTTCGCCGAATGCCTTCTCGGGTGCAACGGTAACGCTTCCTTCGAAGCCGGCCTTCTTTCCTACGAGATCCTCATCGAGCCCGGTAATGACGTGTTTCTGGCCGACACAGATGGTGACGGGGCCGTAAATCGCGTTCTCGCTGTGGATTCCTGCGGTCTTTGCCTCGGCACCATCGGTTGTGTCAAAAACCCTGTCTGCAACACTCCCGGAATAGCTGATCCGGATAAAATCTCCTTCCTTAATATTTGCCATGGTTCACCTGCTATATTAAGTCGTAATCAAGACAGATAAAAGTGTGGCACAATCATGCTTGAAATCGAACTGAAAGTCAGTGTTCCCTTGCTCGATCCCGTCCGGGATCATCTCGTCCGGCGCCATGCCCGATCCTTGGGCAGGGTGCATGAACATGACCGGTATTACAATGCCCCCCACCGCGACTTTGCCGTAACGGACGAAGCGGTCAGGGTCCGCTATACCGACGACCATGCCGTTGTCACCTACAAAGGCCCGAAATTACTGAAGTTCGGGCTCAAGGCCCGGGAAGAACTCAACTTTGCCGTTGAATCCGGGGATGCGTTTGAGACCATGCTTGCCCGTCTCGGGTTCACCCTCACGACCAATGTGAACAAATGGCGGGAGACCTATTCGCTTGACGGCGCAACGATATCCCTTGATACGGTGGAAGAACTGGGTACGTTTGTGGAGATTGAGGTGATCACGGAGAACGAGATCGATAATCCCACTGACCGGATCACCCTGCTTGCAAAAGAGATTGGAGTGACGGGTGAACCGATCCTTGAATCATATCTTGAACTGCTGCTCACCAAGCGGTCGGCAGGGCACTCGGGATAGATAATTCGTCGATTTTCGAAGAAGTCCATCAGAACTTTGAGATGGAGAAGGGCGGTGAAAACCGCTCTTCGACCTCGAAGATTTCCACCGCAAATCTTCTTAACCTCGAATCTCGGAGGGGTTTATCAAAACCCCGATGAAGAGAGGGGAGGCATAAGCCGACCTTCGAATCTCGCTTCGCTCGATTCTTCGGATGGTTAAAAGAGATTAATGCAGGGGGCGAGTATCTTCCCACCACCTGGTTCATTCTGCTGGCTGATTAAACGGTCAGCAGCTCGATCTTGATATCCCGTGCATCTGTTCCGAAGTGGATCATTGCACAGTTCCCGTCCATTGCCGGGCCGGGATTGACAATTTTTACGCCGTCAACGTCCATGATGCCACGGGCTTCATGAATGTGAGCGCAGCAGACGAGGTCAAACGACTTCATGTGCTTGCGGATGCTCTGGCTTCCCACGTGCTCCCCGGCAGGTTTGTCGAGGGTCTCATAGGGTGGAGCATGGCAGAGGAGGACGTTGTGAACCGTCTTTTCCATCTTTTTCATCGCGCTGTTCAACACGTCATCTATCTGCTTGTCGGTCAGTTCGAACGGGGTGTTGAAGGGGGTCGGATTGGACCCGCCGACACCAACGATGGTCATCTTGCCAAGGTTCATCGCCGATCCGTGCATGTTCACGGCATCGGAGTGTTCGAACGTGTCGAGGATCTCACGCGGGTCACAGTTACCAGGGACTACAAAACACGGGACGTCAATACGTGAGAGCACGTCGTCGACCGCGTCAACTGGACCCATATTGGTGATATCTCCTGCAATAAATACCGCTTCTGGAGAGAGTTCCAGAAATGAATCAATTTTACCGAATTGACCATGGAGATCTGCTATCAAAAGCACATCTTTCATGGTATATCATTTGAAGGATGTCGTAAAAACCTTACCGCAGGATCGTTCCACGATCCGGTCAGGTTACCCCGTAATGCCAGTTCTCCGCAGCATTTTTCGGTCTCCGTCAGGAGTGGCCGCGCGTTCGTTCCGGCGAGAGGGGTTCCGGGCAGAGGGAGGAACCGGTGCACGTGGACCTTCCCGAAGCGGGCAACCCACCGGATCATGTCGAGGGTTTGTTTCTGATCCTCGTCCGATTCGAACGGGAACCCCACGATGAAGTCCACGATGGGGGTGATTGCATATTCCCGACAGAGTTCCACGGCCCGGATCACATCGTCGGTTGTATGACCCCGATTGAGCCGGGCGAGAACCGCATCGCTGCCTGACTGGGCACCGAAGTGGAGTTTTGTATTGGCGCAGTAGCGGGTGATGAGATCGAGTGCTGCCGGCGTAACGGATTCCGGCCGGACCTCGCAGGGAAAGGTACCGAAGAAGATCTCCGGATTACAGGAGCGGAAGAGTCTTTCGATCTTGTCGAGCCGCAGGTGTATACCGTCCGATCCGTAGGCCAGGGCGTTGGGCGAGACGAACCGTGCCTGCCGGTGCCGCCGGGCATACCGTACAATCGAGTCGATGGAGCGGTGCCGCATACAGTGACCGAAGATCTGGGGTGTCTGGCAGTAGCCGCAGGCAAACGGGCAGCCCCGGGAGATCTCGATATATCCCTTGTATTCCGTGAATGCCGGATAGGCATCGAGCCACACGCCGGTATCTGCCGGCTGGTACCACTCGTCGGTCATCACACCGGGAATCCTGCCGTCACCGCCATCTTCAAGATTTTTGAGGAGACGGGGAAGTGTGAATTCACCCTCCCCGACCACGACGTAGTCGGCAATCTTCGCAACCTCCCGGGGAGAGGCCGTTGCATGCGGTCCGCCGACAATGGTGATGCATCCTGCCCGGGCAATTTCATCACGGAACCGGGCCGCACTGATGGACGTGAGGCTGTAACAGGTCAGATCATCCATCGGAGCCCCGACCGGGTTCAGGACAATACCTTCCCGCTCGCATGCAGCATACAGGACCGCAAAAGAGTTCCGTGCTGCCGGGATGATGCGCCAGTTGGCCTGCATGATGAATGAACGATTTAAAAAAAAGGAGTGGAGAATCAGTGCTGCCGGTAGGTGCTCAATACATCGGCAACCTTGTAGGTCTCGCCGTTCATCTCTGATACCTTGACAACAACACGGTCGGGATTGTTGGGATCCTTGGTTCCCTGCAGGGAGATGGTGTCATCCTTGTTGATCCCGAGATTTGCAGTCTTGACCTGCCCGTCGGATGTATACAAGGTAACTTCGATGCTCTTCACCAGATTCTGCCCCTTGCCCCCATTGAAAACCACGGGAATAGTCCCGTCATAGACTTTTTCCTGAACGGTTACGGTTACGGCATTGTTATCCGGAATTGAATCGGTAGGCGAAGGTACGAGATTACTCCCGGATGCGGCCGAACCGGTAGCAGCAGAAGTCCCTGTAGCGGAACCGGTAGATGTACCGGAACAACCGGCGAGGACAACGGTTGCACTTAACAGGAGAATCACAAGAACCGAAAGTATGCGCTTCATACCAGAACATGCAACCCGGGGTTATTTGAGAGTTGTGTTCCCGGTATCCGAAAAATCTGGGTATTTCGGCTTACTCTTCGTATGCCAGTGTTCCGGCATCCCCGTTTACCGATACGATGGCGGAATCATTCAGGTCTGCCAGCGGCACGGAGATCCGGTCAATCATCGGGATGTTGCCGATAATTGCGCCGGTGGCTATGATCGCTTCAGCCTCGGTATTGACGATCGCTGCCGGGGCATGACCGTTCCTGCTCAGCGCATACAGGACATAGGACCCGACGGTCGATCCTTTACCATAGGGGAAGGCCAGAACCCTTCCGGCAATGCACGACCCTTTCAGCGGGTGCCCTGTCTCGACAATGATGCCGGTCTCCGGGTCCACTCCCGACAAAAACGAGATGGGGGCCGGGCTGACCAGCAGCCGACCCTTCCCCGTTCCCCTTGATATTCCTCTTCCGGTAATTGGCAAAATCACACCACATAAATGGTTGAAGATGAACATATAAGAGTGATATGGAAGAGACTGCCGTCAATAATTCTGCATCTTCCGGAGAACTGAAGTTCCAGATCCAGCTCAACGAGCTTGAGGCTGCACTTCTCGACCTGAAGGTGAAGATCGAAGATCTCCAGAAGGAGAACGGCCAACTCAAGCGCGAGAACAACCAGCTCAAACGCATGCCCCTTTTTGTGGCGGTCGTGATCGATATCCTGGAGAACGGGGAGATCTATCTCCGCCAGCAGGGAAACAACCAGGAGTACCTGACCAATGTGTCGGAAGAACTCCGGCCCCTCATAAAACCGGGTGCCAAGGTTGCCGTCAACAATGCACTCTCCATCGTGAAGGTGATAGGCAACATCTACGACTCCCGCGTACGTGTGATGGAACTCGAAGAGTCTCCTGATATCTCCTACGCGCAGATCGGTGGCCTTTCCGACCAGATCAAGGAAGTGCGCGAAGCCGTGGAATACCCGCTGACCCGGCCCGAGATCTTTCGCCGCATCGGTGTTGAACCCCCCAAGGGCATTCTCCTCTTCGGGGCGCCGGGAACCGGCAAGACCCTGATTGCAAAAGCGGTTGCCCATGAAGCGAAGGCCACATTCATCCGTATGTCCGGCAGCGAACTGGTTCACAAGTTTATCGGCGAGGGAGCCGGCCTGGTCCGTGAACTCTTCCAGCTGGCCCGCGAACGTGCCCCGGCGATTATCTTTATCGATGAGATCGATGCCGTGGGGAGCATGCGGACCAATGACGGGACCAGCGGGAGTGCCGAGGTCCAGCGGACCTTAATGCAGCTGCTTGCCGAGATGGACGGGTTTGACAACCGGGGCGACGTGCGGATCATGGCTGCCACGAACCGGGCCGACATGCTGGATGTCGCACTCCTCCGGCCCGGCCGGTTCGACCGCCTGATCGAGATCCCGTTGCCGGACAAAGATGCCCGGCTCCAGATCCTGAAGATCCATTCACGGAAGATGCAGATCGGCGATGCGGACCTGGATGAGATCGCCCGTATGACTGAGAAGTCGACCGGTGCCGAACTTGAGGCGGTCTGCCGTGAGGCGGGGATGATGGCCGTGCGCCGTGAAGGGGAGTCTGTCGAGATGAGTGACTTCACCAGTGCCGTCCACAAGGTGAAGAACGAGGCGGTTGCTGATAACCGTATGTATATCTGAACCGGTGTATGCCGCAGGCATCAGAACCGTTGTGGAGACTGGGATGAACATCCTCCTGATCCAGCGCGATGGTATCGATCTCCACCATACCCTCTTTTCATCAGAGACCAGCCGCATGGCACTGCGGTTTTACCACCCGAAGAAGAAACCCTGCGGCGTGTATATCACCTGTGGTGCCATCAGCAGCGCCCTCTCCCTTGTTGCCGAATTGCGCTGGTATATCCGCAGGTACGTGCACGAACCCCTGTTTGAATTTGAACAGGGGATCTTTTTCACTCACCAGCTGGCGCAGGATGTCTACTTTGAACGTACCGCCGTGCTTGGCCCGGGCTGGAAGTATCGCAAGCTCTATGCATTCCGTGAAGGGAAGCGGATCAGTTCGCTACCCATGACACCCGGTTCAACTCCCGATGAATACCACCAGGAGTATATCGGGGCTGACAAGACGATCGAGATCTGGTGCACGGAAGACGAAGTGGAAGAGGGCGAACGGATCGATGAACCGGACAGCTGACCGCCTTTATTGATCCGTACCGATGGCAGGGTAATTGAGTGCTACGGAACGCAGTATGTCCTGCACAAAAGAAAAACCTCAAACTTTCGGGTAATAATCCAAAAGAAAAATTAAAAAAAGATCAGATTATCGGGTCGTGCCTCACGAGCCAGCTGACTGCAAGGCAGCCCAGCACAAACGAGAGCATGAATACGCCCTCAATGGCACTGAGGCAGACCCGGACGTCTCCAAGATTTTTTGTTGCGTTCAATGGTATCAGATCTCCTTATGTTCACCGTACCGGAACCTCGGGCCAACCCCAGTTGCCCGTTCTCTCCGATACTGGTATACAAGGACATTCAATCGGTCACCGTATATATTGGGCTCATAGCAAAGGTTGCACCTGAATACCGCATGGATATATCATTGAACCGCCAGGTTACAGCAAACAACGTGTAAGAGGAAAAAAGAGGGGGTATTTACGCAAACATCTCGCCTTCAACATCGGTCGATCCCCGGTTGAAGTCAAGAGCCACCTTATCGATGGCTGCGAGGAAGTCCTCGTTGGTGATGGCCTGCCGATCCTTCCGGATCGCAAACATACCGGCCTCCATGCAGATGGCCCGGAGGTCCGCACCATTCTTGCCATCGGTGCGCCGTGCTACCTCTGCAAGATCGACATCCTCGTCAACCGTAAGCGAGCGGCAGTGCACGTTCAGGATTGAGCGACGGCCTTCTTCATCAGGAAGCGGAATCTCGATGATCCGGTCGAACCGGCCGGGCCGTAGGAGGGCCTTGTCAAGGATATCGATCCGGTTTGTCGCACCGATGATCTTCACATCGCCCCGGTTCTCGAACCCGTCCATACCGGCGAGCAGCTGCATAAGGGTACGCTGTACTTCGCGGTCACCGGAGGTATTCGCCTCGGTCCGGCTCGCACCCACCGCATCGATCTCATCGATGAAGATGATGGTCGGGGCCTTCTTCTTGGCGAGATCGAAGAGTTCCCGGACAAGCCGGGCTCCTTCCCCGATATATTTCTGGACCAGCTCTGACCCGACAATCCGCATGAAATGCGCATTGGTCTCGTGGGCCACGGCCTTGGCCAGCAGGGTCTTACCGGTTCCCGGCGGGCCGTGGAGGAGAACACCTTTGGGGGGGTCAATCCCGATCCGCAGGAAGAGTTCCGGGCGCTTGAGCGGGAGTTCAACCGCCTCCCGGATCTCATTGATCTGTACCTTGAGCCCTCCGATATCAGCATAGGACTCCTGCGGTGAGTCCACCAGTTCCATACCATAAACCTGTGAATCGAACGAGTTCGGGAGTAGTTCCACAATCGCGAGCGACTGCTGGTTCAGCGTGCAGCGGGTGCCGGGCTTGAGATCCTCGGCCTTGATGGAGGGCGAGCTCCTGACCATAAACCGGGGGCCTGCGCTGCTCCGGACGATCACCCGGTTTGCATCCACAATATCGGTCACGGTGCCAATGATGAGCGGCGGGCTTCTCAGTTGTTCGCTCTCGCTCTTGAGTTTCCGAACTTCCCGCTCGTACCGGATCTTCTGTGTCTCGATATACCGCTTGTCCGCTTCGATCTGCCGGAGCTGTTCTCGCAACTCAAGGTTGCGGGATTCTAGGTTGCCGACACGTTCCATCATCTGGACTTCAAGCTCATGCTTGTCAGCCCCGATCTGGTTCAGTTGCTCCCGCAGCTCCTCGGAGAGCGCCCGGTATAACCGGTAGAGCTCTTCAGGTGTCTGGGGTTCAGTGGACTGATGGAGGGTGTCGGACATCGCGTATCTCAAATAGCTTATATAGATATATTGCATTAAAAGTGTTTGTAAGAAGGCACCCGTCAGAGCATATCAGCAGGTTTGGTTCCATTCAGTGAACATTTATACCCGGACAACGACCTTCTTGTGAGATTATGCAGTGTGAAATGTGTGGAGAAACCATTCGCGGTGCACCCAAACTCGTTCGGGTTGAAGGTGCCGAGCTGCAGGTCTGCAGCAAATGCGAAAAATACGGCACGGAGGTCCAGCAGGTCCGGCGCACCGATCTTGTGCGCCCGACCATGGCAAAGGCCGGCAGTGCCCGTGCGCCGGCTGCAGCTCCATCAGCCTACCGGAAACGCGATATGTTCGATTACATCGAAGGCGACATTGTCGATGATTACCACGAACGGATCAAACGGGCCCGGCTGGAGAAAGGACTCAGCCAGAAAGACCTTGCTCTCCAGATGAAAGAGAAGGAACACCTCATCCAGAAGATCGAGAACCATGATCTGATCCCAGAAGAGAATGTCCGTAAGAAACTGGAGAAGGTGCTGGGTATCCGGTTGATCGATGCGCCGGAGACCGAGGTAGAAAAGAAAGTACCCGGTTCCCTTACCCCCACCCTGGGCGACCTGACAATCATCAGGAAGGCCAGGAAATAATCTTTTTTACGCCAGATCGATCACGGCATTGTGCAGGATATCGAGCGTGTCCCGCATGGCCCGGCCCGCTTCCCGCAGGTGATGATAGATCTCCCTTGTCCGCATAGCACACATGGCATCACGGGTACGGAGGAGTTCGGCCATGCCGGAGATATAGAGTTCTTCGAGCGTATTGTACGATTCGCGTGCGGACCGGATCCTGTCCTCGACACGGTTCTTATCCGTGCGGATCACTTTGATCCCTTCCGCAATGCACTCCGTCCCGAAAAGGAGCCGGGAAGCCATACCCCCGATATGCTCATCGGGTTCGACTCCGAACGCATACATCTCTCTTGCGGTCTCTTTTGAGAAGTTGAGGATATAGTCCATCTGACGCGAGATGCTGTAGATGTCCTGCCGGTCGAATGGTGTTGAGAATGATCGGATCAGTTTGTCTTCCATGTCATGGCGCATCTGGTCCACTTCGATCTCCATCTGTTCGAGATGAACCGGATTGGACAGAGGGACGACATTCAACCACACGGTGAATGCCTGCACACCGGCCACGGTCCGGTCGGCCTGGTCGGCAAGCATGCCCTCAAAGTCGTACTCACGGGGAAAGATCGACGCAAAGAGATCTTCCTTTGCGCCGTTTTTAGGTTTTGTCTGTCGATTTTCCATATTCAGCCTCCAATTATAGGAAAGATGATGAGGTAGAGGATACCTGAGAAGAGCATCGTGACCGGGATGGTTATGGCCATCGCGATGACGATCTGACGCCCGACCACCCATTTGACTTTCTTCGGGTTCTCGGCAGCCCCGACACCAAGCACCGACATGGTGATAATCTGCGTTGAGGAGATCGGTGCCCCTGCGATGGTGGAGAGGGCAATCGAGGAGGTAGAGAAGAACTGCGAATCAAACGAATGAATGGGTTCGATACGGAAGATCCGGCGCCCGAGTGTGTTCATGATCCGCCAGCCGCCACTGATCGTGCCGAGTGCGAGCAGGATAGCGCAGGTGATACGGGCCCAGAGCGGGACATCTGTCGTCAGGGCAAGGCCCGAGGCCACCATAACCATCGCGATCATACCGAGCTGTTTCTGGGAGTCGTTCGCCGCATTGGCAAAGGCCATGATCGCAGCAGCGCACCAGTTGAGCCCGATGATCTTCCGGTTCACGGAACGTTCAGCATTCCTGAGGATCACGGCTGTTGTCCTGTGCATCAGGTAGCTGCCGACAAAACCGATAAGGACCGAGATGACGAAGAACGCAAGAATCTTGACGAGCCCGTCAAGTTCGGGAGTCGGGGAGAGCAATTCGTCCACGCCCCAATAGATGCTCCCGGTACCGGCTGCGGCAATACCGGCTCCGACAAGCCCGCCAATCAGCGAATGGGAGGTGGATGAGGGCATGCCGTACTTCCACGTGAGGATGTTCCATGCAACTGCCGTTATCAGTGCAACGAAGAGAACCGTGATCTCCTCGCCATACGATGGCAGGCTGACAAGGCCGGTCAGTGTAAAGGCAACCGCACTTCCACCACCAAGGACACCGAAGAACGACATAACGGACACGAGAATGATACCGGTCCGGGGCGTAGCAGAACGGGAGGAGATGAAGGTAGCGGCAATCGAGCTGGCATCCTGAAACCCGTTGGTAAACGTGAATGCGAGCGCCAGCAGGATGGTGAAAATCGCGATCTCGATCATGGGAACCGGAAAGCACACTCCCGCCCGTCACGGGACTATGCTCTAGGCGATAATAGGAGCGGGGATATAAAAAAGAATTGTTGCCGGGATTGTTTTATTGAAGTGTACTCTGATGAATTCGCCAGAAAAAAATGATCCTGTTATTCGGTCCTGTTCGAAGGATCATCAGACCTTACAAGAGTAGAGACTCGGTCAGGATTTTTTAAAAAAAGCCCTTGATGGTGGGGTAGCCCCCCCCATTTCGCTTACTTTTCTTTTGGACCGGACTTCTTTTCATCGGCTGCGTAGATCAGGGCGCTCTGGTTACCTTTCACTGAGGTGCCTTTCCGGTTCTTCCCGTATCCCGCTGTTGAGCTGGTCGTGTTCTTATCCCCGTACCGGGCCTCCATCTTCATGGTACCGTCGGTCTGCATGATCCTGACCATGGTGGGTTCTGCCGGTGCTGCCGGAACATCCGCCGGGTGAGTGCCCTTGGGTCGGATCACGGTACTACCCTCTGACGGAGTGGCTCCGGATGGGAATGCCGTGCCCTGCGCAACCGGCGCACGCTTAAGTTCCTCGCGGCTGCGTTCTCCTTCATCCCGGGCCAGCTTCATAGCCACTGCCTTGAAGTCGAGGAACTCATCAACCAGTCCCTTGACCAGCGCATCGAGATCCCGCACCTTCTTCTCAAGGGTTACGATCCGGTCTTCGGGTACACCCGTTCCTGAAATATCCATAGTTATAATCAGTGTCTCCTGGCGATTAAGTTCACGCGCCGGGACTGTGATCGTTGTTGCTGGCAATGCATACAGAACACTACTGATGATCCCTGACGTATTAAAGGGAGGAGTCGCCGTAGAGCCCCGGTACCACAATTACCGTGAAGGGACGCCCACCTTGGGGAAAGTCCCCCTCTTCCACAGATCCAAACCGCGTATCATTGCCCCTCGCAATGACCGACGCACCAAGAAGCGGTGCAAGCCCAGACGATGGGCGGTATCCAGAACCTGTTCTCCTTCACGGGTAATTTGTACGATACTGGCAGAAATCATTCCTGTTAAATATCATTCCCGGACCACCTGTATTCATGAAACCGGCATTACCTCTCGTGGCGCTCCTGACAATCCTGGCACTGCTGCTCATTGCGGCCGGGTGCACACAGCAGGCACCCGCACCGGTTCCGGTTGTATACATTGTGTACGGGTCCGAGAAGGGCGACCTCTCGTATACTGACGCTGCGTCGCAGGGTCTCGCTAACGCACAGCGGGATATGCCGGTTGCAATCAAGGAGTTCTTCCCCCGTAATTATGAGACGCTCCCGGAGATTCTCAATCAGACCAGTGCAACGGAAAAGCCCCGCCTTATCATCACGGTCGGTTTTCAGTACGCCAACTTCACCAGACAACTCGCACAGCAGCATAAGAATATCCGGTTCCTTGCCATCGATCAGGCCGGCATCGGGGCGGAGAACCTCCGGGCGTACGAGATCACATCGTATGGCGACAGTTACCTGGCCGGTGTGCTGGCGGCCTCGGCAACAAAGAGCGGGCATGTCGGGACCATCCTGGGGATGCAGTCGGATGTGCTTGAGGCATTCAGACAAGGGTACAGTGACGGTGCCCGGGCCGTCAACGCATCGATCATCGTTGATCATGCCTGGGTGCACCAGTACTCCGTGGACGGGTTCACTGATACGGATGAGGCCAAACGGGTTGCAGAGGGTATGTACTCCAATGGCACGGACGTGATCTTCACATGTGCCGGCTATTCCAACATGGGCGCATTCCGAGCGGCCAATTCGACAAGCGGCCGGTATATTATCGGCACGGACTCTGACCAGTCACCACTCGGCCCGGAGTTCGTGCTGGCCTCCGCAGTGAAGCGGATCGACCGCATTGTGTATGCAAGCGTTGCAGAAGAACTCAACGGGACGTTTACCGGTGGAAACCATCGTGCCGGGCTCAAAGAGGGAGCAACCGGTATCGTCTACAACCCGAAGTTTGCGTCCTATAACGCGAGCGTGAGTGCATGGGAACCACGGGCACTTGCAGGTGAGGAGAAGTACCTGGCATAACCCAGGGAAAACAGGAGCGGGAGACCGAAGAACCGGCGATACCGGATATCAGATCGCCTTGCACTCCCATGAATATTTATTCATATTCGATCAACTACGGATTACTACTACAGGCCGGCCATGTACCGTATCCTTTATGTCGATGACGAAAACTATCTCCTGGATCTCTCCAAAAGCATTCTTGAAGCAAAGGGAGAATTTGTTGTCGATACGCTCACGTCTGCCAGCGAGGCCCTCAAACAACACAATCTCCAGCAGTACGATGCCATCATCTCCGATTACCAGATGCCGGAGATGGACGGGATCGCATTTTTAAGGGCAGTGCGCGAGCGATTCCATACCATCCCGTTCATCCTCTTTACCGGCCGGGGTCGCGAGGAGATCGTGATCGAGGCGATCAACAACGGGGCGGACTACTATATCCAGAAAGGCGGGGAGCCCAAGGCACAGTATGCCGAACTGATCCACCATCTCAAAAAGGCCATCGAACGACGGCAGGATCAGGATGCGATAAAGGATTCCGAGCAGCGACTTACGGACATCATCAATTTCCTGCCTGACGCTACGTTTGCCATCGATCGATCCGGTCGTGTGATGGTGTGGAATCGTGCCATTGAGGAGATGACTGGAATCCCGGCCGCGGATATGGTGGGGAAGAACGATTACGCGTACGCCATCCCGTTTTATGGAGAGCGGCGGCCGATGCTCATCGACCTGATCGATGAACCTGATGAGATCATCAGCCATCATTACACCCATATCATCCGCGACCGCGATCTCCTGATTGCCGAAACAACGCTATCATGCCCAAAGGGAAAGTTGGGAATTCTCACGGGCACAGCGAGCCCGCTCTTCAACTGCCAGGGAGAGAGCATCGGCGCGATCGAAGCGATCCGGGACATTACCGAACTGAAAAAATCAGAAGCAGAACTGCAGGCAAGTGAAGAGAAGTACCGCATGGTTGTCGAGAACAGCCATGATGCCATCTACATCTACCGGGGGAGCGACCTGTTGTTTGTCAATAAGGTGGCGTCTGAACTCACCGGTTACACGCATGACGAGCTTCTGAATAAGAATGTCTGGGATCTCATTCATCCGGAAGACCGCGACCGTCTCCGCGAGTCCGGGAGCCGGAGGATGGGTGGTGAGACGCTCTCTTCGATCTTCTCTGCCCGGATCCTGACCAAGGCCGGAGATATCCGGATCGGGAAATTTTTCGTGGATATCGTCTCCTATCTGGGACAACCGGCGATCCTCGGCATCCTCCGGGATGTGACGGACCAGGTCCGTGCGGAGGAGGAACTCAATGCAGCGAATGAACAGCTTGTCGCTTCTTCTGAAGAACTCAAATCGCAATTCAACGAGCTTGCCGAGAGCGAGCAGCGGATCCGGGAGAGCGAGGTCAAGTACCGGATTCTTCTCGACGAATCAACAGATCCCATCTTCTCCTTTTTCCCGGACGGGACATACCGGTATGTGAACCGGGCATTTGCCGAGGGCGTTGGAAAGACCGCAGATGAGATCACCGGTAAGAAGATCTGGGATGTGTTCGATAGGGACGAGGCAGAGAAACGGTTCTCGGTCCTGCGCACGGTCTTCTCCAGCGGTGAGGGGAAAGGGTTTGAAGTCCGGGTTCCCCGTCCCGATGGCGACCGGTATTACGTGACCACCGTGATCCCGGTGAAGGATGAGGCGGGATCGGTTGTCTCTGCCATCTGTTCATCAAAGGAGATCACTGCCCGCAAGAGCGCTGAAGAGGCGCTCCGGCAGGCAAACCGGAAACTCAACCTCCTCTCCGGCATCACCCGGCACGATATCATCAACCAGCTCTCGGCCCTGGACGGATTTGTTGAACTACTTCAGAGGAAGACTTCCGATCCTGCTCTTGAACATTATTTCAGTAAGATCACAGAAGCGAGTGACCGGATCTCTGCCATGATCAGGTTCTCCGAGGAGTACGAGAAGATCGGCGTGCTGGCGCCCGCGTGGCAGGACTGCCGCACGATTGTGGATGCACAGGTACAGAAAGCCCCCCTTGGCAGGGTCCGGATAATAAACGACCTTCCGCCCGGGTTTACGATCTTTGCCGATCCGCTCATTGAACGGGTCATTTACAACCTGATGGATAATGCCGCCCGGTATGGCGGGAAGATATCGACGGTCAGATTCTTTTCCCTGGAACGTGACGGGAACCGGGTCATCATCTGCGAGGATGACGGAATTGGAATCCCAAACGAGAACAAAGACCAGATCTTCAACGTGGGATTTGGTGAAAACACGGGGCTTGGTCTGTCCCTGTCGCGGGAGATCCTTGACATCACCGGTATCACCATCCATGAGAACGGTCAGCCGGGGAGTGGTGCACGGTTTGAGATCACGGTTCCGAAAGGTGCATACCGGTTTTCGGATTGCAGCAACCAGTAACAACGGGATTATAATGTTTTGCCGCAGCATTGTCTCTCAAATATTTCAGAAACATTTGCGCAGAGATAACAAAGGATCACAGTTCCCTGTGCCATTACCGGCACGGTCTTTTACCGAGCTTCATCATAGTCTCTTCATTTCCGCCCCCAGCCGGACCATGCAAATATGATCGGGTCGCAATCCGTGGCGTTTGACTTTTTTTCAGTTGTGATAGAAATCGCTTAATGTCCCGCCATGTAAATACAGATGAAGCATGAGCCCAGCAGCCCGTCATCCACAATATCATCGCGTAACCAACGGGTCATTCATCACCCGGATCATTCCGCTCATTCTCATTCTTATCACAGCTACCACCTTCCCGGTTGCCGCGGGCCTTGCCGGTAATCCGGATAGTATAACCGTCTGGAAGGACACCTGCGCAGCATTCGAACAGAACAACGAGACTGCGTACAACGAGGCGGTCACCGCATCCTTTGCACCGGTTGCTGCGAACCTGACACCGGCCGCGGACTACCGCAACCTCTCGTGGAGCCAGGCATTCCTCTCCCTCAACGCGCTCATGAAGAAACGGTATGCCTTTACCGAATGGCGATCCGTTGATTTTGATGCACTGTATGCAACGTACGCACCTGCGATTGCCGATGCCGAGAAGCGACAGGACAAGGCAGCCTATTACCGGGCACTCCGGACATACCTGTTCGCGATCCCCGACGGGCACGTGAACGTGGTCTCGAATACCGGTGACCTTGGGGCCAAGTATGCCGACATCGGAGGGGGTTTTGGATTATCATTGGTACAGCTCAACTCAGGTAATGTGGTGGTGAGTTATGTGGCAAACGGGAGCGCCGCAGAGAAGGCGGGGATCCGATCTGGCGATGAGGTGACGGCCTGGAACGGCCTCGCAATTCACGAGGCCATCAACGCCACGCCATATATCTGGGCAACCAAGAAGCCATCCACAGAGGAAGGGATTCAGATCCAGAAGACCCGGCTCCTGACACGGGCCCCGGTCGGAACACCGGCAACCCTCAGGATTACATATGGTGCCATTCAGCACCCACGGACCCTGACCCTCACGGCATACGATGACGCATACGACACGCTGAAAAAAGGCACATTCTTTCTGGGTAAGGAGATTAACGATATCGGCGCCGACAATCCCCTGACCGACATCAGGCCGCAGTTTGGCAATGATACGGTGACGATACGGACGCTTCCAAACGGGTACACCTACCTTGCGGTCTACGAGGAGTCCTATGATGGGTACCAGCCATTCAGGACTGCGATGCTCTCTGCGATCGCGAACAGGTCCCCGGGCATGGTGATCGATCTCCGGTTCAATGGCGGTGGGGAGGACAACCTTGCGGCCTGCATGGCCGGCTGGTTCGTGGACGAGCCGGTCTTCTACGAGTATGCTACCATGTACGATCCCGGAACGGGAGCATTTACACCCCTCTCAGAGGCCTGGACGCAGCCGCAGCCGTCCCGGTTCACCGGGCCCGTAGCGGTGCTCGTCTCCCCGGATACCATCAGTTCGGGGGAGGGAATCCCGATGGTGTTCAAAAAGTCCGGACGGGGCGAGATCATATCCTGGTACGGGACCAACGGGGCGTTCGGTATGAACGGCCTGCAGGCGATAATGCCGCTGGACATGTATATCCTCTTCCCGTCAGGAGCCTCGCTGGACTGGAACGGCACTATCCAGGTGGACAGCAACACGTCCCTTACCGGAGGAATAGCGCCAATGATCCGGGTGCCCTTGAACGAGGTGACGCTTACCCGGGCCATGGCGGGGGAGGATGTCCAGCTGACCTACGCGATGGCATGGCTGGACTCACAACAGGCGCTGGTGACTCCGTCTGCCACTGCCACAACTACGAAGAAGGCTGCGACAGGAATGACCGTTGTGCTCGCAGCGGTTGGTATGGCAGTGCTGCTGGCAAAGCGGATGTGAGGGAGACCGACCCCGCACTCTGCTCACGGTAACGGTTGTAATGAAAACCAAAAAAAAGAGAAAATCCTGATACCCGGTTATCCGTATGCCAATTAATCCATGTTAAGCGGAACGACTGGTACCGCCATGGTGGTCGTATACGCAGTGAAGAAGTACGCGGCAACGAGGATCAGGATGATGAGCGGGATGATCACGGCAATGGCGACAACCAGGATGGCTTTACCGGTACTGAGTTCCTGGAGTTCGCGGATGCCAAGCACGTTCAGAACCAGTGACCAGAGCGTGAAGAGGATCCCAATGAAGGGGATCCAGCCGAGCAGCAGGCGGGGTGTGCTTCCGTAGATCACCGCGTTGACCGTCTGCATAATCCCGTTCTTCCCCCCAAGAAGGCACACCCACAGGTGAAGCCATGCGGCAAAGATGAGCGTACAGATAAACCCGCCAACAAGCATCATGAAGAACACCATGATCGGGAGTGCCATGCCATATGACGGGCCGGCAAACTGCTGCATGGTCTCGATTCCGACTGCCGCGATCACGGCCGTGATAATCGCATTGAACAGGAGCAGTACTCCAAAATAAGTGAAGACCGCGTTGAGGTCATCTGTTTTGGACTGCTGAAATGTTTCAACAGGACTCAGGAGAAATCCTTTCACTTTGGTGACAATGGTGTCAAACATAAAATTCAATGGGTGTCATTCTCATATAAATGGAGCCTGTCCAACGAGCCATCGAGGTTTCCTGAAAAAATACGGGTGAATTCCGGGAAGGGTTCAAGGGGGATGCCACTTCATCGGCATGGGTCTCGCGATGGTTGAGAGAATGCCGAACGGAACACGTGGGGGGGGACGGTCGGGGGATCGGGGAAGTTATGGATAACTAGCCTTATAATGCTGGTTTTCCCATCTTTGTTACGCACAACTAAAACAGGCGGTTGTTCGGGAATACCCGCTCCATTCAGTGTAATGAGGTGATTTCCATAAACAAGAAAACTCTCGGGCTCATCGTTCTTGCCATCATTCTCATCGCTGCCGGAGCCTGGATCGGGTACACGATCATCCACGCGAATACGCCGGTCAAGATCGGTGTCCTCCTCGCCCTGACCGGGGATGTGGAGTTCAAGGAACCGCTCGAATGGGCAAAGGATACCATCAACAGCGAGGGTGGGATCGGCGGGCGGAAGGTTGAACTCGTATACAAGGACACCACGACCGGCAATATCACCCGACAGGCACAGGAGTTCTTAAACGACGATTCCATCCGGATCGTGATCGGGCCCACGACCAGCGACGAGATGTACGCGCTTGCTCCTGCATTCATCGCAAAAAAGAAGGTCCTGATAAGCCCCACGGCAACATCCGGCGATATCATACGGGCATTCGGCAAGAACGGGTATTATGTCTGGCGGACCACCCAGGGTGATGCAGCCCAGGTGAAGGTCATCCTCACGATCCTGAAAGGGAAGGGAGCGACAAAAGTTGCCCTGCTCGCGGAGAACAGCACGTACGGGCAGACGTTCTATGACTGGACCGGGTTCTTCGCAACCGAATACGGCATCGATGTCCCCTTCATCCGGCAGTTCGACGCGGGATCGGACCGGCTCGATGCTGATGTTGAGGAAGCCCTGACGATGGAACCGGATTATATTGTTGCAGCCGCCGGGCCTGAAGATGCTGTATCGATCAAGCGGGCGATCGACCGGTCGGGAAGTCAGACAAAACTCTTCCTCACCGATGCGGCAGCCACGCCGGTTCTGATACGTTCACTCGGTGCTGCCGCTGAGGGGCTCGAGGGAACCAGCCCCACGGCCGACCCGGCGAGCGGGTTCACGGACGCGTACGAGAAAAAGTTCGGGAAACGCCCGGCAGATTTTGCAGCGCCCGCGTATGATGCCCTCCTGATCGCTGCATTCACCGAAGCCCGCCAGGAGCGAGTCCCCTTCGAACCACTGGGGGAGTCGGTCCGGCAGGTGGTGATCGGTGAAGCTACGGTCACCGGCTGGAATGCAGCGGGAGTCCGCACGGCGATTGATGATACCCTGCATGGATCCATGCCCTGGATCACCGGCGCAAGTGGCGGCCTGGAGTATGACGAGGTGCTGGGCGTAGACCTGATCGCCTCGTATTACGCTGACTGGCAGGTGAACAATGGCACGTTCCGGACCGTCAGTGTCATCAATTCCCTGAACACCACCGTCACGGAGAAGACGGGCCGCCAGTCCGTCGGACTGTCCCGGGCCTCGGCCGGACACATGTCCTCTTCGTCAGCGCTCTCAGGAACCTATAGCGTTTCCGATGAGAGAACCGGTTTAAAGGCAGTGATCGTCGGTCCCTCGCGGGGATGGAAAAATTACCGGCACCAGTCCGATGCCCTGACGGTCTATTCCCTGCTCCGCCAGAACGGGGTTTCCGACGAAGACATCATCCTCATGACGTACGACGATGTCCCCACGGTCCCCGAAAATCCCCTCAGGGGGGACATTCACAATGTCCCCAAAGGACAGAATATCCGGTCCGGGGCGCTGGTGGATTACTCCGGTGCAAACGTGACCGCGGCAACGTTCAAAAACGTCATGACCGGTACAAAGACTGCATCTACCCCGGTTGTTCTCGCGAGTAATGCCAGCACAGATTTGTTCGTGTACATTGCGAGCCATGGTGCACCGGACGAGATCGTATTCGGGACCGGTAATTCGGTACTGACCACGGAAGAGTTTACCGCACTCACGGATTCGATGGAGCAGAACCGCCAGTACCGGCAGATGGCCTTCTTCGTGGATACCTGTTTTGGGGAGAGCGTTGCCACGAATGTTACGGCACCGGGTATCCTGTACCTCACCGGGGCTGCCAGAAACGAGCCCTCGCTCGGGGCCGTTTACGATATGGAGATCAAGCAGTGGCTCTCGGACGAGTTCACCTCAGGCGTTATCAGCACGCTCAAGGCAAACGGCAATATTACGTTCCGGGATCTCTATCCCGCTACGTACGCAAGAGTGACCGGCTCGCATGTACGGATGATCAGTACGGGAAATTTCGACCAGGACGTACCGGTACTGGATTACCTCAGGCCGTGAACGGATAGGATGAGAGTAACACGTTCCCATCGAACCCCCCCGTTTTGGGACGGCGGCAATAACCTACAGTTTTAATGTGTGAAAGATAAATTGCGTGGCATGCAGGATCCGTCCTCGCCCCCCAAGCTCACGCACCCCTGTCCCGTATGCAAGGGACCCGTTGTAGTGGGCGATAAATTCTGTGAGACGTGCGGGGTGCGGATCTCGCCTCTGCAAACCTGCAGCAAATGCGGCACCAGGTTCATTGCTCCGGAAAAGTTTTGCGACCTTTGCGGAGCACCACTTGTCCTGGAAGTGGAACCGAATGATTCGCCGGAACACGATGAGGATGCAACGAGCGGGTCGGTTGAAGAACTGATACCAGAACGGGATGATGAGGAACTTCCGGATCCAGATACCGATGAAGTACCGGAAGACCGGGATGAAGAGAAGATCATACCAACTGGAGATACGTCTCCGCGCCATGATACCAAGGAGATCCAGGAACCGGATACTGAAGAATTACTGGAGAAATACGGAAAGGAATATGATCCGGATGAGACACTGGAATCCTCCCGCAAGCCAAAACCCCGGTCTCCGGTAAAACAAGAGGCAAAAAAACCGTCCCCGGGTTTTACCCAACGAACGCGGGGATCAGTTGAGGCAGTCGATGACGCGCTGTTCCTGTCTCCGGAGAGGCCAAAGACACCGGCTAAACCGCGGGTAAACAGGGCCGTAATTATTCTCGGATGCATGGTGCTGATTGCTGTTATTGCAGCCGTGTATTTTATCGGGCTGCCAATGATTAGCGCGAACAGCGGGACGGGCACTGTCAGCAATCCATCCGTGGCGGGGATCACGTCCCTGCCGAATACAACGATTGCCGGGACAATTTCACCAACCCGGACCGTAACACCCATAACGGCATCCAAAGCACTCATCCCCCAGCCAACGCAGACGATCCCCTCGGGCCAGAACCTTTACTTCCAGGTCCAGAAAAGCCCGATCACTACAAGGATCGTGGTCACGTTTGCCGGAAGTGCGGGGCATAACAGCATTAAAAGTGCGGATGTCAAGGTCACCCATCCGGATGGATCCGTGTCAACAGGAATTCTCCAGCCATTGAAGGGCATATCTGAGATCATTCTTGATGGATCGAAAGGGACCGACCGGGTGGAGATCATTGCACTGATGTCTGAAGGTGAATCCTACCGGGTCTATGATGAACTGGTCCCCAGTATGACGTAAGAGGTTCACTGAAAGAATGCCAGAGAACACCGCTTCCTCCGGCATATCTTTTTTAAGGAAATTCAAAACAGACCCGGATACAGGGATATTTTAAGAAGGAAAAACGCCAAATATAATCAGCCAAAAGGCGTTGCGAGGTGATTTATGCCAACGAGTAAGAAACAGATGACGAAACTGAACCAAGCGAAGAAGGTCAAGGCAGAAGAGCTCTCGAAGCAGGCGGCGTCGGGTAGCGAAAGCGCCAAGAAGAAGCTCAAGAAACTTGAGAAAAAACTCAAGTGATCTTCCTGAAATTTCCAGTTATTTTTATTTTCCTTTTAAGGGCTACTATATACGGATCTGCCGATGTACATCGCAAAATGCTCGTATCCGGAGGGGTGCGGAAGGCTTATTTTTTAAATTTTAAAAAATTTCCCAGAAAATCTCTGTGTAAAACCTTTTGAAAACATTTTTGAAAAAACTTCAGTGAGTGGGGAACTGAAATTTTATTTTGTTACGGGACGGAGTTCACGAAACTTTTGCTGAGGGATAAGGGCAGGCCGCGAAATGATTGAAAGAACGTAAGGGGTGCCGGGCTGGTGCTGTTGACCCATCACCGGATACAAGGGAATTTTGCCCTCTTTCACGTCGGAGAATCCCCCTCTCCGACGTGAAGCAGATCGATGAAACAGGGCTTTCTTTCATTTTCCAGTAATATTGCCTGTCCAAAAAACGATCGGCCCTCTTGCATCTATTAGCGCACTTTGAAATCTTCGACGGAGATATTTCAATCGGAGCCCGTATCGCGCGATAAAAGAACCTTATTGTACCGTTTTTTTGGAATTACGCACTTTTGGGTCGGGCCGGGTCAGTTACCCGCCTTCATTCTCCGACGGTGAATAGCGTTTACGAGAGTCTATCTTCCCCAAGGTGTTTCGCAGAGATGATCTCCGTCGTGAAATATGCGTTTACGTCGTAGATGATCCTGCCGGGCCCCCTCTTCACAGAAAAACTCCAGGAGTTTTGCATCAAACAGGGGGTCGCTCGATCCCAATCCGGGCACGTATAAGGCCCCGTTCCGGAAAAGTGGGGAATCGGGGCACGTATAGGGGCCGGATTGGGGATGGTCTTAACTCAGGAAACGGGGGGTACGGGAGGTGTTTTTCCTGATGGATTTACGGTGTAATTGGAGGGATTCCATCGCCGGGTTTTGTTGTGGCCGGGCCGGAAAAACTTTTTGAAAATTTTTTTGAAAAGTTTTTAGAAAATATTTTTGGCGCGGGAAATTTTTTAGGAATTTTTTCCGGAAATTATCCGGAAAATCTTTTGAAATCTTTTTCCAGTTTTCAAAAAAAATTCAAAATAGAATTGCGTTTTCGTAAGATCCATTTTAATCGATTGCGATGCCTCCCCCTCCCCGCTGATGCGGGAGTCGCTCGGGCGCCTGCCGGGCAAGAGACTGTACGCAAATTCTCGTACAGGTAAGTGCGTAGCGCAAAACCCGCGAGGCGTTTTGCGTGTGGGCCTCGCAATTTTAAAATGTATTTTAAAAAAAAAAGTCTCTAACAAATTCCCAATTTTCGTCTGCCTTCTTGAACGCTATATCAATCGCATTATACCACCCATACGAGGTTAAAACAATCAATGTTGTATCAATCATAAAAGTGAACGTCGTGATTTTCATTGCATCTTTTACTAAATATCCAATCCAAATAAAAATCATTAGCGATAGAAGAAAAATGACAAACAACGTTCCGAAGAAATTTCCTTTTCTTACAATCGAATCTGTTGGCATTAAAATAAACGCTACAAACAAGAAAACAAAAATAAAACCGAATGTAATTGATGCTGCAATTTCATTAATATTTGAAAATAATAGCATGAACAACAGTACTGAAATAACGATAACAGACAACCCAGCAAGAAACGCGTATAAATAAAGCAAATCCGTTGTATGTTCAATCCATTGAGGATATCCGGTAGAATCGGATTCTCCTGCACTTTTTGGGTATTTTTTTATGTATTTATTGCAATCAAGAATTAGGTGTGATGACAAGACTACCATGACAAGTAAACTCATCCCACTCCCAAGTTGAAGCAAATTATTTCCATTATACGTGTTGGCAGTTTGTAAAAGATATATGGATAACGCCCCAAAAACGCCAATAATTACAAGAATTTTGTTCTTTTTATTTAGATAGTTCTCAAGGGTGATTAGATTAGAATCACATACCCAACAATGAGTGAGATGATCGGCGATTTCAGTGTTACAATTGGGGCATCTCATGATAATATCTAGTCTGTTTATCAGAAGGACGTTTATCTGAGGGACATTTGAGGTGGATATAGATATTTTCCATTAATTTTACCCTGAAGGATTGATTTCTTGATCAGTATCGGGTTCCACTTGTAGTCACAGAGATGGATTATTTTTTTCAGGTATATACCTGTTGCGAGATGCATGTTTTTATTTTTTATTCTCCCCCCTCACAGCACACACTTCCCGCAATCCTGCCCGCCGCACGGAATATTATCGATCTTCCACTTCAGCGCCCACATCTTGATCCCCCGGATCACATCCACCAGCTCAAGCCCGCTCTTGGATAAAGTATATTCACTCTTCACCGGAAATGTCGTGGCATCGACGCGTTTCGTGATCACGCCCTCCGCCTCAAGTTCCCGGAGCCGCTCAGACAAAATCTTCTGAGTAATTTCAGATAAAGAATCCTTCAGCTCCGAGAAGCGGCGCGTGTGGTCCGGCCCCTTGTAGAGTTCAAGGATGATCAGGAGTGTCCACTTTTTTGTCAGATACTTCACGGTCATGTTGACCGTGCACGCTTCGTCCATGGTATGGTTTCTGAAACTCTTTCCTATTTAATCTTGGTATACAAAAGAAACCTTGTAGTAAAACCATACGAAGGAGTTTTGAAAATGTTCTGTTACCAGTGCGAGGAGACCGCAAGAGGAACCGGCTGCACCGTCAAAGGCGTGTGCGGCAAGGAAGACAAGACCGCCGGCCTGATGGATGTGCTGATCTATCTCTGCAAGGGAATCTCCGATCGGAATATTTCCGCGGTAAAGACCGGCAAAGAGAACAAAGAGGCCGGCATGTTCATTGCCGAGGCCCTCTTTGCCACGCTGACCAACACGAACTTCGATGACGCCCGGCTCCGGTCGCTCATCACGCAGGCGATTGCGATCCGTGACGCCCTCCAAAAGAGCGGGGCTGCCGAACCGGAGGCCTGCACGTGGACGCCAAAGAATGACGCAGACATTGCCGCAAAGGCGCAGGAAATTTCCGCAGCCGCAAACGGCAACGATGATGTCCGGTCCTTACGGGCGCTCCTCCTCTTCGGGCTCAAAGGCGTTGCTGCGTATTACCACCACGCAGCCGTGCTCGGGCACACCGATGCAGCGGTTGAAGCATTCATGCAGAAGGGGCTCGCGTCCACGCTCCACGATCTCTCCGCGGGCGAGATGACTGCGCTCGTTCTCGAATGCGGCGGCGTGGGCGTCAGCACGCTGGCACTGCTCGACACCGCGAACACGAAGACCTACGGGAACCCGGAGATCACGAGCGTGAAGACCACGGTCGGCACAAAGCCCGGCATTCTGATCACCGGTCATGATCTCAAGGATCTCCAGCAGCTGCTGGAACAATCGAAGGAGAGCGGCGTTGACATCTACACGCATGGCGAGATGCTGCCGGCCAATGCCTACCCGGCCCTGAAGAAATATGCGCATCTCCACGGCAACTATGGCGGCTCATGGTGGCACCAGAAAGAAGAATTTGACTCCTTCAACGGCCCGGTCCTCGTGACCACCAACTGCATCGTGCCCCCGAAAGATTCCTACAAGGACCGGATCTATACCACCGGGCCCGCAGGCTACCCGGGCGTGAAACATATCGCGGCCGCCAAAGACGGGAAGAAAGATTTCTCGGCGGTCATCGCTCACGCGAAGAAGAGCCAGCCACCTAAAGGTCTCCAGAGCCCGGGCCGCGACCTCATCACCGGCTGCGCCCACAACGCAGTCCTCGCCATTGCCGGGACTGTGGTCGATGCCGTGAAGAAGGGCGACATCAAGCGGTTCGTGGTCATGGCGGGATGCGATGGCCGTCATGCAGAGCGGTCGTATTATACGGACTTTGCAAAGGCGCTGCCGAAGAACACGGTGATCCTCACCGCGGGCTGCGCCAAGTACCGGTACAATGGCCTCGACCTCGGCACCATTGGTGGTATCCCCCGCGTCATCGATGCCGGCCAGTGCAATGACTGCTACTCGCTGGTCGTGATTGCGCAGGCACTCGCGAAGGCATTCAATGTCGGGATCAACGAACTGCCGGTCTCGTACAACATTGCCTGGTACGAGCAGAAGGCAGCGCTCGTCCTCCTGGCCCTGCTGAACCTTGGCGTAAAAGACATCACGCTCGGGCCCAAACTCCCGGCATTCGTCTCGCCCGGCGTTCTCACGGTGCTCGTTGACAACTTCGGGATCAAAAAGAACGACACGGTCGAATCCGACCTCGCCCGCATGATCCCCTCCGCATAACCGGGCAGGGATACTCATATTATCCGGAGCGAACGTACCCACAAGACAGGAACGTGTATGACAGCACCACCAGACCAGAAGAATGCCGGTGAGAAGAACCGGGAGGAGCTCATTGCAAAAGTCCTTGCAACGAACGATCTCGTCCAGTACCAGAGCGGGACCGTGGCAAGCCGGATGATCGTCTTCAAAAAAGCCGGCACCATCACGCTCTTTGCGTTCGATGCGGGCGAGGGACTCAGTGAGCACTCCGCCCCGTACGATGCGATCCTCACTGTCACGGACGGCGTGGCGGATGTCACGATCGCAGGCGCACCGTTCACGGTAAAGAGCGGCGAGATGATCATCTTGCCGGCCAACAAGCCGCATGCGGTGCAGGCGACACAGCGGTTCAAGATGACGCTGACGATGATCCGGGAGTGAGACGTATGGCAGAATTCAAGGATGAGCACAGCGACAAACCCGACAAAAAACGCGATGAGCTGAAAGGAAAAGTCCTCTCCTTAAAGGATCTCGTGGAGTACGCTGACGGGACGGTGGCAAGCCGGATGGTGATCAACCGGAAGACGGGCAGCATCACCATCTTCTCATTTGACGAGAACGAGGGGCTTTCCGAACACACCGCTCCGTTCGATGCCGTGGTCACGATCCTTGACGGCGAGTGCGAGGTCTGGGTTGCAGGGAAAACGTTCCCGATGAAGACGGGCGAGACGATCATCTTCCCGGCAAACGTTCCCCACGCCCTCTCCGCGGTCACGAAGTTCAAGATGTCGCTCGTGATGATCAAGGAGTGAATCGATGAGCGGCAACGAGAGCGATGGGAATTATTGTACGATCTGCGGGGGCATTCCCCCGGACCGGATCACGACCAAGCAGGTCCTGATCGACGGGAAGGCGACCGGCATCGATCACCTGGACTGGATCGTTGCTGAAGTGAGGAAACTGGAGATCGCAAACGATACCCGGCTCGCGGAAGAGATCCTCAAAAGGGTACAGCAGTTCAATTACGTGCCGACAAAGAAGACGGACGTGTATGCGGCGGGGCTGCTGGCAGAGTACAAGAAATTGCAACAAAAAAGAGACTGAGATCCCGGTGGGGATTTTTTTTACTTCTTTGGCTTGACGGCCTTCTCAACATCCGCCTTTGCTTTTTCCATCTCGGCCTTTGCCTGTTTCATGATATCGTCAAAGGACTTCTGGACCTGGGCCGTGGTCTCGTTCACGGTCTTCTCGATATGCTTCTTGCCCTCGTCCGTTGCCACGAGATCGTGCGTGACTTTCAGGAGATCGTCCATTGCCGTGATGACCGAGCGGGTCGCGGCTGCAAGGCGGATGTCGATCTGCGGCTCTTCTTTCACGGGGGCTGCAACCGGGTCTTCCACCCAGAGGCCCTTCTCAAAGTGCCCTTTCTTTTCGGTCATGATTATCACTCCAGTATTGATTTATCATTCATATAAAATGAAACTACAAAAGGTTTCCAGACCCTCGTGATGGTGCAAAAAAGATCTTCGCGTGAATCAATGAGACAATACCATGGAGCGGGGATCACTCCGCACTCGTTTTCCGGTAATGCCCGGCAGGTACGATCATCTCGAACCTGCTGCCGGTGCCCGGCTCGCCGTTCTCATAGATGGTGATGCCGGTGATGGAGAGGATCTCACGTATCAAAAAGAGGCCAAGGCCGGTATTCTTCCCAAAACCCCGGCTGAAGATCTTCTCTTTCTGGTCGAACGGGATGCCGGGCCCGTTGTCCTCGCAGGTGATCCGCAGGCACCGCTCTTCACGAGTGCAGGAGAAGCGGAGTGTCGCATGGGTGCCGGCATAGCGCAGGGTGTTCTCCATCAGATTGAAGAAGACTTTTTCCAGGAGCGGGTCGGCAAGGATCTCAAGTTCCGGGCAGGTGCCGTCAAATGCAACCGCCTGGATCTTCAGGGGCTGCCGGGCATGCTGGATGGTGGCGCAGATGTTCTGCCACTGGGGGGCCCCGACCCCGATATTCTGGTAATCGCGGGTGAAGAGGATCTGTTCGTGGATGGTATCGGCCACCTGCTCGCTCTTCAGCAGGTATTTTTTTGTGGTTTGGTCCGCGGACTGTTCTCCTGCGAGCGAGAGGTACGAGGAAAGAACCGACAACTGGTTGAGGATATCGTGCCGGGTCACCTCGTTCATCAGGTTCAGTTTCCGGTTGATGGACGCGAGGTTCTGCTCGGCCGTCTTTCCCCGGGTGATGTCTGCCGATATCACCGTCACCGCGATTACGTCGTTGTTCACGGGATCGATCACCGGGTTCAAGGTGCGGAGGAAGAACTTCCCGTTCTTCTCGTACTCTGCCTGCACGCTGCTCCTGGTTGCGATCACCTGTCGCACCTCAGCCCGGAATACTTCGGTCTCGTGGGGCGTGTGAATATCGCCGTACTTTTTATTGGCATAGGTGTCCGGCGATAGTCCGCTGCGGAGCAGGTGCCGGGTATTGATCAGGAGATACCGGAGATCCGCATCAACCGTGTAGATCGAATCCTCCACGGACTCCACGAACGAGCGGTACTGCATCTCGGAGTTCCGCAACCGCTCTTCAGTCTCCTTCTGGCGGGCAAGGGCCACCTGGGTCTTCTCTTGTTCCCGGTGAAGTACTGTCAGGGGAACGGAGATTATGACGACCGCAAGGATGCTCGTGAATACGATGGTGATGACGTGCGACTCCCAGAGGGAGATGGACGGGCTGAAGAACTGTTTGGCCAACTCAAAGACCGACATCAGGGCCAGCATGAAGAGAAAGACGATGGCCAGTGTCGGGTACATCCGGGAAAAAATAGGATCTGGTTTCATGGGTACGTGTGCTGAGGGTGGGATGTCGGGAATCATTTCGCGTTACCGGGGAGCCTGCACCGCAGACCGGGATTCCGGGTTCGGTTCTGTGCCGGCGGGTCCGGCATGCCGGACCGCAGACAACCGGGCAATGCCGAAATGGGGGCTGAGCGTGATGTGTTCCCGGAACAGGACCGGGCCTATCCGCACATCCCGGAACAGCGATTCTGTCTGGCTGTTGTCCATTGCCCGCAGGATCTCCCGGATATCGGAGGGCAGGAACTCTTCGAGCGTGCCCCGGCTCCCGTACCGGGCCATGGCATCGATGGCGGCCTCGTTGAAGTACGTGATCTGGCAGTCGCGGTTCAGTTCGATAACAGGCGTCAGTTCCATATGCGGGATTGCCGTGGTCTCTTCCAGCTCCCGGGTAACGGCCAGCTGCCGTGAGGGATCGGTCATCATGATCATGTGGCCGTAATGGAGGTTGCCCTGATCGAGGGGTGCAATGTGGATGGCGTATTCGAGAGCACGGCCATTCTTGTGCCGGAACCTTGTCACAATCCGTGACCGGCCGTGCTCTCTGAGATCCTTCTGGATCTTAATCCCGATCCGCTCGTACGTCTCCGCATTCTCGTACAGATCCTGCAAGTGCATGCCGCGGAGCTCGGCCGGGGTGTAGCCCAGCACCTTTGCAAGGGCGCCGTTCACCCACTGGAAGGTCCGGTTCCTGACAAACCCGATACCGTTGGGGGATGCCCGGAGGATGGCCCGGAGGATCTCGTGCTTCTTCTTCAGTGCTGCTTCGGCCCGCTTCTGCTGGACGGTCCTCCTGATCTTATGCAGGAGTTCCGCGTACTGTGCTTTTACCTCCCCGCCTTTCTGGATGTAGGCATCGGCACCGCGGTTGAGGGCCTCGATCACGACCTCCTCCCGGCCTTTGCCGGTGAAGATGATGAACGGGATCTTCGCGTTCGCAGTCCTGACCTCGCGCAGGAACGTGAGGCCGTCCATCTCGGGCATCTGGTAGTCGGAGACGATCACATCGAAGGGCGTGCATTGCAGGAGGGTAAGTGCATCCACCGCAGAATGCAGGGTCGTGATCTCGATACCCGGCGATCGTTCAAGATACGCTTTCCCGATCTCGAGGAGGGCGGGTTCATCATCCACCAGGAGAACCGCGATCCTGCCCGGGGTGTCCGCAGTCACAACGGGTTGTTGACGGACATCGGTCTCACGGGTTTCACGGGTCTCAACGGCGGTGCTTTCACGTGCCGGTACACCGGTGATCCGGTGCACGGTCTTTTTAATCGCAGTCTGCAGCATGGTATCCTTTTCATAGGTTTTTTCTGGAGTGATGTGGTATCAGTGGATCTCGATCCGCTCGCCGGTCTGCATGTAGTGGACGTTCTCTGCGATCTTGCAGGCATGGTCCGCACAGCGTTCGAGATACCGTGCGGCCATGATGTAATGCGTGCAGCGTGAGATGTTCTTCGGGTCCTCCATCATGTACGTGATGCCCTCGCGGAAGATCGAGTGCCGGAGCGCATCGATCGTGTCGTCGCGTGTCGAGAAATCTTCGATAAGGGAAGGGTCATCCGTCTCGTATGCCTTCACCGCGTCATCGACCATGTCGATGACGAGATCCGCCATATGGGGGATGCTCATCAGGTTCGCGATGTGGGGCTTGTCGGAGATCTCCCGTACGATATTCGCGATCACCTTGCCGTACCGCCCGATTCGTGTCGAAGCGGTGATCACTTTCAGCGTGCAGGCGATCACCCGCATGTCTTTTGCCATCGGCTGGTTGAGCGCTATCAGCTGGTAGCAGTGCTCCTCGATCTGCACTTCCATTCTGCGGATATCATCCTTCTCTGCAATAACGGATGCTGCAAGCTCCCTGTCCTGCCGGATCAGGGCATCGACCGCGGTCCTGAGCATCGATCTGCCCAGTTTTGCCATCGCCACCGTATCATTCTTCAGCTGTTCCAGTTCCGTGTGAAATTTCTCTGCCATGATTCCCCCTACCCGAACCGCCCGGTGATGTAATTCTCCGTCAGTTCTTCCTTCGGGTGCTCGAAGATCTCCTTGGTCCGTCCGCACTCGATCAGTTTTCCGAGATACATGAACCCGGTATAATCGCTCACCCGGGCCGCCTGCTGCATGTTGTGCGTGACGATGATGACGGTATACTCGGTCTTGAGCCGCTCGATGAGATTCTCGATCTTTGCGGTCGCTATCGGGTCGAGCGCCGAGCAGGGCTCGTCCATCAGGATCACTTCCGGCTCCACCGCAAGCGTCCGGGCAATGCAGAGCCGCTGCTGCTGGCCGCCCGAGAGGCCGAGTGCTGAATCATTGAGCCGGTCACGCACCTCGTCCCAGATCGCGGCGTGGCGCAGGCTCTCTTCGACAATGTTGTCGAGTTCTGCCTTCTTCTTCACGCCATGGACCCGGGGACCGTAGGCAATGTTCTCGTAGATTGACTTCGGGAACGGGTTGGGCTTCTGGAAGACCATGCCGACCCGTTTGCGGAGTGTGACCACATCGGTCTCCGGTGCATGGATGTTCTCTCCGTCCAGCGCGATCTCGCCGGTGATCTTCACGTGGTCGATCAGATCGTTCAGCCGGTTGAAGCACCGCAGCAGCGTGGACTTCCCGCAGCCGGACGGGCCGATCAGGGCCGTGACCCGGTTCCTCGGGATCGTCATGGAGACGGACTCGAGTGCGTGCTTCCCGCTATACCAGAGGTTGAGATTGTTCGTGGAGATGGTACAGTTTTCAGACATACAGTTACCCCCGTGCCTTGTTCTGGAAATGGGTTCTTACAAGAATCGCCACCGCGTAAAACCCGACCACCATGATGAGCAGCACGAGCGCCGTGCCGTACTGGTTGGTGGAAGCGCCGGGCACGTTCGTTGCAAGGATGAAGAGATGGTACGGCAGGGCCATCACCGGCTCGAAGACCGAGTCCGGCAAAAAGCGCTGCGAGAAGACCACGGCCGTGAACATGATCGGTGCGGTCTCGCCCGCGGCCCTCCCGATTGAGAGGATCGACCCGGTCACAATGCCGGGCACGGCAGGCGGGAGGACGACCCGGCTGATCGTCTGCCACCTGGTGGCCCCGAGTGCCAGGCTTCCTTCGCGCAGGGACTGCGGGATATTTTTTAAGGATTCTTCCGTGGTCCGGATGATGGTCGGGAGCACCATCAGGGCGAGCGTGACCTGGCCGGCCAGCATCGAGACCCCCACATTGAGGTACAGGACGATGAAGGCAAACCCGAAGAGGCCAAAGACGATCGAGGGTGTCCCGTTCAGCAGGTCCACACCGGTCCGGATCAGCCGGGTGATCCGACCCTCGCGGGTGTACTCCACAAGGTAGATCGCAGCCCCGACTCCCAGCGGCAGGGCAATCGCGATGGCACCGGCCACCAGGTACAGCGTGCCGATGATTGCCGGGAAGATTCCCCCGGCCCGGCCGAGATCCCTGGGTGGCTGGGTCAGGAACTCCCACGAGAGTGCGGGAAGGCCGTTTACCACAATATTCTCAAGGATGATGACGAGAATGGCAAGGACGATGACCGCTGACGCAACGATCAGAGCAAAGGCGATCGTCTCGATATGTTTCTGCGAGAGCCGGTCCTTCCCGAAGTACCAGGCACCTGCGACAAGCAGGATCATAATGACCAGGTACCACGGGAGCGCGGCAACAAGGAAGATGAGCAGGAGGAGCACGAGCGCGATCTTCAGGAACCGGATAACCGATTCCTTCAGGTACTCCGGAATGAGCGTGTTCCTGCCGGACCGGGAGGTCTGCCCTTCATGGAGGTGCCGCAGGATGGCAACGGCCGAGAGGTTGATGACGAGCGTAATGAGGAGCAGGACCACTGCGACACCGAAGAGCGCACTGTAGTGCTCGCTCCCTACGGCCACTTCGCCCATCTCGATGCCGAGCGTGCCGGTGAGGGTCCGTATAGGCGAGAGGATGTTCCAGATAGGGTCCGGGATGATCGCTGCGTTCCCGGCCACCATCATTACAGCCATGGTCTCGCCCACCGCACGCCCGATGCCGAGGATGATCGCGGCGGCAATACCCGAGAGGGCGGCGGGCACAATCACCCGGCTGATCGTCTGCCAGCGGGTGGCCCCGATGGCAAGCGATCCCTCCCTGAACTCGCGGGGCACGGCACTGATCGCATCCTCGGAGACGCTGATGATGGTGGGCAGCGCCATGATACCGAGGAGGACCGATGCCGCGAGCCAGGTCTCACCGGTCGGGAGATCGAAGGTGACCCGGATGAAGTTCGTGAGGATGATGAGGCCGAAGAACCCGTACACAACGGACGGGATGCCCGCGAGAAGTTCGATGGCCGGTTTGAGGATCAACTTGATCCGGGGGGACGCAAGTTCAGAGATGTAGATTGCACAGCCGATGGAAAGCGGGACGGAGAAGACCATGGCACCGAGCGTGACCAGGAGCGTCCCGATGATGAGGGGATAGATCCCGTAGAGCGGCTCCACCGCGGTCGGGGCCCAGGTCATGCCAAAGAGGAAGTCGATGAGACCGACCTGTGCAAAGGCAGGGTATCCGTCCCGTACCAGGAAGAGGAGGATGAATGTGACGACAATGACGGCGAGAGAGGCTGTGCAGAAGAAGACGGTTTTTATCGCCTGCTCCTTCAGGAACGAGGCGCGGGCCGTGCGGGAGGCGGGGCCATGTTCGGGTTCTTTACGAGTACCGGTGATCATGATGGGCGCCTCCGTGTGCAAAAAATTTGTCTTTTAGATCTCACTCGATTCAACTGAGCGTCACATAGCCCTCATCGGATACAATCTTCTGGCCATCGTCACTGAGGATGTAGTTGATGAAGTCCCCGGTAAGTCCGCTCGGCTGGCCGTTGGTGATCACATAGAGTTCACGCGAGACCGGGTAGGACTGGTCCTTCACGTTCGCAAGCGTCGGAGAGATGATCTTGTCAGCATTGTACCAGATCGGGACGGTCTTTACGTCGCTGCTGACAAAGCCGATGGATACGTACCCGATGGACCCGGGTGTCTGAGCAACAGTCTGGAGCACAGCGCCGTTGGAGTTCTTCTCGAGCATCTTGCTGGTCGGGGTCTTCTTCAACAGGAGTACTTCATCGAAGTACGAGCGGGTACCGGAAGCGCTGTCGCGGCCGATCACTACGATCTGGTTGTTGGTGCCCGGTACATTGGCACCGGTAATCTCTGTCCACTTGGTGGTCTTGCCCAGGTAGATGTTCTTGATCTGGTCGAGAGTGATGGACGAGATCTCGTTTGCCGGGTTGACGATGACTGCGATGCCGTCCTGTGCAACCGGGGTGATGACAAATGCCGGGTACTTTGCCTTCTCGGCACTGGTCACTTCACGGGAGGTCATGCCGATGTCCACGGTCCTGGCACCGATTGCCTGGATACCTACACCCGATCCGCCGCCGGATACCTGGATGTCAGCATCCGGGTGGGTGGCCATGTACTGGTCGGCCGCCTTCTGCACGAGGGGGAGAACAGTGGTAGACCCGCTGATCTTGATCGTCTGTTTCTGGCCGGTTGATGCTACCGATGAGGTTGCTGCAGGTGCAGCGGTCGTTGCCGCAACGGGGGCAGAGACTGCTGCTGCTGTCAGGGTGACCGCATCTGCCGTGGGAGTGGATGCGACAGGTGCCGTGGTGACAACAGCCTTTTGGGAATCATTTGCTATACAGCCTGCAGTGATCGCGAACAGGAAGATCGCGACGAGACTGAAGGAAATTGTCAGGATTGAACTCCGTTTCTGATGCATGGTGTTCTATCATCCATTCATCCCCGGGTTATATACTGATTTTCGACATAGACTATATCAGTATATATACAAGATAGGGCAATATAGAGTAATACCGACTAATCATATTTTATCGAAATGAGGGGGCATTATGGAGATCCGGAGAGTACAGGTGACCGGGGGGTCGTCATTTGTTGTGACGCTTCCCAAGGAATGGGCGGACAATCAGAAGATCAAGAAGAACGATCCCGTGGGGCTCATCGTCCAGACTGACGGGACCCTGCTCGTGACCAAGAAAGTGACGGACGAGCCGGTCCACAAAGTGAAGGAGATCGACAGTTCCACCATCTCCGACCCGTCATTCCTCTTTCGTCTTCTGATCGGGACCTATATTACCGGGTATACCATGATACGGATCACCACAAAACAGCGGTTCCCGCCGTTCGTCCGGTCGGTGGTCCGGGATTATACCCAGATGACCATCGGCCAGGAAGTGGTCGAGGAGACGGAGACGGTGATTGCCATAAAAGACCTGCTCAATCCCGTAGAGATGCCTTTTGAGAACACCATCAAACGGATGTTCGTGATCGTCAAGAACATGCACGAGGACGCAATCGCGGCCCTTGAGACGCAGAACAAGACCCTCGCTGATGATGTCATTGCCCGCGATACCGACCCGGACCGGCTCAACTGGCTGATCGCCCGGCAGACAAACATGCTCATGCAGAACGCGAGCCTCTCCCGGAGGATGGGGGTCACCCCCAGTATGGCCATGCACTATTTCATGCTCAGCCGGATCATCGAGCGGGTCGGCGACCATGCGGTGCGGATCGCGGAGAATGTCCAGCCGATTGCCGGCTTTGAGCTGGACAAGAAGATCACGAGCGCTATCCGGAAAGCCAGCACCATGTCCATGGAGATCTTTGACAAGTCCATTGTCTCGTTCTTCAATTCCGATATGAAAGATGCCCACCGGAATATTGAGTCCATCGCGGCACTGGAGAAGATCTGCGGCGACATCAACAACATGGTCTTAAAACAGGACACCATGATCGCCATCCACGTGGGCTACATTGCCGAGAGCATCCGCAGGTCGGGCGAGTATGCCGGCGATATCTCGGAGACGATCATCAACCTGCTCGTGGAACAGGAGCAGGACCCAAAGAGAGTAAAGTCCGGAAAATAGTGCAGGTAACCAGGGTTTTATCCTATGTCGGGATGGTAACCCCCCCCTTCTTTTTTGCCGGTTATTCGTTATTTCGGCCGCTTCTTCCATTGATCGATATTCTTACAATTATGATCGAACGGCAGCCGGTGCCGGTCACAATAGTACTTGTAACAATATTCACAGAAGAACGGGAGATAGACCTGCTCCCCGCAAACTGCACAGGTCTCGTGCAAGGGGTACTCCTTCTTCTTTGTGAGCCCTGAAAAGAAGCGGGCGATCCGGTCTCCGAGTCCCATAAGAAATCTGTTCGTTGCGCCGGGTAAAAAACATAGCCGGAACCGCGGGGAACTTGGGAACTGCAATGGCAGGGATTGCTGATACCTCAACGAAGTCCTGACCGGACTGTTTCGGAGTGGTAAAAAAATTTCAGAACCCGGACACAAGACCGATCAGTAACCATCTGTCAGGAAAGACTAGCGTTCCGCGCCGGTCACAAACTCGTCCGGCCGCTCATCCCGCTGCTCGTGCTCTTCAAGCAGCCGGCGCACCTCATCATGGACCTTCTGCCTGTCCTGCACACCCGTAAAGAGGATGCGGACACCATCACGATCATCCTTGAGATAGGCGGCTTCATCGTAAATGATGAGGAGGATCTCATCGTTTTTTCCGAACACGTGCTCTTCGTGTTCCCCCCGCATGTACCGCTCCCGCTGCTCTTTTGTCGGTGCGGCATATTTGCTGTCATAGCGAAAGATGCCCATGGCGTTCCCGTACAATCAGGATCTTCGTGAGGTATTAAGAATGCTGGCAGGAGTTATTTCCGGCAATTCACTAAAGGCCTGGCATTGCGTACCCACGCGACCCCCCTCACCCGGAAATGTTCACATGCACTCCAATTTACGAGGTAAAAATCACATATTTTCGCGCAAAAACCGGGAAGGGCATGGGGGGGTCGCGTGGGTACAAAAATATTTTTACGGCCAAACCCGCTCGGCCGGCACCGGATTTTTATAACGTGAAATTACGGGAACTCTTCGGATCCGGACTAACACTCTGTACCCATGCGACCCCCACCACCACGTCAGGGCCCCGTCCATCACACGGACGTGCAGCCGGGTCCATTCATAGCATGAACGCGGCGACACCCGGGTGATCGTCTGCCGTGTCCCCGGATCGGGAGCACCGATGGCACATTCACAACCGTTATTAGTCCCGAAGGGAGATTGTTCAAACGACAGAACCCGTGTCGGAACGGTGGATTATGGCAGAACCGGAGAAGAAAAAAGCGGAACTGAAGATATCGGGCATGCATTGTGCCACCTGTGCCGTAAGCGTCGAAGAATCCTTATCAAAGATTGATGACGTGGCCAGCGCACAGGTGAACTTCGGGACCGAGAAGGCGCATGTTGAATTCGATCCGTCAAAAGTCTCGCTCGGGACGCTGGAGAAGGCGGTGAAGGACGCGGGGTATGACGTGGTGAACAGCGAAGCCACCATCAAGGTCGGGGGCATGATGTGCGCCACCTGCGTTGAGACGATCGAGGCCGCACTCCGTGAACTGCCCGGGGTTGTTGCCGTCACCGTAAACCTTGGCACCGAGAAGGCCTACGTGACCTACAATCCCTCGCTCTCCGGCATCCCCGACATGAAGAAGGCGATCGAGGATGCGGGTTACCAGTACCTCGGGATCGCGGGTGAGGTGAGCGAGGAGGCCGAGAAGAAGGCACGGGATACTGACCTGCACGAAAAGTTCGTCCGGTTCATGATAGGTTTTGCGGTGAGCATCCCGCTGATGCTCGCGATGTACGTGCCGCTCCCCATCACCATGCAGGCGCTGGCGTACCTGATGCTCATCATCTCGACACCGGTCTTCGTCTTTGTGGCAGGCCCGATCTTCAAGGCCGCATGGATCTCCCTTTCGCACCGGGCGCTCTCGATGGACGTGATGTACGCGATGGGCACGGGAGTTGCGTTTGTCGCGAGCGTGATGGGAACCTTCGGTATCATCCTCACGCACGAGTTCATGTTCTACGATACTGCGATCATGCTCGCCGCGTTCCTGATGCTGGGGCGGTATCTTGAAACCCGGGCAAAGGGCAGGACATCGGACGCCATCAAAAAACTGGCCGGCCTGCAGGTGAAAGTCGCAACCGTGATCCGTGATGGGACCGAGCAGGAGATGCCGGTCGAGGATGTTGTGTTAGGAGATCTTGTCATCGTGAAGCCGGGCGCAAAGGTCCCGGTCGATGGTGAGGTTGTCTCGGGAGAGAGTTATGTCAACGAGGCGATGATCACCGGTGAACCGGTGCCGCCGCTGAAATCCCCCGGCAGTCATGTGGTCGGGGGTACGCTGAACACGAACAGCGTGATCACGATCCGGGCCGAGAAAGTCGGGAAGGAGACGGTCCTTGCCCGGATCATCCAGATGGTGGAAGATGCGCAGGGGTCAAAACCCCCGGTCCAGCGCATCGCGGATATTGCGGTCACGTACTTTATCCCGGTGGTCCTCCTCATTGCCGCGGGATCGTTCGTACTCTGGTACTTCGTCTTCCATGAGACCGCCCTCTTTGCCCTGACCGCGCTCATCTCTGTGCTCGTGGTGGCATGTCCCTGTGCGCTCGGCCTGGCCACGCCAACCGCAGTGACGGTAGGAGTCGGGCGGGGTGCCGAGCTCGGGATCCTGATCCGGAACGGTGAGGCACTCGAAGTGGCCGAGAACGTCACCACAGTGGTCTTCGATAAGACCGGTACCCTGACCAAGGGAAGACCGGAGGTGACGGATATCGTACCGGTGGGTATCCAGGAAGCGACGCTGCTTGCACTGGCTGCCAGTGTTGAGAAGGACTCACAACATCCCCTTGCCATCGCGGTGGTAAAAGCAGCACAGGAGCGGGGAGTGAAGATGGAGACCGCCACGCACTTTGATACCTTCGGGGGAAGGGGCGTTGCGGGAACCGTGCTCGCGGAGACCGTGCTGGTGGGCAACCGGGCGTTCCTTAACGAACGGTCGGTTACCATCCCCGCAGATGTTGATTCCCGCATCACGGAATTCGAACAGGAAGGAAAGACCGCGGTTCTCGTTGCTGCCGGTGGCGCCATATCGGGAGTGATCGCCATTGCCGACCAGGTCAAGCCGACAACAAAGGATGCCATCTCAAAACTTCGAATGATGAAGATACACGTTGCCATGCTCACCGGTGACAACCGGCGGACGGCAGAGGCGATCGGCCGCCAGATCGGTATCGACCGGGTGATCGCGGAGGTGTTGCCCCAGGATAAGGAAGCAGAGGTCCGGGCACTGCAGGCCAAAGGAGAGATCGTGGCATTTGTCGGGGACGGGATCAACGATGCCCCGGCGCTTGCCCGGGCGGACGTGGGCATTGCCATCGGGAGCGGTACCGATGTTGCCATCGAGAGCGGGGACATCGTGCTTGTCCGGGGCGACCTCATCGATGCGGTTGCTGCCATCCAGCTCTCGAAGAAAGTGATGGGCAGGATCAAGGGCAATATCTTCTGGGCATTCGCCTACAATGCAGCCTTGATCCCGGTAGCAGCCGGGATTCTCTATCCCTCGTTTGGGATTACGTTCAAACCCGAGCTTGCTGCGCTTGCGATGGCGGCAAGTTCTGTCACTGTTGTCACGCTCTCGCTCCTCTTAAGAAAGTATATACCTGAAGCCAAGAAAGGCTAGAATAAAAAGAGGTGCCCCATGGCCATTGATCCAATCTGCAAGATGACGGTAGACGAGAAGACGGCTAAGTTCACGAGTGACTACAAGGGAAAGAAGTATTACTTCTGTGCTCCGGGCTGCAAGAAGAAGTTCGATGCTGATCCCGCGAAGTACGCATAACAATCCGGGCAGGATCAGCCGCGCAATTGCGGATATTGCCCCGGATCTCTCTATTTTCCCTGTTTTTCCGGATATGTTGATATAGGAATACCCGACAACCTTTTTCTGCACAACGAGCAGCACCTCCCTAAAAAATTAGGTGAATCCATGTCGTTTTATCTCATCAGTCCTGAATTCTATTCCTGGGTACTCCTCCCGCTCCTGATCTTCCTTGCCCGCATCGGTGATGTGAGCATGGAGACGATCCGGGTCATCTACATATCCCGGGGAATCAAGTTCCTTGCACCGATCATTGCTTTTTTTGAGATCATCATCTGGCTGCTTGCAATGGAAGTGGTGATGAGCGATCTCTCGAACATCGCCAATTTCTTTGCCTATGCCTTCGGCTTTGCCGCGGGAACATATATCGGGCTTGTCATTGAGGAGAAACTCTCGATCGGTACGGTGATTCTGAGAATTGTGACGACCACGGAATCCACCGAAAGGATTGCCGCATATCTTGAAGCGGAACATTTCGGGGTCACTTCCTTTGATGCAAAAGGGAGCCGGGGGGATGTCCGGATGATCATGACCCTCGTACAACGGGCAGATCTTCCGCGGATCACGCAGTATATCGAGACCACCAATCCCCGGGCCTTCTTCTCGATTGAGGATGTCCGGTACGTGAACCAGGGAGTCTTTAGGCCCCGGTCCGGTCATACATTCTCTTCATTTTTCCGCTCGTTTCTGCCGGGTGGAAAGAAGAAATAATTGTCCTTGAGTTCCGGGGCAAATATGCAAAATATATAGGCCATCGAAACAAAAGAGATTGATACGTGAATTATTTTTATAGCATTACGGGAATTCCGGAGGGGACGCCATGAGAACTGAGATGCCCTTATCCAAACCAATCCGACGGCTCCTCGTGCAGACTGAAGAACTGCTCGATACCGAGATCTCGCTTTTGCGCCAGCCGGAAGCGGAACCCGGCGGTACCCTTGTTGACAAATATACCTACGATATCGAATCGAATGTCATCATCTTTCCCGCCCAGTATGTCGGCCTTTTGAAGGATTTCATCATCGCCAAACACTGTACCAATCTCCTGATCAAGGGTGCAGCCGCGAAGAGAAAGGAGTACCGGATCTGTTCGTACACGGAAGGCTCGGTCTACACGGGCATGCGCCAGATCTATCTCGATGCACTCAAGGACGAGGCCAAGAAAGAGAAGAAACTGCCGGTCCAGAAGCTCATCCAGATGCTCTTCATCCTCTATACGCATTTCAATGATGATATCAACGAGATCCCGTGGAATGCGATCATGAATGCCAGCGTCTATCACCGCATGCCGAAGATCAGGAAGACCCAGCTCTACCACATCATGAAGGAGAGCAAGAACGACATGGACGAGATGATGGAGCAGGAGTCGATCGTTCCCCGCCGGTATTTTGTCCTGGACAAGGCGATGTTCTATGCCCGTGACATGTTCCTCGCAAAGACCCTTCCCGCAGACGAACTGATGCCGGTATTGAACATTCCCCAGATGAAGAAGTTCAATCACCTTGAAGTGAAGGAGATGCTGACCACGCGCTGGACCCAGACTGCCTGGTACCAGTCCAAGGTCTTTGGCGACAACATGCTCGAGATCATCGACAAGCCCCTCGGCCTGGTGAACTGGGCCGAAGAGCCGTCGCTCGATTACTTTTACGATCTCTATAAAGTGGGCGTGCTCGTGACGGATAACCTCCTCTCCTACATGACGATGAGGCAGTGGTTTACGTGGGAGACGCCAAAACACCTGCTTGAATCCCATGATCACAAACAGGAATACGAACGCAATGCACTGAAAAAGATCTTTGGGGATCTCATCACCGATACGCTGGAGGACCTATGATCTCCTGCAGGATGAGCAGGGAATCCGGAGGCCGGGCATGCCGTTAAAGGAAGCTGTTGAACTGTTAAGGAAAGGCATTGCATACGCTAAGAGGACAAAATACAAAGAGGCGCTTGCGTTTTATGAGAAGGCCATCTCCCTGGATCCAAAATATCCGGAAGGATTTGTCCTCCGTGCCTCGGTTTATATTGAGACCGGAAGATACCAGGAAGCCTTAGCGGACTGCAACAGGGCGTTATCATTGGATCAGAACTGTGCCGATGCCTGGTCCAAGAAGGCACTGGGGCTGTTTTACCTCGAAAAATACGAGGAGGCAGTACTCGCAGGTACCCGGGCAACGAGCCTGAATGGCAACGATGCGGGAGCATGGTACGTGCTGGGGGTCTGTCTTGAGGAGATCGGGAAAAGCGATGAGGCCCAGACTGCCTACGGCAGATCCCTGGAACTGGAGATCATTCTCGATATCCAGGCAGAGAGTAAAAAGATCCGTAAATAACCTTTTTTAATGCCGGAGATCGTCCGATATTTGTACGATCGAAAGGATTATCCAACGTTGAACCAATGAAAAATCAAACGGAGGTATCCGTATGTTGTCAAAAACCATGGAAGATGCACTCAACCGGCAGATCAACCGCGAGTTTTACTCGTCCTATCTGTACCTGTCCATGTCCGCGTATTGCGAGACCGTGACCATGAAAGGCTTTGCCCAGTGGCTGAAAGTCCAGGCAAAGGAAGAGCATGCCCATGCCATGAAGATCTACGAATATGTGGTCGCCCGCGGGGGAAAGGTAACCCTCGATACCATTGAAGCCCCAAAGGGGAAATGGACTACGATTGGCAAGGTCTTTGAAGAGGTCTATTCCCACGAGCAGAAAGTGACCGGTATGATCAACAATCTTGTCGATCTTGCGATCCGGGAGAAGGATCATGCCTCGTTCGAGATGCTCCAGTGGTTTGTCAAGGAACAGGTCGAAGAGGAGGAGCAGTCCGGAGAGATCCTTGCCCAGATAAAGATTATTGGCGATGTGCCGGGACATCTCTTCTATCTCGATCATCACCTTGCCAAGAGGGAATAATCTCGCCCCTATTTTTCTGTTATTGTTCCAGAGGGCAGAAGATTAAAATTCCACCCTGCCAATATCCTGATTACGTATTCTCCCCCGTGAATTATATCCGGGACGTGATGGTGAACCATGAAGAGCCCTGTCTATTTTGCCAGCCTGCGGGCATTCTCGGATAAAGAATGCACCACGGAAAAAGTGAAGCGCCTGTTCGATCGTGCGGGTTTCTCAGCGTGTATCCATCCCCAGGATAAGACCGCCATAAAGCTGCATTTTGGCGAACTGGGAAACGACGGGTTCATCAGCCCGGTCTATGTCCGACAGGTAGTTGAGAAGGTCAGGGCCTGCATGGGTCTCCCGTTCCTGACGGATACCAACACCCTCTATCTCGGCAGCCGGTCCAATGCGGTGGAACATATCGGGGTCGCGATCCTGCATGGGTTCGATTATGCGGTTGCCGGTGCCCCGGTGATCATCGCTGACGGGCTGACAGGCCAGAATATCCTCCCGGTGACGATCGACAAGAAGCATTTCTCGACCGTGTCGATTGCCGGGGATATTGTATCCGCCGACAGCATGATCGTGCTCAGCCATTTCAAGGGCCATATCGTCTCCGGCTTTGGGGGAGCGATCAAGAATCTTGCCATGGGGTGTGCTGCACCGCAGGGTAAACGGGACCAGCACCATGCCCGCCCGTTTACCATCCCTGAAAAATGTACTGGCTGTGCATCGTGCCTGAAAGTCTGCCCGAAATCATCAATCAAAGTAATAAAAAAGAAATCCATTATCGATCTGACTACCTGCATCGGTTGTTTCGAATGCATGCACGTCTGCCCGGAGCATGCGATTGACATCGACTGGGAGACGGAGATTCCGGTGTTCATGGAGCGGATGGTGGAGTATGCCTATGGTGCCGTGAAAGAGAAAACAGGGCGGGTCGGGTATCTCAACTTCCTCATACGAATCACACCGGATTGTGACTGTTTCCCCTTCAGCGATGCACCCATTGTACCGGATATCGGGATTCTTGCGTCCATGGATCCCGTAGCAATTGATGCCGCCAGCTTCGATCTGGTGAACCGGCAGCAGGGATACACGGACTCCCTGCTCGCTACCCACCATGAATGCGGTGCCGATAAATTCTCCGGGGTTCATGCCAACACGGACGGGTACCGGCAGTTGCGATATGCCGAGGAGATCGGTATGGGATCCACAGAGTACGATCTGATTCAGATTTGAATGGGAAATGTACAAAATCTACTCTGAATTACCAGCAAAAAAATACGGTTGAACGGGCTCAACCCTCTGAATTCTATTTTCCTCTGAACACTTAACTCTGAATCGCTGGTTAATTCAAACGAGTCGTAAAAAACGCTCTCATCTTATGAGAATAAAAAAAATTACTTGGGGGGTTTAGGTGACTGGAGTTGGATCTCCCGGATAATTTCCCGGTGGAAGACGAGCAGCATGTCACTGATCATACCGAACATGAAGATCTCAATACCCACCACGATGAGGAGTACGGTAAGGATGGTGAGAGGGATATGCTCGATGTGACCGGCGGGGTTGAGCCATTCCAACAGGACATAGACGCCCACGAGAAACCCGAGCAGGGAGGTGAATATACCCATCATCCCGAAATAGAACATCGGGTTGTTGACCCGGGCGAGACGGTAGATGGTGCTGACGATCTTTATGCCATCATGGAAGGGAGATAATTTTGTGGCAGTTCCCGGCCTCATGGAATATTTGATGGGGACCACCATCACCCGCTGGCCATTGCGCACGGATTCCACAGAAATCTCGGTCTCGATCTCAAACCCTTTCTCGGTCAAGTGCATCTGCTGGATGGCCATCCTAGTAAATGCCCGGTACCCGGAGAGGATATCGTGCAGGTCCCGGCTATGGGCGATCTTGAAGAGCATGTTGAGCATATGGTTGCCAAAGAGATTGAGCCGGGAGAACGAGCCCTCTTCTGCATTGATCAGACGGTCCCCAATGACCTGATCGAACCCGAGGAAGAGCGGGGTCAGCATCTTCTCTGCATCCCGTGCAGAGTAGGTCCCGTCACCATCGAGCATGAGGATATAGGGCTGTTCAATCACCTCAAATGCTTCGATGATGGCATTGCCCTTCCCCTTCCCCGACTGGGTCCGGACATTTGCACCTGCCTCGCGGGCAAATTTGACGGTATTATCGGAACTTTTGCCGTCAATAACGAGGATATGGTTATAGCCAAGCGCCTTGAACTCCTTCACAACACCGCCGATAGTGGGGGCCTCGTTCAGTGTTGGAATTAAGATACAAACCTCATCCTTGTTGAACTTCATTGGGTATAGTATTTTAAATCGGGTATCATAAGTGCTTCTATGCACCTGCCCAAGAAAGGGCTGCGGATTCTGGGGATTGCCGAAAGTTTTTCCAGGAGAACTCATTCCACCCTTGCAGGGGTGGTGATGAGAAAGGATCTTCGTATTGACGGGTTTACTTTTGGAACCGTGCAGGTTGGCGGGATGGATGCAACCGATACCCTCCTTGCGATGATCGCAGATCTGAAGAGACGGGATCTGAATGCGATCATGCTCTCCGGGTGCGTGATCGCGTGGTTCAACATCATCGATCCGGAACGGATCTTCGATGAGACCGGCATTCCGGTGATCGGGGTGAGTTATGAGGAGTCTTCAGGGCTCAATGAAGAGATCCGCACGCATTTTCCCGGAGATACGATCCGTCTCGCGATCTACCAGAAACTGGGAGAGAGAAATCCGGTTGCGATGCATACGGGAGAGACGCTGTATCTTCGCTCATGGGGGCTTTCCGTACCGGATGCGTCACGGCTCTGCAACGATTTCCTGTATGAGGGCAGTATTCCGGAACCCTTGCGGGTGGCCCGGCTCTGTGCCCGAAGACTGTCCGGATATACCGGTTGGAAGCCAGCGGCCGATCAGACAAACGATCCTTGCCTTCAAGGGTGATTTCAAATAACCGGGGGGAAAAGTGATAGATGGATAATCACATTCCAGAGGATGTTGTACGCTATGACGCAGACCGTTAAACTTGCACGATGGGTATGCCTTGAATGCCATTATATTTACGATCCCGAGAAAGGCGATCCAAAACAGGGAATTCCCCCGGGAACCCCGTGGGAGAAAGTCCCGGATACGTGGCGTTGTCCTGAATGCAAGATTCTCAAAGCAAAGAAAGGCGTGTTCAAGCGTTTAGACGATTGAAATATTCATCCATCAATTCTCTTGTTTTAGTGTCCGTGTGCGGAAATGTGTCGCGCGAGATGAGCTGGTTTGTGGTTTTATCATAGATCTCAATAGTAACGCGATCACCTTGATGAATGGTATGATCGCTGTAATCTATTGCCAATAATGCATGAGAATACCAAAGGGCATCATGATCCCGGCGTGATCCTGATGCACCAGATCCTTCGAGATACTGGACTCCATGATGATTTACAGTATGAGCAAGTTCATCAGCATTCAGAGTGGGGAGTTCTGTGGCAATCAGCTTTCCATTAATGAATGTCTTTGCATACAAATTCCAGTTTTGATATACCGTGGTGTCCGTATTCTTCAGGACAACATAACTGTCTTCGTTCATGATTTCTTCTTCGTTTAAGTGTCGGACTTTGGTGATCTCAAAGACGCATGGAATCCTTTGATCGGACAAGGAAATCTGATACTGGAGCAGGAGGAGCAAGAGAATCCCTGCTAACAGGATGACAATAATAATTATCAGGATCTGTCCGACAGGATGTGAGAGCGCGGAATCAGAGGGGCGAGTCACAATATACATTAAATAAATATATTAAAAAATATTGTGAAGTTATTTTATTGAAAATAATTGGGGGTAGATCTGAAATATTGGCGTTGAACAGGATACAAAATTTTATGAACGTATGAAAACACCGGTCGAAATAAGACAATTAGGGTAACCACAAAACATGAACATAAATATCTCCGGGGCGCACTTTTTCAGTACGATAGGATCATATATTCCGGGACTGTTCCTGATGCATTCTCCCCCCGATTCCGCAACCCGGACTTCTCAGGAAACGAGCCGGGAGTTCTATTTTAAAGGGCTCTCGTGCGGACGGAACGGAATGCATGAAGAAGCACTGGATCTCTTTGCCCGCGCACTGGAAACAGATCCCCATTTTGCACCGGCCTTGGTGGGCCGGGGATTTGCCCTGGGGAAACTGGGGCTGTACGAGGAAGAGATCGGATGCTGCGATCATGCCCTTGCCCTTGATCCTCATTGCATCGATGCTCTGAACAACAAAGCATTTGCCTTAGGGGTTCTTGGCCGGTTTGAAGAGAAAGTTGTGTGCTGCGAACGAGCATTGGAGATCGATCCAGAAAATGCAGCCGCATGGAACAATAAGGGTGTTGCTCTCGGAATGCTCGGGAGATATGAATCAGAGATACACTGCTGTGATCGTGCCCTTGTAATCCGGCCAAAATATCTTTCTGCTTGGGTAAACCGGGGATTTGCCTGCGGGAAACTGAGACGGTATGAGGATGAGATCGCGAGTTATGATCGCGCATTGAAGATCTACCCACGGTATCTGTCGGCACTCATACGGAAAGGGCGAGCATTGATCCTGCTAAAACAATACCGGGATGCGGCAGATGTGCTTTGGCAGGCGCTTGAGATCGAACCGGCTCATGCCAGAGTGCTCTATCTGAGGGGTCTCGCTCTTTCATCGTTAGGGCAGCATGATGATGCAATCCCACTCCTTGAAAAATCCCTGAAGATTGATGCTTCCAATGCTGATGCGTGGGTGGTCTTGAGCAACTCCTGCTTCCTCTCGGGCAGGCTGGAGGAATCGGCCCGGGCGTTCGACCAGGCCTACTATATCGATGTCAAGGATGTGCGGACGGGCATTGTGAAGGGCATGTCGTATCTTAAAACCGGGGAGTTTGACGATGCCCTCCATGCATTCTCCGATGTACTGGGGATCCTGCTCCGTTAATCCTCTCTCACTTGCCGGGTTGTAATGATCCGCATTTTTATGCCTGACTCGCTTACAGAGATGCATGGATGTTGAGGAGTATGCCCGCCGGGGGATCGCGCAGGGTAGGGATGAGCGCACTCTCGAAAAAGATCTCGTCGATCATATTCTCCAGATAAAAAATACCCGTGCGGACTATGCCTCCCTGTTCGCCCGCGCTGTGATTGAAGAAGTGAAGAATACGCAAGGACTTACCGGTGATTTTTTCTCCTACGACCCCGCGGGTGTTGCTATGGGAGAATTTGGTGTAGGCTCCCGGGGCAAGGGGGATTTTTTTGCACACCGCCAGATCGCCCGGATTATCGGGAAAACGTCAGCATCGGTCGGCGTTGATGAGATGGATGATGCCGGTGCGGTGATGTCCGACGGCGGGAAGTACATCATCTGTACGGTTGACGGCATGCACTCACGGCTCTCCGACTACCCGTTCCTGGCCGGGTTCCATGTCACCCGGGCAACGCTCCGGGATGCGTACGTGATGGGGGCAAGGCCCATCATGCTCTTCTCTGATATCCATGTCGCGGATGACGGGGACGTGGCAAAGATCTTCGATTATACGGCTGGCATCACCACAGTTGGCGAGGCAATGAACGTCCCGCTCGTAACCGGTTCTACCTTACGTATCGGGGGCGACATGGTGCTTGGCAATCGCCTGACCGGATGTGTCGGGGCGGTGGGAGTGGCAGAACATCTCACGGCCCGTAAGGCAACGAGCCCGGGGGATGTCCTCTTAATGACCGAAGGTGCCGGTGGTGGGACGATTGCAACCGCTGCAATCTATTCCGGATTCCCGGAGGTTGTCGAACAGACGATCAACCTGAACTTCCTGACAGCCTGCGAGACCTTAATGAAGAGCCCGGTCTTTACGCAGATCCATGCCATGACCGATGTGACGAATGGCGGGCTTCGTGGAGATGCCTTTGAGATGGCGGAGACCGCGAAGTGCCGGATCATCATCGACGAAGCCGATATTGGCAGCCTTGTCCAGCCGCAGGTGAAGGAGATGCTCGAAGCCCTGAAGATCGATTACCTGGGTGTCTCCCTCGATTCGCTCCTCGTGGTCGCACCCGAAGCAGCGGCCGGTGAGATCTGCCGCGTCATCGGCTCGGCCGGCGTCACTATGAAGCAGGTTGGTCACGTGGAAGCAGGAAAAGCAGAGGCCGTGCTCCGGGTGGACGGGAAGGATCACGATTTCTCCCCCCGGTTCCGGGAGTCTGCATACACCCCGGTCAAGAAAGTGGTGGATACAGAAACCCGGGACTTTGATGAGATGAAGACCGCTGTCCTGCGGGCATCCGAGTCGGCAATCAGGAAAAAAGAGCGGGTCTTAAGCCGGCTGAAACAAAAGGCCCGATAACCGGTTCAGTCTGCGGGTTTCTTCCCGCTGACAAAAATATTGAACGCAAGCTGGGGGATTCTCTTCTCAACGAAGGGTTCGATCTGGCTTGCAAGTTTGTACACGGGATCGGCCATATCGATATGGGCAAAGGAGCACCAGCGGATGGTGATATCGTCAAACCCGGTTGCATCAAACAGCGTGCGCATCTCCGCCTCGTCGTAATAGTGCTCCCCGAAATTTTTCATCACCACGTGTTTCACATGGATCTTCTCGCTTAACTCATAGAGCGCCGGAATACCCTTGGTGATCAGTTTTTTCCCGAGTGTGCAGATGGCAATAGACCCCCCCGGTCGCAGCACCCGGAATGCTTCAGACAACATCTGGTCAGGATCCCTGACATAACTGAAGACCAGCAGGCTGGAGATCCCGTCAAACGAGTTGTCTTTGAAGGGAAGGGTCTCCCCGTTGCCGACAGCAAATGCACAGTTATCCAGACGGCACCGGGCCCGTTCAACCATCCTGCTGCTGATGTCAAGACCGACAGCAGTACCGCCGGTCTTTAAGTATTTCTCGATGAAGAGCCCGGTACCGCACCCGATATCCAGCAGGTGACCCTGTTCCGGGAGGGCTTTGATGAGGTAGCTGCTGATGTGGGTATGATAATGCCTTCCCCGGTGGCAATCGTAATGATGGTCGTAGGTATCGGCAACAGAATCGTAATGACTGCGGATCTTATCCTGCCTGATGGTGCTCATAAAAAATGCTCCCGGATCTCTGTGGCCAGTGCCCCGACCTGTAGGTATTCGTTATTCGCATGGTGCATTCGCACTTCCGCGTTGGCAAGTGTGACGGTAAGGGCCGGGTGATTATACTCGCGCTTGAGAATGGTACGAATCTCAGAGAGTACCTCTGCTCCCGAGAGCCCGTAATCGATCATCAGGGATTCGAGCTGGCGGGTTGCACCGGTGATATCGCCGCTCTTGATCGATGAGATGGCAAGCGACGAGATTGTTGCAGTCTCCGATTGCGAGATCAATGAGAGATCCCTGCACGACCCGGTCTCCAGCGCTACCTGAAGGAGCAGGATTGCCCGTCGCATGTCGCCTTTGGCTGCCTCCACAAAGAGATCGAGGTCATCATCTGAGCAGGTGGTATTTCCCGGGTATTCGATCTCTCTGATCGTTTTGAGGTGGGTGAAGAGAATCCGGTGTTCGAGCGGTGCAAAGAAGAGGGGGAGGCACCGTGAGGCGACGGCCGGGATGATGGCGCTCTGGTTTGTGGTTGAGAAGATGAACCGGCAGGTATGGCTCGTCTGTTCCATGATCCGTCGCAGTGCCTGCTGGGCATCGCGGGTCAGGGCATGGGCATCCTCAAACACCAGCAGTTTGAACTCGGCATCAAGAGGACGGAGTGAGGCATACCACTTGAGAATATATTTGAAGTTCGTGATCAGCGACTGGTTCTTCTGGAACAGGTGGGCATACCGGTCATCCTGTTCAAGGAGCGCCTTTCCCTGCGAGAAGATATCGGCGGTCTGGAATATGGTGGTATTCTGTTCCCAGGTCTCATTGTAGAGATCCTTGGCAAAGCATTCGATGGCCGTACTCTTTCCCGTGCCATGGGGCCCGGTCAGGATCAGGTGAGGTACGGTTCCCGACGCGGCAAAGGATGAGAGGTGCCGGAGTACCGCCTCCTGCCCGAGGATCTCGGATGATGATGCAGGGCGGTATTTTTCAGTCCAGAGCATGGGATAACCTCACGGTCATTTCACGTATTGCCTCGGACAAAAGATAATGGTTGTCGATTGTTGTCAGGAGTTCATGGCACTCGTCTTTTGTAAGGACGGTGCATGCCTTCGTTATTTCCGGCACACCCCGGGTAAGTTCATCGACAATGGAGAGGGTGGCCTTTTGTGCAGTGCGCGAGAGGGGATTGAGATCGATGGCAATGACTTTTTTCCCCATTGCCACAAGGGCCTCGCAGCGATCCCCATCTTCCAGCGGGACAAGGATCACATCGGCCGAGAACATCCCCTCCCTCCGGCACCATGCCCGATCGTGGGAGAGAGGAAGCAGTCGTTCCGCTTCACCGGAGAAGACCGTTGCTCCGGCATCTTTGAGTATCTTCTCGATCTGGTCCACACGTTTCTCGGTCCGGTGAAACAGATTCACTTCGACAAGTGCACCACATACATTCTGGAGGTCTGCAATCTCTTGTGCTGCAAGGGCCGCGGTATTCCCGTTGACTGAAATTACCGGGTGTTCTGCCGTGAGCAGCATCGCCGCAGCAGTTCGCTCTGCGAGATGAGCGCTCGCGGTGGTCCGTTCGCCCAGCAGGTAATCGAAGGCCTCTCCCCGGCCGTGAGCGGTCAGGCCCTCCATTGCGACAATCCCCTCACGGGCACACTCCGCAAGTCGTTCACGGGTGACAAGGGACTTGTATCGGGGGTGATCGGGAGGAATCATGGCAGGTCTCCAAGAATTCGTGTACCCTGATGGGCGATCGTGCATTCGTATACGCGGCCAAATTCTGAAAGGAGAACTCCGGCTTCACGCCCGCAGGCAAACACACCATTCCCCAACATGGTCATGCTAGCCGGTATCCCTTGTTTTGTACAGTGCTCAAGCACCATCTCGACATTCTGCGTCATGAGTCCGCTGTCTTGTGCAAACTGCCGGGATATCTGGAAAAACTCGGGAAGGGTTTTTGGGGATTGCAGCGGAAATGCCGCGCTTACCCGGTCCATCTGCTCTTGCGAACCTAGCACGGTCGGCGTGTGAATGGGCCCGAAACTGATGGCATACACCGGCATATCCTGATCGAACCGCCGATCTATTACTGCATCAACACCGGGTCCGTTTCTTACAACCCACCCCCCGTTCTGGCAGGCGGCGACATCCCCAAGCCCGGTGCGGTGGGTCACTTCAGCATTGTGGGCAATCTGGGCAATCTGATGCTCGGGCATCTGCAGTTCATTGAGCCGGTTTAACGCGGTCAGCGTAGCAAGGAGTGCTGCTGCCGAGAGTCCGAACCCGGCACCGATGGGGAGGGTGCATTCGGTGACAACAGAAGCGGTGATACCAAGTTCGCGGATAACTGACGACAACAACGGGGATTCCATGGCAACCGTCTCTTTCTTCCCCGAACTTGTGATGTGGTTGACAAGTATTGAGGTTACATCTGCTTTTTGTACGGTGGCAGTGACGCCATGGGAGATTACAATGCCGGCGCCTATGCTGCCGGTTGTTGCAATCGTGGTACCATGAACACGTTTGAAATACCCGGAGATATGTCCCGGGCAGAATGCTGTAACAGAAGCAGGTTTCATGGCAATCCTACTGAGTACTATAGTATAGGTGTTCCGATCATTAAGGAATTGTGACGCAGATTACGGTATCAGAATCAGGATGCCGGGCGGGATCCCCCTGACATATCATGAAAAATGTATTAAGGCACACCCGTTATATTGTGCTTGCACGGAGAATCTCAACCCAGATTCTTTCTGCGATCTCCTCTTTTGTGCCGGTGATTCGCAGGGAAGACTTCCTGCCCAGCAGTTCGTAATCCCCTATCGTGCTGCCCATAGTTTCCGGATGGTTCAGCAGCACAAATGCAGCGCCCTTTTTGATCATGGCCTTTGCCGCTTCTTTCGGCATTCTGCCGATCTTGAATGCTACCGTGAACGGGGCGTACTTCTTCAGTACGTCATCCAGCAGTTTGGGTAGCGGCACCAAGTCGATCTGCGCGGGCTTCCCGCTTACGAGTTTTCCCTCAGTTTTCCGTGGTGCAAAATCCGAGATCGCAGCAGCACTGATGTAGATATCGGTGCCGTGGTGGTCCTTGAGGTGCCGGAGCACTGCCGACCGCATCTCCCCGGCCGTCTCAACGTGGATATTGTTCACGCCCGGGAAGGTATCGCTGTGAACTACCGTGACCTCTGCGCCAAGACGGAAGGCCTGGAGAGCAAGGGCTCGTCCCATCAGCCCGCTGGAACGGGTGGAGAGGATCCGTACATCGTCCACGGGCTCGCGGCACGGTCCGCTGGTGATAAGCACGCGTTTTCCCGCAAGCGGCCGGCCCAGCAGGGCACGCTCTGTGGCAAGGACAATCTCACCGATGTCCGCAATTTTGGCTTTTCCCTCTTCAATACGGGGAGCAAGAATTGTAATTCCCCATGTCTGGAGTTTCTGGATATTGTCATTAAGGGCAGGATGCCGGAACATGCTGTGATGCATGGCAGGGACAATGACAACCGGCATACCGCTCCCGATGGCCGTTGTGGCAAACGTGGTCACCGGTGTATCGTCAATCCCGTATGCGATCTTACTGAATGTATTGGCCGTGCAGGGTGCCACCAGCAGGAGATGGGCGCGCCCCTCATCGCCGCAATAGGTGACATGTTCAACAAGGCCGGAGATCGCAGTGATAGCCGGCCGGCCGCTGGCATAGGTAAGTGCTGCGGGTGATATGATACCGGCTGCCGCTTCAGACATGACAACCTGCACCTCAGCACCTTTTCGCCTCAGTGAATGAATGAGTTTTACTCCTTCAACAGCGGCAATGCTTCCGGTCACGGCAACGACAATCTGCTTTCCTGCAAGGGTCTGGACATTTGTCATCCAATCACCACATCCTGCACAACATGCCATGCATGCGGGCGGTATTTCTTTACTTTATGTACCTGGATGGTGGCAGAAAAACCTGCTCCTTCCACACAGTCCCGGATGCTCTCAACTGCGGGACCAATGCTGTGAACATGGAGGATACTGCCGGTTGTTACATGAGTGAGCGTGGCGGGCAGCATTGTTACTGCATCGAAGTGTCCCATGATAACCCGGTCATAGGTTCCCTGCAGGGATTGCTTGCAGTCCCCGAGAGTTGTCGTGACCTGCCGGGTAAACCCGTTGCAGCGGATATTCCGCTCCAGGTACTCGAAAGCCACGGGATTGATCTCAATCGCGTGAACGTGAGCCCCGGCTCCTGCCAATGGCAGGGTGAAGTACCCAATACCGGCAAACATGTCGGCAACATTCTCACTTCCGCCACCCTCGCGAACAAGACCGGCGATACGTGCCTTCTCATTCCGGTTCCCCATTGAGAACATCACCTTCTCCGGATCGAGATAATAGGTATACCCGCTCTCCTTATGACAGACTTCACCGGCAGTACCAGAGAGAAGTTCGGTCTTCGGGATCCGGGTGACGTCCTGCAGGGCTTCAATCCAGATTATCCCGCGCGGGTGGCGGAACCGGATCAGTTCATTGATGGCGGCGGCGGATGGTTTTTCCCCGTGAATCACCACGACATCGCCCATCATGTAATATCCCGTCCCGGTATATGGTGCGCGCTCGGGGATCTCCGCATCGTACGGTTCGCCCGACCTTACCGGAACCCATGCCACAGTACCCTCAACATAGGGGCTTCGTTCCGGATCGATCCAGTCCGCATTGCCAAGGAGAGGGAGATCTTCCTTTGCAATCTTTCGTACCTGCATGGATTTACCTGACTAGGAGGAGGTGGTCACCATCCCGCAGGAAATTGACACGCTCACCCGCACATATCCTCATCCATGACGGCGTTGCGAGGTCTATGGTGCGGCTTGAGACCGGATCGAGAATGCCGATACCCGTCGTGTCCGCGTAGACTACAAGGGCGGACTCCGCGTTACGGGAGTTGCCGACAAGCCGGATAATATCTTCTTCCCTGACAGACTTCGCGGTTCCGTCACGGAGATCGGTGGCGCGCACATGATGCGCTTCGATCCGGTCGACTTCGTAGTATCGTTTTCCTGCGGCCACCACATCGTGTTTCTGATACCGGGGGAGCCGCACGGAATAGGTGATCCGGAACAACTGACGACCATTCTTCTCACCAACGAGTTTCGGGTGCGTAGTGTATCGCCCGCCAAGGTTCGCAACAATCCTCTGGGATATGAGCAGGCCGATATGCTGGGAACCGATGATGATGTCAATGCCATCATGGATCTCATTCATGTCAGAGATAAATGACAATCGCTCTCCACCTGACTGGAGTGTATCTTCGATCTGCTGGGCGATCGATGCCGACAATTGGATCTCATAGGTGCTTGGAATACGACCCTCGGCCCTGACCTGCACGATCCCCTCATAATAACTTCCGCTGATACGGTTGCACCGGTCACACTGCTCCTTGTGCCAGATGATCTCGGTTGAACAGGTTCCTTCGACCGGTTTTTTGTACAACGTACCCCTGACGACAAGGGAAGCACGGGATCGGTTCACGGTCAGGTCTTCGATCGATCCTGAGATCTCGGGTTTTTTTACATCAGGATGGAAATGTACCGCTTCTTTGGCAATTTCCGGTCCCAGTTCTTCCCGGCTCCTGGTATTGTCGGTCCATGTGTTGACCTGTTTTATTGCACCGCAGCTGGGGCAGTGGACACTGGTGACCCGGGTGTCGCAGGTAAACCACGGGGTATTCCCAATCCTGCACTCCCGGCACAAACCCTCGGTCTCAGAAGGTTTGCCACATTTCGGGCAGAAATTATCGCGGATACTCATAGCTGGTAGATCTGTGCGTGCGGCACGGCGTTGATCATAATGCATTCGGATCGTGTCAGGAGTCCCATACTGATGGCGATACTGACTGCCCGCTCCCCCATCAGGTTCGCATTTCCGGCTCTCTTCAGGGCAGCCCGCACTTCCTCTTCCGTAGCCGGCACATTCCCGTAGAATGCTTCCATTACGGCAACCGATACCGTTACCTTATCGTTGCTTATTGTTTTGTTGATCAGTTCGCGATCGCAGACTGCCACCACATCCCCCGCATTCGGGGAACGGTGAATCTTGAGAAACATTGATCATCCATTGTCGGTCAGGAATAAAAAAGGTGAGTTCATGTCAGCAGGGATCTTCACGGCAACTGGATCGTCACGCCATACACCCGGCCGATGGTCTCCGCATGGATGCGGTAACAGTCCTCCGGGGTCATACAACCGGAAGAGACTAACTTGTTGGTGTAACGGGGCACGGACTTCGGGCCGATGACAGCACCAGGACGGGCATTCTCATCCATATAATCGCTCTCCATCGTGAAGGGGGTTTTTGTGTGGATCATATCCGGGATCGCCTCGTGTTTTGCGATCAGGGATGGGTGGAGTGGGGTATCCGGCCCCCCATAGTGTTTCACAACCCGTTCAACCGGTATGCCAGTCTGGCGCGCCATTTCGGCGATATCGGTACATGGCCCGGTCTCGGCATGTACCTGGAGAGCGCATCCGCAATCGGCGGCGCATGAAAGGGCATGGGAGAGTACGTCATTCGATGCCGCAAGCAGTTCCGGGCTCACGTCATAATGGGGGCGCCCGCTTTTTAAGGCAACGGCAGTCCCCTCCTGAACATATCGGGCCGCACAATCGATTCCGCCTTTCATGACGCTCACCGCTTCTGATAGTGACATCCGCTCCGTGAGCCGGGTAATCTCAGCCGGGTGGACACCGAGAATGGTGTATGCGGTGACACCGGTCTCCTGAATCAGTGCTGCGATCCTGATGGTCTCATCGAAGACCTGACGGTAGTCATTACCTGATGTCGGGTGAACCCCTAAGGACCACGAGGGCTTGGAGACGAGAAAGAGGTGTGTGCCGCCGGCCCGGTAAAAATCCTTGACCGCCTCCATGCCCCGGCCATTGACCGGATCGATATGGATGTGGTCGTCAGTGACGGGGTATGGAGGGGATATCATGGCATTCCACAATCTTCATTAAGGGGTATCCTCCTTCCGGTGCAAGGCGGGCCTTACAATAGGAGAACCCCACACGGGTGATGATCTCGACATTGAACATCATGCCGGAGAGTTCACTGTACCCGAAACTGTTCTCGGTCATACGATCGCGGTCAAGCCGGACCGTGATCTCCTCAACAAACGGCTGGAGGATCACCGCACGCTCGATCGCGGTCTCAATACTTGCCGCAGATGCGCGTGAGATCGGCGTTCCCACCCACTGGTGGTAGAGCGCGCCGAGTTTGATCGCGGCTTCAAAGATTGCCTGCTCCCTGTCGCTAACCATAGGTCATCACCTTAAATCAACTGGATGATACCGGACTTCGGCTCCATGGCCTCACCGTGACGGAGCAGCATATCAATGCCCTCTTTCACCTTCTCCCGGGGGAAGCCTTTGGAGCTCACGGCCTCGATCACCTGCTCGATACCGGCCCTCCGGCCTTCACCACCAATATCGCGGATTGCATCCTTGATGACTCTCACGATATCCCGTTTCTCTTTCGAGATACCGGTCACGATCTTGTCGATATCAAAGTTCCCGGTCTTGGCATCATAGGCAATCTGGCGCAGACAGGCATCGACAATGTGGATAACCCGTTCTGCATCACTGGGCTCAATAGTGTTGGAGAGGCGGATGCGTGCGCTCGCTTCCGCAAGCCTGACGAGTGCTTCGAGCTGACGGGCGGTGACCGGTACCGGTTTGTTCGGTTCGGCAATACCCCTGAGTTTCAGGTAGTAGGTGACAAGTGCCTCGCGAGCCTCCTGCGAGATGATGGGAAAACAGGAGCGTTTTGCATATGCCACGTACTTCCGGAAGAGACCCGGCTCGATATCCGGCATGACCGGCGCCAGCTGCTGCTGGATGTACTCATCAGTGACCCCCGGTATCGGGGTCTTCTTGTGCTGCGCGATCAGTTCTCCGGTACTGTGGGCCTTGAGAATGTGTTCGGCAATAGCGAGATCCCTCTTCTGGTCCGGCTGATCGGTCATGATGAAGATCAAATCAAAGCGGGAGAGCAGCGACGGGGGCATATTGATCTGTTCTGAGATATCTCCGAACATATCGAACCTGCCGTACTTCGGGTTGGCTGCCCCGAGAAGCGCACACCGGGATTTCAGAGTAGCGGTGATCCCCGCTTTGGCAACGCTGATGGACTGCTGTTCCATTGCTTCGTGCAGGGCCGACCGGTCCCCTTTCTCCATCTTGTCCATCTCATCGACTGCGGCGACACCCATATCGGCAAGAACCAGTGCACCTGCCTCAAGGGTCCACCGGCCCTCGCCGAATTCATCTTTGACAGCGGTTGCGGTCAGTCCTGCGGCCGTGGATGACTGGCCGCTGGTATAGATCGCGCGGGGGGAGAGTTTGACCACGTAACGCAGGAGCTGACTCTTTGCAATACCGGGATCCCCAATTAAGAGAACGTGGATATCACCACGGAGGTGACTGCCGTCTGGCATCTCCTTTGCGATTCCCCCGAACAACTGGAGCGCGATGGCCTGCTTCACATCTTCGCTGCCATAGATGGTGGGGGCGATGGAGTGGGTGATCATACGATAGATCATCGGGTCCTTGCTCAGGCGCTGGATCTCATCCTCGGCTTTCTCATCGATCTCTACCTCCTCAAACTCTTTCTCTGCAACCTCAATGGAATTGCATTCAAGGAAGATGTCAAAGACCGTGCTCTTCTCACCTTTGACAACCCGCTGCATAGACCGGAGAATGCCGTTGATGATTACCCGGTCCCCGGGTGCTACCGTTCCGGAGAGGTCATCGGTTACATCAACATCGAGTGTCTGGGGCTGCTCGCCGCCGCGCAGACCCTCCGGGGATTCCTGGATCCGCAGTTTCTGGGAGTCCACGAACTTTGACCGCTTGGGAACCAATTCAAGTTTCTTGAAGGTACAGCCATCAGTGGCACATCCTTCCGGCTCGATGAACTTCCCGTATTTCTGTTGTTTTACGGTGAAATGGCCGGCCGGGCACCGGAAGACGGCATCGATAATGCGGGGCCGGACTTCCGTGGTTTTCCGCAGGATGCCCTCGGCAGATACGAACCGGTTGATGTCGTCTGACCTGATCTCACGGATAGCGGTTTTTTTCGGCAGGTTGGTGAACCGGATATTGATCCCTTTGGGATCTTTTCCGTCTTTTGTCCGGATCAGCTGGCTGGCTTTTATCGCATCCCAGACGTCTTCCAGCACCTTACCGGGATTCTCAAGAAGTTCGTCAGCAAGTGCAATGCCCGCTTTGCCGAACCGCTCCACATCCCGGTAATCGATATAGAGGGATCGCTTATGCGGGTATTCCCGGGAGATCTCCCCGAGTTCTTTCTTATACTTGCTCTTCAGCAGCCGGCTCCAGTCCCCGGTCCGGTCGCCTTCGTGAAGATCCGCGTCATTTTCCATGGAGTACTCCGTTTAATGGTGATCCTGGCTGGAGAGCACGAACCGGGCAATCAGGGCTTCCATCTGGATGTCGCTGTCAGCGCCTTCCGATAAGCGGAAATCCGTCTCCCCGAGATGGTCGATCAATCGGACCTTGAGCCCGCGATCCATATCCCGTTTCACCAGCGCCCGGTAACACTGGTTGATCAGTTCATTGGGAGCAATCCCCCGCTCGTGGAGGAGTTGTGCAAGCAGGGTTTCCGCACCATCGAAATCGCCTTTCAGGGACAATGCGAGCAGGTCTTCAATCTCATCCGGTCGGGCAGTTGACGTGATCGAATAGACTCGCTTCTCATCGATTGACGGGCTGATGATGGCTGCTCCCTGCACGGCATTGATGGCCTTGCGCATATCTCCCTGGGCTATGTAAACAAATGCCTCCATCGCCTCCGGGGAGATGGTAAGCCCCTCGCGTAAGGCAATGCGGCGGAGTTCTTCCCGGATTGCATCCGGGCCAAGGGGCTTGAACCGGTAGATCGCGCACCGGCTCTGGATGGGATCAATGATCTTTGAGGAATAGTTACAGGAAAGAATAAACCGGCAGGTCTGGGCATAGGTCTCCATGGTCCGGCGCAGGGCAGATTGTGCATCGGTTGTGAGGGCATCGGCTTCGTCAAGGAACAGGATCTTGAATGGCACATCCCCTTCTCTTCCCGTTCGGGCAAACTCCTTGATCTGGTTCCGGACCACGTCAATTCCCCGCTCGTCCGAGGCATTCATCTCCCTGAAATTCCGCTGCCAGTTGTCCTTGAAAAATTCCCTTGCCAGCGTGACCGCGGCCGTGGTCTTACCCACCCCGGCACTACCGGTAAAAAGGAGGTGGGGAAGGTTGCCGCTTCTGACATAGGATGACAGCCGCTCGACAATCTCGTCCTGGCCGACGATATCGGAAAGTTTTTGCGGACGGTATTTCTCGATCCAGATCGTATGGGCCTCATCCATGGGTACACATCCTAATAATCCGTCACTGTAGGTTATGTACAGTTATTATCTATTATTGTCTGTGTTTTGAAAATTTTAAACTGGGTGAACCAAGACCGCCATCGCAAACCGGGTGGATGACATAATGTTTATCATAAAGGTTTTAAAAGTACTTTTATGAATTATAAATTTTTTTTGGGGGTCGTACTCGTACTTCTCCTTGTTTTCTCACCGGTTGGTGCACTTACCAATAAGATCCCCGCTGGTGCCCCGGTCTTTATCGGCGAAAGTGATATTGATATTACTGCGGCCATAAAGGACTGCCATGTGATTGGCTGGTGGCCGGATGAAGGGAACATCACCGGTAAAGCCGCAAAAAACCTGACCCTCAAACAACTGAACGAAGCCAATGGAAAGGTCGCGCATTTCAATGTCAGCCCGGCCATCTTCACCGGGTATACCGGTAACTGGTACTGTGAAGATAAAGAACCAACATTTCTCGTTCTGAGTGTCATAGAACCAACTCTTTCGCTCAAGGTATGGGATATTGATAATGACAAGGATGTGACCGGACAATCCGTTCCCCTTACAACAAATCTCACCTACCGGATTGATACGAACCTGAACCAGGTTCTGAGTTATTCCAACCGCACGGACCTGAATCCATCTGATAGTTTCTATACGGTAACTATGGCCAATCCCAGTGGGAAAGTGTTAACCACCATCTACACCGGCAGTGTCGGGGGGGCAGATACCCAGATCCTGTTCTTTGATACAAATCCCTTCATCACCACCCCCACCTATCTTGGGAAGAACCTGGGATCATCGTGGAACCGACAGTCCCGCGATGCCAGCGGGGGACTCATGTATTCCCCGGGCGTGTATACCTTCACCGTATCCCAGAACCTCAATCACATGCAGGAATTATACCGGTCTTCAGGAATACGTGATCTCACCGGTATTGCGACCGGATCTGCAAGTGTCCAGTTCCTGCCGCTGGAATCCCTGTCAACAGCTCCCACGACTACCCCCCAGGCAAGCATTACCTCAGTTCCCGAAACCATCCCATCCACTGAAATAATTCCGGTTACATCGGTCCCAGCACAAGCAACCCAGGAGCCGAAAACCACCTATTCCCCTCTGCCATGGTCAATTATTATTGTGGGTCTCGGCATTGCCGGCATCCTGTTTGCCAAGAAGCAGTGAGTGACACCCCAATTCTTTTTGTCTACGTTATAATACCTTGAAAATCCATAATGAAAGACGGAGATTTACCATGCACATACGGTCATGCATTCTCATATTCGTTATAGCACTCTGCCTCATTGTGCCAGTTCTTGGCGATGAAGGCACAGAGCAGATGAATTCCGCGGGATCGCTCTATTCAAAGAGTGTCGATCTGGCAAATGCCGGAAATTATAAGGAGGCACTTGCGGCTTCAGATCAGGCCCTCGCTCTCAATGTCTCCTCGTTGATGCCGCTCATCCAGGCAAATCGTGCCGGTATCCTTGTCATGCTTGAGCGGTATGAAGAAGCCAATGCCGCGGCAGATGCAGCAATCAATGCACAAGGAAATATTACCACGACAAAATCCATTGCCTGGTTCAACAAGGGTAATGCCCTGAAATCGCTGGGCAGGACTTCCGAAGCCGTGGAGGCATATGCGGTCGCCCATTCGCTTGATCCCACCCTCCCGATTCCGGATATGACCTATGTAAAGACCATTACGGAAACAGCGGTGACAACGATGCCGTCCATGAGTCCCACACAGGTTCAGGTGGTTCAGCAGCAGCCGTCGACAACAACCCGCACGCCATTATCCCCGGCAGTTGTGATCGGTGCGCTCATGATAACGATGGTATACTGCTGGCGCCGCACCTGATAATCCTGTGCGGTTCTCCGTGCGATTGGACAATCCAGAATATATCTTTTTAACAGGTTTTTTCCTGCCCGCGTTCACATGATTGTTGTGCCTTTGGCAAAATCCCGGTACTGACATCAATACTGTGGTCTCTTCGGTGTCACGGACTATATCTTGAATAGGTCTGCATTACAACGGTATACCAGATCATGGAGGGGGCAGTCAGGGTGCTGGCCGGGGAATTTTCCCGGTCAACACTGGGAATTCCTGATGAGGACCGGAATACGCCGGGATGGGTAGTGACACCCGGCGGAGCCTGGTGCCGCAGGATGTTTCTTGCAGGAGCTCTCACCGAAGTTGTTGATCTGGGAGATCTCTGTCGTTGCCGCGTGGCCGATCCCTCCGGTGCATTCGATATCGTCATCGGGGGCAGGAACGCTGCACTTGCAGAGACCTTAAAAAAGATCCCGGTTCCCTCCTTTGTTGCAATCACCGGTAATGCCCAGATCTACCAGAAGAACAACACGATCTCCCTCTCTGTTCGTCCCGAACATATCCGGGTCATTGACCGTGCTGAACGTGATCAGACTCTTCTGATCACGGCAGAGTACACCCTCCGCAGACTCGACGAACTGGCCGATGCACTGGGGAGAACCGTAACGGATGAGCGTCTGATGACTGCAATCCGTCATTATTCCCTGAAGACAACCAGCCTCATCGAACTTACCACAATGGTTGAAGAAGTCGTTGGTTCGGCCCGCCCATCAGATTCACAGGATTCCGGGGAACGACCGGATGTACAGGCTCTGATTCAGGAGTTCCTGCAGAATGCTACCGACCCCCGGGGAATTGCGGTTGAAGAAGTGATCGAAACCCTCGGCTTGCGAGGTATCCCAAAAGAAGATGTGCTGGCTGCGCTTGAATTCCTGATTCAGGAAGATGAATGCTACCAGCCCCAGAAGGGGTATGTCAAACTGTTATGAACCTTACCTTCATTCGTGACGGCCCGGCACTTCTGGTAGAAGGGAATGAGCGCAATCTTGTTGTTGCGGATACGCATTTTGGGATCGAAGCGGATCTTATCTCCCGCGGCCTGCATTTCAGAAGCCGGACGAGCGAGCGGCTTGAACGCCTGATGCAGACCATCGACCAGGCGGATCCGGACAACCTGATCCTGCTCGGGGATATCAAACACAGCATCCCCTCACTAACCCGCCAGGAATTTACCGAGATGCCCGGCATCCTCGCCACCCTTCGGGACCGGGTCCCGCTCATTATTTTCCCGGGCAATCATGATATCGGCCTTGAGCGTTTTGTCCACCAAGATGAACTCCGGCCCCGTGACGGGGCACTCGTTGACGGAGTCGGGTACCTGCACGGGCACATGAACCCTGCACCCGGTCTTTCAGGTCACCTGATCATCCTCGGTCACCACCACCCCCTGCTCTCGCTGCATGATGAGGTGGGCTGTGCCCTGCAGACGCCGGCATACTTACGGACAACTCTGGCAACTCCCGATGAGGAATCATCCGATACAGGTACAGGAACGACCCGATTATTATTCATGCCGGCGTTCAACGAACTTGCCGGGTACGATATCCTACGGATCGTGAAGGACCCGTTCTCCCCCTTGTCAAGGGGGATGAATACCGCAGATGCAGAGATCATCCTTGCCGACGGGACATTCATCGGCCCTGTCAGTACTGTTGATCGCGATGAAGACGACTGAACGGCTGGATCCGCGGGTCCGGGCATGCATACAGAAACGGGGGTTTACTGCCCTCTCCGATGCGCAGAAGCAGGCCATTCCCCTGATCCTTGACGGCAGTCATATCGTTCTCATCGCCCCGACCGGTACCGGAAAGACCGAGAGCGCCATGTTCCCGGTCTTCCACAACCTGCTCTCGCTCCCGACCGGGGGCGGGTTCAAGGCCATCTATATCACCCCTCTGCGATCCCTGAATCGCGATATCCTCTCCCGGATGCAGTGGTGGTGTGCCGAACTTGGGCTCACGGTCGGGGTCCGACACGGGGACACCCCCATGGCCGAACGACGAAAACAGGCACTCTCCCCCCCCGATCTCCTGATCACGACTCCCGAGACATTCCAGGCCATGTTTATGGGAAAACGGCTTCGAATGCACCTCACCCATGTCCGGTACGTGATCATCGATGAAATCCACGAACTTGCCGGCAGCAAACGCGGCGCCCAGCTTGCAATCGGGATGGAACGGCTGCATGTATACGCCGGGGAGTTCCAGAGGATCGGGCTCTCCGCGACCGTAGGCAATCCTGATGACATCGCGCAGTATCTGTGCGGCTCCCGCCCGTATGCGCTCGTGCAGGTTCCGGTCTCAAAACAACTGGACCTGTCCGTACAGTACGTGGGAGATGACTTCCAGCACCAGACCCGCATTCTCGCAAAACTGCTGAAACGGGATGGATCAACCCTCGTCTTTGTCAACACCCGGGTGACGGCTGAAGCGCTTGGGCATGCCTTGTTCTCCCATGGCGATGTCGAGGTCCATCACGGCTCATTGTCAAAAGATGTCCGGATCGATGCAGAGGAGCGGTTCAAGCGCGGGGAGATCCGGACCCTGATCTGCACCTCCTCCATGGAACTAGGGATCGATATCGGCCGGGTCGACCATGTCATCCAGTTCGGTTCTCCCCGCGAGGTTGCCCGGCTGGTGCAGCGCGTGGGCCGGGCCGGCCACCAGCTGAACACCATCTCCCGCGGTACCATCCTTGCCACCGGTTTTGACGACCTGCTGGAGTCACTGGTCATTGCCAAGAAGGCCCGGGCAAATGAGATCGAACGGGTGACCCCGCATAAGAATGCCGCGGACGTGCTCGCGAACCAGGTGGCAGCAATTGCTGTTGAATATGGTGAGATCGAACGACAGAAAATTCAGGAGATCTGCGAGCGATCAGCACTCTACCCGGATTGCGGTCAGTTGCTCGATTCCGTCTGCCGCCAGATGGAAGAGCACCGCCTCATCAGGATCGACGGGAGCCTGATTGTCACAACCGCCCGTGCACGGAGGTACCTGACCGGGAACCTCTCGATGATCCACGATGAGCGGAAGGTGCCAATCTTCGATATCGTCTCGCGGCGCACGGTGGGGACGCTCGATGAATCCTTTGTCGTTGGCTGGGTCCACACCGGTGTTGTCTTCATCACCAAGGGGCAACTCTGGCGTGTCCTTGAAATTGCCGATGGCCGGCTGACCGTGGAACCGGCCAAGAAGGCCATCGGTGAACTGCCCTCGTGGGAGGGGGAACAGATCCCGGTCCCGTTCTCCGTTGCGCACGAAGTCGGGGAGATGCGACGGACCCGGGCCATCAGTGCGTATGCCCCGGAACATGAAGGACTCCAGTACGCGGAGGGATTCCTGCGGGAGATGGACCGGAACCGCTCCCTTGTCCCGACCGATGCGCTCATCACGCTCGAAAATACTGAGGATGGCGTGGTCTGTAATGTCTGTGCCGGCCACAAGGCGAACGAAGCGCTCGGGCGTGTCATCTCGATCCTGATCTCCGCCCGCTATGGTACTACGGTGGGGCTCGAATTGGATGCCTACCGGATGCTCCTCCGGTTGCCGTCAGCAATTCGGGCTGCGGATGTCCGGGATGTTCTCACTTCCCTTGACCCGACGCATATGTCCGGGATCCTCCGGCTTGCCCTGAAGCGGACAGCATTATTCAAGTGGAAACTGGTGCAGATAGCGAAAAAGTTCGGGGCAATCGATCCCGATGCGGATTACGAGAAGATCAGCATCCATCGCCTGCTGGAATTCTTTGACAATACCGTTGTCCAGCAGGAGGCCTACCGGGAACTACTCTCGGAGTATATGGATATCGAGACCGCAGCAGCAATCGTCCGGCTCGTTCAGGAAGGAACGATCCAGGTTGCCCTCGGCCCCCACTCCCTGATAGGCGCTGGCGGCCTGCTCTCCTCCCGCGACCAGATACCCCCGCCAAGCGGAGACAGCGTTGTCTTGTCAACCCTGAAACGCCGGCTCAGCCAGGATGATGTGATCCTTGCCTGCATGAACTGCGGGAACTGGAAGAGCAGGACCGTGGTATCCCGGGTGGATGAACATCCCCAGTGCCCGAAATGCGGTGCCCGGCTGATTGCTGCACTCAAACCGTTTGACGAAGAGCAGTATGCCCTCCTGAAAAAACCGCGGCTGAATGCTGAAGAACGTGCCATTAAGCAACGGCTGATGAAGAACGCCAATATTGTTCTGTCCAGCGGGAAGAAGGCCGTAATTGCGTTATCCGGAAGAGGTGTCGGGCCTGATACCGCATCGCGGATCCTGGCCACGCTCACGGAAGATGATGCATTCTACCGGGAGATCCTGAAAGCAGAACGGAATTTTGTCCAGACACACCGGTACTGGGCATAACACCCAAAAACGCACAAAAAAATTCAAAAAAAATTACATGATGCTTTCGAGCTTCTGCTCGAGGAAATCGAGGCCTTTCTTGATATCCTCGATAGTCTTGCCACCGGTAAGAATAATTTTCCCCGATGAGAAGAGAAGGGCAACGATCTTCGGGTCCTTGATGCGGTAGACAAGGCCCGGGAACTGTTCGGGTTCATACTCGATGTTCTCGAGATTCAGGGTGATGACGACCTTATTGAGATTGATATATTTCCCGATATCGTACGAACAGACAATATTGGTGACTGCAACTTTAGGCTCCTTGAGGGTATCGACACCGGCCTCCTTTAAGGATTTGATGATAATGGCAAGGCCGTCCTTGAGCGCCTTATTGTCACGGATTCCCGTCAGCACAACTTTTCCTGAAGAAAAGATCAGGGATGCAATTTTGGGATTTTCGATACGGTACACTGCACCCGGGAACCGCTTCGTATTGAGTTCGCAGCTCTTGATCTTGCTGGAAACTTCGGCAAGATCAATGGACTCAGCAATAACGCCGGACGCCACGATATTCTCAATCTTTAATGATGCGTACTTTTTATCAGCCATCCACTGTACTATGAAATCCTCTCAATCATAATACTAATGGACAACCTTTATGGTCCCTCACAATGCCGCATATCCCCGTCTGAACCATAGCAGGAAACAGGTCCGTTTTCCGGCCCTTCCGAACACTCAATTTCCAGAATAAAATCACGGTCCAACGCACAGGGACAGATTGAAAAAGAACGACAGAGAATAGTATTTTGGAATTTTATGAAAAAAACGGGGCACGGAACGGACAGTTATGAAAAGATGTGCGAACGTTTCGCCATTGAGGTCCCGGAGTTCTATAACTTCGGATTCGATGTGATCGATGCATGGGCGAAGAAGGACCGGAACAAACTCGCTATGATCTGGGTGAACCAGAAGGGAGAAGAGAAAAAATACAGTTTCCTTGACCTGGCGAACCTGTCCAACAAGGCGGCAAATATCCTCCTGAAGTACGGGATCAACAAGGGTGACCGCGTACTCCTGATGCTTCCCCGGATCCCCGAGTGGTGGATCTTTGCGATAGCGCTCATCAAGCTGGGTGCCGTCTTTGCGCCATGCCCGACCATGCTCACCTCGCGGGATATCAAGTACCGGGTCAACAAGGGGAAGTTCCGGATGATCATCACCGACATCGAGAACGCCCCCAAGGTGGAGGAGATCTGCAATGAATGCCCGACCCTCTCGGCCCGTTTCCTTGCAGACGGGGAACTTCCCGGCTGGGCAAGTTTCCCCTATGAACTGCTGTACCCGGCCCCCGTCTCCCACCGTTCGGTCAGCATCCCCGATTCCCGGAAAACAAAGAGCACCGATCCGATGCTGATCTACTTCACCTCCGGTACTACCGGTGAGCCAAAGATGGTACTGCATAACAACGGGTACCCCCTCGGGCATATCGTGACCGCCCGGCTCTGGCAGGATGTGAAGCACAACGACCTCCACTTCACGGTCTCCGATACCGGCTGGGCAAAGTGCGCATGGGGCAAGATCTTCGGCCAGTGGATTGAAGGCGCCTGCATCTTTGTCTATAACTTTGTGGGGAAGTTCCAGGCCACCGAAGTCCTGCCGCTTCTGGAGAAATACCAGATCACAACCTTCTGCTGTCCCCCGACAGTCTACCGCATGCTTATCCTCGCAGATCTTGAACGGTTCGATCTCTCCTCCCTGCGTCACTGCACCAGTGCCGGCGAACCCCTCAACCCGGAAGTGATGCGCGTCTGGAAGGAAGGCACCGGCCTTACGATCTGCGAAGGATATGGCCAGACCGAGACCGCCTGCTGTGTTGCAGCATTCCCGATGCTCGAATCACGGCCGGGTTCGATGGGAAAACCATCGCCCGGATGGAAGATCGAGGTCCATGATGATCATGGAAAACCCGTCGGGCCCCATGAAGAGGGACGGCTTGCCATCAACTGCAAACCCAAACCCCCGGGCCTTATCGTGGAGTACATCGACAACCCTGAAGAGAACAAAAAATCGTTCGTCCACAACTGGTATTATACCGGTGACAAAGTGCAGTACGATGACGACGGGTTCTTCTGGTTCATCGGGCGCGACGATGACGTGATCAAGAGCTCCGGGTACCGTATCGGCCCGTTCGAAGTCGAGAGTGCACTCTTGGAGCACCCCTCGGTACAGGAAGCTGCCGTGGTCGGATCGCCGGACCGGATTCGCGGTCTGATCGTCAAGGCATTCGTGGTACTAAAGCCAGGCTTCGAGCCCTCGGAATCCCTGGTCCGTGAGATCAAGAATTATGTCAAACGCACCACGGCTCCTTACAAATATCCTCGTGAGATCGAGTTCGTCTCTGAACTCCCCAAGACCATCTCCGGCAAGATCAAGCGTAATGAACTACGGGCAGCAGAGCTGAAAAAATACATTAACCAGGATTAACTCCTTTTTCTTGGTGCACCACTAATTTTCTCTTCATAAGTTTGAGAGAAATATTAACCATCGGTTTGGATTGTGGTGCGCATTTAATAAAAACACATAATAAGTGCACCACCCAATGGATCTGTATGGTGCGCTATTCAATCACCATGGACGATACCCTGGCTGAAACCATCGATACTTCCGCCAAGGCAAAGAAACTCTCACGGTCTGAATGGATCGATGAAGCATGCAGGGCACAGCTGGGTCCTGCTTCAGGTACTGATTCCGCAGGTATTATTCCCGCCGGCCCGGTCATCGGCCCGGATTACCACAATATCGGGGATTATGACCAGACCTACAAAAATTTCCACATCGATGTCCCGGAGTATTTTAATTTCGGGTTTGACGTGATCGATGCATGGGCGAATAAAGACCGCAACAAACTCGCCATGATCTGGCTGAACCAGGAAGGTGTGGAGAAGAAATTCACCTTCTGGGACTTAATGCGCATGTCCAACCAGATCGTGAACATGTTCGTCAAGTACGGGATCAACAAAGGGGACCGCGTGCTGATCATGCTCCCCCGCGTACCTGAGTGGTGGACGTTTACCATCGCCATGATCAAGCGTGGTGCGGTCTACTGCCCCGCCCCCACCATGCTGACAGAAAAAGACCTGAAATACCGGATCAATATCGCCGACATCAAGATGGTGATCACGAGCACCGAGCATGCCGATAAGATTGATGCGATCAAAAACGAATGCCCGTCCCTCACCTGCCGGATGCTCACGGACGGGAAACGCGAAGGCTGGATCAGCTACCCGGTTGAACTGGACTACCCGGCCCCGGTCTCGACCAAACTGGTTACGCTGCCCGGCACCAAGAAGACCAAGAGCACCGATCCGCTCGTGATCTTCTTCACCTCCGGCACCACCGGGGAACCCAAGATGGTGCTGCATAACCACAGTTATCCGCTCGGCCATATCATCACGGTCCGGTTCTGGCATGATGTCCGGTCCACCGATCTTCACTTCACGCTCTCCGATACCGGCTGGGCAAAGAGCGCCTGGGGCAAGTTCTATGGCCAGTGGATCGAAGGTGCAGCCATCTTTGTGTATGATATCCGGAGCAGGTTCAATGCCACCGAGATCCTCCCGCTCATAGAAAAATACGGCATCAACACGTTCTGCGTTCCTCCGACCATCTACCGGATGCTGATCCTTGCAGATCTCGACAAGTTCGACTTCTCGGAACTGCGCCACTGCACCAGTGCCGGTGAGCCGCTGAACCCGGAAGTGATCAAGGCATGGAAGGATGCAACCGGCCTCACCATCTACGAAGGCTATGGGCAGACCGAGACCGTGCTCTGTGTAGGAACATTCCCCGGCATGCAGCCGAGATTCGGGTCCATGGGGAAACCCTCCCCCGGCTGGCAGATCGAGCTGCACGATGATCACGGCAAGGAGGTTGCCGTGCATGAAGAAGGCCGGATTGCCATCCGGATCAACCCGCGCCCGGTTGGTATGTTCCAGGAATACCTCAACAATCCCGAAGAGAACAAGAAATCCTTTGACGGGGACTGGTATTATACCGGTGACAAGGCCTACCGGGATGAAGACGGGTACTTCTGGTTCATCGGCCGCGATGACGATGTCATCAAGGCCTCGGGATACCGGATCGGTCCGTTTGAAGTGGAGAGCGCACTTCTTGAACACCCTGCCGTGCAGGAAGCAGCCGTTGTCGGATCGCCCGATGATATCCGGGGTATGATTGTAAAGGCGTTCATCATCCTCAAACCGGGATTCAAACCATCAGACACGCTCGTGCGGGAGATCCAGACCCATGTAAAGAAGGTCACCGCACCGTACAAGTACCCGCGTGCGATCGAGTTTGTCGAATCGCTCCCCAAAACCATCTCCGGGAAGATCCGGAGGAACAAACTCCGCGAGCAGGAGATAAAACGCAACCAGCCCGATGCCCCATCGGTAAAATCCAGATAATTTTTTTACCGGGTCTCCCGTACCTTTATGTAATCGGGTGTGTAATCAATATAGGCGCGAGGATCGCCGAGCCAGGTCAAAGGCGATAGGTTCAGGGCCTATTCCCGTAGGGGTTCGCCGGTTCGAATCCGGCTCCTCGCATCTCATTTTCTCTTTAGAAATTATTATCGGAGCATTTTTCCTTGTATCACATACTCTATGTCGATGATGAGCCCGGGCTGCTTGAAATTGGTAAGATGTTCCTGGAGCAGAGCGGCCAGTTCAGGGTCGACACCATCTCGTCTGCCCCGTCGGCACTTACCCGGCTGAATGCCCACACCTACGATGCCATCATCTCCGATTACCAGATGCCCAACATGGATGGCATTGAGTTTTTACAAACGGTACGATCTTCAGGGAACACGATCCCGTTTATCCTCTTCACCGGCCGGGGCCGCGAGGAAGTTGTTATCCAGGCGATCAACCATGGCGTGGACGCCTATATCCAGAAAGGGGGAGACCCCGAGGCACAGTTCGCCGAACTCTCGCACAGGCTCAACAGAGCAGTAACACGGGAACGGGCCGAACGGGCGCTTGAAGAGAGCGAAGAGCGGTATCGCCATTTTTTCGAGACAACGCTCGACAGTGTCTTCATCTCGACCCCCGATGGGCGACTGATCGACTTCAACGATGCGCTTGTTGAGATGTGCGGGTACGACAGCCGGGAAGAGATGGCTCGTGTCTCCGTGTCCTCACTCTATGCAAATCCGGATGAACGACTAACCTTTCTTGAGATCCTTGAACGCGACGGGTGTGTAAAAGAGCATCAGACACAGTTCAGGAAAAAAGACGGGACGATCCTTGACGTACTCATCACATTCGTGCCGCAGTATACTTCGGAGGGATCCCGCAAAGCGTTTATCGGCACGATACGGGATATCACATTGCAACAGCGGGCAGAGGAGGCGGATCGTGAAACCAGCAGGAGGCTTGCCGAGATCATCAATTTCCTTCCCAATGCGACCATGGTCGTTGATACCGAAGGGGTGGTTGTTGCATGGAATCAGGCCATGGAGGTGATGAGCGGGATTCCGGCGGGAGATATTATCGGGAAAGGGAATTATGCGTACAGAACCTGGGTCCTCGATGGCAGGCATCAGTTTCTGCTTGATTATATCCTGCGCCGGGATACTGAGGGAATAAAAGCTGCTTACCCCCATGTCCGCTACAAAGGAAATATCGTAAAGATCGAGACCCCGGTCACCCGCCGGGATGGAACCCAGATCACCCTATGGGTTAGTGCAACACCCCTGATTGACCGGAACGGTGAGATCACCGGTGCAATCGAGTCCCTGCGGGATGTCACCCACCAGAAATCCATTGAACGGGCATTGCGGGAATCGAACACGTATCTTGATGCGGTGATCAACAATATTGCCGATCCCCTCTTCATCAAGGACCGCAGGAACCGCTATGTCACCCTGAATGACCGCTTCTGCCAGTTCACCCGGCACACCCGCGAGGAGTTGCTCGGAAAGGTCGATTCAGATATTTTCAGTAGCGATGAAGTGGGGATCTTCCAGAAAAATGATGACGAGGTCTTCAGGACCGGTGAGGAAAATGAGAGTGAAGAGACCATCACGGACGCTCATGGCACCATTCACACTACCGTGACAAAAAAGACCCGGTATACCAACCCTGCCGGCGAGCAGTTTATTGTGGGTATCGTCAGGGATATCACGGAACGGAAGATGACCGCGCAGGCATTGCAGCTGGCATTAAAAAAGCTCAACATGCTCTCCTCTATCACCCGTCATGATATTCTCAACAAGATCACAATGCTTCGTGGCTTTCTTGCACTCGTAAAAGTGCGGGAACAAGATCCCCGTCTTCTCGAATTATTAACAAAAGGCGACAATGCAGCCGATGCGATACGCGAACAACTGGAATTTACCCAGATGTATGAGGACCTTGGGGTTCAGGCCCCCCGGTGGCAGGAGGTTGCAACCCTCTTCCAGTCAGCCGGCTCACAACTCCCCCTCAGGGGAATTGCCATTGATGCCACGGTTCCCGGCATCTCTGTGTATACCGATCCGCTCATCGAAAAGGTGTTCTATACGCTCATGGAGAACACCCTGCGCCACGGTGGCACCGTGACCAGTATCCGCCTTTCCGCTGAGGAGATACCGGACGGGCTCGTTATCACGTATCGTGACAATGGTGTGGGTATTGCTGCTCTTGATAAGGACAATCTCTTCCAGAAAGGATTTGGCAAACATACTGGCCTCGGGCTCTTTCTCTCCCGTGAGATCCTCTCGATCACCGGCATCACGATCACGGAGACCGGTGAACCGGGGACGGGGGTACGATTCGAGATGGTTGTGCCGAAAGGGGCGTACCGGCTCACGGATTTGAGATTAAACCCGACATAGACTTGTTTTCATACCGGAGATCCGGTCATAAATCTGCGTTAGATCATATCCAGTGAAATGCATAGGATTCCCGCCACCTATGTTCAGGAAGTCGTCTTTGAATGGGCCGTGAAGTCGATCGATAATCCTGCATACCAGAGGGCATTTTATCGGAGGGAAAAAAAGGTGATCCGGTTTGTTATGATCTCTGGCGGCTGGATCAGATTAATGAGGCTTGCCCTTGAAACGATGGATGCAAAGGTGTGATCGGGATGGCAGATTATTTTCCAAAAGGTGTTCAGGAAGATTCCGATAAGGTTCATCAGAGAATGAAGGCCGCGATAATCGATCTTGATAAACGAATGCAGGCTCTTGAAGCGGAGCACTTCACCATCATCCGGTGCCCGAAATGTCATGCAGAAATCCGCATATCCAAAGATCTCGCGGGGTCCTCAGGTCATGCATTTACCCGTTGTTCATGCGGGGAACTCATCCACCTCTCCTGATTCCCTATTAGCATAACCACGTTTGAGCCGGCAATCCCCCCGGGATTCCATGACGCCCCCGTTTAGTTCATGAAAATATAATGCCATTGCATTACGGCAGGTTCGGGGCCGATTCCTGTAACTTTTGAAGGTATCGAAAAGATATCTCAGAGTAGAGCCGCTCTGAACGTATCCGCACCCGTTTTTATTGCGGGCTGTTCTTCTTTGGCAGCCGGGAAACAATGTTGATGTGGGCCGGCTTTTCATCTTCTTCTTTCTTCATATCTTTTGCAGCCGGGATATAGAACGCGTTCCGTTCCATGATCTCATTCCTATCCCATGAATTATATCTCCGGATCATGGTGGAGACATTTGTAAAAACTTCGAATGCAGTTCTCCCGTTTCTCTTCCGGCCCATGATATTTTTGAGTTCATCGTCTGAAAAGACGGATGTAATGGCGTCCAGATCGTCCACACCCAGATCGCAGAGGCCGAAAACCGAGAAGATAAGAGGAATATCCCGTCGGTCAAATATCTGCAGTCGTTTACCGGCCCTCCGGAGAAGTACCGGTCGCACGCGTTTGTCACAGATTTCCATAAGATGGTGGAGCGCCATCTTGCCATCGTATTCGAACCCGACCAGATCCTCCGGGTCTGCGATCATGATCAGGGCCGCCCGGTCCATCTTCCCTCCGGTCTTTATGACCTTCATGATGAACGACCCGCCGGTTGCACAGTCCGCCCTGATGAACTCCCGCAGCATGCGCTCATGATCAGTACTGAACCGGTACTCCCCGCGTTGCATCTCGTCAATCAGTTCCTCCGGGGAGAGGAATAGTTCGGAGAAGAGTCTCCCCCAGACCTCAGGAAGCGGTCCATAGGGGGATTTATGTGAACCGGTTCTTAAGCAGGTCTCGAATATTCCCAGCAACTCCGCGGACCCGCACCGCTCCAGCTTTGACAGGTGGGCATTGGGTGAGGGGGTACGGAGCACCTTCTTCATAGCGCTGGATAGATTGATCTTCATGCATATTGGCGTTATCCCTGCCAGGATCTAAAAAAAAACAAAAAATGTGCTCTGTAGAAAACCTCAATGACGAGAAATTGTAAGAACCTGTGAATGTTACAGACAATCATTTTCCCGGTGATCTCCTTCAACTGCATAATAAATTTTCTTGCTTTTAGATCGCCACTAAATTTTCTTTTAAGGACGGAAAACATGTTTTCGACCAGTTGTCGTCTTCGATATCGGACATTATCGAACTGGTGAGCCATTTCCTGACGGTAAGTTCCCCCGACAATCTCGTTATTCCAAGAACGGATCGGAATGATTGAATCAGCGTGCAG
>Ga0209016_1000059_pt1 | contig 163724 bp, 147 predicted proteins | sample EPASupsiteSAE305_FD_187265 | JGI IMG/M metagenome (GOLD analysis project Ga0209016, IMG submission 187265) | Bioremediated contaminated groundwater microbial communities from EPA Superfund site, New Mexico - SAE3-05 (SPAdes) (version 2) | ecosystem: Environmental > Aquatic > Deep subsurface >...
ATTTTTCGTTTTGATTTTTTGATTTTTGATTTTTGAAAAATTCACACGAAAGGTCGCGCCCGTTCTCCAGCACATAGATCACAGAGATTCAGACCGCCCCTCCGGGTTGATGGTTATGCCAGCGATCACCTCGCCCCGCATGGATTTGTGCGTGACATGACTTACACAAAGCTATAAGATTGCTGCGTGCATGCGTACCACCTTCAGCAAGAGGAACGATATGATGAACCTCTTCAATCGGCACCAGCTTGCCTTGCTCCAGACACTTCTCACAGAGAGGATGTTCCTTCGCATAGCTGTCGCGGATGCGTTTCCATGCTCGTCCATACCTACGGCGTACAGCAGGATCTCTGTCATACTTCTCGTAGCGAGCGTTTTCTTTTTTCTCATGTTCCTCACAAAATCTTCGGTCTGTCAGATTCGGACAACCGAGATAAGCACAAGGTCGCTTTGGTTTATATGGCATAATTTCACCTCACTTTCTGGGCATAAGAAAAGCCACCGGGAATTACTCCTCGATGGCTATGTGCATTCTCTTTCCGCATTTTAATAATATCATAAGGGTCGAGTATCATGTGGTATCATTAGGTATCACGTTTGTTTGACTCCTGTATGCCTTTTAATTCGCTGAAGCCTTGAATTGATTTCACTCTTTGGAAGTCTTACTTTTGATCCATTGTTCTTTTGCAATTCAATTAAGCAATACTCATATTCGTCTATTGTGATGTGTTCACCGTCCAGCAACTGATCGATTATGCCTAATGTACCTATGATAGATACCTCTTCGTTTTTTGCAGCTTTTCGTAGATTACCATCACCTGTCAGTAAAAATATGCTTCGAGATTTTGCAATGGCTAACGCAATTCGATCGTATATTGACAATTGAGGGTATTTCGGACCGTATCCATCGGCAAGTGTAAATTCTTCAATAGTGATCTCAACACTGACAAGTCCACAGTTTTTCAGTTCTTCACACAACCCGTCAGGAGACAGCAATTCATCTTCAATCGCATCAGAGTTCATGATGTATGTGTACGGTAATCGAAACGGTAATTCGGTACGGTAAATAACAGAAAAATCAATCCATACGTTTGTATCGCTGCTGATATACTCCATTCATTATACCTCGCGAATGCAGCAATTAGCGGCAATCTCATCATATGAAATCTTAAGCAATTCTGCGCCACGTTGAATGCTAATTTCATTTTCACTTGCAGCTCGGTAAACTAACTGTTCAAATAAGGTCGGCCATTCCTCTTTGATCCTTGACGGCTCGTTCTTTCTCCAACCGGCCTGCGAAGCATTAATGTAAAATTCCTTAGCTAAACTCAAAGATATAATACCAGATATTTGCGCGCGCTTAACCAACAAGAACATGGAGATACCATATTCCTTGGCAACAAGCTCCATATCTTTACTAATGTTGGTTCTCCGAACACCAAGCTCTCTAATCACATCGGGTTTTGGAAATAAAAAAGCTCCACTAATTGCGGTTGCAGCATCCTCAACTTCTTTGTCAGTCATATCTTCCGGCCAAATAAACATAAGATGGGAGAGTTCATGTACAACAGTAGAACGATTCCTTTCGGGCGTCATGTTTTTATTATAAGCAATATATGGACGCTCATTAACAAAACCGTTTATTCCGGAAAACTTATTGTTGTCAATATCACATACATAAATCAAGATGCCTTTGTTCTCTAAGATGCCAATAAGATCTTCTATTGGTCCGTCGATAGCCAGGCTCAAATGCTGTCTCAAGGAACGAGCATCGTCTTCAATATTTCCTGAAAAATGCAATATATGGCACTTCGGAGCAGTTGGAAGTACTTCGCCGCCTAGAACTTCAACGATCGTCATAAAACGATTGAAATACTCTTCAACGGATTCGTGAATATACTCTTGCTGTTTAACGGGTAGAGTAGAGTTTTTTCTGAACTCTCCATGACAAAAAACCAGATTTTCGTTGCGTATGGAAAGAAAATCTGACACTCTTACTCCGAGTTCCTTTGCCATTAACTTTAATAAGTCCATGCTTGGCTGGCGATCTCCGTTTTCATAGTTAGTAATCGCCATCGGAGTGACATTAATTCGCTCTGCGAACTCTTTCTTTGATAGAGAGTTTTTTAATCGATAGTACTTTAGATTTTTACTAAACATTTTTCCACCTCCTCCTGTTTATATTATACTCTAAATATCAAAAAAGTAAACAGATCGTAGCAAAAGTTTTCAGCTCTTATTCCTATAATATTTCAAAAATGCATTGCACAGTTTTGTTCGTCATTTTCAGCAGGAGAAGGATAATATGCGATATCATCAGGTATGCAGATTGAGAATTTCATCGAAAGAACCCAACGCCAGAATGTGGATTTTATATAGGTGATGGATGCTGTAGTTCATATCAACAGCAATCTGCTCCCAACTCATATAGCATAGGTACCGCTTTTCTAAAAGGGTTTGGAACTCGGTGTTGCTAACAGCTTTCACCAGCATAACCATGTCTCGCTTCATGTCAATTAGGCAGTCAATGTCGTGGTTGATTTCAGCCTGCAAGTCGACGATCTTCGACACGGCATCTGCCATGGTGGAAGTGGCACGGTTCGGATTGCAGGGCATCCCTGTAAGAGTGGACGTCGCTTTAGTGGCGAGGTCACTTAGAGAAGCGACCTGGTCCAGCTTGCTGTTGATACGCTGGTCTAGGCGATATGCCTGGCACAGATATTCTCGTGCGGTCATGTCACGCCACCTCCTTAACAAAGCTGCTGATCAGCATTTCAGGATCAACATTCGCTAGCAGCTCGAACCATCCGGAACGAAAAAAACGCTCAATATCATTCTTGCTGATGGTTGCATCCTCGTCGTTTGAGCTGTACTTCAGAATACCAAGCGCATCTCGGTAATCGGCTACCGCTCGCAGGATGATAGCATTTGCCAGGTTTTCATAAGGGGAAATTGTGTTCTTCATAGTCGTACCTCCGAATAATTAAGTTTCTCTCGGATTGGCACGGATTGTCTTTAATTGACTCTCATTTGCAGATCAGCTTTGACAGCATCGATAAGCGCTGACTGGCTTTTATCCTTTAAGGACAGAGCCCTTAAAACACGCTCATCAATAGTGCCTTTTGTAGCGATGTGCTGCACCACAACCGTTTCAGCTGTTTGGCCTTGTCGCCAAAGCCTGGCATTTGTCTGTTGATATAACTCTAGTGACCAGGTAAGGCCGAACCAGACTATACAGGAACCACCAGCCTGAAGATTTAAACCATGTCCAGTAGATGCCGGATGAATTAACCCAACTGATATTTCCTTGCTATTCCACCTTCGAATACTTTCAGCGGTATCCAGCTTGGAAAATGAGACCTTTATGCTCTGAAGCTTTTCTACGATTCTTTCGTAGTCGTGCTTATACCAATAGGCCACAAGTATCGGCTTTCCGGCAGCTGCCTCAATAATATCCTCCAAGGCGCCCAACTTCCGATTATGGATGACCTGCGTTTTACCATTGTCGTTATAAATGGCACCGTTGGCCATCTGGCAGAGTTTATTGGAAAGTGCCGCAGCATTAGCAGCTGTAACCTCACCATCAGGGAGCTCTAGTACAAGGTCTCTTGCCAATTCGTCATAACATTGTGTCTCTTTTTCAGAAAGCATTACGGTGTATTCACTGCTGATCAGTTCAGGCATCTTAAGATAATCCGATGAATTCATTGAAATTGTTATGTCAGAAATTTTCTTGTAGATGCAGGTCTCAGCTCCGGGAAGTGGCTTGTAACTGTAGATGATCTGACCATTTCTCTTATCCGGCATAAAGTAGTTACTGCGAAATGCAGTTATAAACCTTCCAAGCCTAACACCCATGTCCAGCAATTTGAACTCGGCCCACAAATCCATTAATCCATTGCTGCTTGGTGTTCCTGTCATTCCAATCATGCGCTTTATTTTTGGACGCAACTTCATCAGTGACTTAAAGCGCTTAGCCTGATGATTTTTAAAGGAAGAAAGCTCATCGATAATGACCGTATCGAAATCAAACGGAAGCCCGCTCTCATCAATGAGCCAGCAAAGATTCTCACGGTTGATTACATAGATATCAGCTGCAGCCTTTAGCGCCCTAACCCGTTCAGCTGTACTTCCTACGGCAACAGAAACATTCAGGTCGGATAGATGATCCCATTTTTTAATTTCAGCAGGCCAGGTATCTCTTGCCACTCGAAGCGGTGCTACCACTAACACCTTATGGGCGTCGAAGTAATCAAACAGTAGATCATTGATTGCAGTAAGCGCGATACTTGTTTTTCCTAAACCCATATCGAGCAGCACTGCTGACACCGTATGAGATTCGATATAGCTTATCGCATACCTTTGATAATCATGAGGATTGTACTGCATCTAAAATCCCTCCAATCTGACTCTCGTCGTCCAGTATAAAAATTGAAAATCCCAACCCTTTAAGCAGCTTGTACCTTGCCATCTGTAATGGGCGCGGGCGCTTGCCAGGGGCTTTGACTTCAACAAAAGCTATCTTTCCTTCAGGCATTAGAACGATTCGATCCGGCATACCATCAAAGCCTGGAGATACAAGCTTGACTGCCAGCCCGCCACGTTTTTTTGCTTCCAAAGTTAGCTTCTTTTCTATCTCTTTTTCTCTCATTGCAATATCTCCATCATTCAATGGTGCAAGTCTGGGAAGGTCACTGCATAAACCTCCTATAGGCATTTTTTTACTAAAAATCTCTCTATAGGGACTTTTACTATATGACCTTAACGGACCTGCACCTTTTATACTTTTGCAGGTCGGCGCAACTCAAACTAGAAACTCTTCCTCTTTTAAGCGCACACCATAAACGAAAACACCTCTCTTAGTTTTCCTGCGTTCAAAGCCTGCAACATCTAAAGCAGTGTAGAAATCTGTTGTGCTCCTTGTGTACTCACCGTTGCGCCCGCAATAGGCTCGGTATTCCTGATAAAACTCGCCGGATTTCTGCTGATATGTCCTATTAACCTCACAGCAGTCCTCCAAGAAGGAAGCCAACCAGTCATTGTTCTCTCGATACTCTTTAATGGCGTCCTGAACACATGCCGGAACAATAAAGTGGAAGTTGACCTCAATAGCTTTCTTTGCACCTTCGATGATCCAGCTCATGATGTATGCTCCTGCATTCTTAACAAGGTAATCGGCAAAGTTTTTGATGTCGCTTTTACCTTCAATCCTGGCATTGAACGGAATGACAATAAGACGTCTCCAGGTACCATCATCATTGGCACCGACTCTTGGCAGATGATTCGTATAAAGCACCAGTGTATGAGAAGGCTCAAACTTGAACGGGTCCTTATACTTTTTCTCAGCCTCGATTTCGTCAGTAGAGCTGAGTTGCTTCACAATAGAAGTGTTTAGGCGCATGCCCTCTTCCAGTTCCGATGCAATGATGAGACGTTTACCTTTAAGCTCAGCCATTTCAGGTTTTACATTTCTCCGACATCCAACCGTAAGCGTGTCCGCTGATATGGCACCGCTGTAGGAACCGAGCACTCTGGAGATGCTGTTCCAGAAGGTAGACTTGCCATTGCGACCTCCACCATAGGCAATGATGATCGCTTCCAGGTAGACTTTTCCGATTGCAGCAAGTCCAACAATCTGTTGAACATAATCAATCAACTTTTGATCGTTGCAGAAGAATGTATTCAGGGCATCTAACCAAATCTGCTCACCCTTATCTCCCGGTGAAGTGGTCGTTTGCTTTGTAATATAATCCGCTGCCTCCGGAGCACGACCTCCAGCAATACCTTTTCGAAGGTCATAAGTAACACCTGGTGTGTTTAGAAGAAACTCGTCCTTATCCAAGTCGCTCACTTTGATTTCCAGCATTGGCTTTGCGGCCTGTAGGGCTGAGATGACATATTTCATATCCCTGCGCTTCATTACAAAAGTTCTATATGCTACCGCCGATTGATATTTTTTTAATGCCTTTAATGGATCACCAGAAAGTGAAGCTTCATACTTTTTACCTCCAGCAAGGATATCTTCTTCCTTTTCACCCAGAGCAACTAATGCATTAAGAGCACTTTCCACCTCATCGATGGCATCCTGAAGCTGTAAGTCGAGGAACTCTTCCATTGCACCAACTGACTGCTGCTTTGATTCCATCCAGAACTCACCATTAAAACGAAGGTAATCTGTAGCATCGGTGTAGCAGAGTTCATTGCCATATTCACGAGTCAGTACTTTTGCCTGACCAATATCAGAAAAGTCGGAAGGTCTCAATGAGTCAAAGTCGGAATTGTAATCATCTGGAGGAACGTACCCATCCTGACCTTGCACCTTCCTTGCAAACTTGATGGCGCTATTCCAGATAGCAGTTAGTTCTTCATCATCCATGGGCGGGTCGCATTTCTTTGCTTCTTCCAAGAATATCTCATGGGCTTTACTGGTGCTGCCGTATCTTTTCACAACCCGACCAGCAAATCGAGACAGCGTATTGTTTCGGCGACCTTCAGGTATTGAATTGCTGCCACTTATGTTAATAGGCGCAGGAACATTCGGAAGTAGCTCATCAATCGTGAGCCAACCTTCATGCCAGATAACTTCACCGGCTTCAGCACCGTAGATAAAACGTGCTGCATCAAGCGCATTATCATCAAAGAACGGGAACTTCGCATGGATAGCTCTTTTAATAGATACATATTCCTCAGCATCTGCTCTCTCTTCTATTGAGAAGTAGACATGGAACTTGGGCCTTGCTGCTTTCCCGTCCTTAGTAAGCATGTTGTGGCGGCTGGGTGCAATCGCATACGAGACATCCGGCATCAGATCATCCAGAGCCTCTGTCGTTATCCACTCATCTGGATCTTCGCTGTGATCATTATCGCAATCCATTACGATAACATCCGACTTTAAGAAATTATCTGCACTGCGGTAGTTGTTCTCATACTCCGCACAAACGTGGTCTTCCTTCACAGCTTCTTTCAGTTCATCCACCGAGGTAACCACACGTTTATTTGGATAGAGGCAGTTCTTTTGATTGCCGGTGCAGTTTGCACTGCAGATTGTTAATTGCATGTTTCTACCTCCTCCATGCCCTCGGTAAAATAGCGTATCTTCATGCGGCGCTTCTTAGCTTTATCAATCTCGCGCTGCATGCCACTTGTAATATTCTCTCCAAACACCCACAGCTCATCGCATTTACCTAAGAAGACCAGGTCCATGAACATCGCAAGCTCTCGTTCCTCTGGATCATCATCTGAAAGATATAGAGGCAATAATAGGTGTGGCGCGAAGGCTATAGCGTTTCTTTCAATAACAGCGAAGCGGCTATAAAGCTTGGCTTTTTCTGTGTTTCTCTCTACGTCACCCGCATAAGGTGAACAGATATACACAAGTGGTTTGAAGACCTTGTCTTCCTTTTTAATGTTTGTCAGCGCCTCGTATACGGTAGGATCGGGATAGCCTTCGCTGTTTTTCTTGTCCACTCCGCCGGTACCGTATTTACATCTCATTAGTTCGTTCATAAGCGAACCTCCTTCTAAAGATTCGAGCGGCATAAAAGTCCCTCTACCAGTCCCAGGACAGAAACCACCACTTTGAACGAACTTTTTAATGATTAATTTTTCCTTCCTTATATGAGCGACAGCAGACTAAAAATCTGCTGTCTTTTTTTCGTTCATTTCCGTTCTAAGTGTCTTGGGACTAGTGAAGGACATGAAAAATGTGTGGCCCGAAAAAATCCAAAAGATTATTCGTTCAAACCACACAAAACTGTCCTGGGACTATTAGAGAGGGAAAATCGCCTCTCGGGAAGGGAGGTAACAACATGCAGACACAGACCCCTGCAGAGGCTTCGAAAGACCATCAGCTTGATGAAGAACTTGCTGACACTCTCACAGCCATCAGCGTTGTATCCAAGAGACTGGCCCAGAAAATCAAGGCCTTGTCTGCAAAGGAACAAGAAAAAAAGGAAGGAGGTACTCCAAATGAGCAAGATGAGTGAACTGAGTCAGGTTCTGTCTGAACTTAAGGACTGCGGACAAACCCTCATGAACATTGCGGACTCGCTGACAGAGCTTTTCTCTAGCACATCAGACGAGCACGAAACGCCCGCACCACCGACAGAGGAACCGAAACCAGCGTATTCGTTTGTAGAGGTTCGGAAGAAGTTTGCAGAAATGTCCAGAGCCGGTCATACAGACGCGCTTAAGGATCTGCTGAAAAAACATGGTGCAGACAAGCTCTCCAGCGTAGACCCGTCACAGTATGCCGCATTGCTTGCGGATGCGGAGGCAATTCAATGAGCGTAAAACACGCACTGCTTTCCGCATCGTCGTCACACCGGTGGATCGCGTGTCCACCATCGGCCCTGCTTAGTAGGAAGTTCGAAGATTCTTCCAGCAGCTTTGCGCAGGAAGGCACCGATGCTCACACCCTCGCACAGTACAAGCTTGAAAAGTTGCTGGGCCTTAATACAGAGGACCCGACTGAATCACTAAGCTTCTACGATGAAGAAATGAACGACCACGCAGAAAACTATGCAGCCTTTGTACTTGAACAGGTTGAAAAAGCAAAAGAAACCTGCGCTGATCCTCAGGTGCTTATTGAACAGAAGCTCGATTTTTCAAGATACGTACCAGAAGGTTATGGTTATGTTGACTGCCTGATTATCGCAGACGGCACCCTTACCGTAATTGACTACAAATACGGGCTCGGAATCAAAGTATCAGCAGAAAGAAATCCGCAAATGTTCTGCTATGCACTTGGCGGTTTGGCCCTATTCGATGGTATTTACGACATCGACAATGTCCACCTGGTCATCTATCAGCCCCGTAGAGAAAACATTAGCGAGTACAGCATCTCTAAGATCGAACTCATCAAGTGGGCTGAAGAAGTCCTGGCTCCTACAGCAACTCTTGCTATCAAGGGCGAGGGCGAATTCAAAGCTGGCGAGCACTGCCAGTTCTGCAAGGCCAAAGCAACCTGCAGAAAGCGTGCCGATTACAGCCTGGAGCTCGCAAAGTACGACTTTGAGGTACCCGCCACTCTTGATAATGATGAGATCGCAGCCATCCTGATAAAAGCCGATGAGCTGGTTTCCTGGGCTAATGATGTCAAGGAATATGCTCTGAAGGAAGCTCTGAGCGGCACCAAATTTGAAGGCTTTAAATTAGTTTCCGGTCGTTCCAATAGAAAGTACACCGACGAAACTGCAGTAGCTGATGTCGTTATTGCAGCCGGCAAAGACCCCTATGAGAAGAAGTTACTCGGCATAACCGCCATGACAGCACTTCTCGGCAAGAAGACATTTGAAGATATTCTCGGTGGCCTAACCTTTAAGCCACCTGGAAAACCAGTCCTTGTTACTGCTGATGACAAGCGGCCTGAATTCAACTCAGCATATGAAGATTTCAATGAAAATCAAGGAGGAAAAAAATCATGACAAAGACAGTTAATCCGTTAAAAGTTGTTACTGGCCCTGATACCCGCTTTAGCTATGTGAATGCATGGGAGCCTAAAGCCATTAATGGTGGCACCCCTAAGTACAGCGTATCTCTCATTATCCCCAAGTCTGACACGAAGACAATCGAGAAGATTAAATCTGCAATAGAAGCAGCCTACCACGAAGGTGAAGGCAAGCTCAAAGGCAATGGTCGTACTGTGCCGCCTCTTGCAACCCTTAAGACTCCTCTTCGTGATGGCGATGTGGAACGTCCTGATGATCCCGTTTACGCCAATGCGTATTTTGTGAATGCCAACAACAGCTCTGCTCCTGGCATCGTAGATGCCGACCGTCAGCCTATCATAGAGCGTTCTGAGATTTATTCCGGTGTTTATGGACGTGCCAGTGTCAACTTCTTCGCATTTAATACCAACGGAAATAAGGGTATCGCTTGTTCCCTTAATAACCTTCAGAAGCTCCGTGATGGTGAGCATCTTGGTGGCAAGTCTAACGCTGAAGATGACTTTTCTACTGAGGAAGATGATGAATTCCTTTCCTAATCGGTAAATGTAATCCGGGTGGTAGGAAAAGCTGCCACCCGAGACAATCAAAGAAATGAGGTAAATCATATGAAAACTTTTCTTATAATCGAAGCAATTGTTATGTATCAGCTGATTGTAATCGGGTTCGTAGTCATGGTTGCCAAGGATTTGATCAGCAGCATCAAAAGGCACAAAAGCGAAAAAGCGAAGAAACAATACGATCCACTCGATAAGTTTTAATCGCTTGGGCGGTAGCACTCCTGCTGCCGCCCTTATTCTTTTGAAAGGACGATGTTATGGAAGATATAAAATCACTTTCCCTTGACCTGGAAACCTACTCAGATGTGGACCTTTCCAAGTGCGGTGTCTATCGCTATGCAGAATCTCCAAAATTTGAAATACTACTGTTTGGCTACGCTGTTAACGGCGGCGAGGTACACGTTATTGACCTGGCCTTAGGTGAGAAAATCCCAGAAGAGATATTAAATGCATTAACCGATAATGCCATAACAAAATGGGCCTTTAATGCTTCATTCGAGCGTGTCTGTTTATCATATTGGCTCCGTAAGCACTACCCAGAAAAGTTTAGAAGCTACAGCATCCCAGAGGACACTGTTGGAGGTTACCTTGATCCATTTTCTTGGCGCTGCAGTATGATATGGTCAGCTTATATGGGCTTACCGCTTTCACTTGAAGGTGTTGGCGCAGTGCTTAAGCTCGGTGCGCAAAAACTAAAAGAAGGCAAGGACCTCATCAGATATTTCTGCGTTCCATGTAAGCCTACCAAAGTAAATGGTGGCCGCACTCGTAACCTTCCTGAACACGATATGGCCAAATGGTCCTTATTTAAGAAATACAATATCCGGGATGTTGAAGTGGAACAAGCAGTCAAAAAGCGCTTAGAAAGCTATACGGCACCTGAGTTTGTATGGGATGAATATCATCTGGATCAGGAGATTAATGACAGAGGTATCCTGCTTGATATGGGCGTTGTTAAAAATGCTATCATCTTTGATGAGAAATCCAAAGAAGAACTCACCGCTGCAATGAAGGAGCTTACCAACCTTGATAACCCAAACAGCGTCGTGCAAATAAAACAATGGCTTTCTGATAACGGTGTTGAAACCGAGTCGCTTGGCAAAAAGAATGTCGCCACTCTCATAAATACTGCACCAGAGGATCAACGTGACGTGCTACTGCTTCGCCAGCAGCTTGCAAAAAGTAGCGTTAAAAAGTATCAGTCCATGCAGAACACCGTCTGCTTAGATGGCAGGGCTCGCGGCATGTTCCAATATTATGGCGCTTCCCGTTCTGGTCGCTGGGCAGGCAGGCATATACAATTGCAGAACCTTCCTCAGAACCATATCCCTGATTTGGAAGATGCACGTTCCCTTGTAAAGATCGGAGATTATGATGCAGTGAAACTTCTTTATGAGGATGTACCGGATACGCTCTCTCAGCTTATCCGAACCGCTTTTATTCCAAGGTCAGGATACAAATTTATTGTGAGCGACTTCAGTGCTATAGAGGCAAGAGTTCTGTCCTTCTTAGCTGGTGAGCAATGGCGATTAGATGTATTTGAAAGCAATGATGATATCTACTGCGCTTCGGCTTCTGCTATGTTCCATGTGCCGGTTGAAAAGCATGGTGTAAATAGCCACCTTAGGCAAAAAGGCAAAATCGCAGAATTGGCTCTTGGCTATGGCGGCAGCACTGGAGCACTTAAAGCTATGGGCGCGTTGGAAATGGGCCTTACTGAAGATGAACTGCAGCCGCTGGTTGATTCCTGGAGAGCTTCAAACCCGAAGATAACAAAGCTGTGGTGGGATGTTGACAGAACTGTTAAAGAGGCAGTTCGATTCAGAACCCATACCAAAACGCACGGCATTAAGTTCTACTACCAAAAGGGTATGCTTTTTATTGAGCTTCCTTCCGGCAGACGGCTTTCCTATGTTAAGCCTAAGATCGAACAGAATCAGTTCGGGGGTGAGTCTGTCACCTACGAAGGCACCGGCAACACTAAAAAGTGGGAACGCATTGAAAGTTATGGGCCGAAGTTTACAGAAAATATTGTGCAGGCAATCAGCAGGGATATCCTGGCATACGCCATGTATACACTCCGTCATTGCTTTATCTGCGGTCACGTTCATGACGAGCTAATTATTGAATCAAGCATGGGTTTTTCCCTTGAAGCCGTTTGTGAGCAGATGGGAAGAACACCTCCTTGGATCAAAGGTTTGGCACTTAGAGCCGATGGCTATGAGACCATGTTTTATAAGAAGGATTAAAAAGACAGGCGGTACTGACTGTTACATCAGCACCGCCTGTCTTTTGTGTTTTAGATAAAGCTTTCTAACCGACTCTTTAAAGATGCCATCAGCTTTTTGAATTGATACTCAAAGCTTGACTGTGGAATTGACATGATTCGCGCAATTTCTCGCTTCGAATGTCCCTCCATAAGCAGTCCACAGATACGTTGACTGTTGGGATCTAGCTCTTCCAGAACCTTAAAAAGCTCTTCAAGAAGCATCTTTTCCGCAACAATCTCCGCAACATCCTGTGCACGGTCCTCTACACTGTATCCTGCTTCTTCGAGGCCATCTAGTGAAAGGAAGCTGCCTTCCTTAGTGCGACTGCATGTAGAGCAATCTTCGGTGCATCTTTTCAGGCCACCCTTGCCGTCACTAACCTGACATAGTTTCTGCCGGTCATTACGTTTGTGCTCCGCCCAGATTGGTCGTTTGTAGGCTCTGTACACCTCCTCGGTTACTGTTACCTCTTGACCATCGATGGTAAGGTAAAACTGCTTTGACTCCTGATTGACTGTGTTTTTCATTTTTGTGTCCTTTCCGTCCGAGGCATTGACGGTGGGACACAAAAAGAGCATGTGGATAAGATGTCCACGGACTTCGCTTGTCCGAAAAATGGGCGCACGAAATCACGGTGGGTGCATCTTCATTCCAAACACAGTCTTCATCACTGTGTTCTGAACTCTTTATGCATCCCGCCGTCCTTATGCGCACTTGGACATTGAGATTTATTTCAGGAGGTTTGTCTCCTGTTATGGTAATAATAATACTTTTACTTTTTTTGCCCGATGAATAAACTTCAACAGCAAAAAGCCTTAATAACGGACAATCTTAACTTCTTAACTTTGAAAATTCACTAGTTTTGCAAGATCCCTTTCCTGCAAATAGTGTTTTTGAAGCAAAAAAATAAGGAACCGTATATATTTTCATATACACTGTTCCTTATTTAAGAATAAATGTCACTTTTATAACTAACGACAAATAAATATCCGATGAATTAACTTCATCAAAAAAAATTCAAAAAAAAATTAGACCAGACATACAATCCGGTCTAATCAGTAAAATATCGACTTAAAATGGCGGCTGATGAATAAGATAGTCTAAACTTTGTTCTTTAAGTTCATCATACACGTCCCCGTAATCAGTAGCCCATTTAAGATGTAACAACATATCATAAGTTTCATTATCCGCACCTATTTTACCAGGCGAAGTCATATTTAAACTTAGATCCGCTAACTGCAGCATTCGGTCACTCACCCTATATGGAATATGAATTCCGAGACAAGCAGAAATAACATTTAGCTTGGTAAGGTTTTCCCCTTTTTTCATATTACTTATGGTTCTGTTATCCAAGCCGGTTACACTTTTCAACAATCTACCCGAAAAATTGCAAATATGTTTATCCATAAGCTTTGTCAATGCAACTCCAAACTCTGATTCTCCAATAGCTTTCAGCATTTCTTTAGACATTTCATTTACCAGTCCATATTGAGTAAGTAATTCCTCACTTATCACATCATAATAATTGAATGTCACATCAGCTTTTGCTGCAGGAAGTTTCACATAATGCAATTTCCCATCATTTTCATCCACTATGAATTGAAGGAAACATTCTTCCTCATGAGCTTTTGCATATTCTGTTAATTCAAGGCGACCATCGTCAGTTCGTTGAATATATTGAGAAGATGCTAGACAAACCTTATTTTCCACATAGGCAAAACAATCAGTTTTTACTGTACTTGCTACTGCTTCACTTTCAGAGTACCAGTTGGTCAGCGTTTTACTTTTTACCGTTGAAACTGTCTTTTTTCCAACATAATCATTTTCTGAAAGAACAACTCCAACATTTGGTGCATCCGATTCTGATCCTTTATCCTTTGGCTGCGTAGGCATTTCTTCGTCACTCACTTTTAGGTATGGATCTTGTCCTCCACTTAACAAGAAGAAACGGAGATACTCTTCACTATATAATGTTAATCTAAGTTCAACATACTCGTTTCGGAGAACAAGCTTAAAAAACTCTCTAGCTTTAATCTTATTTACCGAATTTTTAAGTTCTGTAAATTTACCATAATTATCAAGAGTGCTACTATTAACTTTTCTCTCCAAGAGTTCACGAAGAAGATTAAAGCTACAACCAAGTCGCCTAACAACACGATTAATTCTGGCATATTCGTCTGCCTTCATGTAATCTGCAATATACTGCCTGAAAGTTTTTCCAGGAACTAAATCTGCTTTTCCATTCTCTACAGCATGTACAAATCGTTCAGCGTAGCGTTGTTCTTCTTGAGATAACATGGAAAAAGATCTATGTAGTTCTTTTAATGCCGCAGCCACAATTTCAGGATCGGTATCGCCCTGTATCAATGTGACATACTTATCAAAATTGGAATTCATATAGTTAGCGTCAATTTTTCCAGTATCATATTCAGTTATATGTATATCCACCTCGTATGGAACATCTTCACCTCGGGCTCCGCCACCGCCTCTTGAAAGTTCTTTGTATCTGGCAAGGAGGGTCAAATATGTCATCTCATCAAGTGCTACTTCAATAGCATCCTCAACCTGATTCTCGTCTGGATAAAATTTTCTAGACCATACAAATCCCTGAATCAATGCAGCTTCCAAATGTGTTACAAACAATTTAAAATCTTTAGCAAATTTTGCTATTGTAGCTGAATCCTCTGGTAACTTTTCATAGCTCTCAATCCCAGCATTTTTGAAGAGCTGCTCAATACCCAAATATAGAGCATTCATATGTCTGAGGTTGTTTGGGAGCTTGTCTACAAAAAGTCCAGTAGGAACATCTCCTGAATAAGCTTTTACCGCGGCTTCAATATTCTTCTCCATAGTGTTAGGACGTCGGTAGTATTTTATGATTCCGAAAGGTTTCTCTGCCATATCATAAAGACGGTTGGTTCTAGAAAATGCCTGGATAAGATTCTCGTATTCCATAACTTTATCCAGATATAATGTATTCACCCACTTAGAATCAAAGCCAGTTAACATTTGATTTACAACAATCAAAATATCAATTTGATCATCTTTACCTAAGCATTCATAGGGCTTTTTATGTGACATTCGCAAACTAATATCTTTACGAAATTTATCGTATGTAGCAATAGAAAAAGATTGAGAGAACTTACTGTTATAGGCATCCAACATTTCTACAATGCCATCTTCCTTATCCAGAGAAACAACACCATCGTTATCAATTGACGGATCGAACATAGCCGTAATCGTTAGTTCCGGCATTTCCTTTACCATCAGACGATAGTACTCTACTGCTTCTGGAATACTGCTGGTTGCAAAAATAGCATGAAATTGTCTGTCTCGGCTGTAAAGGGGCCATTTCTTTTTTATATCACTAATAATTCCCATCTTATATTCAGGTGTTTGATACTGCTCGTTTGGAATGTAATCCTCTATACCACTGATCCATTTACCATTAACAAGCTCTCCGTACATTTTCACCTGTGATGAATCCATATATTTGAGAAATATTTTCTTCTTCTTTGAGTCACTCATGGCTTCCTGCTGAGAAGATGCTTTTGATTTTTCTAATGCAATTTGTTCCCTCAAATCGTTGTCATCATAGATACGAACAAGGTATGGATCAAACCCAAGCACATTCTTGTCTCTTATTCCATCTCCTAAAGTATATCTATGAATTTCATCTCCAAAAATAGTAGGTGTGGTACTGTCTTTCTTTGCATTTAAATCCTGTATTGGTGTTCCGGTGAAACCAAAAATAATAGCATTCTTAAAAGTATTCTTGATGTCAATAAGCATATCTCCGAATGTAGAACGATGACATTCATCAATAATGATAACCATCCGCTTACGCTGTATTGCTTTGAGGTCTGCATCATTTAATCCAGAATCCTCAGCAGTAATATTACTGAGTTTCTGAATAGAGGTAACAATTAGCGTATTATCAAGATCATCACTTTTCAATTTAGAAGTCAGAATCATCGTGTTTTCAGTGGCCTGTACTGATACATTTTCAGATGCAAAAGAACGGTATTCTTTTAATGATTGAATACCTAGTTCTTTACGGTCAACCAAGAATACTACCTTCTCTGCATCATGGTTACTAGCAATAAGCTGCGCCGCCTTAAAGCTGGTCATAGTTTTACCACTGCCCGTTGTATGCCAAATATGGCCTCCCAACTGCTTACCGTCATCCCAGTGACTTTTCTTATCTGCCACAATGTCAGCAATGCCTACAGCAGCATAATACTGATAGCTTCGCATAACCTTAAGAATTCCATCATCAGTATCTGCAATCGTATAGAAACCGATTAACTTGTGTGCCATAGGTATATATAAAAACCTTTGCACAAAAGTATGCCAATCATTGATGGGATTATTATTAACGTCAGCCCAATGAAAGTAAAACGCCTTATTAAACACACCACCTTCACCTGGATTGGCAAAATAAACTGATTCCTTTGGCTGCATTGCCACAAAAATCTGAGCCATAGAAAAAATTCCACGGAATACACCTTCGTGGGAATATTTCTCAATCTGGTTATACGCTTCGCTTACAGGGATACCACTACGCTTTAACTCTAGGTGAATTACTGGCATACCATTAATAAGTAACATCAAATCTCCTCTCCTATTGTTGAGAATAGGAGACTTAGTCTTGAATTGTGGTTGCTGTACAATTTGGTATCTGCTTTGGCCTAAAGCAATTTCTTGACGGTCATAAATTTTCAAACTAACTTCTTTTCCAAGATTTAATTGATCTTCTGGGTTATCGCGAGTGATTGAAATACTTCTACCGTTGATAAATTCATTCAGTAGAAGTGGTGACTGTAGCGCCTTTACCTGATTTATAATCTGATCCATTTCACCTGCGGTCAGAGGACAATCATTCAAACGTGTATTCTGCTTGTTATTATTGAATAGAATGTCTGCCCAGTTTTGAATTAAATCTTCTTCAGTAGGATATCGTATAACATTCTGTTCCCAGCCATATTCAATCAGCGCTTTAATGACAGCATCTTCAAAGTCTTTTTCTTCTGTATATATAATTTCAGACATATCAATCACCTCCTTGATACAAACATTTTTTCTAAGCAACCGGCTTTAATGTTTTTTAGCTTTTCAATTTTATGCTGTTTTAGGACAATAAGATTATCTAGGTGAGAAAAATAAGCTGCTATTTTCTTCTGCTCCCTAATATCTTTCGCAAGTGGAATTACTATTTCACTCAAGGCGGGGTATTTCAAATTCCAAGTATCAGAAGTTAATCCTTGAGAATTAATTCTAAACATACGAATCATATCGGTAGATTTAAATAGATATGAAACACATTTTGAATCTACTTTTTCATTTGGAATCAGTACCGTGTATGCTGGGCTTACAATACCCTCATAAGGGGAATAGCCACTTGCACCTTGCCACATTCTCATAGAGTTATAGGCGATATCTCCAATGCAAACTTTTTTATATTTTGATTTATCTTCATTAGAATTATCTTGGCGGTCAAGATCGGAAGTTTTCTTTATACCGCTATTTATAGTAACAGAAAGTAGTTCACCATCCGGTGCGCTCTCGTTTCGTTCTTTAAAACATTCTCCCAACTTACGTCGTTCCCAAGGTTCGGAAAATTTATTAAATCGGATTTCAGGAGCATCCATCCCTTTTTCGGGGAACATTTTTTCCAGCATAGCTTTTTTCAGGATATGCAACTTATTATACTCACGCTGATGAAGTGCAATAAGTTGATCAACATTTGAGAAATACTCCACAATGTTTTCTTCTTCATCCACTTTTGGAAATATCACATGCCCTTTTAACGCATTTGCATCTGATACTTTCATATCATTTTTTGCACCTTTATTAACTAAAGGATGCATATATTGATTCATCCTAGCGTGCTGTTCAAAATAAACCTGGATGAAATCCGGACAAACATTTTCATTTGGATGATAAACGGCATAAAGTGTAGAAACAATTCCACTAGGACCTTTATTTGTTTTGATAATACCAAAAGGATTTGCTTTCAGTGGAGATTTGGTATATACAACATCACCTGTGTTAACCACTCCATAATTAGCAGTTGAAACTCCTGCAAATGATCTGCCGTGAAATTTTATTTGATTTATGATACCAAAATCACCAGATACAGATAAGACATCCTCTTTTCCAAACGACTCTTCGGTATTTTTTTCAGCAGAAACATTAAGATAATGTTCCAATTTATGTCTTTCCCAAACATCTTTATATCCAGAAAATCTAAGGCTTGGTATTAATTTTTCTTCGTCCATACTTAAACCTCCAGACTCTTTCTAAACTCTGCCAATCCTTCTATATCAGATACACTTCCGGTAAGATCACCAAGCATCTTATACAAGGTTTTGCTAGTATCAGTTATACCTTCTTCAATATCTGCAAATGTAGTAGCATATTTATTGTTCAGTGTGATGATTTTGGAAATCAGCTGATTAACCATGTCTTCTGGCAACTGGAATATTCCATTTACAAACGGTTCAATCCATTTCAAATCCAAAAGTCGCAATGCAGTATCTTCATCCATATGTTCAATGGTTTCTTTTGTTTTTAGATGAAGTTCATCCTTTTTGATTCGAAGTTCACGCTTGCTCTGTGTTTCTTCCTCCATCAACATAAACACTTGCTTCATTTTTGCCTCAAAAGAATTCTCCGGGAAATCATATTCCATCTGCAATTGTGCAATGCGACTATTAATAGCGGGTTTGCCATAAGTTCCATCATCATTTGCATTCATCATATCCCACATAACTTGATTAGTTGTGGCAATATAATCCAACTTATCCTTCTTTTTTGAAAGCATTATATATTTTTGAAGAGCTGTAATTTCCGGGCTATCTACGTCTTTTAATGCCTCTGCGACAAAAATTTTGACTTCCTTCGCAACAAAAGAATCCTTTTCTTCAGTCACTGTGCTTCCTTCAAGTTCGTCATCTTCCAATGACTCTAAAACTTCAGTATAGATAGAAGCTATTTCACGCAACCGATTTTCAAGAGCGATAATCTCATTCAGTTCATCTGCGTGTATTTCTTGCTGCACCAATTCAAAAGGAAGAATACGGCCTTTCCAGCCTTCCTGTACTTCTGGCACTTCTTCATCGTCATCTGATTTCTTTTTAATAACCATATTGGGGTCAACTTGGAAAATTGCTTCAAACCCTTCACTCTGTATCATTTCTAAATCAGCCGCAATAACGTCCCAATTTTCCGATAAGATTTGGTAGGCTTTATATTTGTCCAAGAGTTTGACCTTTGAAATACGATTGAAAATCTCTTGACACACCTCATCCTTTTTGCCTTGCGCGTTTACATCCAAAATATCTTCGATGAGAGAATCATGCAAGGATTTATAAAAACCATCAAAACTCGCAGCAAAAACCTGTCTGTATTCTTCGATGGAAGGAACCTCTAGGGTGACAGCTTGGATGTCCTCGTGTGGAATTATTAAATAACCTTCAGACTTCTCTTTGAATAGCGCATCAAAAAGACCAGGGAATGTATCCCAATACTCCTTAAGTAATTCGGCTTCGTGCATCGGAATACCACCAAACATAGTCGCCCGAATATCCCAAGTTTCTGGATCATCAGAAGAATCCACATACCTAGGAATATTAAGGTTATATTCATTTTCACGAATTTTCTTTTTGGTCACAAGAGCTGCATATTTTTCAACAGGCTGTCTGAGTCTCACAGCATCTGCAATCTTTTTTATATCACAGGCACGAAGTTTGTTATTTTTCCCTGCTTTTTCGAATCCTTTTGAAGCGTCAATAATCAACACATCAGAATCCTTACGTGTTCTTTTCAACACCATAACAACCGTAGGAATAGATGTTCCAAAGAATATGTTTGCAGGCAAACCGATGATGGCCTCTATGTGATTTCTTTCGACAAGCGTTTCTCTGATTTTTCCCTCTTCACCACCACGGAATAATACACCATGTGGTAAAACGATGGTCATAATACCATCATCTTCTAAATGATATAGCTCATGCAGCAAGAATGCATAGTCTGCTTTTGCTTTTGGAGCTACGCCAAACTCTTTATAACGAGGGTCATATTCTTTATCTTTTGGGTCCCATTTTTGAGAATACGGTGGATTCGAAACTACAGCATCCACCCTGACTAGCCGATAAGTCTGCTCTCTATTTTGGTCATTTTCAAAGAAAGGCCAATCATCCTCTAAAGTATCGCCATTTCGTACATTAATGTTTGTAGGGTTGATACCACGCATAACCAAATTCATACGAGTAAGGTTATATGTGTTTTCCTTCAACTCTTGTGCATAGTAATCGACCTTATTCTCACCAGAGATAAATCGACTAATTGATGTACCTATATTGATAAGTAGAGATCCAGAGCCAGATGTAGGATCATAGATTCTAATGTGCTCTTTGTTCTTTAAATTTTCAGCTATAATTTCAGACATCAGAATTGACACCTCGTGCGGGGTGTAGAATTCTCCAGCCTTTTTTCCTGCATTGGCTGCAAACATGCTGATAAGATATTCATAAATAAATCCTAGAATATCATAATCCTGCTTGCCATCCATAGGAATTCGTCTAATTAGCTTTAACAAGCTCTTTACTGACTTAGTCTGCTTTTGAGCTGTATCACCCAATTTAGAAAGACCAGACTGCAGGGTCTTAAAGATGTTCTCAAAAATCTTCTTATAGGTCTCCTCTATATTTAAATCAAATGCATTTAGAGCATCACGAACATTAGCAATATTAAAATCATCGCCCTTCTCGAGCCATGTAGAGAACAAATTGTTATATGAGATAAAATATCCAATATTCTGGCGAATGTGCTTTGCCAGTTGAATATCCTCCTCACTGACTTTTTTTATATCGCCATCTTTATAGCCTTCGTCTTTCAAAAACTGAATTTCACTTTCTGAAAGGTACTTATAAAACATAAAACCGAGAATGTAATCCTTGTATTCGTTTGCTTCTATCTTGGAACGCATCTGATTTGCTGATTGCCAAATTGTTGAAGCCAATTGCTGCTTATTCATCGTCATTTCTCCTCCCGTTTTTCGTAGGTAAGTCTAATGTCATAACCTAATCCTTCCATCATTTGAATAAAGGTTTTATTTATAACACCATCATCTTTCTTTACGATACGATTCACATACTGTACGGTTTTTCCTATTTTCTCAGCCAAAGCAGCTTGTGTTGTATCAGCTTCGACACATTTTATTTTAATATCTTTTTCAATGTTGTTTTTTAACATAGAACCTTCCTCCGTTCAGTAGATTTACAAATCTATTTAATATTATGGCACAAATAAGATGATTTTGTCAATATATTGAGTTTATAATTCTTAAGCGAGATTACACAAACATGGCAGTAGTTTTGTAATAAAGCTACTGCCTTTCACTATGTTCATTTAACAACAGTTCTCTAGTCTCAACCTATCCTAAAAACAGCAGTTCCCTTGTCTCGAGGTATAAAAAGCAGTTCTATAGCCTCAACCCAACAATACTTTTAAACCGGGGCTACTTTTGAACGATAAAAATAATAAGGCTTCCAGCAATCGGCGATTGTTACCGAAAGTCTGGAAACCTTATTATTTCAGGCCTTTTGGAGCCTATTATTTATCTTTACGTGACATCAAGACCACCGTCTCAACATGCCCCAATTGCGGGAACATATCTATCTTAAAAGTATAATTAATTATAAATCAAACCACCTAAACATCAAATAAACATCAGCCCCATATCGCCAATATGGTGCGCTTATCTACGGTAATCTCATGCCATTTCAGGTCTGTATAAACATCAAATAAACATCAACTTGTAGGTTTTTCGCTTTTCAGACAAAGAAAAAATCCCTGCCATCACTATAGATAGCAGGGATTTCTTTTGGTTGCGGAGGCAGGACTTGAACCTACGACCTTCGGGTTATGAGTAATCCGATGAGCTTCACGTAATCTCGGGTAGCTTCAAATAATCTCTGCTAATCTATGATTATTTAAGCACCTATTTAAGGTAATCTCACGTTATCTCTGGTAATCTCTGATAATAATAAACATCAAATAAGCAACAACTTGGAGGTTTTGGGCCTTTTTTACTGCTGTTTTATACCTCTACCTTCGGACTCAAATAACACATTTTAGGGCCAAAAATAGCTAATTCATTCTTCATTTTGATGCTCACACGATTTAAATTTACACCTCAAAACTATTTTAGTTTCAGAGAGTAATTTTCCCCATTTGCAATATCAGATATATTATCCTTCCTGTAAGTATATGAATCGTTTCTTTCGACTCCAGAAAAGTGATAAGGCTTCATTTATAAGAACAATACAAAATTTGCCTGAACATAGCTTCTATGTCTGTGTAGTAAGTTCTTTATAGCATAGTAGCGCAGAAAATAACCCAAGCAATATCAACGACATAAAATTAAATGTAATAATAGCAACTTCAAAACGATACTCCCTGCTTATTCCATAAATGGCTGAAATAATTATTAATGATAGCATAGAAAAAGTAAAATTTAAAACTGAAGTCCACTTCAAAATTGTCCTTATCTTTCCTGGGCCTGTAAATATTGGGGTTAAAAACAATATTGCTATAGACATAAAAATGTAACCCGCTTCTTCCAATACAATAAAAAGCCCATGAGGATTATACTGTGTGAACAATGCAATAGCCTCATACTCGCCATTTATTAAGCTAGGTTGTATGACAGAAACCTGAACGTAATAATCAATGAATATAATTCCTGCTGAAATACATGCAAATGATAATGCAACTGCAATGAATATTTTTTGTTCTTTTCTTACATTCTGACCGATGAAAATAACATAAAGAACAAAATTTAAAACTAACAACATAGCGGGATACATCCAATAGTAATCTCGAGGAAATCGTGAAATGATATCCGAGTAAGGATATGTTATAGTAACTCCTGCGCTGAAGGGCCCTGATATTGGAGGAGTGAGGATTGCTATAATAAGTGTACTTGCAGTTATTACTGCCAATAGTAGTGAACTGACAAAGCAAAGTTTATTAAGTGATTTCGCCTCATCCTTTTGATTATTCTGCATTCTATCAACTCCTTATATAATTTTTCTCAAACATCGATGATCCCAAAAGCTCATTCATATTTAAAATTAATTTTTGCAAAGTATAAAACACCTAAAATTGCACTTATGATTGTAAGAAACGAAAAGATTAGAATCATAGCCAAGTCTTGAGGAAATCCATAAACTGGCTTCAACCACTCTCCCAATGCTACTGAAAGACAAAGAGTAAATACCTTTACTAATGCTACTCCAGCAAGCAAATAACCCTTATTGTTTCCTTTAATAACTTTAAGGGCTATAATAGCCAGAGCAGGAAAAACAACAGACAAGTCTAAAATAAATACTCCATAAACATCTCCGGGGACCCTGCTGATAATATCTGGGGTCATTCTTCCTATCCATGCCGGGATTAAAACCAATAATATTATTGCTATAAATATGCCAATTGAATAGCAAATTGATTTCGGTAAATAAACATGATTTATATTACTTACCAATCCAATAATTCCAAAAATTATACTGTATATGGATAAACCCAAGATAGCTAGATAAATAAAGTAAATACTTGTGTATTGGCCTTGTATAGTATAAAGACCATATCCATAAAAGAAATATGCTGTCAAACCCAGTATAATAATTAACATCTTTCTGTCATGTTTTCTAATAAATGCAATTGATAATATAATCAGCAAAACTGATGCCGGAATAGAAATAATATCCTGGACAATAGACCCGAAAACTAAGAATTTTGTGATTGCACCCGTTAAAAGTAATTCGTTGTAGATATCTTGATTAAATATCCCCATGGTTGAGGCCATTAAGGCAAGAACAGAAATTAACAATGTAAATATGGCTACAATTGTAGTCATACGAAAATACTCATTCCCTATCATGTTGTATTTTCTGCTTCTTGTCATTTTTTAATTCCTTCTTCATATTCAGATTTCATAATTTTATAGCAACGTGTCGTGTTATCCTTTTGTTACCATTCGTTTTGCAAATCTATCAAGCAAGATTCCAACAATTTTTCTAAGCGTGTCCAATTTAATATCATAATAATAATTAGCTTCAAACCATCCCCTCTTCTGATAATATGCTTTATCCGGTGGAAGAGCATCTTCGCCATATTTGATGGATGTTCGCGCCATCCTAAACATCATAAACCTTAGGAGAGAGGGATTTTTTACTCTTGTCCTGTGGATTTCTTTCGAAAATCTTTCAAGTGCTGCCCCTATGATTTGATTATCCTTTTGCTCCAACTTCGCAGATTTTGCTTTATTTATATATACCCCACCTGTGAAAACTGCTCCTTTTATCGGCATCATTCCCCAATAGCCCATGACCTCGTTAATATAATTTGCAATTTTCTTTCCACCAATCACACCTTGTACGATAATAGGTAAACAGACCTTATTAAATAACCTTGGACGATGAAAAACATAAGCAAGTCTGTCAAAAAGATTCTTTAGTAATGCCGGGACACCTAATGCATAGTTAGGTGCTATAAAAATGACTCCATCCGCCCACATCATTTTTTCTAAAATTCGAATAGCATCATCATCTCGCAAAGGACATTTTGAGCTGCCTGCAAAAAGACAAACTGCACACCCCTTACATTGATTAATATTTAGATCTCTTAATGATACCATATCAAGTTCATAACGATCCTGAAGTTGCTTTGCAATATCATCACTGATTTTTTTACAAAAGCCATTTCTTGGACTCGCTTCAATAATAAGCACCTTCTTCACCTTCAAAGGTACCTCCTCTATATTATTCTTCCCTTAGCTATCTTTAATTCAGTTATCTATTGTCTTGTTCAATAATTAGTTAATTAGCAAGTTGTATTCAACCTCTTTTAAGAAGATTTTGCCATAACAAAAATCTCCTTCGGGCAGGCTCCAGCGTGCCTCACCGTACGAAGCAAGCTTAATGCCGTTAAATTCTTTATATTCAACAACAGGAGTAGACCAGGGTGCATTTTTATAATCATTTCCTGATGTTGTCATGTACCTGTCATTGGAAACAAAATTAACAAGTTCTCCTTTTTCATTAAAGTATAATAGAGCAGATATTTTTACTCCGTTATTATTAAATGTGCCCTTTACTGTCAATTGATCAATTGTCTCCCATTCAATCCTTTTATCTATGAGAGTAGCAGGAGCCATGAGACACATATCGTTAAAAACTGTGACTGTCTCGGCTTTGTTCATAATTTTCCCTTTTGCATCTCCTACGGTTATCAAACCTGCTACTTTAATTAGCATAGTAGCCGTTACATCTTTATAGACATGAAGGCCGACAACCGGTAGTCCAGACATGTTTAATTTCATATAATATATCCTCCGTGGACTATCCATGAAATTATACTGTTCAGCTTTAGCCTTTACCCAGCTTTTATCCTGACCTGTCTTAAACTCTCCTTCACCTACTACTCTGAAATTCTTTACTTTTTTCTTGCCTACCACTCCAGTATATTTAAGATACTTTTGCACTGGTGCCGGCAAATCTGAAATATCATTCTCCGTCAAGATTTCGGTTTCTGCTACTTTATATTGTCTAAATGCGTCCTGAACCTCTGCATTATAAGCTCGTCTAAGTTCAAAAGCTTTATATACTAAAATTGAAACCCCAAAAATTACTAAGATAAGAATGATATATTTTTTACTCACAGGTTTTTTTCCTCCTTTTGAACTGGACTATTTTACTTTATCCTGAGTGCTATTTTTATATTAATATGATTCCATTTTTTTAGTTTCCTATTTTTACTACCCATATGATTGTATCAGAAGCTACTCTCATTTTTCTACTGCAGCCCCCAAAATGTCAATAAAAAACCCGTTTAGCTTTTTAATTAAAACAGGGTTTTTTATTATAGCTCAATTTTGCGAAATTGTGTTGTTAACTTATATTAATTGGTTCCCCTACTTTTAGATCTACATAAATATCCTTAAATGCTTTCCTAAATTTCTCTACAGTCCAATCACAGCTATCATGTGCAGAAATGGAAAGTAATCTTAGATTTTTAGACTTTAAATATTCAATAGATTCCTCAACTTCATTCTTAGTTATATTTTGCCAAGATAATTTACCGGTTCCCAGTATTTTTTGCATAGGTAATTTACCCAATTTAATTTTTGAATCAGTCACCGGATAATGCAACCCCCCGATAAGGCCATATATAGGGATATCAAAAACTGATTCAGCTCTTTCAAAGATACGTTTCAAACCTTGATGACCACAACCTACAATCAGTATTAGCCCTTTATCTTTGACATTAACCACCAATGCCTGCTCTTCTATCATTCCCATAATAAAAAGTGATCTCGATATCGGCCCTTCAGAAGCGACTCCAGGCATTAATACTTTAGGCCCTTCAATTAATTCGATATTTGCAGTAGGATGAACCATGGGGGTTGGCACATATAATGTTGCATGCGAAAGATCGATCTCACGGTTTGTAAGTCTAATTGTTTTTCCTTTCTGTGCAGCTAAGCCACCAACGTGATCAACATGTAGATGTGAAATAAATATTTTATCAATACCTTCAGTATTAATATTAAGGACCGCCATATTCCGCATCAGCGGTGATTCTTCTTCATTATGTAAATTAAGTCCAACATCAAGGAGAATCTTATTATTATCTACTTGAACTAACCAGGCCACTCCAGCCTCACCTGAAAAAGACTCATTTTTAACATACCAATCTACTATTGGAAGTAAAGTAAAATTATTAACTGACCCCATTTCCCTTATTTTTTCAGGTTTATAAGTTTCCCACTTTTTATCTGCTATGTTTCCGTTCCTATAAAAAATAATTATAAAACGGCTTACTACTCCAGCGATAATTAATATAACTATTCCTAAAATTATTAATATAGCGTCCATTTATACACACCTACCTTTCTACAGTTAATTATTGAGTTTTATAATATAGCATTTATTCTGCTTACAATTTTGGACCGAAATTCTTTCATTTCATATGCCGCACGATCCCCTTCCCATTCGTTGAGTAGATCTTTTGGCAAAACAGCATCTGTAGTAACGATGTCGTAAAATTCCCACCCTACTTCAAATATAATAGGTAAAAGATATTTAGGGTTTTCAATATTTAATTTATCCTTGTTATTTTCAATTTTAGCTATAAATTTAATATATCTATCTTTCAATATATTAATTTCAAAAGTTTTATTTAATAATTGATCTAATTCTATATTGGAATTAAATGTTCCAGAAAAAATTAGGTAATTAAATCTCTTATTATTTATTAAGGTAAGGAGTTCGTTGTCAATTAGGTTCGGAGTAATCCAAGTATTATTATTGATTTCTCTTAAACCACATTCTTTCAATTCTTCAACAACAGTCAAATTCTCATACTCCGATTTGTTAAAATCGTTTATAGTTAATAAGTTCCAATTTTTATTCCAGTCTTTTTTTCGAAGTTGCAATCTCATAAAATATCTGCTAAGAGCTTTATTCCAAAACTGGATTGCTTGTAGACCATTCTCAGTTAATTCGTATACAGTTTCATTATTTTCTTTGCTATTTATAAGTATATTAGCTTTTACCATTCTCGAAAGACCTGTGCGAACTGAGACCTCACTTTTATTGAAATATTGCATTAGGTCTAATAAGTAACAAAGATCTATTGAATACTCATTTTTCAATTCCCCAAGAATGTTGAGAATGAACAGAACAATACTTGTAACACTATCTTTTTTTCTTATAGTAATTTTCATTATCTTTTTGCTCCTTCATAAATGGAATTAAAGCTATACACCTTTTACGATAGCAAGAAAATAGTGTAAACCAAGGCCAAGACCCATGCCAATAACCGGGAATATAAACCATATAAATTCTGGTACAAAAATAAGGTTTAATGTGATTAACAATAAAGATACACCTATATACACTTTTCTATGAACTCTGAATCCACTAATCCTTTCTTCTTTATCCATCTGATAATTTTTATTTTGATAAACTTCGTTCATTTTTTATACCCCCTTAAAAATATTACGTTTGATTTTGTGATTTTATTATACGTAATTACATTTGATTTGTCAATATTTTTTTGTGTAATATTTTAAAAAATTTAATGTTCCCTCTAAAAAGCCCCTAACCCTCCAGCAATTGCTCATTTGCTGTTTATCTTTATGAGAAGTTAATAGGAATAATATGAAATCGCCGGAAGTCAATGCTCAAAAGAGCAAAGATTACCGGCGATTATTACATGAGATTAAAGACTATAAGAAGTAAATCCGATTCCTAATAACTTAAAGGTCGTAGTTTAAAATATAGCGCACATTTAGCGTACAAAGTTATTAAAAAGCGCATTAAAAAACTGAAAGATATTTAAAGGTGAAACGATAAGAACTAACCTAAAAACCCGCATTTGCTATTAATTCATTGATAACTTTTACACTTTCACCGCTCCAGCCATAGCAACCAAAGGCCACCGCTTTCTTGTTTTTGAATTTTAACTCCTTCATCAAGTGAATAAATCCCGCCACCGAATAAAGAATACTGTTGGAAAAGGTAGGCGAGCCGATAACAACAGTTTTTGATTTAAAACTTCTGTTATCAAGTCGTTCTCATCATTAGTCAAGCTTAAAACCTTTCTTAAAAAGACTGATGCAGGAGTCCACAACATCCTTGTCATAAAGAGTGCCTCTGTTGGCCAAAATTTCATCCATGGCTTTGTCTATACCTAAAGCTGGGCGATATGGCCGGTGAGATGCCATTGCTTCTACTACATCGGCTACCGCAAGTATCTTGGCCCCAAAAGTAATTTTTTGTCCGGTCAGCCCTTGAGGATAGCCTGAACCGTCAATTCTTTCATGATGCTGAAAGACCATATCGGCAATCGGCCATGGAAAATCTACCTCCTTCAGGATGTCATAACCGGCTTACCTTCGGGTTATGAGTCAGTTTGTGCGAAAACGCCAGTAACACATATAAAAAAGGAGTTAAAAATGGCATAATAAATAATAGAAAGAAAAAACGGGAGACAGAAAAACATGGCAAGATATATAGAAAAAGACAACAGAGAACAGCTCAACCTGCTACCTATGTGCTTAGATGATATGGTTGCGGAAGATAATGTTGTCCGGGCTATTGACACGATTGTGGATAACATGGATATCACAGGTCTGGGGTTTACTCATAGTCAAACCGCCATAACCGGAAGAAAGCCGTACAACCCTGTCGATCTGTTCAAACTGTATACATACTGTTATTTTAACGGCATACGTTCCTCCAGAAAAATTGAAAAAGAATGTTATCGCAATATTGAAGTTATGTGGCTGATCAAGGAATTAAAGCCGGACTTTAAAACAATCGCCGACTTTAGAAAAAACAATAAAGAGCAGATAAAGCTGGCATTCAGCAAATTCAGCCTGATATGCGACAGTCTGGGGTTAATCGGCAAAGAAATAATTGCCGTCGACGGCAGTAAATTCAGGGCAAGTAATAGCAGACTGGCTTATCATAGTGAAAAAAAGCTGGCCAAGAAAATAGAATATTACCAAAAAACAGCGGAACAATATCTAATCCTACTTGAAAGATCCGACATGAAAGATGGCTCAACTGAAACCGTCGCCTTTTCAAAAGAAGATATTAACAGGAAAATCGAATGGATAAATAACAAAGTTTCCAAGCTTTTGGAGTTTAAAAAGGAAATCAGGGAAAGCGGCTCTGTTTGTTTAACCGATAAAGATTCAAAAATGATGAAAGCAAATAATCATGGGTTTGAAATCAGCTATAATGTTCAAACAGCTGTTGATGAGAAAAATCATCTGGTTGTTGCCGTTGACGTGACAAGCGAACCGGTTGACAAAGAGCAGCTGTATAGCATTTCCTCATTAGCAAAAAAAGAATTAAAAGTTGAAAAGATCACTGTAATTGCTGACAAAGGCTACTATTCCGTAAAGCAGTTTGCAAAATGCAAAAAGGACAATATCATCCCTATCGTTTCTAAAGCGGATCCTGCCAATGCTGCAGCCGATAAAGAATTCCGTAAATCTCAGTTTAAATATGATGAACTGCATGACGGATATATCTGTCCGCAGGGACATTTTTTAAAGGCATATAATACAAAACATTATACGTCGGAGGAAACAACGTTTAGAAGATACCGGAATATTGAAGCCTGTGCAAACTGTCCTATAAAAGAAAAATGTTCCAACGGAAAAACCGGCAGAACCATTGAAGACAGACCTTTAAAGAAATACGCAGATGAAGTTGACAAACGAACTCTGGAATGCCTTGACCTCTATAATAAGCGGAAATCTATTGTTGAGCATCCGTTCGGTACTATAAAAAGAGCGCTGGGGTTTTCCTATTTTCTGACCAGGGGTACAGCAAGTGTGAGGGCCGAGTCCTTTTTGCATTTTTTAATTTACAATATAATGCGAGTGATCAATATCCTGGGAACAAGGCAATTAATAGCAAAGCTGCAAGGATAATAACCCTTGCAGCTTTTTAATTTAATTAGGTAACATCATTTTTTACCTGAGTACCTAGTAAATATAAGTAGTTTTAACACAGTCTGGAGGAAGCAGATAGACTTCTGGTAATCTTGTGTAACTTCTAATAACCTCTGGTAATCTCTGATTATCTCAACCTCTATTTAAGGTAATCTCACGTTATCTCTGGTAATCTCTGATGTAGCTAAACATCAAATAAGCAACTGCATGTAGGTTTGGGGTTTTTACTGCTGTTTTCTACCTCTAACCTTCGGGCTAAAATAACACACTTTTTGACCAAAAATCGTTAGTTTATTTTTCGTTTTAACGCTCATGCGATTTGAATTTATACCCTTTTAATAATAACTTCTAAGTATCTTCAATCTGCTTGGTTACACAAACGCCCAAGAAAGGTGGTTCAACCGGCTTAAACCGAACGCTGAAATGGAAAGATGGCTGACTGTCTTATCAACAGACGTTAAAGCCCAAGGTTCCAGCGTCAGACCAATTATCCCTTCCATTTTAGCTTAGGCAAGAGAACAAATACAGCGTGTCTGGCTGACACGCTGTACCGGACAAATCTTATTGTAGTAGGTTCCACTTGGAATGTATTACTTTACAGTCACCTTACATGTAGCTTTTTTCCCATTGACCGAAGTTACCGTAATCGTGGTGCTACCTTTGCCAACGGCTGTTACTTCTCCGTTTTGATCTATGGTAGCCACACTGGTATTGCTGGAAATCCAGGTAACTGACTGGTCGGTAGCATTCGAGGGGTTAACCGTTAACGTAAATTCATAGGTACCTGCGACAACGAGAGCTAGTGTTTTTTTGTCCAAGCTTAATGATGTCACAGGTTGATTAACTGTCACTTCACAAGTAGCTTCATAACCTCCGTCAGTGGTTTTTACAGTAATAGTTACCGTACCGGCCTTGATACCTTTAACAACGCCCTTGTTGGAAACAGTGGCTATTTTGGGATTACTGGAAGTCCAGGTTACTGTCTTCACGGTAGCACCTGTAGGACCTACAGTCGCAACCAAAGTTTCGCTTTTGCCAGCGTCGATAGTAGTTTCATCCTTGTTCAATTCGACAGATTCTACGGCTACATTGACCGTAACCTTGCAGGTAGCTTTCTTATTGCCGCTGACAGTCGTAGCCGTAATAGTCGCGCTGCCCTTACCTACCCCAGTAACCACGCCATTCTCTACCGTAGCTATGCTTTCATTGCTGGAACTCCAAACAACAGACTTTTCGGTCGCTGATTCAGGGCCGACGGTAGCATTCAATTCACCATCAAATCCAACATTAACCGTTAATGTCTTTTTATCTAAGCTTATCGAAGTCACAGGTTGATTAACTGTCACTTCACAAATAGCTTCATAACCTCCGTCAGTGGTTTTTACAGTAATAGTTACCGTACCGGCCTTGATACCTTTAACAACGCCCTTGTTGGAAACAGTAGCAATTTTGGGGTCACTGGAAGCCCAGGTTACTGTCTTTATTGTGGCATCGACAGGACTTACCTTCGCCACCAGAGTCTCACTCTTCCCCGCGTCTATAGTGGTTTCATCTTTATTTAATTCCACGGATCCCACCGCTAAGTTGACCGTTACTTTGCAGGTGGCCTTTTTGCCGCCGCTATTAGTAGTCACTGTGATGGTTATGCTTCCCTTGCTAATGCCGTTGACTATACCGTTTTCATCTACTGTTGCTATGCTTTTATTGCTAGAGCTCCAGACAACAGACTTATCGGTAGCCTCTTCCGGACCAACTGTCGCATTCAATTCACCGATATCTCCGGCATTGACGGTCAGGGTTTTCTTATCTAAAGTTACTGAGGTAACTGGCTGATTTACTGTCACTTCGCAGGTAGCTTCATAATTGCCATCGGTAGTGGTAACTGTGATGGTCGCTGTCCCTGCATTGATACCCTTGACTACACCTTTAGCGGAAACAGTAACGATTTTCGTATCGCTGGAAGTCCAGGCAACAGTCTTATTTGTTGCAGTGGCAGGACTTACGGTAGCCACAAGAGTTTCACTCTTACCAGCATCAATAGTAGTTTCATCTTTGTTCAGGGATACTGATTCTACCCCTACATTAACAGTCACTTTACAGCTGGCTGTTTTACTGCCGCTGATGGTAGTTACGGTGATAGTCGCCGTGCCTTTGGCTACGCCCGTTACTACGCCGTTGTCATCTACTGTTGCTATGCTATCATTGCTGGATACCCAAACAACAGACTTGTCGGTAGCATCGCTAGGATTAATATTTACACTAAGCTCCTCACTATCTCCGGCATTGATGGCCAGAGTCGTCTTATCTAAGCTAACGGAAGTTACTGTTTGGTTGACTGTCACTTCACAGGTAGCTTTATAACCACCATCGGCAGTGGTAACGGTAATAGTAGCCATACCCGCTTTAATAGCGTTGACGGCACCGCCTGAAGTTACAGTAGCAATTTTTGTATCACTGGAAGTCCATGTAACAGTTTTAACTGTAGCTTCGCTAGGACTTATCGTTGCTATCAGGGTTTCGCTCTTGCCTGGGTCGATGCTTGTTGTGGTCTTATTAAGGACCACAGATTCCACGGCTACATTGACTGTCACCGTGCAGGTGGCTGTCTTACTGCCGCTGGTTGTGGTGATAGTGATCGTCGCAGTTCCTTTGGAAACCCCGGTAACTACGCCGTTTTCATCTACGGTAGCTATGTTCTCATTGTTGGAGCTCCAAACAACAGACTTGTCGGTGGCATCTTCCGGGCCTACTATCGCATTCAATTCATCGGTATCCCCAGCATTTATGGTTATGGTAGATTTATCCAAAGACACGGAAGTCACAGGCTGATTGACCGTTACTTCACAGGTGGCAGTAAATCCGCCGTCCGTTGTGGTAACAGTAATGGTTGCGATCCCGGCCTTGAGTCCATTGACCACGCCTGCCGAGGTGACGGTAGCCACAGCGGCATCACTGGAGGACCAGGTAACCGTTTTATCTGTTGCGTTAGCAGGACTTACCGTCGCTACTAAAGTTTCACTCTTGCCCGCATCGATAGCAGTTGCCTCTTTATTCAAGGATACTGAGGTAACAGGTTGATTGACCGTCACTTGACAGGTGGCTATCTTACTACCGCTATTGGTCGTCACAGTGATCGTGGCGCTGCCTTTGGCCACCCCGGTGACTACGCCGTTTTCATCTACTGTTGCTATGTTCTCATTGCTGGAAATCCAGACAACAGACTTGTCGTTAGCATCGCTAGGATTAATAGTTACATTAAGCTCTTCACTATCTCCGGCATTGATGGCCAGAGTCGTCTTATCTAAACTTACAGAGGTAACAGGCTGATTGACCGTTACTTCGCAGGTAGCTTTAAAGCCGCCGTCAGTGGTAGTAGCGGTAATTACTGCCACACCGCCCTTTATACCATTAACTACACCCGCAGCAGAAACCATAGCCACACCGGCATCACTGGAGGTCCAGGTAACGTTCTTTATTGTAGCGTCGCTAGGACTTACCGTCGCTATCAGGGTTTCACTCTTGCCGGGGTCTATGCTCGTGGTGGTCTTATTCAATTCTACCGCTGTAACAACCACCTTGACCATTACTGTGCAGGTGTCAGTTAATCCACCATATGTAGTGGTTACGGTGATCATAGCGCTACCTTTTGCTACCCCGGTAACTACGCCGTTTTCATCTACGTTAGCTATACTCTCATTGCTGGAGGCCCATGTCACCGTCTTATCAAGAGCACTATCAGGGCTTACGGTAGCGACAAGGGTTTCACTCTTGCCAACACCGATAGTCGTTTCGTGCTTGTTCAAGTCTACCGAGGTAGAATCGCTCACTGTTATAGTAAGAACCTGGTAAATCCCTGCACTGAAGTAGAAAGTCAGCCAGGTAGTTCCTACAGGCTGGGCGTCAAGGTAGGCTTTCTTTATGGCTACTGTATCTCCACTAACAGTGTAATCTATATCTTGGACAAGCGTCTTATATCCATTGTCAATACTTGACAGGGTATTACCATTCAGTGTCATGGTGATGGATACATCCGATTGGATAGATGAGTTTTTATCAAAAGTGCTGGTTTTAGGACTTATAGTGCTATCTATAAAAGGTTGATAAACCAGGGAAGGAATCTCCTGAAAATAAGTTGAGGAAATATCATATACACAAACCCTTAAGGGGCCTTTATCAGCTTCGACCCTGGCCACTCGTGGAGACTCTTTATCATCGTTAAAGGATATCACTGTCAGCGGAAGATCAGTATCATTATGAATTCTTATATTAATTCCATTAACATCATTAATACCTAAATGAGGCATGCTATATATTTTAATGAAAATCTCCCCGCTAATCTTCGGTGTAAACTCAAGCATGGAGGGAGCTTGCGGATAGGATGAAGATTGAGTTTGAAATCGATAATAGTATGTACCATCCTCCCCACGGCAAAAATAAAAGTCAGTATTTTCTATTCTTGCATTGTCCCCATATACTGCAGTTCCCTTTTGTGAATTTTGTTTTATTATTACCGAGGGTTTATCGGAAAATTCGGTGTAAAGACTTATATTAAAGTCACTTATGTTCGGATCAATATACCTGGAATCAATAATTGTTATACTTAGAGTCTGGTCTGCTCCTGCATTAAATTTTAAAGTAAGAATACATGTTCCGCATACCTGTTTTGCAAGATATTCTTTTTTAATAGTTACCGTATTTCCATTTATAGTGTAATCTGCATCTTGGACAAGCGTCGTTTCGTCATTAGAAATACTTGACAACAGGGTATTGCTATCGATCATCATAGTAGTTGTTATATCTGCCTGCGCCGAAGGATTTCTATCAAAATTACCTGTGACAAGGTTTATTATTCCTGCCGGGCCAATTTTACGTATGCAGTAACTATCAGCTATGTACATATTTCCACTGCTATCAAAAGCCACCCCAGAAGGAGACCTTAATTGCGCAGAGGTTGCAGCCCCGCCATCTCCAGAATATCCCTCAGTGCCGGTTCCAGCAACCGTGCTTATGTTCCCCGACGAGCCTACCTTTCGTATGCAGTGATTGGAAGAATCTGCTATGTACATATTGCCACTGCTATCAAAAGCCACCCCAGAAGGATACTTTAATCGAGCAGAGGTTGCAGATCCACCATCTCCTGAATACCCCTCAGTACCGGTTCCAGCAACCGTGCTTATGTTCCCAGACGAGTCTACCTTGCGTATGCGGTTATTATATTTATCTGCTATGTACATATTCCCGCTGCTGTCAAAAGCCACCCCAGAAGGGCGATATAAATATGCAGCAGTCGCCGGTCCTCCGTCTCCTGAATTTCCGGCCTTACCGTTTCCGGCAACCGTGCTGATGTTCCCGGCATTATCCACCTTGCGTATGCTATTATTGGAAGAATCCGCTATGTACATATTCCCGCTGCTGTCAAAAACCACCCCGGAAGGATAAGATAATTGAGCAGAGATTGCAGGCCCACCGTCCCCTGAATACCCAGATGTACCGTTTCCGGCTATTGTGCTGATATTACCAGAAGTATCTACCTTGCGTATGCGGTTATTTTCGTTATCTGCTATGTACATATTCCCGCTGCTGTCAAAAGCTACCCCAGAAGGATATTTTAATTGTGCTGAAGTTGCAGTCCCTTTGTCTCCTGCATACCCATATATACCGGTTCCGGCAACAGTGCTTATCTTTCCGGCGCTATCCACCTTGCGTATGCGGTTATTATATTTATCTGCTATGTACATATTCTCGCTGCTATCAAAGGCCACCCCATAAGGATAATATAATTGTGCAGAGGTTGCAGGCCCTCCATCTCCTGAATACCCCTCAGTACCGGTTCCAGCAACCGTGCTTATTACTACCCTTCCCTGCGTTACCGTTACTCTCAGTGTCTGTGGTAACCCATTATTGAAATTAAAGGTTAGTATGATATTCCCAACCGCTTGCCACTCTAGATATTCTTTCTTTATTGTAACGGTATTATCAGTAACCGTGTAATCATAATCCAAATTAAGTCCACTTTTGCCATTGTATATGCTTAACAACGTGTTGCCATTAAGTGTCATAGTAGTTGTTACATCAGCTTGTAATGAAGGGTTTTTATCAAAGTTAGCTGCGCTGGGACTAATAATACTATTTCCCCATGTAGCCGGACCAATTTTACGTATGCGGTTATTATTGCAATCTGCTATATACATATTCCCACTGCTGTCAAATGCTATTCCCGAAGGATAATATAATTGTGCAGATATTGCTAGACCATAATCTCCTGAATACCCGTTAGTTCCATTTCCAGCTATGGTACTTATTTTTCCAGACGAGTCTACCTTGCGTATGCGGTTATTCCCTCGATCCGCTATGTACATATTCCCGCTGCTATCAAAGGTTAATCCCGAAGGATAATTTAATTGTGCAGAGGTTGCAGGTCCACCATCTCCTGAATATCCAGATGTACCGGTTCCAGCAACCGTGCTGATATTACCAGAAGTGTCTACTTTGCGTATGCGGTTATTGGATTTGTCTGCTATGTACATATTCCCGCTGCTATCAAAGGTTAATCCCGAAGGATAACTTAATTGTGCAGAGGTTGCAGGTCCTCCATCCCCTGAATACCCAGCTGTACCAGTTCCAGCAACCGTGCTTATGTTCCCGGCACTGTCCACCTTGCGGATGCAGTTATTTCCTTGATCCACTATGTACATATTCCCGCTGCTATCAAAGGTTATTCCCGCAGGATAAGATAATTGTGCCGAGGTTGCAGGCCCTCCGTCTCCTGAATACCCGGCCGTACCGGTTCCAGCTATTGTGCTTATATTACCAGAAGTGTCTACTTTGCGTATGCGGTTATAATCTGCTATGTACATATTTCCACTGCTATCAAAGGTTAATCCAGAAGGATGATATAGTCCAGCAGAGATTGCAGGTCCACCATCTCCTGAATACCCAGCCGTACCAGTTCCAGCAACCGTGCTTATGTTCCCTGCGCTATCCACCTTACGTATGCGGTTATTTTCGTAATCTGCTATATACATATTTCCACTGCTGTCAAAAGCCACTCCCTGAGGATATTTTAATCGAGCAGAGGTTGCCGATTCTCCATCCCCTGAATACCCAGCCGTACCAGTTCCAACAACAGTGCTTATATAGCTGGGTAGGGTGGGTGGTGTGGAATCGCTGACCGTTATAACAAAAGTCTGTGCTAAACCGGCGCTAAAGTTGAAGGTAAGACTACATTCTCCCACTGCCTGAGTGGCCAAGTAAGCTTTGTTAATAATTACGGTATCGTCATTTACAAGATAATCTGTTCCTTGAACCAGTGTTGTTGTACCATTTACAATGCTTAATAGGGTATTGCCGTTTAATGTCAGGGTAATTGTTACATCGTCCTGAGCAGAAGCTTTAATATCGAAACTAGCAGTTGTGGGAGTAATAACACTATTTTGCCATGTAGCCGGGCCAATTTTACGTATGCGGTTATTTCCGCTATCTGCTATGTACATATTCCCACTACTATCAAAAGCCACCCCCGAAGGAGACTTTAATTGCGCAGAGGTTGCAGGCCCGCCATTTCCTGAATATCCGGCGTTTCCGGTTCCAGCCACCGTTGTTATTATTCCTGAAGTATCCACCTTGCGTATGCGGTTATTTCCGTTATCTGCTATATACATATTCCCACTGCTATCAAAAGCTACTCCATTAGGATTATTTAGCCAGGCTGAAGTTGCAGTCCCGCCATCTCCTAAATATCCCCATTTGCCAGGTCCAGCAACCGTGCTTATGTTTCCTGCACTATCCACCTTACGTATGCAGTTATTATATTTATCTGCTATGTACATATTCCCACTGCTATCAAATGCTATTCCGGCAGGACCTTGTAGTTCAGCTTCGGTTGCAGGCCCTCCGTCCCCTGAATACCCTTTATTTCCATTTCCGGCAACCGTGCTTATGTTCCCAGCGCTATCCACCTTACGAATGCGGTTATTTCCACTATCTGCTATGTACATATTCCCGCTACTGTCAAATGCAATCCCTTCAGGACCATACAGTCCTGCAGAAGTTGCTGGTCCTCCATCCCCTGAATAAGAATACCAGCTATTGGATCCAGCAACCATGCTTATGTTCCCGTCACTATCCACCTTACGTATGCGGCTATTTCCGTAATCTGCTATGTACATATTTCCACTGCTATCAAATGCTATTCCAGCAGGACGATCTAGTTCAGCAGAGGTTGCAGCCCCGCCATCTCCCGAATATCCCTCAGTGCCGGTTCCAACAACCGTGCTTATGTTCCCAGACGAGTCTACCTTGCGTATGCAATTATTGTGATAATCTGCTATATACATATTACCACTGCTATCAAAAGCTACTCCCGAAGCGCTATCTAATTGAGCTGAAGTCGCAGACCCTCCATCTCCTGAATATCCAGCGCTTCCGGTTCCAGCCACAGTGCTAATAAATAAATCCTCCTGAGCAAATGCTGGTACACATGGCAAAAAGGTAAAAATAAATAATACACTAAAACAAAATACAGTAAAAAACATAAATGATAATTTGCCAAAGTTGCTTTTTTTCATAATAATTACCTTCTTTAATTTTAATGTTTAATTACTTTATATAAAAAATAAAGATAAATTCCTTTAAATAATTATGTAATAAAAACCAAAAATCAGTTCTACTTCGGTACAAAAATGATCTTATAAAATCACACTACAATTAATATTGTTGACATAATTTATTGGAAATATAACAATTAAGAATAATGTCTATTTAATACATGACAATGGCTAGTCCCGCCTTTCTTATTGTAATCAAACAGAAAAAGCAGCTAAACACCGCTACTCGCCTGCCAGCGTAATTAGTTACACTGCAACTTAAAATTATCAAAGATTATTGTTTAATTTACTGAAAAATTTTTATAATGTTCTTTTCATTACTCATTTTTACAATGTCTAATTATTAATTTCCCTATTATTTGGTGTTATTATCTTCTTATGGCCCAATTCTTTAATATATAAAATGCGAATTGGCTTTTTCCTCGATACCTAAAATCAAAGAATTTGCAAATGCAAACTCTTTGTCAACTTTTTCAATCCGACCATATTCTAATATTTCAAACTAATTTATTTACAAATATTACCAAAAGCAATTCTATCCTATCATTATTTATGTTTTAATTAAACCCCCAAATAGTGTATTTTTAATATTTTTTTCACATTATTATCACAAATAAAAGTAATTATTAATAACTTATAGTGCGCTTTTAAAAATTTTATGGAATCAAATTATGCAAATATTCAATCCATTGCTAGACACATTAAAGACACATATTAGTCTAAGAGATAAATAGATCAATTCACGGAAGTATTCTGACCTACGACCGACTAAATACACAAGATAATAAGCAAACTAAAAGTCACGGCCTATTACTTCCTAGTATTAAACTATCTTATTCTTTATTTGTTTTGGTTTTAAAATATCCTCCAGCACTTCTGCCGCTTTCTCATCTTGACTTTGCAACGCGTGCGTGTATAGATTAATAGTCGTCGAAGTTTGTGCGTGACCACTTCGTTTAGACACCGTCCTTAAAGGTATCCCCGCAGCTATCTGCAAGGTTATATTGGTATGCCTCAAAGAATGTATAGATATTTGTGGCAAGTCGGTCTTGGCTATTAGATCACGGAAAAATCCGGTTATCGAATCGGGGTTAACAGGCTTTCCGTTACATTGCGTAAATATGCGGTCGTTATCTTCCCACCTATCACCCATTTTCAAGCGTTCCTCATTTTGCCATTTTTTGTACTCCTTAAGTAATTCAAATGCCTGTGCCGGCAGCTTTATCGTCCTGTCTGAAGTTAATGTTTTGGTTTCCTTCGTGAATATGCCTCTCCCTGAAACATATTGCGATGACCTTCGTACTGTAATCATCTGGTTCTCGAAGTCAATATCTTTCCACTCCAGACCGCACATTTCGCCCCGCCTGAGTCCACTGTAAATGAACATCTTTATCATCGTTCTATGCTGCATGGATTCGCCTTCCAGTAACTCCAGTAACTTTGCTGTTTGCTTTTCATCAAGATATTTCGCCTCACTGCGCTCAACCTTTGGGGTTTTGACTCTCGAAGCTGGGTTAGAAGGTATCAGCTGCCAATATACAGCCTGATTCAGTATGGAAGATATTAAACGGTGATGATGACAAATCGTCTTATTGCTTAAATATTTTAAGGGCTTTGATGATTCAAAGCCCTCATTAAAACGAAGGCCGAGCACATCGCATACTTTATGCGCGGTCTGCTCGGCTACCGGTATCCCCTTAAAGATATTGTATATCGTATTTATGTGTAAGCCACTTGCCTCAGAAAGATAATCCATTGTATAACCTTTTTCTTCAAAGGTGTCCGTAAATTCCCCGGTCGGCAGGAAAGATATCCCCCGCCTATTTACATCATTTCCCAGCTTTTGATATAGCTCCATGAGATGATGCGGCTGGAGCTTATTTAACTTCAGATGCCCAATCTCAGGCAGTATTCTTTTCAGCATGGATTTATATCTGGCATAAGTCTTGGGAGCAAGCTGGCTTTCAGCATAATCCCGTTGCCAGCGTTCGGTAAACTCAGCAAAGGTTACATTACCGTCAAGCACCTGCCCAGACAAAACTTTCTTCTCAAAGAATACCGCCTGCTCATTGACCGCCTTTTCAATCTGCTTGGCTGTCATGCCTTCTTCCGGTTTCCAGCTCATGGTTTTTCGCAATTGCCTTCCACTTAGGTCGTATCCAATGCTAACCATAATAAAATAAGTCCCATTACGTTCTGTTATAGATGCCATAATAAATACCCCTCTCTCGTTTGGTCAGTTAGCATGTTACCCCTGAAACCTCCAACAGGCAAGCTCTTTTTTGATGTTTATGTAACTTAGTAAACTATAGCTAAAACCTTGAGTTATCTTCTATCATAATTCTTGCAAGAGACTACCACACTACGGTCGGACTGTTTGCATTTTTGCGTACAACGTACGCATTTTTTATTGTATTTCAATATGCCCTTTTTATCTTGAAAGAACACCAATTCTCTTTTGGGTTTTTCACTGTTTTTCTCCTTGCCTGACTTTGCCATTAAAATCCACCTCCGAGACATCCTTAAAACGGGCAATGTCACTTTTTATAAAATCATTGATTTTAGCACGCTATAGCTGGCGTTTGGATGGATAATTTAATTTTGTTGAAAATCACGAATATCGCTTCTGTGGGGTGAAAAAAACGCTTCAGGCACAAACCCCTACCTCTTATTTTCAAAGGCCTTAAAACGCCTATTCTTAAAATCTTGTCCCAGTATTTCTTTTTAAGCGATCGACATAACCGGGAAGAACATCTTCAGGTCTTGTCCCTTTGAGATATTCAAACAAAACATCCAGATCTATAAGATACTTTTTGCCCACTTTAACATAAGGGATATGAGCGCCAATAACCATCCTTCGCAAAGCATTGGCAGTTAATGCTGAATCTGGGTCAGTTTCTTTTACACAGTCATAAACTTGATTCAGTGTTCGAAGTCTTACCATAAAATCGTCTCCTAATCTTTTAAAAATTTATTGTCTGTTTCTAATGGCTTTATCCCTAAAATATCTGCCCATAGGTGAAAGGTCTTCATCCTTTTTCTTTACTAAGCCCGCCCTTGCTCTGGAAACCGGATCCAATAACAAAATTTCTCCATATTTCTTCACCTGTATTGCTGCTTCATTAGCGACAGTCAGCCAAGGGTTTTTTCTTGGTTTATTGGGATCTGTTTTACTTACATAGACTTCCGATGTTTCCCTTACCTTTTGCATTGCTTTTCTGTATGTAACTACCGCTTCACAATATATCTCCAGTGCATTGACATCCAAATCATTAATGAGCGGATGACTAAGTTCTTGATAAAGCTTTACAATCCGCTTCCATTCTTTTTTGGCATCATCACTCAGATTTTGGGGACATTTCAGTGTTACCGAATTTATTTTAGGTTGGTTTGCTTTTCTTGATTCCAACTGTTCTTTGGTATACCTACATTTATCATTATTAACTTCTATAACTTCATATGGATATGGTTTACGGCCCTTCATTTAATAACACCGCCTTATCTCCGGTAAAGAGCTCCCACCGGTTTATAATTACATCTATGTATTTAGGATCAAGCTCACAACAGTATGCCTCCCTTCCGTTTTGTTCACAGGCGATAATTGTTGTTCCGCTTCCAGCAAATGTATCAAGCACAATATCTCCTTCTTTTGTGTTATTCTTGATTAGATAATCAAATAAAAGGATCGGCTTCATAGTCGGATGCTCAGCGTTTCTGCTCGGCCTTTCATAGTTGAGTATTGTGGTTTGTTTTCTGTCACTTGCCCATAAATGAGAAGAACCGGATTTCCAGCCATACAGACATGGTTCATGTTTCCAGTGATAATCCTGCCTGCCCATCACCATAGTATTTTTATTCCATATTAGGCATTGACGTACTTGCCAACCTATATCAAAACACGCGCCTCTGAAATTATATCCTTCCGAATCCGCATGCCAGATATAAAAAACAGCCCCCGGCTTCATTACACCATCGGCTGCTTTAAATGCGTCTATTAGAAATTGCTTGAATTTATTATCTGCCATTGAGTCGTTTTGAATAGTCAGCGCCTCTTTAGTCTTACCCTCGTAAGAGACATTGTAAGGAGGGTCCGTTAAATAAAGATCAGCTCTGTGTCCGTCCATCAATAACGCCAAATTTGCAGAGTCTGTACTGTCACCACACAACAATCGGTGCCGTCCCAGCTGATATATATCCCCGACCTTAGACTTAGGTTCTTTTGGTAATTCAACTTCATAGTCATCTTCTTTAACATCAGCCAAATCATTAATTGTTTCAAATCCAAATTCACTCATATCGAAGTCTATCATTTCAAGCTCAATGCTTAGCTTCTCCATATCCCATTCGGCCAGTTCCGAGACTTTATTGTCCGCCAGTCTGAACGCTTTTATTTGAGCATCAGTTAAATCATCGGCGATAATACAAGGAACTTCTTCTAATCCGAGCTTTTGGGCCGCAAGTAATCTGGTATGTCCGGCAACGATTACTTTTTCTCTGTCAACCACAATGGGAACCTTAAACCCGAATTCTTTAATACTTGCGGCTACATTATCCACTGCATTTTGATTCTTCCTGGGATTGTTTGCATACGGGATCAACTGGGATATTGGTACATTTTTTATATCCATTTCAACCTCCAAAAATTTAGTTTAAAAAATCGAAAAAATCTTATGTTGCTCTAGCGGCCCCGGTAATAATAATACCAGCTATAAGAACAGATCGCCCCCTCCCCCAGGCAACAAAAAAAGCCCCTTGCGGAGGCTTCAATACTATTTGTATATATTATTACATTTTAAATTATATCATATTACCCAGATCCTGTCACTAACACCTTTACAACACTTTTACTAAACTTTTACTAAACCGTTTACTTAACCTTTTTTAAAAAACCGAAGAATGCCTCATTGAATACATCTTAATAAGCTCAGTTATACCCTTTTTGCGATACTTGCCTACCATTGTTTGAGAAATATCATACTCCCCACAAATGTCCATCCATGTTTTTTTATTTAAGTATAGACCTTTAAGTACTTTACTTATTTTTTCATCTAAGGAATCTAAACAAAATTCAAGTATATCCAACTCATATTTCAAATCAGCATACTCCATGATCATCTCTCTTAAAGCTTCATCGTTCATCTTATCGGCCATTTCACGATAGGAGAGGCCGCAGGTACTTGTCCGGTCTGATACTAATGTAGATTTAATATGATCAATTGAGGGGTGAGGTAATGACAGCGACTCAATAGCATCATCATAACTTATTCCCGAGAAATGCTCTATATCAAGTTTGAGAAGTTTAAGTTTACTTTTATCTTCTTTGTAATTATTAAGCTTTTCTTCAACAAGATCTTTTATATCCATGCTCATCCTCCGGATATAATATCCTCTATAAATAAACTTTAATTTTGCTTTCTAAATTATTTGGCTGTATTCCTAGAAACAACGTAAGCGCTTATCTTGTACGCTTGGAAACAACTTAGGGCTTTTTTAATTTATAACTTGTACGCATTGTAACAACCAGTTACAGGTTTAATTACTTTTACCTTGTTGCTAATTGAACAGAATATACTATATATAGCCATACATAGGGTTTTATTTTAAGGTTTTCCAATCAACTGAAAAGCGATAAACATTTGCTTTTCTTAAAAATGCATTTTTTTGTTCTACTTCAATTAATCCGGCTTGGCATAATTCATTTTTTGCACTTTGAAAACCGGCGGGAGAAATGAACTCTTTCCACTTTGATTTTGGAAACGTAAAACTGATTTTGCCGGCGCTTTCCAGTTTCATATATGTATAGACCCTAAAAGCTGAGTGGGACAGGTTCATTATAGCCGGATGCAGCATTTGCGAGTTTCCCATTCTTATATAGCGTTCTTCTTTGCCGTTGTTCTTTCTCGTTTCCCAGGGAGCAAACGGTGTTATTTTATTTCTTGGCATTTAAATACCGCCTTTACTTAAATAAATTTCATTTAATAACTATTTCCCATTGGATATTGTTACATTAAGTACCGCTCCTTCCATACATTTGAAGGCATTTCTTTACAGAAAACAATATAATCAATATTTTACTGATGCAGTTTTATATAATTCTTAATCTGTTTTCATTATACAAAACCTTTAGAAATAAAAAAAACGCAACTTCAAGGGTTGCGTTAGAAACTGCCTATTTTTATTTAATTTATTTTTCCCTTGGTCGCCCGGGCTTATTGGGAGGCCTAAGTTTTATGTTACATAGATTTGCAGCATCATTAATTCTATCTGTTACATTCTGCCGACTTGAAAATACACTTTCAGCAATTCTGTTTATAGACTTGCCTCCTACCTGAAAACTTGCTAACCACGAAAAAGGTTCCGTACTGTTCCTTTGCGGGGTACGTTGATGAGTTTTTGTTAACTTTTGATCTATTCTATTACGATATTCCTTCAAATAGTCTTTTATGAATAGCATAAAGCTCTCTTCAAATATTGACCATGGTTCCCTTTCGCCTATTGGATCCCATCCTGGATGGGTAATTTCTATTTTCCTTTCTTCTACAGAAACAGGCTTGTCCGGCCAATATCCTTTGGCGGAAAAGCTCCATTGTAATGGATTAAATTCAGCAAAGCTAGGAGCTTCATACCAGCATTTCATGGTTTTTATGGCTGCATCAAGAACAAAATCTTCATTCAAGTTATATTTATCTGCCCATTTTAAGATAGCTTCCTTAACCTCTTGATGCTGGGAATCACTTTTTACCTTCACCCACGAGCAAGGAATTGTCTTAATAAATACTGGCAGCACTATCCTTTTAAGATCTGATAATACTTCTGGATGCTCCTTCATTATTGCAATAAAGAAATATCTTTGCGCTTCCCATTGTGTAAAACCGCCAGGATCAAATTCACCATGAAATATTCCCAAAATCATTGCACCTCCCTTAAAGAATTAAGAAGGGATATGAATATACCTATTAATTTTCCGACATGAATAGATTGAGTATTTTTAAAATCATACAATTACCCTGAAAACTAACACCTTTTTTCTTTTCATTATATAACATTTTATTGAGGGAATGGGCTTCAGCTTTCCATTTACCGAAGTTATCAAAGTCACCTAAAGGCAATAGTTTTCAATTCTTAAATAATTACTTCAAAATAATCACCGTTATCCGCTGTTGTCTGCAATCCCGCGCTCGTAACTTTCTAAATCCTTGCATATGGCCATCATAGACTTCTTATTATTTATCCAATCTTCGCCGCTAACAAACATCCTTGCGATACCTTGCAGAGATTTTCATTTAGACATCTTTTTAAAGCTTCTTTAATTCTACCGCCTACGCCTATTGAGCAATAGCAATTTATTATTAAGGCTTTATATCTATTTTCCTTATATGCTATTAACACCGTCTGGAGGCGATTGTTTAGCACTTTTTTCCCGGGTTTTAAATACCGAATAGCTATAAGTTAACAATCCCAACCAAATAAGTATAAACGAAACTAAGTGAACATAAGAAAATGGCTCATGATAAACAAAAACACCAATAATGAGCGTCATTGTGGGTGCTATGTACTGGAGAAAACCAAGCATAGATAATGGTATCCTTTTTGCTCCGCTTGCAAACAGTAATAATGGTATTGCAGTAAGGATACCGGCACCAACTAACAATAAGGGGGTAAAGGATAACCACTCTATACTGGACCAATGCCCCGCCTCCAAACTAAAAAGATAGATGGCCGCAAACGGGGTCAAAACCAATGTTTCAATCGTCAAGCCAAACATGGCGCTCAAGTCCACTGTCTTTTTCAATAATCCATATATTGCGAAGCTGAAAGCTAATAATAAAGCGATCCAGGGTATAGAGCCAAAGTGAAAGCTCATATAAAGCACTCCTGCAATCGCCAACAGAAAAGCCAGCCATTTAAGACCGTTAAACCTTTCCTTGAGAAAAATCATCCCCAGTAAAATGCTGATTAAAGGATTGATATAATAACCTAAACTAGTCTCCAAAATATGATTGTTGTTGACTCCCCATATATATGTCAACCAATTAATGGTGATGGTAATTGCAGCTAATGTGATGCAGAGAGCAGTCTTTTTATTTTTAAATGTTCTTCGCAATTCGGCTTTGAAAATAGACCATTTGCGAAGAACCAGGATGATGGCAATCATAAAAACAAATGACCAGACTATGCGATGTCCGACTATTGCAACTGAAGAAACTTCACGGATTAATTTCCAGTAGATCGGGAGAAAGCCCCATATTGTAAATGCTCCGACAGAATAAAGCACCCCTAATTTTTTTTCAATGACTCTCTCTCCTTGCAAAGCAACTAATTAATGCACTTATCTCCAGTGCCATTCTTTCTGTCACCAAATAAATACTAGATTAAATAATATATTTTATTTTAGAATAACCACAGTTACTCCATCGTTATCGGCAATTCTGCGCTGGTAACTTTCTAAACCCTTGCATATATCCAACATAGACTTCTTGTTATTAACCCAATTTTCGCCGCCAACAAACATCCTTACGATACCTCGTAGAGAATTATCGTTCAGGCATTTCTTCACAGCTTCTTTTATTCCACCGCCTACGCCTGTTGAGCCATAGCCGTGGATAACTATAACGGCCTTATACCCCTTGCCCTTATATGTAGTTAAGGCATTTTTCATATTCTGAATGGCTACAGGAATAGTGGGACTACCATATTCTAAATTAAGTTCTGCTACTTTATTACTAGTCATTACAACTCCATCTCATTCTCAAAGATCATATTTGGCTCTTTATCATTACAGCTAACACATCGGTTGCTTTTACTTGTCCATCCAAATAATTGACTCCTTATCTGATTTCTCGTTGTATATCCAGTATTTCCGCTTCAGTATTAGCCTCGATAACCAGAATAACCTTATCAATTATACTGTCTGCAAGAGCAACTGTACCTGCAACACAGGCTAGAATAACCACAACTACAATCATTATAATACTAAAGCACCCGGCATTACCCCCACCTAAACAGCCGCCTTTGCGCTTCATAAATAGTAGAAATTAGATGGGGTTATTAGACCCTGCCATAAGCAGGATTATTTTTTAATCCCAACACCTCAGCTATTCATGTCAATATATAAAAAAACTAAATTTATTGATTATTTGATAAGTCCACATAATGAAAACTAAATTGTTGACCATACCTAGTTTTTTTTACTTTATCAATCGTTTTTGTTATATATTTTATTAATTTTCCCTCAAATAGTTCCTCCGTTATCTCCTGCCTCTCGATCATCAAAAGTCCCTTTTCCCAACTGGCAGTTAGTGTCGGGTTCAAAAGTTCCTTTGCCGTAGCGCGAACCAATTCTACTATAGCTTCGCCTTTTAATTCCGGGGTCACTATTTGGGTCTTACTATTAATTTTAATGTATCCGATATCGGCTAGCTTATTAATAATTCCTGACCGTGTGGCAGAAGTGCCAATACCACATGTTTTGATCTGTTCCCTAAGTTCCTCATTTTCAATATACTTGCCGGCTTTTTCCATAGTGATGATCAAAGAACCATCGGTAAAGCGAGAGGGTGGTTTAGTCTTTTTCTCTTCCATATCAAAACCAATAACTTCACATTTTTCTTTTTTCACTAAGTTCTGAATAGGAGAATCGGATAGTTCTTCTTCGTCTTTGGACAAAGCAGTTTCATATACTTCTTTCCACCCCGGCGCATTCAATGTTTTGGAATTTGTAACAAATATTTCTCTTCCTATTTCCGTTTCTACTTTAACGGTATTATATTCTGCTGGCGGATAAAATATAGAAAGAAACCTCTTTACTATCAGATTATAAATATGCCCGGTATCCTCATCCAGCTTGGACAATTCAGTAGTAACATAAGTTGGGATAATTGAATAATGGTCTGTAACCTTCGCATCATCGACATATCTTTTTGTGTTCTTATCAATGCTAAGCTTTCCTAGTCCCTTGATTTTCAATACGAATTCTTTATAAGCTGAATTACCAAATAGCCCATTAAGGATTTTGGGAAGCTCCGGTATAACATCAGTAGAAAGCACTCTACTATCTGTTCTAGGGTAGGATATCAACTTCTTTTCATAAAGACTTTGAGCGATTTCAAGCGTTTTGCTTACGGAAATTTTAAACTTTTTATTTGCTTCCGATTGTAGCTCAGCAAGGTTGAAAAGCAAGGGAGCCTGTTCCTTTTTGACCTTAACTTCAACCTTTTTGACGGTGGCTTCCAGACCTTCCAGCTTTTTTATTATCTCAGAGGCTTCATCAATGCTGATATATCTTTCTCCATTTTCCTCATCTATATTATTTTTATCTTTTTTTATTTGCCATTTGCCCTTATAAGTAATATCACTATCCTTGGAATGAAAAGCTGCGGTAACGCCATAATGGGTCTTGGGCACGAAATTTCTGATTTCTAATTCCCTATCTACAATCAAACCTAAAACACAGGTCATTACTCTGCCGATAGCAATAACTGATGATTTTTCTTCTTTTAAATAAGTTGATAATTGCTTTCCATATTGGCAGGTATACATTCTGCTGAAATTCATGCCGAAAAGCCAATCCTCCTTTGCCCTGCAATAGGCCGCTTTTGCCAGAGAATCATATTCGCTGATGTTCTTCGCTTCATCTATACCTCTTTTAACTGCTTCTTCGGTCTGTGAGGATATCCAAACTCTTTTGGCAGGTTTATCCGACCCACTTTGTTTATATACCAGCCTAAAAATGTATTCACCCTCACGTCCACTATCGGTACAGGCATAGATTGTTTCTACATCTTCCCTGCACATAAGCGATTTTATCACTTCATACTGTTTTAAGGTTCCTTTGTTATTGACAACGATATATTTATATTCTTGCGGAATGATGGGGAGATGTGCTACTCTCCACGATTTATATTCCGGATTATAGACATCTGGATAGGCCATGGTTATTAGATGTCCAAAGCACCACGTTATGATGGCATCTTGGTCTTCAGCATAACCTCGATTTTTATCTGCTGATGAAATCTGCACACCAAGCACGCTCGCAAAACTGAAAGCAACAGATGGTTTTTCTGTTATATATAATCGCTTACTCACTATTTCACCCTTTGGACTATTTCGCTTTTTGTGGAGTCGTTTTTTTTCTTCGTGTATACATGCTAAATTATACATCAACTCACATTATCACGCAAATAACGCCTGAATAAACATCAACTAAACATCAGTCAAATACCTGCCTCAACATGCGCTTATTTGCGATAACCATGCAACCAGGCCTGCACAAACATTCCTTTCCAGTTTTTCGCCTTCCAGACACACAAAAACACCTACTATCTTTAATATAGCAGGTGTCTTGTTTGCTTGCGGAGAGAAGATTTATAGGGTAGAGGTTTTGTGGTTTTGTGGGTGAAATTGATACTGGCAGCTTATCTTTTTTCACCCTTAAAACGCACTTTATTTAACAGCAACTTCGGCGGCGGCAATATTAGTATTATCGGTCTTATCTTCGGCTGATTCCTGCTCCGCGAGTTCCACATCCACCTCATCGGCAAATTTTGCTATCGGTTTTCTGAAGCCTTTAGTCCGAATAGCCAAATAAATGATACCTGCCGCCAGCCAGATAAATCCAAAAATTTGGGCGGCAGCCCCTAGGCTAAGCCATAAGTAACCGCAGGTTAAAAACCCGATAAGAGGAACGATAAAATGGGCAAAGACTTTTATACCTTTACGATCTTTTTTAACAAAGAAGAAGTACCTTATTGCCGCAAGGTTGACCAGTACATAAGCTAAGAGACCGCCGAAAGTAATCATCGTGATAATGACATTGACGTCTGCCCATATTAAAGCGGCAAAAATAGCCACGAGGATTATAACATTATACGTAGGCACATGGTTTTTGGGATTTTCATAACCGAAGGGTTTTTTAGGTATGGCGCCTTCACGCCCCATCGCATATAAGAGGCGGGAAGAAGCGGCTATCACGTCTACCATGACGGAGAACATGGCCACGATCATACCTATACTGACCATGGTCATCAGCACATTGCCGCCTGCCATGAACATCGGGTCGAGCATCGCTGAATCGACACTGCTATAAGCGTTAAAATTAGGATAGAGACATTGCGCGACATATGCGGAAACAATATAAAATGCAGCTGCGATTATACAAATAAGGATCATCGCTTTGGGTAAAGTCCTCCTTGGTTTATTTACGTCTTCAGCCAATGTAGTCAGGGCATCAAAACCTAGGAAAGCAAAGCAGGCGGTCGCCGCGCCGGAAAAGATCGTCGACCAGCTAAAAGTATCGGGATTATAGAAAGCTTGGGAAGTAAAGGTTACTCCCGCGGAACCACCGCTTAAAACACTGATACCAGCAATGATGAAATAAATCATGATACCTGCAACAACCGCTGTAATCACATTATTGACTCCGGCAACCCCTTTGATAGTTCTCAGATTGATCACAAAACCAAGTGCTAGGCAAATAACCCTAATTATATAGGGGTTAACAGCTGGGAAGATGGAGCAAAAATAAATAGATACCATCAAAAAAGACATTAAGGGAACTAAACAGTAATCAATTAAAAGCACCCAGCCGGTAATAAAACCTAAATAAGGATGTAAGCCTTTGGAAACAAAAGTGTAACCGCCACCGGCACGAGGAAATTCCGCGGCAAAAATACCGTAAACATAGGCCACGAAAATCATGGGAATAAGAGCGATCAAAAAGGCCAAAGACATATGTCCGCCGGTCAATTGCTGAACCGGACCAAAAACCGTAACAGGAGCCAAAGGACTGACCATGGCAACCCCAATAAGTAAACAAGAGGCTATGCCTATTTTCTTTCTCGTGCTCATGGCATTTCCAGAACCTGAACTCATATTATTTCCTCCTTCTAATATTGTACTTTCCCGCCAATTATTCGCCGATTCAAAGATTCCGACAAATAAAGTCAAGCAAATATCATATTCATTAAGTCAAGAGTAATTAATTAGGCTTATATTTAAAAACTGGGAAGGGTGCGAAGCTTAGACCATTTGCAGCCTAATCCCCGCTTTATTAGGAGTTATGTATCGACTTACAGTTAATTGCTTTCCTTAACAACGTCATTGAGGACTTTATCAAATTTAGCCAGGGTAAAATCGATATCTTCCTGGGTATGGGCTAAAGTCATATAGAATCTCAGGCCAATGATCATGGTTACACCTTCGTCTAGCAATTTATTTTTGATCTTGTCAAGAAAGCTCATATCCAGGTCAGCAAGTTCATCCATAGTATAAAGAGGAGTCCTTCCACCCTTTATCCCAAAGAGGAAATTGACAACGCCGGGAGCTTCCGTGATGCGCAGGTCCATCTTATGTTTTTCCGCTAATTTCAAAACGCCAACCGTCAGCTGTTCCTGTAATATCAGCATGTTTTTGTAACGGGCACCATCATCTTTTTCAATTGCTTCAATGGTAGCAAGGATAGCGCGCATTGCTAAATTCCAACCATTAAATGTGCCGGGAGCGATAACTTTTCTGTCGTCGAAGCAATAAGACATAATCTTCTTTTTACCGGCAACCAAAGAAGTCGGCAGACCGGCGGAAACCGCTTTTCCCATAGTGCAGATATCGGGAGTGACACCTAATAATTTCTGTGCTCCGCCTAAACCCGTGCGGAAACCGGTAATAACTTCATCCATACTCATCACCACATTGTACTTATCGCATAATTCACGAATCAGTTCCAGAAAACCGGGCTTAGGAAACATGGTAAAGCAATTACATACTATTGGTTCAAAATGGATAATAGCAATCTCATCATGATGTCTTTCAAAAGCAGTTTTCAAAGCATCAAAATCATTCCAGGGCAAAACAATCAGTTGGTCTTTTATATAAGGCGCGTAACCCCATGTTAAGTGATCGTCATTTTCAAAATCATAAAATAATTCATATTCGCCGTTAGCGCCGGGCCTGATCTGGCCGCCAAGCATATTGTCAAACCAACCATGATAATGTTCTACGAAACGTACGATCCTAGTTTTACCGGTATAGGCACGTGCGATACGTATGGCTATCTGTACGGCTTCCGTACCGGTTGTTTCAAATTTAAGTTGTTCAGCACAAGGTATATATTTGGTCAGTTTTTTGGCAACTTCGATATCATCCTCACCATAAAATGCACCGGAACTAAGGAGGGTAGCATTTTTCTTAAGATTTTCGGTTAATGCCGCTACATATTCCTCATCACAATTACCTAGGATCGTGGGCCCTAAACCACTGTTGAATTCAACATATTCATTACCATCAACATCCCAGATATGATTACCCTTAGAATGATCAATGAAGAGTTTAAATTTTCCTGCATCCATAGTGGTAAACCTTAAATTAGAATGACCACCAGGATAGTACTTATTAAATTCTTTTGTCAATGCCATGCTTTTATCGTATTTAAGCATAAAGAAACCCCCTCTTTATCAATTTTTTATACTTGAAGATATCCATGATATAAGAAACTAGGCGCTTAAACTCCTTTATCGGAACAAACAAATCCATGCTAAGACTAGGAGTTTGGTAATTTTTATTAAATCTTTATTAAAATCTTTATTAAAATCTTTATTAAAATCTTAATAAATTTACAATACCCCTCCTCTCGTCCATATTCAAAATAATAAAACTACTTCAGTAATTACGTTTTAATACTAGCAAATAAGGCTATCAGGTTGTATCGGTTATCAGAGTTAAAATGGAAGAATGTTTAATTCTTTCGACCTATTTTAAAAATTTTCAGAATATGGTAATATTTGTATACAATTAATTTTTAAGACTTTTTAATGACAAACTTTAACCCAAAAAATTACCGGCGGTGCCTTTCGCCGGTTAGGTATATGTTTTTAAATTGGATATTTCACTTTAGGCCTAAACAGACTCTTGTAATTAGCGGACTCCTGTACATTTATATCTGAAGTTTATGATGTCTGATGTATGCCCTTATTTATCTAAAAGGGAAAAAGGGGAGATAATTATGGATACCGGCGGTTTGACCGAATCAGACTACACAAAAATTTTATCCTTCATATCACAAAGTAAAAAATCCAATATGGACTACCAACAACACACCTTAAACCTTCTTAAAGAAATTTTTGGTTTTAATCATCTGACATTTAACTTGGTAAACATTAATCAAAATATCAAACTATATAATCCTAAATTACTTAATATACCTAAAGACGCTATAGAACGTTATTACGGTTATCACTATAAAACAGATATATTTTACGAAGCCTTAAATACAAATATTTGGTACAATAAAAAAGTGATTACAGTTAAGGATCTGATGTCTACCTCCCAGTTCGAGAGCAGCGAGTATTATCTGGATTTTCTGAAAAAAGATATGCTTTATTACGAATTGCTGATGCCACTTAAGATAAACAATACCCTAATCGGCGCTCTCGGTGTTTTTAAACAAAAGGAGGAAGATGATTTCACAAATAAAGAGCTCACTATATTAGAAAAACTTAATGAATTCATTACTAATGATCTCTGGATATCTTTGGAATTGGCCAGTATCCAAAAAGAATGTTATGTATACAGTAATTATTTTGATGGAGCTCCTGCAGGTATCATAATCCTTAATAGGAGAGGTTCGGTTATGCGCTACAATAGAGCCGCCGAAACATTTGCCTATAAACTTCAATTTGGTAATTCTATACACAGCTCTCTTCAAGAATTTATATATGAGGTGTTTTCTAAATTTCCCCAAGAGTTAAATAATACCCAACAAGAGATTAAGTTCTCTTACAAATCATATAAGATCAATATTGTCCCCCATTTGATTTTTTCTATCTGTGAAAATACCGAGCCTTTTTATATGGTCTTTATTACAGAAGTAAACGAAGAAAAATGGGAGGAAATTGGCATTATACAGAAAAGATATAATCTTACAGCAAGGGAAGGCGAAATTTTGGAGCTTGTCAAAAATGGTATGACTAATGAAGAAATAGCCAATAATCTATATATCAGTATTCATACCGTCAAATCGCATATGGAAAATATACTCAAGAAGCTGCAGGTAAAAAACAGGACCGCCGCACTGTCTAAATTCAATAAAAATCATTGATAATATAATCTTTATTTAAAAAAAATTACTCCTAAAAGCATTTCTCTGCCAATAGGAGTATTTTTTATTAAGTAAATATTATTAACTATTCCGCAGTTTCCCAACCGGTGCAGGGACTTTCTGGTAATGAACTGCCTCCGTCAAAAAGGATGGAAGTACCTGTAATATAACTTGATTCTTCGGAGGCCAAAAATGCCGCGACTTCCCCGGCTTCTTCTATTGTTCCCAATCTCTTCATAGGCACATTGGTTGCAATCATAGCAACAACGCTTTGAGGGTCGTCCGGACAGAGTTCATCGCATAATTTCCGGAGCATCGGGGTGTATACTCCACCTGGCAATATGGCATTTACCGTAATATTTCTGGAAGCATATTCGGAAGCCAGCGTCTTGGTGAGGCTAAGGACAGCGCCTTTGGAGGAACCATAGGCCGTCATCCCTGGATCGCATACTAAATTACCCGTAACAGAACTAAAAATGATTATCTTGCCGTATTTATTCTTTAGCATGTGGGGAATGGCGGCCTGACAGGAATTCCAGCAACCCTTAAAGTTGACACCCATGATTCTATTAAGTAATTCATCATCACATTCGGTAAAAGGCCTGCAATCCGCGACACCGGCGACATTGGCCAGGATATCGATCTTGCCATATATTTCAGCTACTTTATTATAAGCTTCTTTTACAGCGTCGGCGTCCCTGACATCGATTTTAAAGGCCAGTACCTGATAACCCTCTTTTACTAAACTTTCCGCCGTTTCAAAAACCTTATCCGAATAATCGATTATAGCTAATTTTGCGCCATGTTTAGCCATTACTTTCGCGCAGCCATAGCCCATGCCCATTGCGCCTCCGGTAATAATGGCTACTTTTCCGTCTAATTTGCCCATCTAGGGCACCTCCCATTATCATAAATTTAAACTCATTACAGGCCCCTATCAACCTTTTTTAAAGAGTTCATAGGCATGCCTGTTCTAAATAACAAAGTTAAAATCAACGAATTTATTTACTTTCCGGGTATGTCTTATAATAAAGAATGTCCGATCCATCAGCCGGATAAAGGCATAATTCAAGCACGCAACCTAATTCTTTTTCCGTATCAATATACACACCAAAGCCATCATTATTATTACCTATGTCCAAAGCTTCGATCATTACCTTGTAGCCGAGCTTTTTCATCTCTTCGACGTCCTGATAACTATCAACCAAAATTCCTAAGTGCTGCATCCCTTCTCCATTCTTTACCAGAAAATCCCTATGCGGTGAAGGACCGGATACCGGTTCGATAAGTTCTATAGAAACGTCTCCCACCTTTGCTTCGGCAATCTTAAGTAAAAGGGAAGAAGTTGCATCATAATATTTATATTTTTTAACATTAGGGCCAAATTCCATAAACTCCCATGGGCCGATACCAAGCACTTTCCAAAAATATTCAACCGTTTTATCTACATCCCGCACGACATAACCCACATGGTCAATATTTTTGACGTTAAACTTTCCATTTTCAAACATATTTTCTCTCCTTTCCATATTTTAAAAAGTTACCACGAGTAAGGGATTATTATTCTCTGGTAATGTGATGTCAGTCAAATGCGGCAAGGTTACGCTAATATAACTTTGGGTATCCGAAACCGGAGAACTCGCTTTTACAGCGGCAGCTCTTTAGATCCATCATTATAAGTATTAAGTCACTTTTTACAGGTATTGATGATATGTTTTCTTTTTTTCTGTTTTATTATATATTTATATCACCGATCAAGGAAATCCGTTGAATGAATGAATTTGAAAGTTTGACTCATTCTATTTACCTATTTTTTTATCTTTCCTAACGTGGTTTTTATTATAACTTCGGCTAGAGATAAAATGGAGCACGGTAGATAACCATGCTCCATTTCGCAAATTTATAGTAGCAAACATCACCCAAACATCAACCCAATACCCGCCTCAACCTGCGCTTATTTGCGGTAATCTCATGCTATTTCACGTCTGGCTAAACATCAAATAAACATCAACTTGTAGGTTTACAAAGCAAAAAGCGCTTAGCTTTTCAGCTAAGCGCCTGCTATATTTGGTTGCGGAGGCAGGACTTGAACCTACGACCTTCGGGTTATGAGTAAGCAGATGAACTTCATGTAATCTACGCTGATTTATAATAACCTCTGTTAATCTCTACTTATTTAAGAACCTATTTCTGCTAATCTCAGGTTATCTCTGGTAATTTCTTGTGCAGCTAAACAACAAATAAACAGCAGCTTGGAGGTTTTAGGACTTTTTTAAGTCAAAATATAAAGAATAATACCTGCTATATTTTAAATAGCAGGTATTATTCTTTTTGAAGGTGGAAAGAAGCATTAAGCTTCCCTCCTTAAGTTAGGAGGTTTTAGGAGATGTTTTTTATGTATGACAAATATTTTTTATATTAAAAAAAGTATATTCAACAAAAGTGATAAGATTCCATTAAAAATTAGTTAGCAAATACATAGTCAGCATCGACAACGAAGACAATGATCAGATCGCTTTCATCATCGGTGTCAACCAGAGCAATGATATCGCTACCGTCGTCAACATCATTGATGTCGCCAGCGGTTACGTCACCATCTTCGTCAACACAGTAAACTACTGTGCTGTCGGTGAGGTAGAAGTATTCATCATTGATTGTTACTACGTCGTCGTCAACTGCAGAATCTTCACATAAAATGTCAGCAGAGCCTGTTACGTCGGTATCAAGAGTACCATTAGCAAATACCCAGTTGATGTCCTCGGCATCAATAAGATCCAGAAGGTCAGCTTCGGCTACTTCTTGGGTGTCTTCGAAGCTGATAAGGATGCTATTAATGGCAATATCACTGGCAGCTTCATAAGCTACAAAGTCATTTTCTACTGCAGTGGTAACGCCGTCGAGTTCATAAGCAGCGTCGCCGAGGATTTCATACATATCGGCATCTCCGCCATCAAAATAAACGTCACTGATTACGCCGTAATCTTCGCCGCCGCCCAAGGAGCTATCAACAATGTAAAGGCGGGTAATGGTATTGCTACCACTGGTATCGGCAATATAATATCCGACAGTAGCAAATTCATCAGCTGCTAAGACATCATCAGCAGACACAACATTAGCTTCATCATAATCTGCCCAATCAGCAATACCAGCGCCATCTTCAGAAACAGCTTCCATGATGATAGCGTCATCAGCTAAGGTGTACCAGGTGCCATCGATCTTGATTTTACTGCCGCTGATATTATCGGCATCATCAAACCCAACTACAGCATCATCCGGATTGATTATTGCGCCATCAGCATCAAAATTGGAAACTTCGCCGTCAGAATTCAGTTTGAATTCTACATAAGCACCAGCAATGATTTCTTCATCTGTAGAAACACCATCTTCATATGTTGTAGCTGCATAAGAATCATCTAAACCATATTCAACGGTTTCGCCATCTTGGTTGTAAACAGTGATGCTGGAAATGTCAGTTGTATGGCTACCTTCAGAGTAATCGGTAACTATACCATAAACATAGTCGCTGGCTGCATCGGCACTGCCGATCACATATGCTACCACATAAGGATTCTGGTAAGTAACAAAAGAAACATCGGTACTGAAGAGATCTTCCAGAGCGGCTAAATCAGCAGATGCAGTAGTAAATTCTGTATAATCTCCGTCTATGCCATCGGTAGTATAATAAGCGGGAGTAGCTTCAATATTTGGAAGAGCTGTGCCGGCCATAACTTCATCAAGATTGGTAATAGAAAGATAATTATAGGCATATCCGTAACCGCCAATGGTTATAGTACCGCTACCGTTGGCTTTGCTAAGAGTACCAGCTCCCATTGAACCAACCTGCAGGACCATATCAACATCACCGGTATAACCATAAGCATCAAGATTCAGGTTGTATATAACATCACCTTGAACAAGAGCTGTAGGTTCAATGATCTGACCGTATTTATTAATAATCAGAAAATCTTCATCAGTCAAGTCAATATCATCACCATCAAGCATGGTGATTTTTTCGCTGTTACTATCATATTCATCAACTATGGCAGGTTCTTCACCCGGATAACCTCTATAAAAAGTCAGATTAGATATAGCATAAAGATCGCCATCTTCATCGAGATAGTAAACAGCATAGTCAATATCGGCCTCATCGCCATTATCCGAAAGACCAAAACCTGCAAAGAAATTGGTAACATCAACATCCTCGGCAAGTTTATAAGCTTTATCACCTAATTCAATAGTATAATCGGTTACATCAGTTCCATCATCCCCATCAACAGAGAGAACAACGTCATCAGTAGCATTCATGCTTGAATTAAGATCGATATAAATAACTTCATCATCTTCATTATATACCAAGTCAGCTTTCAAGCCATACAGATAGGCAAGAGGCATGCTGCCGGAGACATAATAATTATCAGCAAGATCTACTTCATCCGGAGTCCCAGCAGCTGCGAATTCATCAACCGCTGTTCCATAACCATCTTCGTCGGCATCGTCAGCATCTCTGTAAACATTAAGAGCAAGAGACATATCATCATAATCGGTAACTATCCAGGCACCTACAATACTACCATTCGTAGGAAAGTAAACATCCTCTTCTGTATAAGAATCAAAGCTGTCCGACAATACTGTGTAATCAACATCGGCATCTCCGTCAACTTCCAGGAAACGGTCTTTGTCAGTATCCCAGTACATAACTTCGCAGTCTAAGAGATTAGCAGCCATAACAGCTACGCCAGCGCGGGTAGCGGCAGCATTGGCAACAAAGGTTACATCGTCGGTCAGGTCGACTTTGCCAGCCTGAGCGATGTAGTCATAGGGCCAAGAACCGGCAAGATTGTCATCATAACCAGCTATACGCAGTAAAACAGTGGCAACTTCTTGCATAGAGATAGTAGCATTTGGTTTGAATGTCCCATCTGGATAACCCTGCAAATAGCCTTGAGCAGAAGCCAGGTTCACCCAACCGGTATACCAGGAACCAATGGCTACGTCAGAATAACGGGAAGAGGTGTTTGCAAGAGCGTCGGCGCTGTCGGACAGACCGGCGAGACCGCAAGCAATCTTCGCAAATTCAGCGCGGGTAATGGTCGCATCATAACCATAAGTACCGTCAGTATAACCATTGGTTATCCCAAGAGCGGTCAAATAGTATGACGCATCCACCGCTGCGCTGTCTTGACCGGTCTGATCAGTGTAATAGGCAAATGCGTTCGTCGCAAGGCCAAAGACCATAACCAAAGCCAATAGTACAACAAGCAGTTTCTTCATTTTCTTTCCTCCTTGAATTAATATTATAACGTCTAAAGGCTAGCCTCCTTTAGAAAATTTAACATTATTAAACATGCTTGGTTGTATAAAAATTTTAAAAAAATATTACCTTTATTAAATTAATAAAATATATTAATTAATTAATAAACAAACATGTATGTATAAATTATAATATTAAATCGACAAAAAAACAACACTATTTTATTAATAAATTTATATAAAACATTACTTAATTTATAGCCAAAAGTTATTTATTCTTTATTAGCAACAATTATTTTTTGAAAACAACTTGCAGCTTTAATAATATTAATATATAATAATACAAAATACACATGCATGCATGTTTAAATAATCAGAATCTGGATGTGATATCAAAATGAAAAAGGTCAAAGAAGACGTTGAAGAATTAAAAACTCAAATAATTGAGAAATCCCTCGAAATATTTGCTAATAAAGATTACGATGCAATAAACATGAAGGATATCTCCGACGCAATTGGAATTTCCAGGGGCCCTCTATATTATCACTTCATTATCACTTCAAAAATAAAGAGGAACTGTACTTGCAAGTTGTCAGAACACATTTTATTCAATCATTAGAGCATACTAAATCCCTATTTGGCCAAGATATTCATATTAAGAAAAAAATGGAAGAACATATCATATATAGTGCATATCATAACATCTCCATTGAAATGAAAATCTTACAAGAAACAATATCGGACACAAAATTCCCCCAACTTGTAGAAATAGCAAAAGAATATCATGAAGAAATCTATCAAATTAAGCTGGAAGCTTTTAAAAAAGCTGTTATGAAAGGTGAACTTAAAAAGCATTCTACAGAAGATTATCTAGATTTATTTTATATATTTATTACCGGAGTTATGGAAACCGTAAAAGTTTTTAAATACGATAATGCTAGACTCAAATATTTAGTACATTCTTATGTCGATTCAATCGAGTGAGTGATCTATTTCTAATCAATTTTTATAAATAAAAGGGAAACTACTAAACCTTGCGGGATAGAATAGTTTCCCTTTTTATTTAAGCACCTAATCTATTAAGAATGTTTTTTATTTAACCTCCAGAAACCGTCGGAACAATATTTACTTTATCTCCATTTCTGAGAATCGTATTACTGAATTTATCTTTTGTTATTACCTTTCCATTAACAAGAACTGTATAAACATCATCAACATATCCTTCCCATGAATGAACAAGCGACAATAAATCAGTTCCTTCATTTCCAACAATAAATTCCTTATTTATAGATATATTCATGATATAATCCCTCTCTACATCAAAAGGATAGCTAATCTGCTCCTCAGCTTCTACTGATAATTAAATGTTTTCCATTTCTAACGGATCAACATCAAAGATTGCTTCTGTCATTTCCAGTTTTTCTTCCCTGACAAAGCTAGGCATTACATTATCTTTCGGGGTAAATCCGGCTTTTTTATTAAACTCTTTTTCCCAACTAATAGTTTGCTGGCCGATGATTCCCAAAATTTCCGGATTAACCGGTATTCCATATGCTGCGTTTAAAAGTTCGAGTACCTTTTCTGAACCATCAGCTTCAAAAATTACTCCCATATTCATATTACAACAGATATTATCAGAAATTGCCATCGCGACCTGCATATTTTTGCTTGCCTCAACTTGCCCGTTAGGATCTGAATGGTCAAGCGGCAAACTTATCGTATTTGCCCCGGTATGGTCAGCACCTTGTGTAAAAGTCGCATATGTAACACCTGTCCCCTTTACTGCCCGGGGATCATAAGCGGCAAAGGCCTGACCTTTTCAGGTGGGTATTCTGTTATGTTTAAAATAATCCCCCACAGCCTGCGCACCGTTCCCTAAGATATTACCAAAACCTTCCCCGTCTTTGAATTCTTGGAGAATTTTTCTTGCGGCTTCAATATCACCCCAAGGTATATAACCGGCGTCCATGGCTATGGCAATCGCGTTACCCATATCGATTGTATCTACCCCAATGTTATCGCATATGTGGTCAAACTCGGCAATGTAATCCCAATCATATATATCACAATTCGGGCCTCCAAGTGCAACTGTCTCATATTCAAGTCCAGAGGTGATCAATTTGCCTTCTTCATCACAATAAAAATTAGAACATTTTATGGGGCATCCGGCTTGACACCCTACACCCTGTTTACCACCATATTGATTGATTCTTTCCATATAACCATTACCTATTAAATCAGCTTTTTCATCCGGTATCATTTTACCGCTAAAATTTTGCACCGGATAAGCATTCATCGGAATAGTTACCATACTTAAAAGACCTGTCGTTCCCATGCTTTCAAACATTGACTTAGTGGGTGATTCAACTGTGGACTTTGTTAATTCTTTAATCAATGATTTTACTTTTTCCTCATCCATTGCCGGAAGTTTCGCTTTTTCGTTTGCTCTTTCTATAACAATGGCTTTAATATGTTTTGAACCCATTACAGCACCCAAACCACCCCTGCCACAGGCTCTGCTGGGGGTTTGTGTTGTAAAATCGGTAACCTGTATCGAGGCAATTTTATACATCCTTTCGCCCGCCGGCCCTATAGCACATACCGAGGTTGTCTTGCCGCCATATTCCTTCTTTAGCTCTTCAGCCGTTTCGTAAGTGCCTTTAGAAAGATACTTTTCGGCAGATTCCAAAGTAATATCCCCGTCTCCGTCTATTCTTAAGAAATACCATTCATCATTGGAAGGCATATCCTCAAAGATTATCATCTTTATTCCATGCATACCTAAATTGGTTCCCGCTGTTCCACCAACACTTGATTCCTTGATAGTCCCCGTTAAAGGACTTTTTGCCCCGGCAGATAATCTGTTTCCGGTAGGAAAATTATATCCGGCAAAAAGACCGGTTGCAAAAACCAACTTATTATCCGATCCTAATGGATCGCATTTTGGGTCAACCTCTTCGATAAGAGTTTTATCTATTAAGCCTCTATTTCCAAATGTAATATTTGTATCAAATTCTTCTATTTTTATATTTTTTGTATCCATATTAACCCTAATAACTTTTAACATTTCATTCCCCCCATTTCTTAAATTAACTAAAACATATAACTAACATTAATTCTCTTAAACATTTGTTCTCTTGAAGTATTGACAGCTACAAATTATTTTTTTCTTATTAAGAAAAAGTACCGACATAATCGGTGCTTTTTCTTTAAATTTATTTAGGAGGAGTTATGTCGTTTATGTCATCACCTTCATCTCAAGAAATATAGAACCCCTACTCTATATTCCCAATCCGCAGGTAATGTCCATATCTTAGATCTGATTATAGATGCATTGACAACATTACTTTAAAGTCATTAATGTCTTTTCTGTCAAGATATTCAAAAGCTTGTTGTACATCCGGCAGACTAAACTTTTTACCGGCATAACGCTGGAAATTGATTTTCTTAGATGCCATAACATCAATAACTTCTTTGAATTCGGCAACCGTATATGCGAAACTACCCATCACTGTATACTCTTTGATGGTAATATTAAACATATTAAGCATTTCAGTTTCCATAAAGTTAACGCCAAGTTCAAGCATCGGACGGCCTTTTTTCAGCACATTCAGCGATTCATTTATAACACTTACAAAACCTGTGGTATCAATATAAACATCAAAGCCACCACCGCTTATCCCCAGCAATTGAGACTCAAGATCAGAACTTTTCGCATCAAAAACAGCATTACATGCTCCAAATTCCACAAGTTTGTTGGCCCTGTTCATATTAACATCAGTAGCAACAACTAATCCTGCCCCAAAGTAACGGCACCATTCTGCCGCAAAAGCACCGATGACACCGGCTCCGGTTATTAAAACCTTATCACCTTTTTTAACCCCGACTCTTTTTACACCATGATAAGCAACAGACGCAGGTTCTATCATAGCTCCTTCCTCGTCGCTGACATTATCAGGCAACTTACAAACTAAATCCGCCCTGGCAGCAAAATATTCGGAACAAGCACCATAATTAGGTGAAGATCCGGGAGCTCCACCATTAGCATCACAAAGATTATCATTACCTTCGAGGCAATATGGGCAATTCAGATCAGGATCCATAGTAATAGACGTCACTCTGTCTCCTTTTTTAAGATCTGTTCTTGGCCCTGGATCTTCCACTACACCACTATACTCATGTCCTATGACCCAATCACAAAAAAACATCGCCCATATCCCAAAAATGTTTGTCCGAACCACAAATTGCGACATCATTAACTTTTATAAGCACATGTTCATTGTCAACAGATGGATTTTCTATTTCAACACAATTTATCTTGTAATTTTCAGCAATCATTGCAGCTTTCATTTTTATATCCCTCACTTATATATTTTTTTTAATAAACATTAAAAAGGAAAAAGGGTTTATTATATATAAAGAATGATACGAATATTAAATAGGAGATCATGCCTCCTGTCTGACTACAGTTGTCGACAGGAGGCATTATTTAGGAGATATTAGGAGATATTATGTATGTTTATTGATTTTTTAATGACAAATCTTAAAGTCCAAGAGCATTGAGATCAGCTTCTAATGCTTGAGCTGTTTCTTTAGGAACTTTAAGCGCAGGGAAAGCACATATTGCTTTCATAGTCATACCGTATGCTTTTTTGGAATCTGGATTGGTTGATATACCCGGTAAATGTTTTTCCAATACTGCTAAAGTCTGGGGATTATCCAATAAGTCTTTCAGTTTGCTGGTATAATTTAATGCCATTTTTATTACCTCCCTAATTAAAATTAATTAATTTATTAAACATACGTGCATGTATATAATATAATATTTTTCTTAATTTTGCAATACTTTTTTCAAGAAAAGTTATTAATTTTTAAATCAATTTCTTTTATATATTTTTATTAATCTTCTAAACATTGTTTGGCTTTTAATAAATATTGATCATGACCTTCGCTTGATTTTTTAAACAACTCCGCTGTAGGATATAAGTCAGGGTCATCTTCAAATTCAATAGACATCTCTCTTCGAAATAGCGTGCCACCTTCGACCTCATTAAATGTGTAAGTAATAATTACCCTAATAGGCATACTGTTAAAGTTTGGGGAACTAATAGTCCACAACGAAGGTCTCGCACATGCTATAACTTCCCATTCGGCATCAAAAGTAATTCCACCACCTTCGATAACCTCTGTCCAACGTTTCCCTACGCCGGCAGAAATTCCAGTTTCTCCTTTAACGGCTTTTGTTACTGGATGCGTCCCTACCCAATTATCAGGAACTGTTACGAAGTCAAATATCTTTTCCGGAGAAGAGTTAATTATGATTTGATTATCGGTAACTGGTTTAACCAAAAGCATCTTAATTGCCTCCTTATTTAGTCTAACTAACAATTAATTACCATTAATAATACCCTTTTAAAAAATAACTTGGTTTTTAATTATGAAAAATTATAGTACTATCATAAAATAAGGCTGATATCTGTTAAGATATCAGCCTTATCTCAACTTTATATCTTTTGCCGTAGTTCTTAATAACGAATGTTGATAGGATCAGCTAATTGTGTATATAAGCCTTTTGTAGCAACACTGAAATATTCGTCTTTGCAATCGGTTATGCAATTCACGATGGCAGGCTTGCCACTCTTAGCAGCTTCAACGGCTTTTTTAATTTCCGGAATGATATCTTCCGGTTTCTTTACACAGACACCATAACCGCCCCAACCATTGGCGATAGTCTCATAATGGAAATAGCCATCACCGTAATCGGGAGCGATAACAGCACCTATATCATGATTTTGATCGGGAACTTTTTCCATTGAGAAAGCTTTGATCATTCCCCAGTTATTATCGTTAAAGATCACGCAAACATAAGGAATTTTAAATTTGGCAAAAGTATAGAGCTCACCAACGTATTGCCCAAAGGAACCGTCGCCAATACTATGAAGTATGGGTTTTTTCAAGGCCTGATAAGCCCCATTCAACATACCCCAGGAGGCCCCGATACAGCCCTGATAGGAGGCATAGAATGTTCTTGCCAGAAAATTCTGCTCGCAATTATGGTATCCTGCCATAATCAAAGGCCAGGTTAAAGAATCTCCCCCATCGACAAAATAGCATAGATCCTGAGATTCAGGTGTTTTCATGAATTTGGCTATTTCTGAAGCGACTCTACCGGGATGCATAGGAATAACATCGCTAGTAGCAGCCTCCCCAAACATTCCCTCAAATACTGCTTCCTTCATCGCCCACAATTCATCAACCCAAGGATTAGAATCACGTTTTGCCGTCTTGGCTTTGACAGCTGCTAGAATTTGTTCGGCCACTGCGTCAGCATATCCTATAATGCCAACCTCTAATGGAATATTCAAACCTATATGCTGACTATTCCGATGAACATTAATAATTTTCGCTTCAGGATTTAGACCAAGAGAAATCTGATAGTGGGGTTTTTGGCTAAACAATAAAATTACATCCGCCTGAGATTCGGCTAAGGTCGACACCTGATACAAAGGTTTGTTTTCTTTAAAGAAACGCCCTTTATTAGACATGGAAACACCAGTGGGAATCTGTAAGTATTCGGCCAATTCTTCAAAAACACTGAAGTTCTTGCAATTATACTGAGCGCCATCACCGATGGAAATAGCAACTTTCTCAGCATTAACAAGCAAATCGGCAGCCTTTTCAATCTCAGCGGGATCTCCGAAGATTCTGGCATCTGTTCTGTATCTGCTTGGATATCTGACTATTTCCTCATCGACCTCATTGATTTCAAGTATATCCATCGGAAGTTCCACATAAACCGGTCCAGGGATTGCTCCCGTCAAATTACGGAAAGCGATAGCAATATGCTCTGCAATCCTGTGCGTTTCTTGAACTTCTATAGACCATATGGTATTATTTTTCATCATCGTTAAGGTATCGTATTCCTGAAGGTCTTCGGTAAGGTCATGCGAGGTTGCGGATGCCCCCCCGAGGAAGAGAACCGGAACATTCCCTAATTTACAATCGGCGACTTGGGTCATAGCATTAGTTACGCCGGGTCCGGCAGTGAGAAGAACAACACCTGGTTTACCGGTGACCAAGGCATAACCTTCTGCAGCAAAAGCAGCAGCTCCTTCATGGCGGCAGTCAACAATCTCAATACCCAGTTTCTCCGCTTCCTGATAGACTCTAAAAATATGCCCGCCTGTGAGTGTAAAGATCTTTTCTACCCCTTCATTTTTTAAAGCTTTTGCTAAATTGCAGCACCGTCTACCTTTGTCATTTAAATTTCCTCCCTTGTTTTATTTACATTACAACATATAGATTTAAATAATATTTTTTCAAGGCTTTTGTCAGTATATCTTTCAGATGAATCAAGTTTTTACTTAATTATCCAAAAACAATCTTTATCCATGATAAATTACTTTAGGAAGCACTCGCTTGCTTATCTGCCTTTTTCACTGCTGCGTTCATCCTTGCCTTAAAAATTAAACCAATAACGACAAAGACCACCACCGCTATCGCATAAGAGATCAAAATACCAGGAAGCGTCCCTGCAGCAGGAGATGTGATAATTCCGGGTATATTTAGCAAGACAGTAATAAGGAGAAAACACTGGCCTTCTATATATTTGAATCGCCCATCAACAAGAATAGTAAGTAGAACAACAACAATAGCTAATAATACAATAGTTGCATTAGTTGCACCGATGAGCGGAGTCAGATATACGGTAGAATAAGACACTACTAAACCAATTGCACCTCCCACAGCTGTAGGGACAAAAGAAGTAGGATCCATTTTTAGAACTGTAGAATACCAAAATAAAAATAGTATGAATGGCCAAAATGGCAATTTTGCCATAGTAAATAGTATCATTATGCCAATAACAACCACCAATACAACTATTGAGGTTATTAAACTTTTCCAGATAGGACTATGTTTTTGAGTATTTTCCATAATTCGTGAACCTCCTTTTTTTATTCAATAATTTTTTAAAATCAATGGGGAAAATAGTAGAATATCTTACATGAGGAGCAGCTAATGCATATTGAAAAAGACTTTTTTATCTCATGCCAAATAGCTTCAAGAAATCTGGATATGCCTTATTTTCTTGGCCCCCATCTATGGTCAATACAGTACCTGTAATATAGGAAGCTTTGTCCGATGCAAGATAAACGACCGCATTAGCTACATCTGAAGGATCTCCCACTCTTCCCAATGGAGTTTCTTCAAGAATAATATCCTTAGCCGATTCAATAAGGGCGTTTGTAAGAGGGGTATCAATCCATCCTGGAGCAACTGCCACAACACGTATACCATGAACTCCTAAATCTAATGATGCCACCCTTGTCAGCATATCAACAGCCGCTTTTGAGGAACAATAACCTGCATACTGATAATAAGGAACTGTTGAATTCAAAGAGGAAATATTAATAATTACACCCTTGACACCCAGATCGATCATCTTACTAGATGCATTTTTAATCGTGTAAAATGTTCCATATAAACAAATTTTTACAGTATGATCCCAGCTGTCAGCATCAAGTTCCCAGATGTTCCCAAGGTCATTTAAGCCGGCGCAATTAACAGCTATGTCTAGCGTGCCATATTTTTCCACTGTAAAGTCAATCACTTTTTTAACGTTTTCTTCACTGGTAACGTCTCCAAAGACTACCTCACATTTGTCGCCCAATTCTTTTTTCACTACCAAGCGTCTTTCTTCGTCAGCATAATCCATGATAACTACATTGGCACCATTAGCAATCAAAGCCTCAGATATAGCTTTCCCTATGCCAGAGCATCCACCTGTTACAAAGGCTTTCTTATTATTAAGCTCCAAAGTTTCCACAATATATATACCCCCCCCCCTTTATATTTATTATTCATGCACGTATGTTTATTTATATCATAATATATTCCGATTTAATTTGCAATAGTAGCTTAGAAAAAAACTTTAAATTATCAGAATATTAATTGGAACCTTATCACTAATACTATCTAGTTTAAAATAATTATTAAAATTATATATTAAAATAAGAATATTGAAATTGGCTATTTATATTTTATTTTACATTAACTTTTTTCGGCTTCAAAATATCCTCCAGCACCTCCGAAGCCATCTCGTCCGAACTTTGCAGCGCATGCGTGTAGAGATTTATAGTCGTCGAAGTTTGTGCGTGGCCACTTCGTTTAGACACCGTCCGGAGCGGTACCCCAGCCGCTATCTGCAAGGTTATATTGGTATGCCTCAAAGAATGTATAGATATTTGTGGTAAGTCTGTCTTAGCTATTAAATCACGAAAGTAGCTGGTTATCGAATCGGGATTAACAGGCTTCCCGTCACATTGCGTAAAAATGCGGTCATTATCTTCCCATCTATCCCCCATTTTCAGGCGTTCCTCATTCTGCCACTTTTTGTACTCCTTTAGTATTTCAAAAGCCTGTGCTGGGAGCTTTATCGTCCTATCCGAAGTCGCCGTTTTGGTTCCCTTCGTAAATATTCCAATACCAGATACATACTGCGACGACCTCCGCACGGTGATCATCTGGTTCTCAAAATCAATATCTTTCCACTCCAAGCCACACATCTCACCCCGCCTGAGTCCGCTGAAAATAAACATCTTGATCATCGTCCTGTGCTGCATAGACTCTCCTTCCAATAGCTCCAGCAACTTTGCAGTTTGCTTTTCGTCAAGATATTTGGCCTCAACGCGTTCGACCTTTGGCGGTTTAACCCTCGATGCCGGATTTGAAGGGATAACCTGCCAATAAACCGCCTGATTCAGTATAGAGGATATTAACCGGTGATGATGCCTGATGGTCTTATTGCTTAAATACTTCAAGGGCTTTGATGGTTCAAAGCCCTCATTAAAACGAATGCCGAGCAAGTCACACACTTTACATGCGGTTTGCTCGGCTACTGGTATCCCCTTAAAGATGTTATATATGGTATTTATATGTAATCCACTTGCCTCGGAAAGATAATCCATTGTATAGCCACTTTCTTCAAAGGTGTCCATAAATTCGCCTGTGGGCAGGAAAGATATCCCTCGTCTGTTCACATCGTTACCCAGCTTCTGATACAGCTCCATGAGATGGTGCGGCTGGAGTTTATTTAATTTTAGATGACCAATCTCAGGCAATATCCTTTTTAACATGGATTGGTATCTGGCATAAGTCTTAGGAGCAAGCTGGCTTTCTGCGTAATCTCTACACCAGCGCTCCGTAAACTCGGCAAAAGTTACATTACCATCCAGCACCTGACCGGATAGGACTTTCTTCTCAAAGAATACCGCCTGTTCGTTGACAGCTTTCTCAATCTGCTTGGCAGTCATTCCTTCCTCAGGTTTCCAGCTCATGGTCTTTCTAAGCTGCCTGCCACTTAGGTCGTATCCAATACTCACCATAATAAGATAACTGCCATTACGCTCTATTATCGATGCCACTAATCATCACTCCTCTTCGTTTGGTTAGTGGACATATTACCTCTGAAACCTACATTTAGCAAGCCTTTTTTGATGTTTATATCCCATATATTCATTATCTTTTACCAGCCTTTTTCAATGGGTTTATGTATCCCGGCAAGACATCTTCAGGGTTTGTACCTTTCAAATATTCAAATAATACATCCATATCTATAAGATATTTCTTACCGGCTTTAACACAGGGAACCTGACCCGATACTACCATACGACGCAAAGCGTTTTGTGTAATGGCTGTTGCAGGGTCTATTTTCTTTATATAATCATAAGCTTCTTTCAATGTTCTCATTTTTGGCATAAATCTATTTCACTCGTCCTTTATTTTTTATATTAAACTGATTAATTTAATTCTTTGTTCACCATAAACACTGCTATCATCAGATAGAGTTGCTTTTAAAATAATTGTTTCCCATAAATTATCTTTACTATCTATAGCAATAAGCCTACAGGTTGTTTCCGTATAAGAGTGTATTCTAACCTTAGCTTCAGTTGAATCGTCTTCATTACTGATTGACCAGACTACAGACTTATCACCAACTTCAATACCATTTTTATATACACTAGCCATATATGTATAATAAAGGCCGCCAATACTAACCTCGGCCTTTCCGCTTATACTTATAGAATAACTGTCTGCAACGGTTTCACTTATCCTAATAATAGCCTGCATTGAAACCTCGGGATAATCTGCCATATAGCAGTTAATAACTGCGTTTCCTTCGGTTATGCCTGTAATCAAGCCTGTATCAGTTACTAATGCAATTGTTGTATCAGAAGAAGAACAAACTAATTTAGGCAGCTCTTTTACAGTTGAATTACCATCGGTTGAGACAAAAACCAACTGAGTCGTTCCACCTTTAATAATTCCGACAGGTTGTTTGTTGGCAATGCTTAGGGTATAACTACGGGCATACTTTAAATAACCTGCGATTTCATTTACCAAATCGTCATCCTTAGCAGTAGTAGTAAGATCACAATATAACTTGACCAATCCAAGAGCTGACCGGTCTATACCGGTAACCTCCCAGGCTTGTCCTGTATTAATAAAGCGCTGTCTTAACGCTATACTTTTCGAATAAGTATTTTCCCGAAGATAGACTATAATCTTTCCACTTGGTAGACTCATAAACTGATTGGTTTCAATATCCATGACTTTAGTCTCTATAAAAGCATCAAACCGTTCTATCTTACCTTTAAAATTAAATGCTATGTTATAAGTGCATTGCTCTAGCCTTGCGCAGTAAGAATTGGTGCTCTTAATAATCTGGCTGGTTATTATATACTTTTTATTATCGTATTCAATTATGTCTCCTGTTTGTATGGTAAATTTGCAGTGGATATATTTATCCGCGTTCTGAGCTATTTTTTCGTTCGCTTCGGTTATTATAGCCCTTTGACTGACTCCGTTTACCTTAATATCTTTACCCTTTTCAAAGAGAAGAAAGTCTATAAGGTCATCAATTGTTCCGTTCATCAGACCACCTACCTTTGGCACTTGTAAAGGTAAATCTCCAGATAATCGCTCCAGGTCTTTATATCCATGACCTTGTAATAATCACAATCTATCTTTAAGTAAGAATTAGCCCCTATGTCCTTTATATAATCACAAAACAGTCTGTGGGAGATTTCCAAAGATAACCCATAATCCAGATTAAGTGTCGCGGAATAGGGCTGAAGGTCTGCATATATGGTTTTTATAAGTGTTGAGCCAGGATAATCATATACTTTCACCTTAGTGTTATAAAACATGGCCAATCACCTTAATCCTTGGCAAGGGGAGTTGCAGCTTTATTGAATCGGGTATGGCCCCTTCGAATACAACACTCTTTTCGCCTTCCCTTTTTTGAGTTAAACCTTCGCAATCTCTGTTTCTATACAGAAAGACGGCGTACTGTGTAAGTACGCCGTCATATTTTTCATCTAACTCATCTGTGTTACAGTAACCCATAATTATTGCTTGTGCCTTAGTTGAATACAACTCTAATATTGCATCTAAGCTGGTATCATTACTGTCTATGTTTAATAATAATTTCATAAGCTCAATCATCATAAGTACATGCCCGTTCATAGATTTTCTCAATTGCGTCGATAAGCTCTTCTTTTTTACAGCCAATGCCATTAAAGCCCATTGAACTTGCATAATCAAAAACCTCTCCATATGACATATGTTCAAAAACCTCTCTGTCAAGATATTCTACTATTTTATAGTCATTTTTCTTAATCCATTTTTGGAGCTGGGGAACATCACTCAGCTCAACTCCGTGGTAAAATTCTATTACGGCGAACTGGTCTTTTTTATCATATGAGTTGTTTTTAAATAATTGATATTTCATATTTTTCACCTCCTTTAAGATACTTTAATATTTCTAAATACGCCTGCGCTCTTAGTTGCCTTAAGGGCGACAGCAGCTACCATCTCTACTTCCCCATTTTTAACAGCACCAGCAGTATTAAAATCTGGTAACCATATCTTTACCAAGTCTTGATTGGCAAGGGATACCGCATGGAAACCATCTAAGGAGAGCCTTGCAGCATATAAATCTGTTAAACCTGTAACTATATCCGTACCATTGGGCTTCCTGGTATCCACTATGGAAACCACAGGGTCATTGCTACCAACCTTGGCTCCTAAGTCAACTAAGACAATACCGTCATAAGCATCGACTTTTCTCCCAAAAGCATCCTCACTTTGAGTCAGATATCCAGCCCTCCTGGCTACGGCTTTAATCTTGGTTATGAGCTTGGAATTACCACCAAGGAATGTTGGTTTGCCATCAAGATTAGAAAGAAATTCATCCATAAGGTCAAGGAACTCTTTGTAATTTGTATCCATTAAAGCCGATGTGGAAAGGTCAATTGATGAATCATCATTAAATTCTGTTGTTGAACCTGTTATGGCTTTATCCAGACCATCAAAGGCATTCTCATTAACCGCCGTATCGCCGTTAATAACGGTATCATGAAATAATGCTTTCGCAGCTTTTACCTTTTGGCTAACCTGCAAGTTGACCTCGTCTATGAGACCACTCGTGCTTGCGATTATTCTGTCCACGGCAAAAGAACCGCCAAATGGTTTAAGTTCTACTGTATATCTGTTTTTGGTAACTTCCTGGGTGCTGTACTCGCTATTTATAGCCCTAAATGCCGCGGTCGGTTGGGTAATAAGACGGGTATAGCCATATGTAAGTGTAGCTCCGTTTGTTCCAGGACTTACCGCATCGTCAAAGGTCATATTGTCCAGTAAAAAGGAGCTCTTTCTAAATTCATCTATTACCCCTTTTTGTATATCATCTTGCGTATTAAGTTTTGCTTGTGCTAATGTAACTGTCATGATTTTTTAACCTACCTTTCGTTTTTAAGAAACTGTTTTCCCGTTATAATAACTCTTCAGCGCTTCGTTTAAATCTTTAGGTTGTGTGTTCACACTTTGGTTATTGGGCGGGGTATAATTGTTATTTTTTAGTCTTTCTTCTACTGCTGCTTGAACCGACGCCCCAAATATCTCTTCAAATCTGTTAATATTGGCTACTGTTGCATCTTCGTCATCGGCAATGACCAAATCAATAATGCCATTAATTGGCAGCCTCTTTTCAGAAGCTAGAGTCAACGCCATATTTTTCAAGACCTCTCTTTGCTTTTCGACCTCCATCTTTTCTATTTTGGCATTAAGTTCACGTAGCTGTTTCTTTTCCTCAGATTCTTCGGGATAAAGCTCTGCAATACGCTTGTTCACTTCCTTTTGCAAATTGTTTGTCTTCCAAGTAGATAAGGACTTCTCAGCGTGCTTGTCCCGCTCCGAATCCAGCCAGCGTTTACCATCATCGTTTCCCGCCAAGAATTTCTTCACGCCTTCAACGCTCATCAAACCCCGAAGATATGTTTGTACTTCCTCATTTGTTTTGTTTTCCTCAATAAAAGTTTTCAAATCATCAATAGTCATTTAAAATTTCTCCTTTATAATTTGATACATCCGACCTTAAGCCCGGACACATATAAAAATAAGCAGTTTAGTGTCATGCTAGGGACAAATCATCTTCTCTTATATTTTGGGCAAATTACTTCTAGACAGCGGAAAGATTGTTTACAACTATGTACACACCGCAGGCATTTTTTGAAGTATTGAATCTCGCCCTTTTCATTAATGAAAAAAACTAAATCAGCCTTTTCTTCTTTTGTTAATCTTGCCAATAATTTTCACTTCCTTTCCCCCTTAAAAACGGGCGTAATTATTTATTCCATATATTTCAAGAATTCACCACTTTAGCTGCGCATATAGGCAAATTTGCTTAAAATCCCTTATTTGTAATTAGCTTATTTACGGGCATAAAAAAACAGCGGGAGTATATTTACCTTACCCGCCATATAAAGACCCTGAAATCCATTATTTAAACAACAATATCGTTTGAATTTAAGGAAGCAATTTCTCCCGTCTCCGGATTCTTCAGATTCTGTTCAGCCCTGAATTTTTGCAACTCAATTTTCGGATTTTCCACGAATGGCAAAAGCGCTAGCAGGCTCTCCTGTGAACATACTTCCTGAAGTTTTGTAATCACATCCGCCAAGCCAGTTAAATCGGTAGGTAAATTTCTGGTAAATTTAACAGTGACATCACGGTAGTCATAAAGCTTACCTTCCTTTTTAGATAAAAAAAGAAAGAGGTTTTTAAGCCTCTGTTTAATAACTTTCTCCATTATGGCCTCTCTCATCGCTACTCTGTTCTCCAGATTGAGCAGTTTATTTTTCAAGGCTAGCGAAGAGGTGTTTGCGGCCCAGCCTTGATTGAAATCGGTTTCATCCATAAGGTCAAAAATCTTACTTTCAATATTATCCATTTCATCTTTCACGAACGAATCGTTTATATCCTTTGTAAGCCAGTAAACTTTTCCCCCTGATGGTACCTGGATAATACCCATGGATTTCATCTTCAGCAAATCTTCTTCTTCGATTTTTGCGTTCTCTATAATCAGGTAAGCGTTTCGATGGTCACAAATTTCATTTACCAAGTCAGAGTTTACCGCATTATATGCGTCAATTAGGGATATGAGGTCGTGAAAGCCGCTTCTCTTTTCGCTATTAGCCGGGCAGACCAAAACCGGCGCTCTGCCAAAGATATGTTCATGACTGCCCAGATAATCCAAGCTGCCTTCCGAATAGACCGTCCCGCCAATACCAACCTCTCCAATATGATAGTGTAATATCTGTGTATCCGTATAGACATCCATATATTCTTTGGTATCAAATGGTTTAGTAAACCTATGGATTGCCAAAAGAGCATTCCTATCTGCCGTACCATCCTCCAATACATAACAGTTAAGCGGATTAAGGATAGCTGCCGAGAACTCACCATCTCCGTTTATGTAATTAAGCTCATAACTCTCCCCAAATATCTCTGACTGCTTTCTCAGATTTAGATTATTCTCTTTATCCCAATGGCTCAAATTAGCGTCAATCTTGTCGATAATCTCCCCGTCATCGGACTTGGAAATATAGTTTACCGGCTTACCCAACAGATACCCGGCCTCATTATCCACAAACTTCCTAGGATAGTTAAATACCAGCTTCATATTGCTGCGGGAATCCTGCATTGTATAGTTTTTAAGTATACTGTGGTTTCCCTCATAATAATCCCTGTAAATTTGTTTATGCCTGGCCTGATTATTCAACTCGTTCAGGCACTGTACTATTAATTTTTCATCGATGTTCAAATATTTATCACCTCCTTAAAATGGTTATAAAAATAGCCCTCAACACTGAGGGCTTTGACTATTTCAATTCTTTTCATGCTTATTATCATGCACACCTATTTTTTTACCATCAATAATTCCTACATCCGAATTTTCTTTTGGATTTATCTTTCTCAACTCAGCATTGCTTTTTTCTCGGTCTTTCATTCTGTTTTTATTATTGTCCATAATTCTTTCCTTCCAATGATTTTAATTCTTTTAGTATTTATATAAAGAAAGAATTTATTCAGCGATTCCTCTAATCAAATATGATAAGAAATTATTAAAAAAGCAGGCTTCTATCATAAAACTTTAATCTTTGCATTCCCTGCGCCATTTTAACTGCTCCGACAAGGCTGTCTGGCGCATCATCAAATCTAGCGCCCTTATTGTAATCTCTTACCTGATTGTTGTAGGCAATGTTATTAGGATTAAAAAGGATAAAGCCACGCTTCACGTCAGGTTCTATGGTAATTATCCGTTCGCCCTTCTGCCCTTTGGAATTAACTTCTTCTACTGGCGTATAAACTTTTTTCTCCCATAACCTTTCCTCAAACTTTTTTTCCATGTAACTTTGAGCCTGGGTCGCTTCAAAACCGATTCTCTCCACTGGATACATTTTCAGTTTCCCAATAGCTACCGTAAAGAAATCGTCCGGGAGCAGTTTATGGATGCTTCCATCTATAACGTACATCTGGCCTGTTTTTTGATGTTTGCCCAAAATAGTAATGGCTGAATAATCGCTGCGTTTACCAGCCTTTATAGCAGGGTCAATATACATTACTATTTCCAGTTCCTCATAATCCGGCAGTTTCTGCCACATCTGGATGTTTTGGAATATATAGTCATCAGTTGAACGGGGGTCGTTCTGAAGCTCTTTCAAAAAGGACTTCGAGCCCATAGACTGCTTCTTACACATCAAATAATAGTAATCCAGATATTCAGACCATAATATCTCCGTACCCTCCAGCATCTCTTCATTGTTTTCTTCAAAGTATGCCCTGGCTGTATTGATGCGGTCGTCATCGGATAGGTCATTATATAATCGTTCCCATTCCCCCCAAAGGTCATCTCTTTCCGAAAAAGATAAGACAGCAGATTGCCGGATGCTTCTGACCCCAGGGATTTTGCCCTTTAAGAGGTCAGCCATCAGGTCTTCCTCATTCAAAATAGTACCAACGATGAGGATATTGGTTTCTTTCGTACCGATAGGTATCACCACATCGCAAAATGTGCTTTTAACCTGCTCACGCTTTGTCTCCGATTTAGCCGTATCATCCTTTAATAAATCATCTAAAAGCACAAGCTGAGGCCTATGTTGCTTGAAGTGGATACCGCGCAGGGAACCATCAATTCCTCTAATCATTATGCAAGCGTCTAACCCCCCTTTACCTCTAATCCAAATCTCATTGTTGTTCCACCTGTTACCTTTTTCAATGCAGAAATCCTCAATGAGAAGGCGATTGTTTTCCAGCTCGTCCTTAATCATGTCCAGAAAGGGAAGAGCAATTTGCTCTGTAGCTGATATTATAAGGGTAAATTCGGATTTACCGTATAAGCAAGAGTATAGAGGGAAGAGGAATGAGTTGATTGTGGATTTTCCGTGTTCCCTGGGCAGACCGAAGGCCTCTATAAGTCCGTTATTGTCCAACATGTATTTTAGCTCATTAAATAGCTCTTTATGAAACTTGCCAAACTTCCTATCGAAGTATTTAGGAAAATAGCACAGGGCAAAAAATTCTATATCAATTTCTCCGAGAAGCTTTCTCAGCTCCGAAAATGAAAATTCAGTTACCAGAACTTTTATTTTTTCTTCCGTAAAGTATTTATCCAGATACTGCTTAAGCAGTTTATTTTCTCGTGTTTGTTCTTCTGTTATTTGCATTTAACCACCTTTCTTTATTATTTTTTTTGTAGTATGATACTTGTAAATATTACTGATTATGGAGTAACCAACATGAGTAAAGTAAGAATAATATCATCTATTGATGATGCTAATTATCTTCGTAATGAAATTATTAAATCCGCCGATATTGCAAAATCAAATATATTGGCACTAGCATCAAATACCACTGCCATTGACCTTATGTATAATCTTAAATTTGCTGAGATTGGATTTGAACCATTAGCAAATAAACCAATTAATCTTATGGAACAATTAAATCAAATGTTTACCTACTTGGTTTCCGTTGAGGGCGTTATCTTTTTAATAAAGACATATCCGCAGATGGCCTTCACACTAAATCTTGGCACCACCTCTGGTTATGATATTGAATCAACTGATAAATCAATAATTGCCGAGACTTTTTCGGCCACATCTCCGAAAAGCAACGATAAGCTTAAAAAAGATGTCATAAGATTAGCCGCTAATGATGGTGCTTTACATAAATACGTTTTTTACTACTCAGCCAACGACTTCACAGCATATGTTGAAAATCTCAAGAAATCATACCCTAATGTCAATATTCTCAAAGTACCCTTCGATGAGTACATTAAATAGTTTCTAAAAAATTGTAGTGCAAAAATCTCCGCGACCCCAGCTACGCCCTTTAGATGGCCAAATAGAAGGACCCCTGGGTCTTCCCATAAGAAAAAGAGCTGCCCATAAGGCAACTCCTTTTTTATATTGGAGTTAAATTTATCTACCAGACAAGGCTTTCCAAAGCCTCAACCTTGTCTTTTTCTCTTGTTTGCGTATAGAGGTTGGTCGTTAAAATACTTTCATGTCCAAGCACCTGCTGGATAGTCGTCATGGGTGTACCTGTTTTAATGAGCTTATATGCCAAAGAATGCCTAAGTTTATGTGGTGTTACCTTTATGCCAAGCTCGGTTCCATACTTTGCCAGGATAATCTCTACTGCTCCTCTTCCTAATGCGCCACGCTGTCCCAATAACAGGCGCTGTGTGCCGTTTTCTTTTCTAACCCGGAGGTATTGTTCCACTGCCTGCCTTGCGGCGGTGTTAAGCGGCAACGTGCGGTTGACCAGTCCTTTGCCTATAACCTTAATGGAACCACTATCTTCGTTCAAGCTTATATCATTTAAAGTTAATCCCGTAAGCTCACTTACCCTCATACCAGTTGCCAGGAGCAATTCAATGATGCAGATATGCAGCAGATTACCTTTTGCTAGTATATATTCTCTTAACTTGTGAAGCTCATCCTCAAGTATTCCGCGATATTCAGGTTTATCTCGATTCTTGACCAGTTTTGCGGCATAAGCTTCTGGTATTATTCTCTCGTTGTAAAGGTATCGGCAAAAGGCATTAATGGCAGCTATTTTGCGGTTAGCCGTTATAACCGTTTTCTCTTTAGCAAGTAGGTAGCGCTTATAGGCAATGAGGTCAAACTCGTTTATCTTGCTTAGCTCTTTGTCATACCAACTTAGAAAAGCCTGCGCATCCCGAAGATAGCAGGAGATAGTATTTATGCTGCGCTCCTCACGCATCAGATAAAGTTCAAAATCCTTTAAATCCATAATAGACACCTCAATTCTATTGGTAGTCCATTAATCACTCTACTCATGGCATAAGTCAAGCTAATTCCGATGACATAACCCTAATTCCGCAATCAAAAGTCCAGTTCAGAGTCTTGTTCTTTGCCTTCGGAAACGTCTTTACTTTCCACATCAATAACCTCTCCCGCATCCTCCAGCATTTGAAGAAATAGCTCTTTACGAGCCTGTTCATTGGTAGTGTCCAAAATAATCTCCCGTTTATCTGACCACTGCTCAGGGCAACGGTTCCGCAGATAGAAAGCAATAGCTTGAGCCGATGGGGGCTGATACCTCTTTAATTTTTCAATCCTCGTACGCTTTTTGCCATTTTTATCTTCCTCGATAATGGTCTTGAGCTCCTCATACTCATAACCTATACAAAGCCTAAAAAGTGATTTTTCCACGTCCGCATTCAACAAACATCTGCCCAGCTCAACAAGTTCCGAAAGGGTTTCGTGTTCCTTACAATACCGATACCAAGTATCCGGGCTTATTGATAATTTCTTACATAAATCCCTTATAGAATCGCCCTCGGATATCCACTGCTGAATGTCCGAAAGTCGAGGTAGAATGTCCGTATCATATTTAGTGATTGCTGCCTTTTTTCCCACATCTTCTAACCACCTTTCTAATAAATAAGGCAAAGAAGATAATACTTCCTTGCCCTTTATATCCTATATAAATTTGCATAACTAGCGCTTATCTATCTTTTCATAATAAAGAGCTAATCATATATAAAAAAATCAAAACTACTATGCCTAATATCCAATTCCAGGCAAATATGCATATCATCACAGCCATGAATATCCAGAAACCTTTACCATAATGTACTGGTTGTTTATTATTCACGGTAGCCACCTCGCCTAACTTCTTATGACCACAAGTTGGAACTCGTAGCCATCTTTCATCTTAACCACTAGCCCCGGATTGACTACCAACATGCCGCATTCTTTGAAAGTCCTTACACTTTTGATAGCGCTTAGTTCATCAATATCCAGCAATAGGGCTTCCCGTAAAACTTCTAAAAAATCCTTTTCATCCATACTAAAACCGCCTTTCTAATTTTATTAGTCTATTAATCACTCTAAAAGGCAGTTAAAGCAAGTTATTTCTTCACTTTTTCAAAAGGTATTTTCTCTTTCCCTCTAAGTAGAAAGACCTCATCGGATGAACCTACTTTATCAATATATCTCTGGACAATAACATCACAATATTTAGGGTCGAGCTCCATCATTCTACATATACGTTCTGTTCCTTCACAAGCTATTAATGTACTTCCCGACCCACCAAATAAATCAAGAACTGTATCTTTCATATTACTGCTGTTCTTTATAGCTCTAATAACTAATTCGACTGGTTTGCAGTTAGGATGCAACTCAGATACTTTAGGTCTTGGAATGTCCCAAACATCACTTTGCTTTCTATCTTCTAAAGGGTGAAGCCTTGACTCTCCATCTTTCCAGCCATACCATATCGGTTCATATTTTGTGTGATAATCTTTTCTTGAAAGCACCAGCGAATCCTTATTCCAAATTATTGTTGAGCTCCAGTGGTAGTCGTTCTCTCTTAACGCCAACATCAGAGAACCCCATTCTTGAGCCGACATAACAATATATGTCATACAACCACATTTAGAAAACTGGTTCATGATTTTAAAAGTTGAATTCATAAATTCCTTAAATTCTTCTGTTGACATACAATCATTTAAAATTGTTCTCTGTTTCCAGGAGGGATGATTACTACCACCGTAATTAACATTCCAGGGTGGGTCGCTAAAAACTAAATCTGCTTTATCCCCACCCATCAAAATACCAACATCGTTTTCTGAAGTACTGTCACCACAATATAACCGATGCTTTCCCAATAACCATAAATCACCTAGCTTAGAAATAGGTTCTTCTGGTAATTCGATATCGAAATCATCATCTTGTAAAGTATCTATTGGCTTATCTTCCAAGTATTCATCCCATAATTTCTCAGCCTCGGAGAGGTCAAAGCCACTAAGAGTAAAATCATAATCATCTACTCTCAGCTCATCTAACAATTTAGCCAAAGCAGGCATATCCCACTCACCAGTGATTCTGTTTAATGCAACATTAAGTGCTTTCTCTTGAGTTTTATCCACCTCTATAACAACACAATCAATTTCATTAAACCCCAGCTCTCTAAGCACCTTCAGCCTTTGATGGCCTGAAATTACAGTCATATCATTATTAACAATAACCGGCTCAATATAGCCGAATTCCAATATACTGTTCTTTATCTTTTCATACTCGTCATTACCCGGCTGTAAGTCCTTTCTTGGATTATATAAGGCTGGTCTCAGCTCAGCTATTTTTAATTTCTTAAATTCCATATATTCCTCCGATTAATTGTCTATATTTTGTGTATTAGAACAGACTTCTTTTCTCTTTTGATAAGCTTTAAACTTTCTATATGCTTTGTTAATAAGTTTGTTCAAAGCTTCTACCATGAAATATAACGCTCCCCAAGCCACCAGAAATACTGCCAGGCCAATATAAAAGTGTGCAAAGTCCGTTAATAACAATTTAATAATTTCATTCATTTTAAAAACCTCTTTCTATTTTTAGTATATAAAAAGGCTGCCTACCCATCTCTGAGCAGGACAGCCTGATTTATAGTTATAAATATAATAATATTTTTTTATTTTTCTTTTACGGTTTGCTTTTTAACCTAATCTCCACTATACAATAGTCAAGCCATGATGCTATTTTATCGCCACCAACCTTTATATCTATAAAAAACCTGCATTATAATCCAATTATTGGTTTAATCTGCCAAAATTTCTATATAATATATATTAATAGAGTTTACGTTGCTACATGCTAGATATGCTGTTGTTTTACTGGTATTTTGTTTAAAAAAGCTAATATTTTTTTAGGTAATTAACTCCTCTTTCCTTTGTCTGCGTCAAACGTCTACGCTTAAGCATTTCTTTGAAATCTTTATCTTCATTAAACAAATATTGCCATTGCCTGTCAGTAATATTAAGTCTTCTTTTTATATCTGTTGATTTCATTTGCTTACGTCCAGTTATGATATTCCCATTTATCAAGAAGTCATTATCTATCCAGTCAATAAGTCTTTTCACATGTTCATTATCTTTTCGGCTTAATTTCTTAAACTCTTGAAACTCACTAATATTGGACAAATTTCTTATATGACATCCCTTAAACCTCTGCCCAATTATTTCTCTTAATGTATCGGAAGCACCAAAAAGATAAACATTTACTGGTGAATTTATATCACCAAAATTTCTTATTTTTGTTCTATATACTTCTTGTTCTAGGTCAACTGCCATCTTCAATAATCTAAATAATTCCAAATCTGGAAGCTTGAATTGTCCATAATCATTACCAAATATAATCTCCGTTTGTTTAAATTTAATCTTTTCGTACTCTTCAGAAATTTTTTGTTTTATTTGCTCATTTGCAGCTAAATATTCCGAAATGTAAACATCTTCTCGGTATCTATTCCACCCTATCTGAACCATAACCTCACAATTGCTCCAATCGTTCTTACCTTTCGTTATTCCAAAATACGGTACAATGTGATTACCAAGACTATCAACCGTTTTTATAACATACGCATTATCTCTTAATAAATTTGTTAATTTCTGATTTACCTGGATAATTTCATCTCTGTTCTTCTGACATTTTTTATGTGAAATAATGAACATATCTTTTTTAAAATTATTGTTTATCCATTTTGCCACAGGCTCCAGTTTGGAAGGATTATCAATAATCGACGATTTACTATAATTCTCATTAATTATATTAAAGGTTAAGTTATTAAAATCTTTGTAATCATCTACATCAAGAAAGATGAAGCTATTCTCTCCATCATATTCTAAGCTTAGCTCTGCAGTACCATCAAAAACGAAGGTTTTCATGTTAGCAATATTAAACCGATTTTTTGTAATCGTATAGAAATAATTCTTTTCCGTTAAGTTTACATACAAACCTCCATTTATGAGTATATCATTTAAATCGTTTAATTGCCCAATATTTGCAGTTTTGAAATGCTTAATCCATGTTTCAATAAATTCTTTTGAGAGACTATTATGATAAGATACAAAATACGAATATTTTTGTTCCTTAAATTCTTGTCGTATATTATCTAAAAATCCATGAATTTCTTTCAATTCATTAAACATCAATTGCTTATCTGCTTTTTCTTCATCAGTATTAGCATAACGTTCATCTACTTTTGACATGACTCTTAATATGCTTCCAATTGTTACTATTTTAGGATTAATAATCTTAGGTTTTTCATCAATAAGAAGAATATTGCGCCATTGTTCACCTTCATGTTTACTGTTATATTTTCTTAGTTTATTAATACCTTCATTTGCATCATCATAATTCAACATATAGGCAAGTCTTTGATTACTAATTGCCAATATGGGCGAATTCACTTGTTCATCCATTTGCCTACCGAGTTTACAAGAAAAATAATCACCACAATTATTTTCATTACAGTATTCTAGACTCTCAGAATAACTTCTTATATCTTTCTGGCATTTAATAGACTTGCTCCAACCTTCAAGATAATACACATATGGTATTTTAATATCTGGTTCATTTATGCCTTCCCAGCCTGTTATGTAGCATTCATCATAGGCACCAAATTCTTTTTCAATATCTTTCTGTAAATTGCTTAAATCCTTAATTTCGTTAGTAGCTATAATCATTCTCATATAGCTCTCGGGCAATAGTCCATCTCTTACTGCTTGAATTATTGTGCTTATATATGCTTTAATAAATGTTGATTTTCCAAAACCACATTTTACCGGTACTAATACCGGTTTATTAGTTTTTGAATCCCCTAAAATTAACTTTGAACAGTCAAAATAGAAGTTTATTTGTTGTTCTGTAAGGACAGATTCACTACCCCAATTATCCTTTATTTTAACCACTATCTTTTCTGCAATGCTGTTAATTAATTCACTTGTCGGCTTTTCAAATAATTCTTCTGATTTATATGAACGGATAGCCCGACTAAACTCATAATGCCAAATTTTTTCTTTCCCGTCTTTATATTCAGATGTTTCCTTAAACTTAATGTCTTTAAGTATTTGTTTTCTGATTTTCTTATCTGTCCCGCTCTCCATTTTGTTACGTCTACCTCCAACAACCTAACATTTCTTTATACTGGCTATATTGTTCCATAGTTTCTCTTAATTCTGGCGTGTCTTTAAATATAAATATTTTTCTACCGCCATCTTTTAAGTCAGTTTTTTCATCTAACTTATGGAATCGGTTAAACATCAACCAACCAGCCATTCTTTCCTGCGTTATCACAATTGTTTCCATACTGAACTCCTTAATATTTGTAGTAATAGCTCGTCACTATTCCACAAAGGTGGGTCCGGAGGACTCGGGCTATAGGTGAACAAGCACCTACGGTGCGCAGTAAACCTTAGACCGAGCTTGCCCACTATTTACTTTTTATCTCAGTTATAATCATCCCTATGCTCTTTTTGTTTTTGGATTCTAGCAATTTAACCTTTACCTTTTCTAGCATCGATATGTTATACTCATTAATCTGCGAACTATCTGCAAAAGGTTTTAGCAGAGGTACACCATTATAAGCCAGAAATATTTCTTCATTTTCGATTTCAACATCAAGCCAGATAAAACCTACAATTTTTAATTCCGACTCAATTATTTTAATCGCGGAATCATTTATTAACCTAGCCCTGACTGTAACAGGATCTATGATTTTCAGCCTACTTTTTTCAAGAAGATCAATATGTTTGATTATACTATTATTGTCAACCGCCGGTACCTCTATCTTTTTATACTTCTCATGCAAAAACGATATATCCCCATCATCTGATTTTTTATAGAAATATCTCTTTGGCTGAAGCTTGGCATTCAAATATTCAAAAACCGGCCAGAATAAGTTAATGATAAAATCTTCTGTGGAATTTTTCATACAACCAAGAGCGTTTGCTATCGTTGCCAATTGATATCTGTTGAATATCCCATCAGTTAACAAGTTAAACGTCACATCAGTTTCCCTGTATTTCTGATTGCGTTGCTGCTTATATTTTTTAATATTATCTAAGTAAATATTTTCTTCTGCTTGGTGCCAGTAACCAGCATCGATTAGTAATTCTTTATCTCGCTGTTCCTTGCCTTTTAAGCGGTTGTATGTCTTATCTATTATGCTTCGTTCATTTTTGTATGCTTCATAGAGAGCCTGTATTTCCTCAGCGCATGGGCTGAACTCCTCCGGCGGGTAATCACCATTGACCAATTTCTCCTGGATTAGAGACACATTATCTTTGAAAGATACTTTGTCAATTTTCGATAATAACCTATCCTCAACTAGATGCGTCATAACATCCAGTAAACCATCCGTCCATAGGTATCCTTGGGCTGAGGTTTCTTCTTTGTTTTCCTTGTATCGGAGGAACCATGCCTTCAAAGGGTATTTTTTATTAATCATTTTCATGTCATCAAGCGAAGGAAAAAATAGGGTTTTGGGAGCATCAATGCTCACCATTGCATTATAAAGGACTATATAGATATCTTTTTCGTTATCTAAAAACCTTTGCCGGATATGATCTTTGTGTTGTTCACTGGCGTTATATGTTGTCATCCATTCACCGGTTTCTATCTTTTGGTTCTTTGATTCTATTTCTTCAGTCGTTGCCTTATTGGAGTTAAACTTAACAAAACATTCATTCTTTGTATCATAATAATTCAACGTCTGCTGACTTTGAGAATTGATATTAGCACTTTTTAGAGCTATCTTACCGATAAGGTTGCCCGAGGCTCTGTATGTGGCAAGAAAACGGTTCTCCGCATTAAATTCCATCTTCTCTTTGTGACCGTCGTCTTTATTTAAGAAATACTTTCCGTCTTGGGGGCTCACCACAGCATCTCGTATAATATCGTTATTGACAACTATGCAGCCATCACCATCACAGTCTGCCGAACTCATCAAAGAGAGGATATCGCTTTTTTGATTGCAATATATCAGTTCTCTACATGGACTTAAGTAATTGTCCATGAATGGATTCCGGACAAATTTAACGTTATGAACCTCGCTATATGCACAGAGGGGATTCCTAGCAATTGTTCTAATATCCCCGTTATCGTAGTCGCTGCTGTAAAATTCGCCTTCCTTTAAACCGTTATCACCCTGCTGACGATAAATCGCGTAGTTCAAATATGAGACTGGGTCGACAGCGATATACTTATATATTGCTTTTGTCGTGATTTTTCCACATGCAAGCTCCCGGCATCTTTTTTCGATTTGACCGCCCAGGCTGCGTCTGACATTTTTTAAATCTATGAAGTCCTCAGAAATATGGAGCAATTCCTCGCATTTAGTCATAATGCTCATATTATGAATTTGAACTTCCTGTTCAAATTCATCGCTCTCTAAATCGTCTGTGTTAACAATACAATTAAAGAATATCCGAATATTATCCAGGCTTTTCGTCCACTCTGATTCTTTACTATCTTTTGAAAATGGCTTCACAATCTTCGCATATGAACGTATATCTTCAGCAATCAGCTCATAGTAATCTTTTTTGCTTAAAGCTAGCGCCGTAAGCAATTGATAATTCAAACGGCTGTATTCTTTGATTTCTTCATCTTTCTTATTTACCTTAGTAACATAGAGCTTTCCGATAATATCTTTAAACTTTGAATCGACCTGTGTTAATCGCTCCTTATATGCATTCAAATTCTCATCATTATCCTGGCTATAGTACTTAGCTAGCTTAACCATACTCTCGTTAAGCAGCATGGTGTTTTCTGTAACCTCCTGCCATTCGTTCCAGTAATCAAATAAATAGAATTTCTCTTCAGCTTTCCTGCAGTATTCGGTATCATTTCTATAAACTGCATTTAAGTATTTGAGGATGTCAAATTTTGTGATCATCCCTTTTATACCGATACCATAACCACGAATAATGGCAAACTCGGCAGGATAATTGAGCTCAAGTTCTTTTTTTATCTGGCTAAAAACTTGCGGGGTAGCAATACCCCCGCCGTCGAAGACATCAATATCACCGTCAAATGGGTAAGCAACCAGCTCATAATCAACTACATCGTTAAGCTCGCCTTTTTTGTCTTCTATCTGGGGTGTAGATTTTTGGACAGTCTTATAATCCTTCGTTATTCTATGTTTCGGCTGCGGCAAAACAATTATATTAGGCATCTCTCCGGCTGCCTGACTGCTGCTCAGCCCTAATGAAATTCGGCTTAAGATATCTTTATTAATACAGATTTCTTCTTTGCTTTCCTCAATTTCTTTGAATTTGCCAAGGGATATTAAATCCTCAAATTCAGAGGCAAAGGCACGGAAATCTTCACGGATAAAAAGAGTTTCACATTTTCCGCTTAATGTTTCTGTTTTCATACCACTGGGGGTAGCAAGCCATGCAAAGTATTTATGTTCGTTGAATGTTAGCCCTTCAGTCCATTCTTTTTTGGCTTTATCTTCAGAATTGGGGAGAAGGACTTTTATTATCTCATCAATTAGCTGACCCTCTTGCAAGGTTTCATCCTTATAGCACTCATACGCCTTAGTAAAAAAGCTCTCGCTTATGGAAACTAAATTTGTACTCAAGTCGTCTGAGGTTATTTGATTATCTGAGATGTTTTTTCTATTAAAACTATAAATCCTTATCTGCTTTGCCTTCATTTGTTTAGACCCCCACATTGAAAAACCGACAACAATAACAGGCTGTCGGTTTATTGTTTTAAGTTAGCTGATTAATAGAAAATCTAAATATTATTCTTCTTTCAGAAATTTTTCTACATCTTCAAGAGATAAATTATATTTTTCTCCAGCGACAATGTTATTATTTAAATCAGCAATCATATAGCCGTCTTGATTGTCTCCACTGTAAGATGCTCTTGATTTATGCATGGCATACCCTTGTCTTTTCGCTTCTCTGCGCAGTTTTTGCTCTAAGCTTTTTTCTTTCATCTTGAATTTCCTCCATTTATTTGATTTTACTTTTATTACCTCAAAATAACAACCGTTACTACATCGTTATTTGCAATCTTGCCCTCTGAAATCAATAAAATTACTAAAAGGAGCTTTTGGTGCCTCTTTGGTATACGAGCCTATCCCGATAATTAAAACTCATTATAAAACACTGTTTCTTCGATCGGTTTCCGGCTGTAATGAAGCTGTTCATTTGGTCCAGCACCTTCTGCCGGGTACCCCAGTGGGAACAACGAGACCGGCTCAATATTTTCCGGTATAGAAAACTCTGTCTTAATGGCGCTAGGATCAAAATATCCAACCCAGGTCGTTCCAAGACCAAGTTCTGCAGCCTCCATCATCAAATGTGTACCGACTATACTGGCATCAATATCGCCGAATTCCTTACCATCAATTCGGCGTTTCCAGCTGCTTGTATTGTCATAGCAGACGAGCAATACTATCGGAGCATTAAAATGGCATGGCGTGCATTTCTTAAGTTTTGCAAGCGCTTCTTTACTTTCGATTACAAGGATCCGCTGCGGCTGGTTGTTACAGGCGGTCGGAGCAAGCTGCCCAGCCTTCAAAATAAGGTCAAGTTTTTCCTTCTCCACCGGTTTTGAGCTGAATTGTCGCAGAGAGTACCTGTTTTTCGCAAGTTCCATAAATTCCATATTAAACCCACCTTCCTCCGTTACTCCATCGTTGTTTGCAACCCTGCGCTCGTAACTTCCCAAATGCTTGTATACGGATAGCATAGACTTCTCAAATCTTCCTCGTCAACAAACATTCTTACAATGCCCCGCATAGAATTTTCGTTCAGGCATTTCTTCACAGCTTCTTTAATTCCACCACCTACGCCTGTTGAGCCATAGCCGTGTATTACACTTAAAACATCTTTTTTACTATATTCAAACTGGTTCAAAGATTTTGAGCACTCATTAAAGATTAATTTATTTCTTAAATATTTCTATTTTTTCCATAAAATATTTTGCCCTTCTCTAGTGATTTTCGGTATTGGCACCCTCTGTAAAAAGACATTTTATCTTTAACACACTCTTTATTATCACTACAAACTAGATAACTGGAGCAGCAGCCAAATTGGTCTATAAGTAGTGCAAATATTTTATCTTTACAAATAAAATTAAACTGCTCAGAAAACATACCTAAATCATTAATATCGTTAATTACTACTCTTATAAAGTCTGTTTCTGATTTTATACTAGAAAAGTTATACTTATCAGCAGGAAAGAGCTGTTCGTATGATTTATTGACGCTTATGTATTTTTTGTTTCCGGAAAGTTTTATTCTAAAAAGCAGGGCTGTCTTTGTTTTTTCTGAAGTTAGATCTGAGATATTAACTGAAAAATAGCTTGCCCCTTGTTTTATCTCTAATGCGGTTAGCTCTAGCCCTTCTCTCAAGATTGTTTCTTTAAGCATTTCAGCTAGTAGCTCTGTAATATTGTCTTTATTCATAGCAACCTCCTAAAAGAGTTAAAAAGTCTTTTTCTCTAATAATTTTAATGAGATGCTTTTTTTGTTGAAGCTCCATGGCTTTTTTTACTTTTAAACCATAATTACCACAACTCCATTGCTCACTTCCGCAATCACCTACTATTAGAAAATCAGTAGTTTTTGTAACACTTTTTTGACATATTGCCCCTAATCTGCATAACATATCTTCAAATTCATGTCTTGTCATTATCAAAAATTCACCTGTTAGACAAATATTTTTATTTTTTATTTTAATTTCTTCATCTTGGGTTTCACACATTAAATTAACAGGATCAGTTATTTGTTTAAATATCTTAAGAAGATAATCTAATTCCGCCTGTTCTAAAATACCATCTTCTAATACGTCTTGAATTAATTGAAAAACTTTATCATAAGGAAATTGACCTGCTAGATGAGCATTATTATCAATCCATAATTTTAAAGCATAGATCTCTTCTTCTGTAAGAAAATTATCACAGGTTATGCCAAGCAGAATACCTTGAAGTAGCTGTAAAGATTGAGTGTTTTCGCTGTTATTTACTTTATTTACTCCAGTTGCTGGAACCTTTTGTTTTATATTATTAAAAGTATAGTTTTTTATGTAATCATCTAATAAGATATTGTATTCTTCTACAAGAGTTAGCAATAATTCTGCGCAACATAAGCTATCATTGGCGGCATTATGGCATTGAACTATTTCTATACCAAATTTATCACATAAAGTTGATAGTTTATAATTTTTTACAATGGGAACAAAAGTTTTTGATAGTTCTAGTGTACAAGCAAAAAAAATAGGATTAGCCTTTATGTCATAACGGTTTAGTGTTTTATCTAATACACATAGATCAAAATTAGCATTATGAGCAATAATAAGACTGCTTTCAAATAAGTGTTTATATTGTTCCCATACTTCTGGGAAAAAAGGAGCATCTGCAACCATAGAAGGAGTTATCCCATGAATTGATATATTAATGGGATCAAAATTTGTATCTGGGTTAATGAGTATATGATCTGTTCCTATAATTAAGCCATTTTGAATATAGGTAAACCCAATGGAACAAATACAATCATTTCTCATGTTAGGGGTTTCAACATCAAAGACCGTTATGTCAGACAACCGCCTCACTCCTGTCCAATGATATTATTAACGTAGTCTTAATATTGGTCTGGCCAATTTGAAATCCATAATTATTTAATTATAGGATAATACTTTTTTATTATTTATGCAAATGTTTTAATAACATCTCCATCCTACCTAATATTCTTAATATAGACCCTATTAAACATCAAGCAAACATCAACTTCATCCCCGCCTCAACCTGCGCTTATTTGCTGTAATCTCATGCAATTTCATGCCTACATAAACATCAAATAAACATCAACTTGTAGGTTTTGAAAGCAAAAAGCGCCTAGCTTTTCAGCTAAGCGCCTGCTACATATGGTTGCGGAGGCAGGACTTGAATGCATGTAAGTTGTTTTTCAACTCCACAAAGGCGATAAGGTTCCACTAACTGAGTTTTTTATATTAATCATCTAGTGACACGGTTGGTAAGCGTACCCCATTCCGTGAATTTATTGTAGCAAACATCAAATAAACAACTACTTGGAGGTTTCGGGACTTTCTTACTGCCCTTTTCACCTCTGACTTTAGGGCTCAAATAACAAATTTTTGGGCCTAAAATAGCTAGTTTATTTACCGTTTTGATGCTCATGCGATTTGAATTTATTCCCCCTATATGATATAACATCTAAATCTATTTTTAGCTTAGTCAAGTGAACAAATACAGCGCGTCTGGCTGACATGCTGTGGCTGACAAATCTTATTGTAGTAGGTTCCATTCAATCAATTATTAAGACGATAAAACATCGTCGAGAGTTCAGCACGTGTAATTTTTTTCTGCGGAGCAAAGGTGCCATCTGGGTTACCGATAATAATTCCTGCCTCCGCGCAATAGCCTATACCCTCCGTTGCCCAGGAAGAAATACTGTCACTGTCAGAGAAAACAGAAAGGGAAATATTATTTGCGATGCTCTTACCTGTGAATTTAACATAGCGAGCCAAGAGAGTTGCAAACTGCTCGCGGTCCACTAAACTATCGGGGTCAAACTTGCCGTCCCCGATACCCTGCATGATGTCATTGGCGCTGACCCAGGATATAGCCTGCTTCTGGGGATGCTTCTGATTTACATCCTGAAAAGCAGTAGTCATTTGGTAAGCTGGCTGTCCCGCAAGATTATAGAGCGCCGCAGCAGCCTCTGCACGGGTCATCTTCTCATTGGCACCGAATACATACGCCTGCTCCCCGCCAACAAGCTTTTTATCAATAACAAAGGCAGCCGCATCATAGTACCAAGCGGAGGATTTGAAATCAGTATAATCAGTAATCTTTTTGCCCTCGGACAAGGAGTTGCGGATTTCATAAGAATCCTTGACCGTCCACTGGTTCCATTCCCCCAACGCTTCCTTAGCGTCCGTATCATCGTTATCGCACTGATAAGCCTTGGCAATAATCTTGTCCTTTGAAACCGTAAAGATGGTAAATGTCTGGCGGTCTTCATCGTCATGATAAGCGGTGGTGGAATAATCGGAACACTCAGGTATGTACTCATAATATTTATTACCAACTGTGCCGCCGGTAACATAGGTGGTACCGTCTCCGGTATTTACCTTGACATCATTTTTAACAGTCGAACGAATATAAATATGGTCATGACCATTAAGGAATAAATCGATTTTAAGGGCATCCACCGAGTATTCGGAATCATTTACAAAGTAATCACGTACTTCCAACGGATCATGGTTAGAAGTGTAAGGCCCCGCATGTGTCATCATGATACGCCATTTCTTATCTGACTTTTCGTAGCATTCCTTAGCCCATTTAAGCTGCTTACGAATAATATCAGCTTTTTCGGTAGTCGGTGTAACTTCTGTATTGATCACTACAATACAAGCATCACCATACTCGATACAGCCAATGGTGTCATCAAATCCGGTTCCTGTCTTGCCGCCTGGCATATTAAAGCGCTGTGCGAAAGAGGTAAAGCCCCAGTCACCCTTCATCTCATGATTACCGGGCACGGTAATGTTGGGAATGGAAGCATAATGGTCGCCCATGACCTCAAAACAGGCTTCCCACTCAGTAGCCTTATAGCCGTCCTGCGTAGTATCACCGCCTGACATAATGAAAGCGGGATTGGGGAGAATAGACGTCGCATAATCCAGACTCTTCTTGAAAGTCATGTAGTCATCGCTGGAAACCGACTGAGGATCTGCTACATAAATAAATGAGAAGGAATCCGCATCGGGAGAGGTGGGGGCCTTAAATGATTTTTCCTCGCTCATGAAGTCCTTGCCATCACCCACACGATAGACATAAGTTGCGTCCGGAGTCAGGTCTTTGAGAACGACCTGATGGGTGGAAAGTTCCTTCCACCCAGGGGTTACCGCATCGACATAGCTGGTGCCCTTTTCGGTTTGCCAGGAGGATGCATCTTTAACCTTGTACTGAATCACAGATTCAGTTACCTGGGGAACAGTGATCCAGCTAAAACGCAGGTTACCCTGTTTGGTATCGGGAACCATAGTAATTTCTGAAGGCGCTCCCTGTATCGTGCCATCATCCACATATACCCAGATAGCTGCAGAAGCCCAATAGGGTTTGGTGACGGTTTCCTGATCGGTAACAACTTTTATGTAATAATAAATCGTACCGGCAGCCTTTGCAGGTACTGTGCCCACATAAGCATCCCCGGATTTTGTCATTTGTACCTTGTCGGTAAAAGTGGCACCATCAGACGAATTCCCGTAATATAATTCAACCGACTTAATGGTATTTGTTGACAGTACGCGAGCCTTGATCTGTGCTGCTGTGCCAATTTTAGTTTCGTTTACTGCATGCGAAATGATGCGGGTGCCGGTATAACCCCAATCACACTTTTCAAAAAGAGCAGCCGAAAAACCCTTAAGTTTAACATAACCATCGTTTCCCGCCCCAACCCAATCCCAGCTGTTGTTGAAATCCCAGCCAAGCCTAGTATATGTTACTTTTTGAGAGAGAGCAGTGCCGGAAATATCATCCCACTTGATAGGCTGAAAAGTTGGTTCATTACCGGCCAGAAGAGTACCCTCCCATGCGACATTTCCAGTAATGTTTGTAGCAGCTTCATCATCCAGCTGGCCTACGATCTTGTCGGTATTCTTAGCGCCGGTAATGGACGCTTGAGCAGACACACAACTGACGATGCTGTCGCCTGCATTAAAGGAACCCGCAATACCACCCGCCGAACCATTTGAGCCGTAAGCGCTCACTGTACCTGCCGCAAATGAATGGCCTACATAGCCTCCGCCATCCTGCATTCCGACAATACCGCCAACATCATATGGGGCTTCTATCTGCACGTCGGTATAACAGTTTTCAATATGGCCGATAATTGGTCCTTCGCCCTCTTTGACCTTGCCTGCGATACCACCGCTGGTATGAGCATTGGAGAGATCATCTACACGAATCTTACCTGAAACATAACAGTTTGTAATTGTGCCATAAGCTACACCGGCAATGCCACCAACATTTTGCTGCCCTTTAATATTGCAGTTAACCAACGCAATATTTTTAACAAATGCAGCTAAATTTTCGTCACCTATGTAACCAAACAAACCAACGTATTTTTTCGGATAATCAATCACCAGATTCTTTATCATATGATATTGTCCATCAAAAACGCCGGTAAAACTTCTTTCTTTATTAGAGGAAATAGGCTTGAATCCATTATAGCCCGTCATATCAAGGTCGGCCGTTAATATATAATGCCCATCTCTTGGGGCACCATCTTTCCAGTCACCTGAGAGATACATCAGCTGCTCTGGTTTTGAAATTTCATAGACATTTTTCGCTGCGTTGTAAACAGGGGCTTCATATGCTGTGTCTTCCTGCGCAAATACCAAATTGATACTCAGTAATAGAAGCATGACGATGACAAGTAGTACAGCTAAGATGCGTTTTGTTTTCATTTTTTCTCCAAGTCCATGTGGACTATTTCAATTTTTTCGGAGTCGTTTTTTCCTTCGTGTATGCATGCTAAATTATACATCAATTCACATTATCACGCAAATAACGCCTGAAGAAACATCAGTTAAACATCAGCCTCATCTTTGTCTCAACCTGCGCTTATTGAACTGCCCCCGAAAAAAAGGACTATTGAAATAAACACCAGCCCTAAACTAAAATTACAACTAGAAAGGGCAGGTGTTTTTTCTTGGCTGGATATAAAGAAATGGCTAAATACTCAAGGGAACTTAAAGTTCGTGCTTGTAAAATGTATTTTGAAGAAGGAAGACGAACAATTGAAATCTGCAAGGAACTTAATATTAAAAATCGCGCTCAACCACAATTTTGGTATAAACAAGGCGGCGAACACGAGGCAGAAATTTACCTTACAATTTTTCGAACTCTCGCTTAAGCATTTCTATAGGAAATATTAGATCCAGTTTTGACGACACAAATTTTCCCATACACCTGTTCAAGTCTACAAGGTTCATCTTTGTTAAATCACATTCTGCCATCTTATATTCAGCTAAATAAAGAAAATCATTCAAACTACCGATGATGCTTCTGTTGTAAGTCTTTGTGCAAATAACTTGACCACATGCCTCTATATATCTATCCACCTTCTGATTATCAAACCCCTCAGCAATAAAAGTCCCTCTCATTGCTGAGAGCAATATACTATCAAAGTTTTTGAAATGCTCAGCTCTTAAACCATAAAGTATTATACAGTACCTGGTCAAATTATTGATAGCAATAACACATTTGCGTCTGTTATATATAAATATGTGGGCATGCCAATCCCAAAAGGATTTGTCGTTAAGCACAACTACATTTTGAAATCCGGTCTTCAGATTATCCATTAGCTTTCTGGTTGTTCCTAATATCACTACTATCACTCCGTAACTGGTTAAATATTTCACTTTTTATTATATCATATGCCTGTGCAAAGTAAGACCTCAAACCAAGATCAGGAGAGCATATGTTTATCCTTTTCGCCTTTAAGAAACAAATATATTAGAATAATCATCCCGTAAACATCTAATAAACATCAGCTAAACATCAATCGCATCCTTGCCCTTACCTGCGCTTATTTGCAGTAATCTAATATGATTTCATGCCTAGGTAAACATCAAATAAACATCAACTTGTAGGTTTTTATAGCAAAAAGCGCTCAGCTTTTCAGCTAAGCGCCTGCTATATTTGGTTGCGGAGGCAGGACTTGAACCTACGACCTTCGGGTTATGAGATATACGCCTCAAATATAAACTATTCTTAAGTACTCTCAAAATGTCTAAAATAGCCCTTTTATATCTTAGTATTATTCTTAACTAATCTTAACCTATATTAATAAGTATTAATTGTTTAAGGGTATAGGTAAGGGTAATTAGAATACCCCTTTCAACAAATAATATTTTTAGTTTCCTATCAAAATGATAATTAATTAGATATTATCATTTTGTATTAATTTTATTAGTTTCTCATATAGCTCTACAGTAGCGATACAGTCTGCCAAAGCATTATGCCGATTATTAACTTTTATTCCAAAATACTTAAACGCATCAGAAGAGCTATTAATAATACCATTAATCCTATTAGATATTTCTAATGTTTTATAGACAGAATATGTATCAATTACCCTATGTGAAAAATATTGATTAAAAGAACGGCTATTATTCTCAAATAATACTTTCAAAAAATTTATATCAAATTGCACATTATGTCCTATCAACGGTATTGCATAATCTTTATCAAAATATTTATACAAGAAATTAAGCATATCATTTATAACCACTTTTGGTTCTTTAGCAATTAAATTATGCTCAGCTCTATTAAACTTATTTATTTCCTTTGCCTTTTGTGTGATAAAATATCTTTTACTATATATGTAAAATTCAGTTTGATCTAATATCCCAATATCTTTATCCCATACTGCTAGACCAATTGATAATAGTGAATGTTTTTTGGGTATTATACCACCTGTCTCAGTATCAATAAAGACAAATCTTTTATAGGCTTTATTCTTCATTTTATTTTACCCCAGTTTCTATATAATCAATAGAATTCTCTAGTATTCTGCTCATATCGTCGAAGCAGAACTCAACCAAGGTTCCATTTGAACATAATTTATTTGAGCATTTAAATGCCGGAACATAACTTTTCGGATAACCATGCTTAAAGGGTGCAAAAATACATATTTCATCCATTAAATAATAACTAGAGCAAATAGTACCATTGTATAGTTTAATTTTTGCTCCCATTTCTATAAAATCTCTTATAGCTTTCTGTATTTGTTTTTCAACACTTTCCTTTTCGCCGCGAGGATCGTAGGTTCCATAACAAAACCGTCTATCCAACTCATCTATTATCTTTTTATCATTAAAATTAGGTAATACTACAGTCCAATCTTTATTTTTTGCACTAAAACTTTCTAGAACCTGTTTATTTTGATTTCTAAATGTATTGCCATAAGTAAAAAACATTATTAGTTTATTTACACCTCTTAATTCTTCATTCCAGTCAATATTTTTGAAATCTTTGTAAACATATATTATTCCGCTATCAATTAGATTATCCGATACATTAGCTAAATTCAAAACTTCTCTAGAAAAAGACCTCTTACCAAAAATTTCCCAGACTGCAGACACTCCCACAATTGATGCAATTGTAGGTAATATAATTAAAACAATATTTTTGTAAAAAATATAATTAGTTGTTATCCAAAAATCATCTATTACATATGTAAATAATATTAATACTAAACAAACAATAACACATTTAGCTGCAGTATATTTTGTCCCTAAAAAATTTTTCATAAAATCACCTTACTTTATTTCTATGTGCATTACCACTTTTTAACTAAATCATATATTAATTAATAATGATAAAATCCTCTTTGTAAAGACTTACAACTTCATAAACCTTTTCTAAATAATCTTCTCAGTAAAATTGCTCATAAAGCCATTTAAGACAACCATACATATATTGATGGAACAGTTCTAAATTTTATTCCATTTTTTCGGGTTGTTCATCCTGCCTGACAGCACGTTCAATTTCTCATCACTAGATAGCCCTGCAGGTTATCCGCTAACATGAAAAGCCTAGATGCAAAATCAAGATCTGCTTGATGCCCTATAACTGCATCGCCCAAAATTGTATAGCTGTCACTTGATTGGGCATCTTCTGTATTATATTATATTATCACTTTCCAATAAGCCGTTTAATAATTAGAGGTAGGTATTGACCTTTGCCTTACATCTAAAATTTTGTCATGTACATCGCAAATGGCAGCAATTACAGATTTCACTTCCTGTATGGTGCTATATCTACCATAAGAAACTCGAATTGTTGATTTTGCTTGCTTCTCGGACAGGCCTAACGCCATTAGAACATGAGAAGGCTGATCTTTGCCTGATGTACACGCAGAACTCGTCGAAATGCAAATACCTTTTAAATCCAAAAGATGCATAAGAGATTCGCCTGAGATATTATCAAAAGTGATATTAACTATTCCTGGCAAACAGTTTTCTTTATTACCATTGACACATATATTTGGCACTTTAGCTTGAATCTCATCTATTGTAGTTTTAACAAAGGTATCAAGTCTTTCTGCAGTTGCCACCATATCTGAGACGTTTTCATCAAGAGCATATCCAGCGGCCACAATCCCAGCAACATTCTCGGTGCCTGAACGCAGTTTATGCTCCTGATCTCCTCCGAAAACCATTTGTGGCAATGATATGCCTGAACGCTTGTATAGGATGCCCGTACCCTTAGCTCCGTTGAATTTATGAGCAGAAGCAGTAAGAAAATCAACATAAAGATTGTTAACATCTACAGGGATATGTCCTACTGCTTGAACAGCATCTGTATGGAACAGGATATTATGTATACGTAAGTAGTGACCAAGCTCAGATATCGGCTGAATTGTGCCGATTTCGTTGTTCGCAAACATTATAGAAACAAGTTTTGTATCAGGTCTTATGGCCGCCTTTAAATTATCGATCGATACACAGCCAACTTTATCAACAGGCAGGTAAGTAACATCAATACCTTTCCGCTCAAGAACGCGACAAGAGCTTAATACAGAATGGTGTTCTATTACTGATGTGATAATGTGAACTCTTTCACCACCAAACAGTTCAGCTACCCTTGACAAGACCCAGCTATTACTCTCCGATCCACCAGATGTAAAAATAATATCATTAGGTGATGCGCCAATAGCAACAGCGATTTGCTCCCGTGCTTGTTTGATAGCGCGTTTTGCCGTAACTCCTAGTGAATACTGGCTGGAGGCGTTACCGTACTGCTCCTGTAGAAATGGAAGCATTTTTTCAAACGCTTTATCTGATATTCTTGTTGTTGCAGCGTTGTCAGCATAAATTAGCTCTTTTGGCACTTTACCACCTCAATACTTATATAGGATATTTGGTATATCTCGTTTTCCAGGAACATTAAACTCTTTGGGGTCAATAATACATAGCTGTTTTTTGATATCGCCTCTCATTTCCATAGATGGTTCAAGACAATATTTAATAAATTCTTCAGGAAGAATATCACACTTTGACTTTGCATGGGGGAAAATGAGCTTTACAAATCCAGTGCAAAGCCGCTTGATAGCTGTCAAATCACGCATATCAGGCTTTTCCGGTATATTAAGACAATCTTCAACTATGGCTGCGTATATCATATCATCTCTTAAAGAATGAAGAACCTCAGCAAAATACTCCGTGTTCAATGACCAGCCGTCGGCAACCAATCCTCTGTGCATACGAGGAATTTCCCATCCCCGAATAAGTCCGTGAAACCGATCTAAAGTGGCAGACTCTCGAAAAATTGGATTGATTTCCTCAACCATATTTGCACTAGTATCAAACCGTCCGGCATCGATATTGCCAAGAACTACAATTCCAGCGTCTGCCTCGGTCTTTGAGTCAAACCCTTTTATTTCACCGAACTCCATATAGTCTTTTAATGCAGTCTGAATCTGTCCGGGTTGATCGAACTTCATTGTTTGGATTTCATCAAAAGCAACAAAATCAAAACGTGTAATAAGACCCCCGGTTTTCTTTGCATTATCATAAATAAGCGAGGCACGAGATACGGTTCCGCCTGAAATTAACCAACCCCTCTTGCTGATTTTATGATAAACATAACTTTTCCCTGTACCTTTAGGTGCAAGCTCTATCAGATTTATGCGACGTTCTACAAATGGCAATAACCTACGCAAGACAAATAATTTTTGACGTTGCGTATCATATCCGTTAGGATTATAGTCTGCAGAGGAAACAAGCACATCTATCCATTCTTCCGTGGAAAAACTCTTGCGACCTTCACGATAAACATCCAAGTCAACTGTGTAAGGGCAAAAAGGGCTGTAGTCTTCCATAGAAATATATCCATTTGCATTTTTAGTTGAATAATCTCTATTCCATGTTAGTTCTACAATACCCCAGTTTTCGCTATCTCTAAGAAGGGTGTCTTGCCATTCGTCAACAACTGAGTTATTGATAATTCCGCCTGCTCCTGATCGATTTCCGCCGAAGTCGGGAAGTTCAAATATAGTTTTACCTGTTCTTATATCAACTGATACACGAATTCTTGCCAAAAAGCGCACAGATTCACCGTTTATGAGACGAAATTTAAACTGTTCATAATCGTCACGGCTCGGTATATATGTTTTAATATAAGAAGAAACGCGCTCAATATCAGTTTCTCCATTAACATCAGAGAATTTCATAACAAGCCAGTCACGCATATAAGACGGCAAGCTAAGGTTAGAGAAGAACTCCGTTCGTTTCGGATTTTTAAGAACCACCATATCAGGAAAAACATCTTTTATTTTTTGGCTATTCATAAGCTATACTCCAATCTACATGAATAAAGTACATCCTTGTTCCTTTAATTCCTGTATCTTTATTCTTAAGTCATCACATCCGCATTCAAGGTATTTGGCTAGACATTCTATGCAGTAAAAATCCTCGCTATCTAAGTCGATTAATTTTTTTGAAAGGGCGACCTCATCTCTCTTCAGAATTCTGTTGCACTCGCAACAATGGTTTTTTTTTGACATTATGGTAGGCCTCCCATATCTCTATTGCAGATCCCTGAAGTAATGATAGGGATAACTGTCTTTTGGGAAAGCACTTTCCCGTTTGCGGTTATAGTTAGTCTAATTGATTCGCCCTCAAGTCTTGAAAAATTAATAAGCCAGCATTTTTCATTGAGCCTTGAACAACTGCAAACTCCGGTCGAGGAAATAACGTCAAGAGAGTCAACAGGTTCATTGAAGCTAATTTCAATAGTTGCTTTACCGCCTTTTTTCGTTAGCTTTTCGGCGGAAAAAACATAATCAATAGGTTTTGGGATATTCTTTCTTTTTAAGACTATAACTGGAATAATACATTCTTCTGGGGTCATGCCGCCATGTATCTCACCAGCCACCGCATTTTCATCAGTATTCCCACCAGCAGCATTACCCGATTGTTTATAATGTTCATAGTCCTTCATTACTAAGTATTTCTTATCATCAAACTTACATAGTGCTACATTCGGTAGAATATCTTCATCTCTTGGTTCTTTTGTCAATTCGCAAAAACGACCGTGAGACATAGTTATTGCGTCTGGAGGTGCAAATGTAGCTATTTCATGAAATGCTAAGGCTGCAAGACGACTGCTTCCATGGTCACCCGTTATTATAATGAATTCATTGTTTTCAAGCATATCAACAGCTTCATTTACCAACTCACAAACGGTTTGAATCTGAACTGCAATACACAAGAAATAATCAGAATCATCTGGCATACCTTTATGAGAAAGTGTATCTAAGCGGTTATATTTTACATAGTCAAAATCATTGTCTTCCCATTGTTCATTAAATCTTGTTTCAGAAGGAAGTCTTGATATTGCAATATTAGAAGTGAACTCATAAACATCTCTTTTCTTTTTGTCCAGTATTGCACATATCAATGATAACCATTCAATACCTAAACCGTCCACCCAAAACGCCTTACAATCCGAACCGTTATATTTTGCGAGAATAGAATAGCGCGCGTCAATACTCTCAACATCAAATGTTGTTATTAAGGATTTAACCCGGCGGTTTATCAGCTTGTTTTTCTTGTACCATGTGAAATAGTCTGTAAATATGTTGTATCTATTTTGCGGAGTGTCAAGATAATATGCCATCTCTGGGTATACCCCTTTTAAAGCATTGATAATTCTATCGGCGGTATCTGCTGCTGGAGTTAATCTTAACCAACGGCTGATTGTTTTTATGATAAAGGCACGTTCCTCTTGGGACTGCGCTGTTAACAGTCCTAAAGCGGTTTCGGGCATCCGTTTGTCAAGTATATCAAAAAACTTGTTTGATGGTACGGCATTTCTCATGCCTTGCATGATACCTCTACGCTGTGTAACCCAGTCTTTGTTGTCTTCATAAAGGATAATATCGTTAGCAATATGATTAGCAATATCATGTAAATCATTAGGTGATAGGTTATGGATAATCGAACCAACATAATCCTGAGGAGTATTAAGTTGATACCATATCCAAGCATACCAACGCTCTATATCTTCAAGATTCTCCCATTGAGATACTACACTTATACTATCAAAAGACTTCAAGTTTAATGTTGAGAGAATAGCATCAGTTATTGAACCATATTTTTGTGTATCATTAAGAAGCCTTGCCCAATAATCATCAGATCCACAACTATATGAGATAGTTGAAATTCCTACCTCTATCCCACGTAAAAATTCATAGGGACTTTCTATTGTGTCCACAGAGACCTGTCCATATGATTTTTCACAATCTCTGAACCGAGCAGTTACAAGAACTGGATGCTGTGTTGAAAATGCCTCTACCCAGTTCAAAAGCCAGTTCTGGAAGCCTAAAATCGCTCCATGATTGGCAAGAGTACTAGTAAACTTATCTGAATATACTGTCAGACTATAATGATCACTGTAATCATTGTCTAAGCTCCATAAGAATTCCTCTTGCCGCTCATTTACTTTGGTGACAACCCGCTCAAAAAGATCTTTAGCTGCAAATATGGGTATAAAAACGCGAGTCTTGGAATCCGCAGAATATTGTTCACACCAAAAGTCGCGAAACTGTGCATGTTCTGAATCAATAGTCTCCCGAATTATGGCAAGTCTTAGATACTCACCAATTGATAAAAGCAATATGTGCTTATCTACCTCTTCGTGAATACGTTTGTTTAATCTCGAGAATCTGGGATGCTTATCATCACCACTACAGTATTCTGCTAAATTCAGCGTCAAATCGCATGAAGTTCTTAGCCATGACACAAGATCATTATACTGCGCAAGATTGTTGCAAAATATAAGACGCAGCGGATAACGGGAAGCAATATTACGTTCTTCCTCAACTCTTCGTTGTATCTCTGCTAAAATCATGGCTATCACTCCTTTCTCAGTCGGCAAAAAACTTATATAGCTCAGGGAAACTATCCAAGGCTCTGAGAATTCGATTTCTCAATTCAACCTCATGTAATGTTTTGACTTTATCTTTTGCAACTGATTTGACTTTATCAGCATATTTTACATTTAAGAAGGCTTCGATTAACCCTACTATTTTTGCTCCTTGATTTGCCCATCCATATACATCTGCTCCGCATTCTAGTCTAATTTTTGCATACAGATCATCCCGATAGTTAGTAAACCCTTCGCGATTCTTTTCACCTATCTGTGCAAAAAACTTATTATAAATAAAATCAACATCTTTTAAATAAGTAAAGTTACTTGCATTAAGATATTGCACCGCATTATTTAGTTCCTTCTCGCTTATCATTCTTCCTACGTTGATATTTAACACACAGTCAAAGTGCTGCATGTCTTCGGGAGACGCAACCCATTGAATCGGCACATTATGTTTCTTACACCAATCTTTTATTGTTTCTGTCCCACTAACCTCAAACCATCGTGTTAAAAGGAGAGTCTTACAATGTTCGTGCCTAATAGCTCCAATTAAAGGATTTACCATTGATTCATAAACAGGCACGGAAGTAGTATATGGGCACTCATTGATACCGCTAAATACCTTTTTCAAGTCATCTTCGGAGTAGGTAACACCCTTATTACTTAGATAAATCCCCAGAAGGTTTTTCGAACTACTTATGTTCTGCCATGCATCTACGGCATAGTCTTTAAAGCAGTCAATAATAGCTTCTTTTTGATCTACGGTTAAATTTTGCCAAGGATTCAAGGTCAGATTGCGCATTTCAGCGAGTGCTTTAAACCATGGAACCCCAAGCGTCTCGATAATCGAACCCGGAACCTTCATCAAATCAAAGCAGTTTTTCAAAGACTCGATATGCTTCGCAAGAGTCTTTTCATTTGTAACTAATGCACTATTAAGTTCGGCTATGACGCTATATTCCAAGATCAGCTCAGATAACTTCGCTTTGACCTGATCCTCTTCCCAAGTATCAATTGCTTTTTGCATAAGCCGCTTAATATTATCAAACAAGTCATTATCGTTCAACTTAAGAATAGAAATGAGTATTTCTAAATCGCTACCTGCCGACATAACAATAAAAGATTTGAAAGCAGAGTAGCGGAGCATATCATTTTTAAAATTGGCATTGAGTATTTGTTTTATCTTTCCTTTACCTGTAAAAAGACTTACTACTTTAGCCATAACATCTTCTTGGTTGTCTTCACTTCTATTTAATGCAAATAAGCAGAAATTGTCGATTATAGCATCATAAGCGAGTTTGTTCTCTGTGCTGCTGACCAAGTCGGCAGCAACATATTTCAGCACCCATAACGGCGTACCGCTATGAGTAATTTTACTAATCAAATAATGACGTGCCCTTTCCTCATTAGGAACTTCATTATCCTGAAGTTCAAATACACTTTTGAGATATGGTTTAAACTTCTGCCATATCTCTGAGCCAGAAGAAAGTGTATTGTTTAGAACTTTATCCTGGCACATATTATTTATCATTGTTGCCAGGTTGTTTTCGTTCAGAGGGAAGGGGTTAGAATCACTGTTCACCCAGTTAAACTCTCCGTCTTTCCAAAAACGGAAAACAAAACCTAGCAAATATGCACATGCTAAATTGTTGTAATAGCCAAACGGTGGTTTTTGCAGATCAAGCCACAACTCATCAAGACGAATCTTCGCGCCTTGTGTCATTTTCCCATGAATGAACTTAGCAAGCTCAGATATTGCCTTTGCACCTACCGTACCAGTTGCCATTTCAAGTGATTCTATCGAATTACAGTCCCAGACTTTTGCTCCGATTACACCCGTCTCAATGCTCTTAATTTGTGCTGTCTTTGATTCGCGAGTTATGCCAGCAAGGGCTGCGCTGTCTTGCGCTCGTTTGTATGCTGTATTAGTTAACACAATCTGCTCTGGAGCGGCCGGAAAAACAGTGAAGATTACGTCTGGCTTAATGCGTCGCATTAGGTCTCCGCTACCAAAAACGGATTGATATATTTTAGAACCATAGAAGGCTACTAATTGCTCATCTGTTGCATTACTACTCCATGACTCTAGGATCGTCCCCATTTCCTGTTCGAATTTATTTTTTGAACCTACCGAACCTTCTTCGTTTGCCAGCTCAAAGTGCGTTTTTGCACGGTGCCAATCTTCTAAAGCCTGTGCGGAAAGCTCTTTTTTCAAGACGCAAAAAACCAATCTTCCAGTTTTATCGTTTTTTATGTAGTCTTGTAATTTCGTTTGTACAGGAGCAAAGTGGCTCGGTTCAGAGATAACCACAACCAGTAGCCCAATTTTATACTGTGATTTATTTAACTCCATTTGTAATTCATTAAATCTTAGGCTGAGCGAATTTGTATCTTCAGTACATGCGGCAATACACATTCTGCTATATGTTGCATCGTTTTTACTCCAAATCTTTTCTTCAACAGATCTTGAAAATTCGCCGTTCTTTTTGAATAAATCGTAACGTGTATTTTTTTTCTGGACTTCCTCCAAACGAACATCAAATTTCTCGACATTCCGTCCGTAAGGTAATTCAACCCTTGCATCCTTGCTTCCGGATATTTGAGCTAGTAATAGTATGTTGCTATCATGGAAAGATTGAAGATAATCGTCAACACAACTTTCTGAGAGCTGACCAACGAAACACTTTCTAAGAGTGCTTCTTGTTGCATCAACCTTACCTGAACCACCTTTCGCATAGGTTACCTTATCAGTAGACATTATTGCAATCAGTAGAAGTGTGGCCTTGAATACACGGAGTGCATATTCATCGCTTTCCACCAGTGACTTTTTCTGCCCATATAGTTGATATGCACGCCGCGCTTCTTGACTAAAAACACGAATATCAGAATCTGTGCCAAAAAAGTAGTCCCACAAATAATCAATTGTCAACCAACGCCAATCTTCGGGGCCGTTTGTATTAATGTAGTGGATGAAGCCAACATCTTGTTCAGCTTTTGCTTGATCTTTCATAAAGCTAAACAGGGTCCTGGAGGCTGCGGCAAAATTCCCGGAAACCTTTGTAAGTAAAGTAAGCGTCATAGGATGAATAGGACACAGCTGTAAAAGTTGATCTTTTTTAAGGCCATAAGAAACCTCATCAAACTCTGAAATTATCTCCTTTACTAGATCGTTTCTTATTGAATTCCAACTATCTTTCATGCCTTTTCTACATTCAATGGTTTCGCCAATCATCTCAAAAGCAGCACTTTCACTTATATGAAATTCTAACTCATGATAGCGCCCCATAATACGCTTATACGTGTCTTCACCAAGCGTACTTAACCAGCTTGTATCAACGTGTACAATAAGGAACATAAAGAATGGCTGCTTCTTACAGTATTCAGATAATCTTTGAAGCACATTATCATCCCCACTGTTACGGACAAAATCGGTAAACTCGTCCCAAACAAAGACGATACCCTTGTCTTTCAGGTTGTTTTCGGTAATGATGTCGGCTATCCAGTTTTCAAAATTATCAACAGAGGCAAACATCGCCCAGCCTTTATCTCGACATATTTTAGCTACAGTATTACAGGCTTTTATATTACCTTCTAATACATCATTTTTAAAAAAATTAAAATTATTATAATCGTCTTCTAGACGATATGAAGGCTCTTCGAAAATTGCATCCCAATTATATGCTCTGTCCGAAACAATACGTTTTGCTTCGTCCACTAAGGAATTACGGCCATAATCGGCACTTTCACCAAAGCGTTCCTTAAGGGCCTTCCTAATACTTATTTCCATTTCCATCATGAGTTGCGTGCCTGTGGTGATACCTGTGCAGCCGTTTTTCCACACAACAAGAAATTCACCTTCACCCTTATTGCGAATGGATAAAAACTTATTCTTGTATTGGGTCAAGAGGCGTTTTCGGTCAAAAAAGCCTTCTATTTCATTAACCGAATCCGTAAATAGGTGCTTTAGTACAATGGCTGCATAGCTTTTACCGGTACCATATGTACCATGAATCCAGAAAGAACGCCTTTGGTTAGGATCTTCCATCTTAATACTGTCACAGATCTTCTCGACAGCAACTTTCATATCATCATGGACGATATATTCTTGCCACAAATTAGGATTTCTGATCTCACTGCCGATATCCACAACGGATTCATAACCAGGGCGTAATTCAATGTATTTACTATACTTAGCCATCTTTGTTCCCTCCGATCATTGAGCGAGATTGAGTATATCAATTGAAGAAATATCTCTGGACAATATAACATTATCCAAATTTACTTGAAAAGACACTCGGATAAACCGTTCAAACTGTAAAGCCAGCGACTGTAATATTTCTTTTAAATTATCATCTGAAATTCCAAAAATAGCCCCGGGGTCAACGCCGAGCCAGTTAGCGTTTCCACGATTCTCTATCATCGTTTTACGGAGGGAAAATGTATATTCCCCCGTTGCTTCTGCCCATTTATAGAGGGAATAAAGTATTGCTATAGCACTCGGACTTTCCCATCCTTGCTTAGAAAACTTGTATGAAGCTCCCACCGAAATAGGGATACCTTGCTTCAACGTTGAACCTATGGGGCTATGACGAAATGTCTCTAACAAAGCTGTAATCGCATTGTCACGCGTGGATTGAGAGTAGTCATCACCGAGCATAAACACAAGGTCGCTCTTTTCATAAACTTCGCCAGAAGGGACATATAACATATACCACTTACAAATGATTGAATTGTAAGCAAGATTAGTCCAGATAATTGCCCAAACAACTGGGTTAAACGGCCCCAATGGTTCCAGCTTTTCGAATAATTCAGTCGGAGTACCGGATTTGTTACCTTTGTTATTCGGGTTTAGAAGCTCTGCTTCCCTGAGCCAAACCTTTAGTGCGTCGTATTGTCTATTCCCAAGAACGCCCATATTAAAGCATTCGCTCTTGTATTCGAAAAAGTGTTCAAGGAACTCTCGTCTTAACCCAAAATGCTGGTATCTATTCATCCCTTTAAGATTCATTCCGGACCCCCCTGTTGTAGATAATGACTTGGCAGCTAAACAACCTTTCCCGCCTGTGAATTCTATGCAGTTACTACAATGTCCACACTTATTTTCTCTGATAAATATCTGATTATTATCATCAATAACAAATGCATTGCATGGGCATTGTACCATACAAGTCTTGCAACCAAAGCAATAGGCAACCTTATTCGCTACCCCTCGCAAATGGCTTATAACAAATCTGTCCATAAGCTTATATGGAGAATAGGAGATGTTTTTATTAGCCTCTGAAATAGAGAAAATATACTCACGATTTGCAATTAATTGTATTCCATTGCTACCATTTCTCTCAACTATAGGACCTAAAATTGGAGCAACAGATAACCAATCCTGCTTTGTTTCTGTAAAATGAAACGTAATAGAATTTTCATCTATAGTTTCCGAAACCCGATTCCCGCCATTAAGTAAACCACGTCCACCCATTCGAGCTTTCCAACCACCCTGCTCAACGAATCTCTTCTGCTCTTGCGTAGGCTTAGTTAATTCAGCGTACTTCTCGACTTTTTGCAATAAGAATGCCAACTCATTTTTGTAAATGTTGTTAGCTAGGCTATCCCACCAATTAGAAGACATCGGGCATACCATACAACCGACACGGAACAATCCTTGCGTGTAAGCCTGATTGAAAAGAATATTTTTATGTAACAAATAAAGATAAAGTTCGCTTGTACTCCATTTCAGGATAGGACTACAATTAATTTGGTTTATGTTTTTTGCACCAACGCTAATTTCATCATATTTTGCTCTTTGTGCGCTTTCTTCAGCGCGTACGCCATCAAAAACAACAGCCTTGACATCGTAATTACCAGTAATCTCTCTTAGAGTAAGTATAGTTGGAACGGATTTATGTACCGAGCAACACCAACGCATTCTCCTTCCCGGTGGCCCAAATTCGTCCCAGCTTTTATCTGGGTTCAAATGGCTTCTTGCTTCGAAAAAACGAAGTTCCGGCCAATGCCTTTTTGCCTTCTCGACAGCTTCAATTGTACTATTTAACTCCATGCCCGTATTACTAAACACAACATAAAAATCGCTCGGTGATAAGGCACGACTAACTAGATCCAAGAGAACAAGTGAGTCCTTACCACCACTGAATGCGACAACAAAAGCATATCTTTGTTTTACAAATTCTTTGTAAGTCTCCCTAATAAATGAAATCGTCGTGTTCTCCAAACCGTACATTATCTCAGCGTTCTGCGCCCATAATGAGTCAATATTAATTGGTTTAAGAGTTAAACCTACTTCATTTACTTTAATTTGTGGCTTGGAATAGAAACCGCCGCCTTTTGCTTCAGCAACGCAACGACCATTTATTACATACCGACGGATTCCTTCTGCCCACAATAGAGGAGCTTTGGTACTGGGATATGTCCAATAGCGGTTCATCTCAAAAAAGTCCAATTCTTCTTTAAAGACAGGTCGAATTTCCTTTTGAACCTTACCATTTATGGTAAGCGAATATATTCCGTTTTGCGCAGTCCATTCATATGCGTACATAACATCTTCCTTATGTAGAATCTATTTTTCGAGTATTTTTACCGAGTTATTATCGCTTGCCCAAGCAAAACGTCTGTCGTTTAACGCTTTGTGCATATTAAATATCAACTCATTTCCTTCAATCATACCAAATTGCCTGAGCATTTCTCGCAGTTCCTCAGCCGCAAGTTTATTTGGCAATGAAAACACATTTTCTAGAACTAAATAGGCATGGACCAAATCTGCAAATGTATTAATACCAGAATCTTGCGGGACAAAACCAGCTTTGATAGTATCTAAACTCTGTCCATCTAAAGCCTGAACTGCCCGAAACTCAGGAATATATTTTTGTATAACCTCTTGTAAAAGCAGAGGTTCCCAAGTTAATCCAACAGGTAGAGTTGGTAATCTGCTAAACCATTTAGTATTTAATCCTCGCAGAATAATGTAAGGTTGATCATCTAAAATAAGGTCAAGACAATTTTTAATACGTCCAAGCCAAGTATCATCAATACTCAAAACTTCGGATAGAAGAAATTCGCCAGATCTATATTGTAATAAATCACTGTTGTTATCAATTCGAAGTACTCCGTTAATATTTACGCTGGTAATTTTGAGCTTGTCCAGATAATTTATACATTCGTCCCTTGTTGCTTTACCGCCACAACTCTTTATAAATGCCATCAGAATACCAAATACGCTTTTAGACGTATCTGGTTCTATTTCCCAAATATGTTTATTGCTGTAAAAGAAAAAGGTATTTCTGGCATATTTCTCAACAACAAAAATATGCCGAGCTAAGTAATATACCTTTTCCGGATCAGCAAAATCATTGTCGTTAAGAAACATTGCCAATTCAATTGATACTGCATCATAGAAGACTAGATCCGTTGTATAACCATTAAACATAGAAAATTGCATTTTTAAGATTTTAAACATTGTTTCTGTGGCTTCATCAATATCTATAATGCAATCACGATGAATATAGGTTTTGTCTGGCATCGCCACAGCCCAAGGAGCACTGTCTAAATAATTTCTAATCGAATTGATGCTGAAACTTTTGGGAGCAATATATTCTACGATGTCGTTCAACTTTGCGCCATTAATTTCCATGTCTTTGACGAAGAGCTCTATTTTATCCACTTCATTTGCTTTTTTCCCCTGTGATGGGCATGTAATCGGTCTAACAAGCAGTTTCTGTTCTGGCCTTAAAGCCGTAGTATCCTGCTTACTCGAAAGGGCATCTGATATGCGTTTCTGCATTGCCGCAAGTAACTGTTGATATTGCCTTCGATTACTGTTGTATAGATGACATATTTGTTGCGTTGATTTAGATGGACTAGATATTCCTTTCTTACTATCAGTAAGTATATAGAGTATTGTATATAATTGGAGTCTGATCCCGGCAAAATTGCGATATTTATCATCTATTGCAAGGCCAACTTCGGAAGCAGCAGAACGTAGCATCTTCGAAAAATTCTTTATTTTAATCTCCCATTCGCTGTAAGGCAAAGTTTCACAGGCAAGATACATATCATAAAGCAGTGCCCTCTCACCTAACGTCCATGTTCCATCACTTTTGGGCCAAGATGCGACATCTGCTTCAATATTAAGATCCATTACTGTAGGAACAGTAGTAACTGGATCTTCTTTTAAAGACTTTTTAACTAGTATAGGGGTCATTTTCTTTGCAGGCATATTTGGTTTTTTCAGGAATGTAGCGTATAAATCTAGAGCAAAAAGTACGCTTTTGTAAATCCTACTGTTTTTTAAACGGATTTGCTCCCTAATAGAAGATAATGTATCTAATTTCGAGATGGAATAAATGGAGCCATTGAATATACTTCGCTCATTGCAGTAGTGTTCTAATTCATTAAGTGATTTCTGAACACCATTTAACACAGATTGGTAGCCATTTTTTTTCATCCACTGTAGAAACAGCTCTAAACGTTTTTTCTCTTTTGATATATGAAAGCTCTGATAATCCATTGTACCTTCCTTGTTTTAATTACCTAAGTTTGAAGTGTTGTCTATCCTCCAACATATTCATGTCTCTTTGATTTTTGGGGAAAAATACTTCAAACAAAACAAATCAGAAATAATATAATTTATTCATTCGAAATTTTTATTTAGCCAAATACTTCCATCATTGTTTATAAACAATAATATCAACGCTATTTTATATAGCAACAGTTTTTAGATTCATCTTTGCCAGGCATTAAAGCACTCTAATTAAGCGGTCAATATTATTAGTATAGCATAGGCTTGCCGTTTTTCAACGTTTTAACTTTTCAAATTTAATTAATGATTACTACATAATGGAACCTACTAAAATAAATTTTATTAAATAAATCTGAATATAAGCTAACATGATGCAAACTAAATCAAGCTTCAAAATCAAGTATAATGTACCGAAAACATCCTGACTTAGTATCATCTAACCTACTGTACTCTTGCCAATGAATTAGATACTCCCGCTCAAGCACGATAGGCATTTCTCTTCCTTTCATAGTGCCTTGTCCAGTATGCCCTGCCCAACTTAAAATGCCTTTTTTGATTTCTTTCTCAGACAACTTGAAGGAATAGCACACTGCAGTTTCCTTCATATTATCACTCCAATAGGATAGATCATTAGTTAGAAATATTGAATATCCTTTTTTGAATCTTGGTAATAATCTACCTAACATTTCAATTCCTTGTACATCTTTTAAATAATCATATCTTCCAATATCCTGTGCTACATGGCTTTTTAAATTATATTCTTCACCATTATTAATTTTCAGGCAATTAAGTGACTTATACTTAAGTTCAATAGGATACCAATCATTACCCATAATTACTAGGATATCAATGTGGATGGTTGGATGTATTTTAGCGGGACTGTACTCTAATCTAACCGAAGCTGCAGGATATAGCTTTTGAATCTCCCAAGCTAGTGCAAATTGGAAGTCTGCTTCAGAATGAAATAACTTCCTGTTTTTACTAAGAGCATTTAAAGCACTACTTATGTTCAGAGTACCGCTTCTCATGTTATTTAATGACTTTCCACAAATTGTATTTTCACTTGACTTTATGATTTTAGTACCAGTCAATAGCCATTCTTCCCTTCTTTTGTTAAGTAAGATTTTTGACATGCCATTAAATCAGTCATCTAAATCTTCTTAATCACATACTGCGAAAGGCTTCTTACAGCATTTTCGCGCAACCTTTCTATCAGACTTTCAGGATACAATATCTTGACCTTGTCGCCAAACTCAAAAACCCATCCCAGAAAGATCGGACTTATCAGCACATCTATATTGATAATAAAGCTGTTTTCATCAGCCTTTATAATGGATATTTCCTTGCCAAAACGATCCAGAATAACGCCTATAAGGGAATTATCGAATTGGAGAGTTACCTTCTCTTCATCCCCGCCGAACATATTAAAAGTTTTCTTGGCATATTCCGCAAGATTGAATGGCTTCTTATCTGGAAGCCCTATGCACCTGTCCTCCATGACCTCGATGCTCTCCATCTTATCTACCCGAAAATGAGAGAGGTTATCGTACTTATCATAATAAGCGATCATGTAATAATTCTCATCATCCCAGGAGAGGGCATAGGGAGAAGCACAATATCTTTCTCCGTCACGGCGGTATCGCTTTTCTTTATTGATGTTGTATTCGAAGTATCTGAAGCAGACCTGCTTATTTTGGGCAATCGCCTGATGGATGGTGTCCACATTGTAGTAGATCTTCTCATTAATAGTTTTTACTCTACCCACAACATAAACCTGTCTTTGTAGCTGCCTTGCTTCATGGATACTTGTCAAACTCTCGATCTTCTTGATCAGCTCAGCTGATTTTTTCTCGGTTATGAATTTAGAAGATACCACCGCATCAGCAAGCAGCTTTAATTCGGGCAGCTCGAAATTACGGCTTGCTACATAATAGCCTGTAGTTTTACTCTTTAAACAATCTATATCCACTCCAAAAAACCGCAGTGCCTCAAGGTCATCGTAGATACTTTTACGTTCAGCGCTTATATTATAGCGGCTAAGTTCTTCGATCATCTGAGGCACTGTCAGCGTATGGTTTTCATCTGTATTTTCAAGTAATATTTTCATTAGATAAAGAAGTTTGAGTTTCTGATTTGCCGATTTCGACAATATTCTCACTTCCTAACCCTTTTTACCATATTTTACCATATTTACACATTATATGCATATAAATTACTCCTGAAGATAAATATTTTAATCATTCTCTATTTCATCTTCCCAATCCTGAACAGCGGTATCTCTCAATTGCTCTTTTAATTCCTGTTCATATTCTTCCGGATCCCCAAATTCGATCTTACAAATGACTTTTGTGCAAGTGGTAAACATCACTCTGGCATAAAAATGCTTTTTCACATGGTCATAAACCCTTCCTGCACTCATAGTTCCCACGGCCATAGTCTTTGGACTGTTTGCAACATAGCCTACTTTTCCGATCATTGGCATAGTGGCTTTAATCGCCTCGGCATCAAAAATATTGTCCGGCTCCTTAACACATCTAACCAGATTACCTATGGCAAATGGCAACAAACCGTAATAATTGTTAAAGCCGCATATGGTAATATACTTATCTTTCATTAAAACCCATCTCCTTGATCAATATCTTCTTCATTTCATTTTCCCTACCATTTATGCCTTAGCAGTAACCCCCAAAAAGCAAAGAACACAAAGACAGACCACTTTATTAGCCCCAGGATTATTTTCATTTCCATCATCCTCCCCCTGTGTTCTTTACCTATTTGAAATGCTCTTAATATTTCCCAGAACCGCATATGATTCTATATTTGTATTTTCTTAAAAGTCATCATTTTCATCCAGGTCATCTTCTTGGTCTTCTTCCCCTGAAAAACTTTCCTCTTCGTAATTACTACTGAACTTTGTTTTTTCTATGCTGCCTGTCACTTCATGAAAGACCCTATATCCAAGAACTTCTTCAACCGGGTCCTTATTGTCATCACCGTTTATACCAAACACTTTGTTGATCATTATTTTTTCTCCTAATCATTTCTATCGAAATCTTGTACTTTTATATTACAAAATCTGCTGTACCATAAATATCCCATTAAACCGTAATTAAATAAAAAAAGTACAAGGTTTTCATGACCTTGTACTTAAGTTGCTCCACGCCTTTACAACCGATTTATGTAATTATCTTTTTGCAGTTACCATCTGCATCTTTAATCCAGTCCGATCTATGTTCGGATTTTCAGGAAATAAATGGAACCCATTCCTGAGGCCTAGTTGTCCTATTAATGCTAAAGAAAAAGCATCCAACAAGTCATCAATCTTTTTTCGATATGGCACATCTGATTTATACTGTTCGATCAACTGTGTTACGCTGTTACAATGTCTGTTTAATATTGATATACGCTCTTCTTCTCCCTCTTTTGTGAGTTTTGAGAATTTCAAAGGCTGATAATCATTGAGAGTTAGAAATGCAAGTTCGGGGTGACTTTCCATTAATTTGTTTTTCCACGGTTCATGTTTTTGCAAGAATAGGTCGACTTGACGAACAGAAGCTCGCAAGGACATTCCTAACGGCTGCATTTTTGCATTCAAGGCCCTATTTAGATCCCATGCTTCAGCTAGGCTATCAGCCATTGCGATCTGGCGAAACGGAACATTGAATACGCTGCTTTTCTTCCCTTTCAGAATACTCTTGATCAACCTATCCGGACGCAAAGCAACTTCTTCTGCCGACTCCGGTAATCCAATCGGAATATCAATGAGTATTGCACCTGCATCACCGTGTGCTTCACATAATTCTTCTATATTTTTATATTTATAATATTCAACATTAGAGTTTTGTAGTTTTACTGCCAACCACTTGCCACTACACCAGTCTACGCCAACAGTAAAAGAATTATAATCCTTATTAAAAAAGCTATTAAAACAGTGTAGAAATTGATTTTCAACATCTAAAAAACTTGAAAACTCAAAAATAGGCTTAGATATGAGTTCTGGCGTAAAATTTAAAATTCGTTCTTGCATAAAAAAGATAAACTCGTGATAAAGCATGGCATCATCAATTTCAAAGACATGGTTATACTCTTCAGAAGTAAAATCGTCTCCCAGCCATTTTAACCAAATCAGATCCTGTAAGGACTTTTCAATGTTTAAATATTGGGGCAAAGCTTGTTTAACCGGTCTGGTAATATCTGATATGTAGGCTTCGCTTGCATCATGTAATAGACAAGCAAGCTGTATCTTTTCAGAATAGCGCCGAGCCTTTGCCTCGCGCATACAATTAATGCTATGTTGTCCTACGGAATAAAACGATTTGAAATGACCATTTCCCCGGCAAATCAAGGAGAGTGCATGTGATATATCTTCAATAATAATATCATCTATTTGTGGGCTGATCGGATCAAAAAGAATATTATTATAGGTGTTTATATAATTCACTGTTCCCACCACCGTCTGCCAGATTTTCGATCTTCATACTTCGTCCATTGGGTACTGATAACCAAAATTAATAAAAACGCAATACAAAAAAGACTCTCAAAAAGTTCTGGCAAAAAGATTCTCAATAGAATAAATGTTACAATATAGCCTATGGCAAACGAAAAAGCAATCCATTCCCTAAAACGCAAGTTCTTTTTAGAGCGTTTTTTTCGCAATTTAGAAATCAAAATCCATGCCATATATAGTAACGATCCCCAAGCAAGAATCTTCGCCAAAATTCCTATTAGAGATATAAATATCTGAATCATATCACACCTTCCCTATTTGGCAATTAACTGACAATGCCTCAATTGAATAATATTGGGAAAGTAAAAAATAACAGTTTCCACTTAATTATACTCCTTTTTATGTTTAAAATCAGCCTATTTTATACTCAATTCTATTTAATTTCACCTACCGGCCTTCATACTCAATATTTTATATCAGCACTACCGCTACAATTATAATGATCATCACAAAGACCATAAATATGCCTAAACATCCCGAATTGCCGCCACCAGGCTTACCCCCACCAGGCCCACCACCTCCAGGACTGCCACCATTTTTATGTACTTCATCATATATCATTTTATTAAGTGCTAAGTCCTCTGGTTTGCAACTACCGGGACTACCTGGGCTACCTGGGATACCAAAGTTACCAAAGCCGCCCGAACTACCAAAGCCTCCTGAACTACCAAAGTTGCCAAAGTTACCCATTTATATCAACTCTCTTCCTTTTTATCTTGTATCATGCTTTCCCATAACCGATGGATACGACTATAATAAGCAGCACTATAAGCACAATAAACCATTTCTTATTTAACTTATACATTTTTAGCCTCTCCGGATTTCTTTTTAATACAAGTTTATGAACTTTTTGCTATCTAGGTATATTTTAAAAAACGACCTGTACGATAAACAGGTCTGTGACGTTTAACGCCCCATAAAGATTATACCCCGGCTTCTCAAGCAGCAAATACCCAGAATGGGCCAGATATACTGCCTACAAACAAGAAAAATCCCTGTCATCTTAATAGTTAAGATATCAGGGGAGGGGGTATTATGTTTTACTGATACATATATCCCGGCATTATCACCTCATGGACTCCCTTGCCAGGCATCTTGATGTCCCCCATCAGTATCGCATTATAGATAGACCTTTTGCCAAAGCGCGACCTTATGCTTTCGATCGTATCCTCCAGTTTTTCTCTGCGCTCTCTTTTAGCCTGATCATCTAAAATAGTTAGCTGCTCGGGATCAGCTTTTGGGATAAGATTAATTGCTCTTACGGTTATTGCCCTGACATGGGTATGCCATTTATAGTTATCATCAAATAATGCTCTAGCTTTAAGTGCTATATCCATTGGGCTTTGGCTAAAGTTATTTAACTGCGCCTGATGTTGTCTAAACATAAGAGCATTATCCTTTATCGATATCTGTACTCCCCTGGCACAAAGTTCATGTACCCGAAGCCTATGCCCTATATCCTGAGAAAGCTCCAGTATGACCTTCCATACTTCCTCATTATTTTCAAGGTCCGTGGTACAGGTTATTCCATGACCTATGGATTTTACAGGCATATGATAATCACACGGCATAACTCGGGAGTTATCATGACCGCTGGCATAGACCCATAATTGACGGCCGTTCTTTCCAAACTGACGCTGCATGAAGTCAGGGCCGATATTAGCGATATCACCTATGGTCTTGATATTAAAGCCACTGAGTTTCCTTTCGGTCGCTCTCCCTACGAATATAAGGTCTGCTGCCGGTAATCCCCAGATCTTCTCTTTAAAGTTCTCTTCATCAATTAAGGTGACAGCATCTGGCTTTTTCATATCGGAGCCAAGCTTTGCGAATATCTTGTTGAAGGATACCCCTATACTTACCGTCATCCCGAGTTCTTCACGGATAGTGTTTCTGATCTCTTCAGCTATAACTGCACCGCTACCTTTTATACTTTGGCTGCCCGTTACATCAAGCCAGCATTCATCCATTCCATAAGGCTCGACTTGATCCGTGAACCTTTGGTATATAGCCCTGGTCAGTTTTGAGTATTTCAAGTATTGCTCATACCGGGGCGGAAGCATGATGATATTCGGACAAAGCTTCTTGACCTGCCAATTGACCATACCGGTCTTTATCCCCATCTTTTTTGCCAGCTCAGACTTAGCCAAAACTATACCATGCCTATCTTCCGTACTACCACATACTGCTACTGCTTTTCCCCTTAAGCTAGGATTAAGCATTATCTCAACGGAAGCATAAAATGAATTTAAGTCACTATGCAATATAACTCTTCCGCTTTTCATCAATCATCATCCTTCTAAATTTTGATCCTTGACAAATTTGCATCAAAGAATTAATATGGAATCATCTTCACCAAACTTCACCCTTATCGTAGCAATCCATTGAACTTATGTCAAGGAAGTTACGAAGATTCATATATTTTCCATTGGAGGACATCGTATTATGAGGACTATAGCAGAAAAAATAAAAGAAGCCCGCGAAATGCTGGGCATCAGCCAGGAAACTTTAGCCGAAAGGATAGACGTTTCCAAACGCTCTGTCACCGCTTATGAGACAGGAAATGCAAAGCCCAGGGGAACTACGACTAGAAAGCTCGCCCGGGCCTTGAATGTATCTCTAAATTATTTGCTTAATGATGAGATCGAAGATCCTAAATATGGCATCGAGAAGGATCATCATCTTGAAAACGTATACGAAGTCTACGGTGCCAGTGCCGAAGAGGAGGCTAGAATGTTATTAGATAGGAACATGGCCCTCTTTGCTGGTGGAAAATTATCCCAGGAGGCAAAAGATGCTTTCTTTGACGCTGTGATGACCGCCTATGTGAATTGTAAAGAAGATGCACGCAAGACCTATGGAAGAAAATAATACTAAGGACTGACTTTATAAATGCCAATTGAACTTATCTCCAAAGAGGTAAAAAGAATACAAAAAAAATATGATGAGAAAGACCCTTATGCACTCTGCAGTGCCATGAAGATATCCCTTATCCATAATCCTATGGGTACAGGAGACGAGGCATGCAAAGGTTTCTATCTTCTGCAATCCAGGAAACAGGCAATCGTTATCAATGAGGACTTGCCTGAGATGCTACAGCGCATCATACTGACCCACGAAATCGGGCATGCTGTTTTGCACCGCAAAGCCTCCGGCATCAAGGCGTTCCATGATTTTACTCTCTTTGACGAAACTTCCGTCTACGAATACGAAGCCAATATCTTCGCAGCTGATTTTCTCATGGATGATAGCGAAGTCCTTGAATTGCTGAACGAAGATATCTCGTTTTTCGGAGCTGCAAGCAAATTGAACGTACCAGCAGAGCTGCTTGACTTCAAGTTCCGGGTCTTAAAGCGAAAAGGCTATAAGGTCATTGATCCTCCAATGGTAGCAAGTTCTGATTTCCTCAAAAAAGTCTAGGTGATGGATATGAAAGATCTAAAGGTATATGTTAATGTTATTGCCTCCTTTAATCCGGACGGTATGCTGATACCAAAGTCTCTCATCTGGGAAGACGGACGCGAATATATTATTGACCGTATCATAGATGTACGACCTGCAGCATCACTGAAAGCTGGGGGGCAAGGGGATAGATACACGGTCAAGATAATGGGCAAACAAAGCTATCTCTTTTTTGAACGCAGTCCCAACATTGAGAATAAAAATATAGGCCGGTGGTTCGTTGAACGTAAACAGTTAAATTAATGATTTGAGGTGATCTTTGATGTGCGGACGGTATTATATCGCCACTGCTGAAGAGGAAGAAGAAATAAGGCAAATAATCAAAGAAATCAGTGATAAATATAAAAACAACCCGGAACTTGCTAAAATGAAGACCGGCGAAATCTTTCCCACTGATGTCGTACCGGTAATCACCTCCGATTTTCCCATGCTGATGAAATGGGGCTTTGATCGTTATGACGGCAAAGGACAAGTCATAAATGCCAGAGTTGAGAGCGTTAATGAAAAACCGATGTTCAAGAAACCTTTTGCCCAAAACCGCTGTCTTATACCAGCCAGCTATTTCTTTGAATGGGAAAAAGTCGGCACAAAAAAGCAGAAATATGCCCTCGGACTACGTCAGCCTATCTATATGGCGGGAATCTACAGGTTTAAAAAAGAAGATCCCCTTCCTGAGTTCGTTATCATCACCCGCCCTGCCGCTACCAACATTGCTTTTATCCATGACCGCATGCCGGTAATTCTACCAAAAGAAGCACATAAAGCTTGGCTATCACAACATATAAATGAACTAGATGTGCTGGATATCTCAATAGGATTATTATCTTACAAAGTTGCTAACTAAGGTATTATTTCGCAGAAATAACGGATAAATTGTACTCAAACACAAAATAGCGCTCAGCTTTTCAGCTAAGCGCTATTATTTTTGGTTACAGGTCTTTACCTAAAATTAAAAGTTCTATCTATTTTAAACCTATAAGAGTATTAATTATTGAAGGCAATATGTAGGGTAGGATTAATAAATTAATAGATAGTTTTCTTCTCACTAGTCTTCTCTTCATTTTATCGTATCAACATCTAAAGAATATCCCATTACCTCCCCAACATCAGTTATAGTTCCTGTTACTGTAACTAGTTGCCCAATTTCTAATTTCGATACAGTTTCTAAATGTTCTTCTTTAATATAACACATAACAGCATACAAAGAATAATCATCATCAAGAGGGCTAAGTGAAATATACTCACCGCTACTATCTATACTTGATAGCTTACCAGTTAATTCAACATACTGACCTTTATAACTATTTGAAGCGTTTAATGCGTTATTATTTAATTCATTAATAAGTTGGCCTACGGTTACAACAATAGGTGTTTTTTGTATGACCTCCGCATTAACATTTTCAGTTGTTGCAACATTACTACTTGTATTAGTATTACTATTGTCATCAGTAAAAGCAATACCTATGACCGAAATTATAATACATAATAATGATATGCCTATTACTGTTAACCAGACTTTGTTCTTTTTCCTATTTTTATATAATTTGTTTAGATTATTTTCTTTTATTGATGAAATTATTTCTTCAATTTCTGATAAATTACTGTCATCAATTACTATTGCATCCTTCGACTTTTCTTTACAATTAGGACATTTTTTATCATTATCATTTAACATATTTCCACATATTTGACAAATTTTCATTATCCTATCCTCCAATAATCCTATATTATTCTAATATTATAAAACAATAATAACACAAAAAAACTGACTTGTGATCAACTTTAATCACATTTTGTGTTATATTTTACGTTCATTATAAATCTTATAATGAGCACAGAGGTGATATTAAAAATGGATAATGATTTTATTATTACTCCAAAAGAAGATAAGTCTGTAACAATGACAATAAGAGTTGATAAGTATATACAAGATCGATTTGATGAACTTGCTAAACAAAGTAATCGATCCAGAAATGAATTAATTAATATGGCTTTACAATATGCATTGCAAAATGTGAAGTTCATGGAAGATATGTAAAAAGATTAAGATTGCTTTTTAGCAGTCTTAATCTTTTTAAGCTAGTTCCAGTAATTATTATGATCGTCGGTAATATCTGCTTTTTTGAGCAGCTTATTTCCGACGATTTAGTTTTAAATAAACTGCTTATATGCATTTATAGAAAACTTATTTTACTGGACTTTTAAGCCATTTTTCAAATTCATCTAATAATCTTTCTTTATCATTTTGGTTTTCTTTAATACTTTCATTTACATTTTTCATTTTTTCTAAAGCTTCTTTTTTCCATGAATCATATGATTCATGGGAAATTTTTTTTAAATTTAATAAGCGGTTATTATTCTTATATGCTTTCTGGTATAACTCTTTAGCCGGGTTGGCTTTTACTTTTTCCATGTACCTTTTTATTGGTCCTATCTCTTTACATGACTTTACCGATCCTTCTGGAATCCTGTTACAGAATTCTGCATCTATCCTATTTGTTAAAACAAAGTATTTCCCACAATACCGGCATTTCCTTACAAGTATATTGTTTTTAATCATATTGATAAATTCAAAATAGCAAGCTTGTGAAATTGAATCAACTGCAATATATTCCGTTAATTCACATGGTATCTTTCTCATGCTTTCAACCATTTTATTAATATTGTAAGTCTTGGAAGGACGAAACTTTAGATCTAGAGGTGGGCTATCAACTTTAGGTGAGAAATAAACTGATAGGGCATCCTCTAGACTAAATAGGTATTCAGTATAATCACTCCTCATCCTGTTGTAAATATATAATCTTTTAATTGGCTCTAGACCGTAAAAAGTTTCATTATCTACATCTAAGCAAAAATCTATCATTTCTTTAAATTCATTTTGTATTGATTTAATTTTAAGAATCTCATCTCTAAATTTAATTATTGTATCCTCTTGAATATCTTCAAGAGGCTTTTTAGGCATAGGAAGTACCGGATTCCCCCTCATGAAAATATCAGGCGCATAAATAACAAAGTAAGGGGGTATGTCGGTGTGTAACAAATATTTAATTTTTTTATTAAAAGCCGTCAAATTAAGTTCATTAGTTTTACAAATTTCATCAACTATCCCCATTATTATGGTTAAATCTGACTCGATAAAGTCAACTAATGCTTCCCCAATATCATATTCATGCTCCTTATTTATTGTAATGCTCTTTTTACCTTTAATATCCGTATTGACTTCAAAAACTGTTTTCATTTTTTTCACCTTCGGATAATCAATATTTTAGAAAAAGCTAGTCTATGGATAATCACTTCATGTTATTATACATTATCTTGACAGGCTAGTCAATATTAACTATAATAAATAAGGGATAATTGGTATTATATAGTATAGATTATCTAATTAATATTATGCAGTAACACGGAGGTTATATTATGTCAAAACAAAAGTCTAATCTTAACCAAATACCAGAATTATTTACACCACTTTACCTACAAGAAGTAATTTTCAGAAATCAGTTATCAAAAAATAATATTTATAATCTTATACACTCAACAGGTTTCCCAAAAGTAAAGATTGGCAATAAATACTTTATATCTAAAGATGGTTTTAAAAAATGGATAGAAGAAAAAGAAGAAAACTGAGACTGATTTATATCCATCGACCGAAGGCGATGGAACATTCCTACATTTATGAGTCCATTGTCCTATTTATATTATTAGGTCATTTAATAAATCCTTTATTATTTTTAGTCAATTTATATTGTAGTAAAAATTTAAATCAATAGTAATAAAATTTTAGCTAGTAGTAATGAAATTTTGATTTAATACGATCATTACTAATAAAATATAACCCTAAATACTAGTAAAAAATAGTATTAATAGCATAAAAAAAATGAGGTATTAATCGGAGGGGAATAACATGGAATCTGAACAAATCAACAAAATTAAAATTAAAAATTATACTGCAGTTGACAGGAAAGAAATATTAGATGACGATAATTTAAATTCAACTGAAAAATGGTTATTAATCATTATTCGATCTTTTATTCATGACACATGTGCAGAACGAGTAGAGGTCTCTATATCTCAAGAAAACATAATTAAATTAATGGGTTGTAGTGTCGCCACATTCAAAAAGGCTAGGCAATCACTGATAATAAAAAAGAAAATTGATTACAAATCTAACTTTTATAGCGTATTATTTATTACAAACTATAAATCTTATACGAAAGCTTATTATTCAATCTTATATAATAGCGAATTATCTCCAAAAGAAAAACTAACTTTAATAGCAATGGAGCATTTTATTAGACAAGATAATAATAGATCTTTTAATAAGAGTCTTTCAAATATCGCGCAAGCAATGGGATACAATAAATCAAGTGTTTCAATTATTCGAAATGTTCTTAATGAGTTAAGACTGAAAAGATATGTATCTTTCGGAGAATGTAAAGGCGGTGTTTCTAAAGGAATTGGCATAACCTATAATTTCTCACTAATGGATTTTACCCAACTTGAATTTTATGATATGACTAATACCTTAGACTCGCATTATAGAATAGATAATTTAAATTATAATATTAAAAAAACAGATACTGAAAGAAGAGATCAACTTCGGGCCATAAATAAAGCCGTTCGGGATTACTTTAGAATCAGCTTTATTAACGTTGATTTTAATGAGTTATCAGTTCTAATAGATAATTTTGGTTTAGTGGCCGTAGTAAAAGAAACGGAAAAAATTTGTAAAAAGATTACTGACATGGGTATTAAAAACAAAACAGACTCTAGAAATAATATTGAAGATTTACGTTCTTATATAATAGTTGCATTAAGAAATAACTTACTAGATAAAAAGCTAAGAAAGAAACAAAAAGCATTAAATAATAAGGTAAAAAAATGTGTCACAGATGACTCCAATATAAACGAAAAGGAGTTAGATAAAAACGATTCAGATGATCGCCATTCTGTTAAATCGTTATACGCGAATAAATAATCAATAGAAAAGGGGCAGACAAATAAAAGCGATTCAGATAACCCATACTCTGTTAAATTGTTATTTTAGACTAATCTTTCATAGCAGTCTGAATTGGAGATGAGAAAAATGGACCTTGATAGATCTTTAATTAACACTAATAATATCGAGAAAAAGCAAAAGTTTATTGAACTAAGAGCTAAGGGATACTCATATTCTAAAATAGCTCAGGCACTAGGGGTGTCTAAAGCTACCCTTACGACATGGAACAAAGAGCTACAAGAAAAGATTGCTGAACTAAAGGCTGAAAATATTGAAGAATTATATGAAGAGTATTATATGTTGAGGGAAGCGAGGATTAGACAAATCGGTACTACTTTAAGGCAGATTATAACTGCTTTGGATGATAAAGATTTGACTAGGCTATCAACAGATAAATTACTTGATTATAAGCTTAAATATATGGCCGAATTAAAAAATGAATTTATCGAAGTAGAGAAAACCAATATTATGCCAAATCTAAACAGTGAGCTAATATTGATCGAGCTGGTAAATCTATTACAAAGAGTACGGGCTGGAGAAATTACAATTGACCAAGCTGTTAAGGAAAATAAGATTATTTCTAATATCCTTAACGCTTATGAGACTATAACTTTAGAAAAGAAAATAGAGGCCCTGAAAGTTTTTAAAGGAGGAAGCAATATATGAAAAACCTAAACGCTAAAGAAATCTTGAAGACTGATTTTAATGGTGCAAATTATGGAAAGCTTTTGTTATTTGACCTTATTAATAATATGAACAAGCCATTGGATGAGCCAATTACTTGGACCAGTTCTTTTAATGCCGAAGAACACAAAGTTTTTATTAAGGAATGCCTAAAAACTCATGGGGACAGAGTAGAGTTTTCCAAGTATAATTCTTTATCGCAATACCTGCTAAACGCCAAATTGAGATTTTATGCAAGTCTTGCTGACGCACAGATTTCTATGCTAAAAATCAAAAATATTCTATATGTAGAAAGTTTTTCCGAAATTTTAAATATAAACTTTCTACTTTGTACTCTTAAAAATGATATAGAACAACCAGTATGTAGCTTCATTGCTGCTGAGTCTTCCTTGAGGAATAAAAACCCAGCGGTGGATGAATTCTTGTTGCAACACCTTCATGTATTCATAGAATCATTTAAAAGGTGTTTCGCTATAGAAAATACTTTTATATTGATTTCGGAGATCTTAGATATTCCTAGTATAAAAGTAGTTTCACAGAGTATACCGATAGAGTGGGTTGATATAATAAATGAATATATCGATATCCTTTCTAAGTATCCAGACAACCAAATCTATTCATTGCTTAATGAAAATGGATATCAATTGATCGACATTAATAAATTACGACCAGATAAAGAAAGTATTAATAATCTCAGACAAAATATTTCTAACCTAAGTAGTTTTGATCATAGTAATTTAGATGAACTATTAATGTAAATCAAAAGAAGATGACCCACCCTTAAATTCTTTTTATATATCGAAAAAGGGTAGGCCAAGCATTAATAATTGTGATACTTTTTATATGTATAATAAACATTGGCCTACCCCCTCTTGCTATATTTATAAGATACAAACTCAGATTTAAAAAAATAAAAAACAATGTCAATACATGTTCTTACATGTATTGACATTGTACTACATAAGTATTATATTATAATCAGGGGGTGATTGATTGAGTTCAAATAAGGAGGCTAAGCTCCAAATAAGAATAACCACAGAATTGGAAGAACAAATAAATGAAGTGGTAGAACTATTTAAATCAAGAACTGGAGTTAAAACAACTAAAACAACTATTATAGAGTCCGCTATTGAGGAAGGCCTAAAAATTATTAAGAGTAGAATCGAAAAAAACCTATAAAAAAGGGAGCCCTACCCCGCCAAGAGTAATCGGCTCCCGCAACCGAAACAAGCCTTATTTAAGGGCTAGCTTCTTTGCTCTATTATATCAAAAGCTGGCCCTCCAAGGCAATAATAGTAAAGGAGAATTAAATATGCCTAGAAAAAACAAAAGAGGCCAGAATGAAGGTAGCATTAGACAAAGGAAAGACGGAACATTTGAGGCAAGATATACTATAGGAAAGAATACCCAGGGAAAACAAATCCAAAAATCTATATATGGCAAAACAAAAGCGGAAGTACGAGAACAGCTAAACACAATACTACACGAATTATCTACAGGTCAATATGTAGAACCCGTTAAAATAACTTTTGGAGAATGGCTTGATACTTGGTTTAGTGAGTATATCTCAAACAGCATAAAGCTTTCTACGAAAGTCAGCTACGACCTATATATAACAAAACATATCAAGCCTGTAATTGGACATGTTCAATTAAAAGATTTACGGGCAGATACATTTCAAAAGTTTTATAATGAGAAACTCCTAAGCGGGAGATTGGACGGCAAAGGCGGCTTAAATCCTAAAACGATAAAGAACATGCACAACATGATTCATGCAGCATTAGAACAAGCTTTAAAAAACAACATGATTGCAAGAAATATCAGTGAATCTGTTGTATTGCCCAAAGCTATAAAGCAGGAAATGCGGGTATTAAGTCCAAAAGAACAACAAAAGCTTTTAGATATAGCGAGAGAAAACCGCTTAGGAATGGCAATAGTATTAGACCTTGCTACAGGTTTACGCCTTGGAGAGCTTCTTGCTCTACAATGGAAAGATATCGACATGAAGACAGGCATATTGACCGTCAGACGGTCTATTAACCGCCTAAAATCCTTTGAAAATAACGACGGCAATAAAACCTCTATAGTTATCAGCGACCCCAAAACAAAGAGTTCTAAGAGGCAAATACCGCTCCAGAACATTATTTTGGCAGAACTCAGAATTTATAAAGCTAAGCAAACAAAGGAGAAAAAAGCAGCTCTTAATAAATACCAGAGTAATGACTATATTTTTGCTTCACTTTTTGGGGAACCAATAGAACCAAGGACATTTCAGGATGTTTTTTATGGTATTACAGAAAAAGCAGGAATAGAAAATGCTAATTTTCACTGCTTACGTCATACATTCGCCACAAGAGCACTTGAAGCGGGTATTCCTGCTAAAACTGTAAGCGAGATTTTAGGACATGCAAATATTAGTACTACATTAGATTTATATTCTCATGTATCCCTTGATTTGAAAAAAGAATCAATGGAAAAGCTTTCAGAACTCTTTACAATTAATCCTGTTGAACAACAGAAAAATGAGGCTGAAACAGTAAAAAATAACATTATAAAGATTGGGTAAGGGTAAAAAAATAAAATCAAAAGTTATTATGATATATAAAAAACCGTCTTGTAAATAAGGCGGTTTTTGTTTTAATTTATATTCTTACATAAAAAATTATCTACTCAAATAAACCTATAAGGATAGTTTTTCTTATTAAACTTCTCCCTTAATTTCTTTAACAATTGGTTGCAGAGATTTTTGATAATCTTTTTCGTCTTGAAGTTTCTCTCTCCTGGCTACCTCGTCATTCAAAATTAAGTTTATTCCGTTTTTTATTACTGGAAAATGCTTTAAACATTCTTCTTCTGATAATTCATGTATCCCTTTACTAACTATTCCATATACCTCTGGATTTTTTACCATTATATTAGGAAGGTATCCTTTTAATAATCTTATTTTACCATCCATCCTTCTTTGATGCTTTTTTTTATCAATATAATTAAATTTATAATCAGTTAATTTTCCATCCTCTTTTGCCCGTTCAAAAGCCTCGTAAACTAATCTCTCAATAATTCTTCTTAAATAAACAAATGAACCTATTCCAACATTACAAGAAAATAGGCCAATTGCTCTTTTATATTCATTATAATAGTGCTCTCCAAGTATTGACTTATATTTTTTTGCCTGTGGTAAATCAATATCAGCATAAGAAGGAAACTGTCCAATTTTCATTATATACTCATCTTTAAGTAAAATTATAAAATTCATTATATGTGTTTCATCTTTACTACATATATATGTCAAATTAGATATTTGATTATCTTTTATAAACTTTTCAAAAATTTTTTTTGATTTTTCTTTTTCCTGCAATACGATTCCTTTTTTCATTTTTTCATCTAAGTTATCATTTAGTATCCTTGTAAATGTAACGGGTGGTATTTTAATGTCTCTTTGAATACAAGTATATATTCTTTTTTCACCACAATCGGGGCAATATATATTAATTTTTACCTTTCCTTGAAGAAACGCAATTAAACTATTATAATCATTAAATGAAAAATCCAATTTATCATATAACCCACTGTTAGTTAAAAAACTTTCTAATATATCATAATCTATCATTCTATCTATCCTTTCATATATTCATAAATTTAATATATAATTTAAAATATTATTACATTCCTGAACGACACAAATAGTATTCTAGTATTATAATAATCCAATAAGCATTTTATTTCCATATTAATTCCATATTAAATAGAAATAATCAATAAGTTATCCCTTTTTTATATCAAAATTTTAGCTATATCCCTAAAAAAAGATTGGGTAAGGGTAAAGTAAGGGTAAAAACCCATAGAACTAATAAAAGCAAAGACCTGCAAACATATCGCTTGCAGGTCTTTGCTTGGTTGCGGAGGCAGGACTTGAACCTACGACCTTCGGGTTATGAGCCCGACGAGCTACCAACTGCTCCACTCCGCGTCATGGTGGAGAAAACTTCCTCCAGTTTAAAAAATCCGGTGCCCGGATGTAATGTTGCATGGTGGAGGGGGATGGATTCGAACCATCGAAGGCGGTGCCAACAGATTTACAGTCTGCTCCCTTTGGCCACTCGGGAACCCCTCCATGTCCTCTATAAAAACCTTACCAAAAGGAATTTGCTGGGTGGAGCCGACGATGGGACTCGAACCCGCGGCCTGCTGATTACAAATCAGCTGCTCTACCAACTGAGCTACGTCGGCAAGGCTAACGAATTGATTATACCAGCCTTGGCGGTCACTGTCAAGGTAAACTCAAGTAAATTCTATAATTAATGTTAAATCAATGATTAATGCTTCAAGCTGGAAAAATAAATCAAAATAAGCAAAAATTAAATAATTATAACAATAATTTACCAAAAAAAGTGTATTATGAATTGGCAGATTAAATTAATAAAATTAATATTGCTACCTTTCCTAAAGATTTACCATCTACTATAAGCATCTTAGTTGAATAATACTTACCCCTCATGTTTATTATAAAAGGCACTTCCAAAATAAAGATTTCGGGATAGTGCCTTTTTATTTATAACAAGAGTGGCTGGTAATTATTATGAAAAACCCGCTCCTGCTTAACTTTATTTATTATTTGCGCGTACTTCTATTAATTGAGCGGCGATACTGATCGCGATTTCAGCTGGTGATTCTGCCTTAATATTGAGTCCAATTGGCGTATAGATCCTATAGAGATCGTCTTGCGAGAAGCCCTCGTCATTCTTTAGCTTTTCGAAGGTGGCCGCTACTTTTGATTTACTGCCAATCATTCCTACATAATAAGCCTCTGAGCGCAAAGCCTGTACCAGCACTGTATAATCATGCTTATGACCTCTAGTCATGATTACCACATAATCATTAGGGTCGATCTGCAGGCTGGCTTCAATATCATTAAAATCACCTAAATAAGTGGTTTCTGCCTGTGGGAAGATTTTTTCACCCGTAAATTCCGGACGATCCTCCATGATTACGCAACGAAATCCAATATGAGCCAAAACAGGGACCAACTCTTGCGCCACATGTCCACCGCCAAAGATACAGACACGGCCGGAACGCACCAAAGGCTCTATATAATACCTTTTGCCGTTTTCCTCCCTCCAAACGCTTTTGGTGTCCAATAAAGGCAAGATATCCTCGACCTTAATATTTTCGGAACCGAAAATACCTTCATCCTGAACATATACAGCTAGCCCCCAGGCCATTTCATCAGTGATGTCGGTTATGATCCATGAATTGACGTTACGGTCGAAAAGGTCAACAATTTTGCGCAAAAGCTCAATATTTCTTGCATTGCCGCCTTCAAAATATTGGAAATAAACGGTAACATCACCGCCACAGATCATCCCCAAGTCGGCGACTTGATTAGGCGAAAGAACAAAACCTTTAGCATAAGATTGTTTGCTGACAATGACTTCCTTAGCCAGTTGCTGGGACTTATATTCTACAGCACCGCCGCCAATCGTACCAAAAGACTCCCCATCGGCACAAACGATCATTCTAGCACCCGCGCCTCTAGGTGTGGAACCAGAGCTGGCAATAATGCTGGCTAAAACAACACTTTGACCTGAGGAGATACGTTCATACATCCTCGAAAACAATTTTTTCATTTTTTATCCCCCTATTCTGCTACAGATAATTTAAACCCATATTTAAACTGTTAAAAGCTTAATCATTTTTTATTAATAATATCCCCTATCCTTTCTTGCAGCTGCTGGGCAACACTCATATTCTGTTTAACTGCCTCAAAGGCCTTCTCGTCATCTTTCCATGTATGTAAAGCGTTACTGAAGCGTTCCTCGATACTTACGCGCTGCTTACCTCGGACCAACTTGTCGGCTAAAAAAACGATAGCCCTCTCATCGAGCGCTTGGATCGCTTCTTGGGGCAGTTCCATATGTGCGCTGATAACTCGTCCCAGCTGTGGATATCCCAGCTCACAAAGCCATTTCCCCCCTGTTGTGGCATGAGCAGCCTTATTTTTTGCCACATCATGCAAGAGAGCACCGGCAGCCACTAAACAAAAGTCAAGCTTATGCCCCGCCTGCACCAGCTTTTGCGCCAATTCCCCTGCCAGCTGCGCTACAGCAAGTCCATGGTCGATAGTTTTTTGTTCCACATCAAACCATTTAAAAATCTCCATACAAACATCCGGGCTGGGTATCTCTTTGGTTTGCGCATAGGCATGAAGCTTTTTATAGTCCTCCGCCGTATCGGCATCCAATAATATCCCCGGATCAGGCAGCTCAAGATGCTCCACCTCGCCTGGACAACTGCATAAAGCACCCTTAAGACCATCAGGCCCATTATAGCCTAAGATATGATCAAAACAAACCGACCTAATCAAGACCGGATGTCCACTTTCACCCTTGTAACATGGCTTAACATAGGATACGTCCTGTTTAATCTTTTTTTGCATAGCGCGTAGACTATGCGGCATAAAAAGAGGCACATCACCCGGCAGGAAAAAAACTGCGTCGAAACTCCCTTGCAAGCATTCCAGCCCTAATTGCACCGATACAAGCATGTCGGTAGTTTGATATTTTTCATTGATGGCAAAATGAACACCCAACTTGTTAAGCAATGGAATAACTTCTTGAGCTCTATTACCCAAAACCACCAAAATATCTTGTGCCCCGCCGGCACGTAGGTTTTCAATACTGTTTTGCAGGATGGGCTTACCATAAAGCGGCATCAAAGGTTTAAAATTTTTCATTCGCGAGGACATACCTGCTGCTACGATCAGCCCGGCAATCTTTTCTTGCACCATGGCCTTTCACTATCCTTTTTAGAGAATTATAAATTTAACAGCCCGGTTGATAGGCTATTTTTTCTATTTTATATCTTACTGCCTCATTTGCTACATCATCAGTAACCTCAATGATATTGACACATCCGTAAGGCTGCTCTATAGACATCATTTCCGATAAAGGCCTACCTTGGAGGCGACAAAGCAAAGCACGGTTAATACCCGCATGGCTTACAATGGCAATATTGCCATGTGTTACAGCTAATATTTCGCCAAAAGTCTTCCAGGCCCTTTCAGCACATTTGTCAAAACATTCACCGCCGGGCGGGCTATAATGGACAATATCCTGCCCGCGTTTTTCATAGGCATCGGGATAAAGACGCTTGATCTCAGCAAAAGGCAGGCCTTCCCAATCACCCATATTGACTTCCTTAAATCCGTTCACCACAAAAACCATCTCAGCCCCAGGCGCAATCAATTCAGCTGTTTGCCGACATCTGCGCAAAGGGCTGCTATAATAATGCTCTATGCTCTTATCCTGCAAAAATTGCTTCAGCAAAAGCGCTTGTTCCTTGCCCACTTCGGAAAGGGGTAGATCTGTGATGCCGATACAATAGCGCCCATCGCCTGCAAAATCAGGTTTGCCATGCCGCATAAGATAGATGTTTCTCATAGTAATACCTCAATTATTAAATACTTCGCTTTATTAGCCTCTTGCTCCTATATAAAGGCGTAAAATCCTCATATTGATTAATATGAACTTCTATTTTTAATTTATCCTCATTATTAAGTGCTGGTATGGCTTGAAGCGCAGCGATCACTTCTTTTTCCTGTAATTTCGGCATCTGCACAAAGGTAGCAACCTCTAAAGAAAGCAAGATTTTTTTACCAATATTATTCATATAATTCATATTATCTATATCGGCAACAAAATCCATAACTTGAGGCAGTGCCAAAATTACTTCCGACAATTCCGGCATGGAAATATATGCGCCCTCATACAGGCAGACTAAATCTTCAAACCTGCCCTTGATCGTTTCCAAACGTCTTAAATCAGCACCACAAGGGCATTTTCCTGGCAAGAGGCGAGAAATATCACCTGTTCGGTAACGGATCAAAGGCATGCCCTTGCGTGTCAGGGTGGTAAAAACTACTTCCCCATATTGACCATCCGGCAGATTTTTACCGGAGACGGGATCAATGATTTCGAAATAAAGATCGGCCTCACGCATATGATAACCCAAATGAGCATCACAATCAATAGCACTGCCTAAACCCATTTCGGTCATCCCATAATGTCCGTATACTTCCCAGCCACATAATCTATTTAATTCACGGATCAAAACTTGCGGCACATAATCGGTGCTCAAAAGCACACTACGCAGATTGGTCTTCTTACCTCTTAGCGCACTATAACGTGCTAAGGTCAGCACCTCTATCGGTATGCCAACCAAGGTTTGCGCGCCAGTTTCAATAAACATTTGTAAGGTTTCTTCCAAGCTTTTGATCATACCATGCGCCACAGGCTCGACAGGGATTCGTCTGATAGCCCGACAGATCAAATCGCCAACCCCGCCTTCGCGCAGACAGGGCAAAAGCACTGCCATTGTTTCCTGCGGATTTACCAGGGTAAGCATACCACGGTCAAAAAAATCCATGGTCAACTCTTGATCCTCTTTAGTAAAGTATACACGCTTAGGGGCCCCGGTAGACCCACTGGTATCTAAAGTAACTATCCTATCGATCTCTTTTTGGTTGACACACAAAAGCCTTTTTTCCTGTTTCACAAGATCATCACAAGTTAAAAAGGGCAACGCTTGTATATCATCAAGCGATGCTAATTCTTTTACCGGCAGCGTTTCTCTATAAAAAGGACTGTTCTGCGCCAGCTCCAATGTTTGATTAAGCTGGTTTAATTGCCAATCTTTTATGGAAACTCCTGCAATCTTGTCTTTTATCCAAGCCTCCATGGGAGATATCTTCATCCATTGCCCTCCCTATATAATGGCGCGCCATCCATGCCGGTCAGATTATAAGCGCAAAAAGGAATGATACGCTTATCCGGACTCATCACATGGATATAGCACTCTTGCAGTCTTTTTAAATCAACATTCCAGACATCCTGAAAAGCCATCCCAGAAATAGCTAATGTATACCGGGCCTTGCGCTCTAAAAATTCATCCAGGGATTTTGGCTCCTCACAGCGAGAAATGCAGCAGCTAGACTCGGGGGCACTGCTCCATTGCTGGGCTACATATTCCCTGGCCTTTTTTGACTCCTCAGGGGCTTCTGAACAGGAACAGCTACAGCTTTGCGTCTTGGGTAGCACCTTGAGAGTATTATCGGCCTGCAATATGAAGCTGGCATTAAAAGAACAATAGGAATTTTCCGCTGTACCCGGGCGAAAATCTTCCGCTTTAATTTTCCTATTAATCTGCGTTTCTATGGCACGCAAAATATCTGGTATAGTCAGTCGCTCTTCAGGCTTTTGTCCGTAACGGCCAAAATAGCTGATCGGCTGAAAGTGCACACCTCTTATATAAGGTAGATTTTCGATAGCAAAGTCAATGATCGCTCCGATCTCATTTTCATTGATACCGGGGGCGATGGTAGGAACCAGGACAATGCCTAGATTCGCCTTGATGCAATTCTCGATTGCTTGCAGCTTATCCTTAAGCAAACTACGCCCCCGCAGCTTTAGATAAGGCTCATCACTCATGGCATCAAATTGCAAAAAGACGCAATTAAGGCCCTCATCCTTGAGTAATTTAACATAGTTCATATCTTGGGCCAGCCGCAAGCCATTTGTATTCAGCTGAAAGAAAGAAAATCCCTTCTCCCGCCCCAGACGCATAATCTTGTCGATATCATCGCGCAGGGAAGGTTCGCCGCCAGATAATTGGATATTGAAAGGCCCTCCGCAATGCATCAAGGTATCATACCAGGCACCAATTTCCTCCAAAGAGGGGTCGGGCTTAGCATCCTCCTGCATCGATGCGAAGCAGACCGGGCAAAGCAGATTACATTTATTGGTTATTTCTAAAAGTACACAGCAGGTCTTTTGCCTATGATTAGGACAAATACCGCAATCATAGGGGCAGCCTTCTTCCACTTTTGTTAAGCAATTGATATTAGAAGTAGGTTGTTTTACCGTATCCCAAGATTCATAATCGGGAAGTCCATTCCAAATGATTGTTTGATAATCACCATGCCTAGGACAGCTCTTTTCCAAATAGACCTGCTCGCCGTATTTTACTCTTTTGGCAGGGATACGCTCTAGGCAGACCGGGCAAAGGCTTTGTGTTTCTCCAAGGATTAACTTTTCTTTAGACATTAAGCAGTCGTACCCCCCTTGTTCGCCACCAACAAAAAATAGCCCGGCTTGGCCCCTGCGGCAAGATGCCACTTTTCGCAATCGAAAAGCTTCTCCAGGCTTCCATGATCCCAGATCGCTTGAGCGACAAAGGCTTTGAAAACCTCCGAGCAATCGCAAAATCGTATATCCGAGAAACCGCTTTGCGCAAGCAAACCTAACCATTGGCATTGCGTCATCAAGCCAGCATCAAGGTTATCTATGTTTGCGGCTTGCAAATCTTTGCGTGTATATATATCTGATATCAAGACCTTGCCCACAGGAACCAAAAGCCGATAACATTCTTTTAATACGGAAGAAGTAGGCATATCTGATAAACTGCATTCGCAGATTATGGCATCAAAACAACCTGAATCAAAAGGTAAATTTGCTGCATCTGCTACCAATAAAACTGTATCAGGATATCTAAGTTGGCCCTCTTTGATCAGTTTTGCGGAGATATCTACCCCCATTGCCCGGTAACCCAGTTCGATCAATTTATTTACCGTGCTTCCCATGCCACAGCCGATATCCAGTATTTTCTGGCCTTTTGCCAATGCTGCTTGTTCCAGTAATTTTTCAGTCAGCTTTAATCCTCCGGGTCTCATCACACCCTCTGGCAGTTGCATCCAATCTTTGCTTTCGTATTTATTTTTCATGTACTAACCTCTGATTTATGTTTACCGTTTTACTAAGAGGGCTTCCCCCTTTTTTAAATACGGTCATTATCTTGCAAAATTTCCAGGCATTTTTCCGTTGTTAACAAAATAGCATCCCTGCATACCGGTCCTGGAGTACCGCCTAAGCCTATCAAATCAACACAGTCGGCCCCACCAAAATGGGCCTCAAACCAATCCACTAGTTCCACGGATAGATCACGCAGAGTTTCCTTATCAAAATCATATAAGGCAAGAGCACATACCCCTCCAGATAAAGCTCCACAGGCATGTTGTGAATAAAGACCATAACATAAGCCACGAATAGACTGCAACAGATCGGGGTTTTCCTTACCTTGAGGTTCTAATCCCGCAACAGAAAGAACGATCTGCGCACAACAATAACCTTGCATCTTTAATTCCGCAATGCGCTGTTCTACATTATCCATATCCATAACAGTCTCCCCTTTGTTTACTATTTATCTTCCAATTCTGTTTCTACCTGATGCATTTTGCCATTGACGATATTTTCCGGTATATAGACCATCTTGCATACCGGACAGGTCAAAAATTGATGCGTCATCCTATGCCCCAGATATTCAAGATTGATACTTTCAGGCTCCAATTCTTTATTGCATTTGCTGCAAATGAGTTTTTCTTCCATAAGGCTCACTCTCCCTCAATATTTAAGCGATGACAATAAGAGTTGATGATTCTGTAGGCGTTACCTTCTTCTTGATAAAACACCCAAAAAGTCATGACTCCCTGCCTTTTATGGCCTATATAATGGCCATTTTGAGAATCAAATATTTTATTGCCCGAGGACTCACAGTATTCTATAGTTTCTCGGATATCATCTTCCACGATCAAAGACTTATTTAATTTCTCCATAAGTTCGTCTGAGATCAATATGGGCTTTTTATCCACTTGTTTGACCGCCTCTTTCCAAATATTCTTTAAAAGTAAATTCTTTAAAACTATACGGTTTTCCCGGCGTTGGGAGAGGGAAGGCGGCTGGCGAAAATCGTCATTAAGATTAAATAGCACATCCAATATATGGCGGCAGGGCTTGCCCATATAGGAAAAAATATCCCGGCAGTTAGTACAATAAGCTATATAAGGCAATTCACCCATCGCTACTCTTTTTTGGGCTATATCTATAAATAAATGAGGATTGGCAACATAAATATGCCCGCCATTACCACAACACTGGGCATCTTTTCTTCTATGAGGCAATTCCTCGATAGTATAACCTGCCGCGAGGACCAGCTCACGCACACTTCTTTGCATCGATTCTTCATAACGGCTGTTACAAGGATCAAATACAGAAACTGGAGAATTGCCCTGAGCGTGCTCGGCGGGCAGTCCTTTTTCTTTAATGAAGTCAAATAGAGATATAAATTCTATTTCCGGTAAATATTTTCGAAAATTCTTTTCGCAAGACGGACAGGCCGTTATGACTTTGGGTTTGCCTATATCTTGCCAATCCTTCTTTATCCTACCAGTTATTTCTTTGGTCAAGGGCTCATCCCCTGCCCATTCGGCAGGCATACCACAACAACCTAAAATCAGTCCGGTTTGCGGCTCTTTTTCTAATAAATAAGCATAAGTTTTTTCCACATAAGCCGGATCAGAAGCACCTAACTGGCAGCCGGGGAAAAATACATATTTACTATCTTGCGTTCCTGGCGCATTTTTGGCTAAGTAAGCTTTATCGCTTTCCGTAAATTTCATATCCCTGATCCAAAAATCATGAAAAGCCAGCGGCAGGCTGCCTTCACGGTGCATGATACGCCGCGCTTCCAATAAAAATTCACCCATATCTATATTTTCCACACATGATTTTTCACATAAGCCACAATTATTGCAAGAGCTAAGCATCCTGGTGGCAACCCGCGGCTGCATATTATCTACCGGATTAAAAGACATCCGCACATCGCTAACGATACGCTTAGGCATTTTTTTATACCATTGCATCAGATCACAAGCAATCATGCATTCCCGGCAATCGCAGCGCAAACAACGATTGGCTTCGGCAACAGCTTCTTCCTGGGTATATCTTTCATTAGATTTGATTCTCGGCATCGGATTTACTTTACTGGTATCGATACGCAGACGTGAACTTCTATCCAGGTCTATACCAAGCATCACATGCATGCGATTGGTATGCAGATAAGATTCTATAGATTGGGCAACACGGATACCGTTTTCAATAGACTCTATAGGATTGGTCCCAATTATAGAACCAGCCACAAAAACCCCATCCTGTGCGCTACCCAGTGAATCCCTATTTAAACCTTCGAGCATTCCAAAGGATTCTCCGTTCCTGCCGGTAGCAATCAAGACAGCGTCGAAATCCTTTTTAAGCTGCTCTAAATCTTTAATTTGGCTACCTAGTTTCAACTCATAATTTAAAAATTGCATCTGATTAGCGATTTCGGCAACCAACTTTTCAGCATTCGGCAGCTGCCATAGCCTGCCGCCTACTTTATCATCCTTTTCAAAAACCGTAACATTATAACCATGCGAAGCGAGCTTTACGGTACAACTTAATCCGCAAAGGCCCGCTCCGATGATTGCTATTTTTTTATCCTTCTTTGGTATATTATATTTAGTCGGCAGGGTAGTCCGAGTATAATCTACGATAGCTTTTTCTAATTTTAGCTTCTCAACAGGCTCATCTACATCTTTTCTGACGCAGGCTTTAGCACAAGGCTGATCGCAAATTTGAGAAACGATCCCCGGGAAAAGTACTTTATCTCTGTAGGCATTATAAGCACTACTGAAATTTCCTTTTTGTAATTTGGTGCTTAAAGTTACGATATCCAAATCGAGCGGACAAACACAACGACAGGGGGGTTTCTCCCCGCTGCAACAATCCTTAACATGTTTGTCCATATCTTTAGATAATATCCTACCACTGGTAGGAGCATTTAGTAAGCTCTCCAGTGTCTTCGAATCATTATCCCCCATAAGCATAATTCTCCTTTTTATTGGTAGTGCTGCAGCCAGGATGACTGCAGCACTACCGCTGACAAGCATATTATACTTTATCCGAAATATTAAATCAATTTCTGTTAATTTTTAAAGAGCTAAGCCCGGTCCTGTGGTCGCAACCGGATTTTCAGCAATATCATCAAGTTCTTCATGAAGATCGGAACCGAGGAAATATTTATCGGGTTTAAGTTCCTTGCCCTGAGCTTTAGCTTCCATAGCAGCTTTTACTTTTTCAGGTCTGGCAGGAAGTTCATAAATCCTGACTCCGACAGCATTGTTGATAGCATTCAAAACCGCTACATGACCGGCGGACTGGAAGCCTTCACAGCAACCAACTGAACCAAAGGGAGCATTGGTTCTGGGTCCTGGGCTGCTTTCCAGATAGATATTATCCGGAATATCATCGGCATAGAGGAAGCCGCACTTGACGATATTGTTATATTTAGCGTTGTCGATATACTCATCGGAAAGCGCAAAGCCTATGGAGTGGGTCAAAGAACCATACGCTTGCCCGTCAACCGCTTGCTGGCTACCGACTGCGCCGATATCATAGATCATTCTCATAGAAAGGACTTTGGTCTTACCGGTAGCAACATCAACTTCTACTTCCGAGAGGAATAAAGCGTAGTTGTATTGAGGAGTGGGGTCACCTACGCCGGTATTGGGATCGAGGTCGATGGTGATAGCGGTAGTATCCCAAGCGCCCTGATATTTAGTGGGGATGCCTTCTGCAACCATTTCATCATAGGTGCGGAAGGTGCCGTCTGCTTTACGCATCGCGTCAAGCAATTGTTTAGCAGCATCCTGAGTAGCTTTACCGCACATATAATGGGAACGGTTAGCACCGGCAGGACCTGTCATCGGGCACTGTCCAGTATCAGCCTGCACCAATTTAATCTGGGTATAATCAAGATTCAATTCTCTCAAGGCTTCATGCGCCAGTACCAAGCTACCAACATCACTACCCTGGCCCTGGTCTTCCCAGTCATTGAAATGGGTCACTGTGCCATCGGGATTAAGCTGGATAGCAACTTCCGAATGGTCGTTGGGACCACCGGTAACATTGTAACCACCGATAGAGAAACCTACGCCACGTTTCTTTTCGGGCGTGCTTTCGGCTTTAGCTTTAGCCTTAGCTTCTTCATAATAAGGACGCATCTTATCCATAAGAGTGACGAAAGGATATTCTTTGAAAGGATAGCTATTGATATTGGTATCGCCTGGTCTTGCGATATTGATATATCTGAATTCGAAAGGATCGATACCGGCTTCCTCAGCCAGCATGTCAACAATAGCTTCAGACATGGTGTATGCCTGGCAGTTACCATAGGAACGATAAGCTGTAGCATAAGTCTGGTTGGAATAACCGACGCGGCAGAGGGCTCTTATATTGGGGATATTATAGCTGAAACCGGAGAAACGAATGGCTTTGGAGCCAAGAACATCGGCCATTTCAGTATAGCAACCATGGTCATAAACAAAGTCGAATTCAAAACCGGTGATCTTGCCGTCTTTATCGCAGCCCAATTTAGCATTGGAATAGTGGGCAGCGCGTTTGCCGCAATAGGCATTATGTTCAGCATAGCTCATAGTAAGTGTTACCGGCGTACCGTCGAGGGCCATAGTAGCAGCAGCCGCGAGAGCGGAACTGGTCGGCGAGAGGGAAGAACCGAAGCTGGCGCCTGTCGGATTTTCAATGATTCTTAGCTTGCCGTCCGGCAATCCAAGGCCTGGGCCCAAAGTGATCAACGGGAAGATCAGAGCCAGTGTCCTGTTGTGAACGCAGACATTGCCGTCTTCATCCATATAGGCCTGGGTAACTTCCGGTTCAAGAACCATGTGCGGCTGACTGGTACTGTAGAAGCTACCTTCCACAACATAGTCGGATTTGGGGAAGACTTCACGAGTATCTTCACCTTTTACCAAAGGCATCAAGAGATACATATTGGGTTCACCGGGATGGATTTCCATAGCGCCGGGAGCAACCGCATCCAGATAAGTCATATATGCCGGCAGTTCTTCAAGGTCTAATTTGACCTTTTTGGCTGCGGCGCGGGCTTGTTCTTGGGTAGTAGCAGCAACGAGAGCGACTATATCACCATATCTGAATAATTTTTCATCAGCAAGAATCGGACGTTCAAAACCGCTGACTTTAGAACGGGCATGACCAACCGGTAACATGACCCTGTTGGTACCTTTGATATCTTTAGCAGTAATGACTTTGACAACACCGGGCATCTTTTCCGCTTCGGAAATATCGATGCTTTTGATATTGGCATGGTGCACGCCTGGTTGAACAATAGCCAGGTGGAGCGTGCCAGGAGGCATCTTCATGCCTATGTCGTCACCGTAATCCATTAAGCCGGTAACTTTCGCCAAAGCGGCCGGACGGGGAACAGCAGTACCGTAAATACGACCATCGGCAGGAACTTTATATGTAATATCTTCCATGGTAGCTTCGCCACGCATAACTTTGGCGCCTTCCATAACGCAGTCAACTAAGGGTTTCCAACCGCAGCAACGGCAGGCGTTTTTATTCACCGTGAACCAATGACGGACTTCTTCTCTGGTGGGGTTGGGATTCTTGTCCAAAAGGGCTTTCGCCGAAACGATGAACCCGGGAGAGCAAAATCCGCATTGCACACCACCATAACTGATCCAAGCCTGTTGCAGGGGATGTAAATTAGTAGGACTACCAATACCTTCAATTGTTGTCACTTTACTGAAGTCGGGGATGTCTTTTATTTTCTTTACGCATGAACGTACGAGTTCTCCATCAAGTATAACGTTACAAATACCGCATATACCGGCTTTGCAACCTACTTTTGTACCCGTGAGACCGACTCTTCTGATCACATCAGCGAGAGTGTCTTTTGCAGGATCGCATACCATGATCCTGTCCGCACCATTTAAATTTAACCAAATCTTTCTTAAAGCCATAAATTCTCCACCTTTCTTTTCTACATCTAATCTTGTAATAACTATCCTTTTTATCCCCTTATAAACATAGCTAGAATACGCAAAATACTCTCAAAATAATTGGAGATTTCGGCGGAATCCAGCTAACTAGCCACATCTCAACTTATATCAATAAAATAATAAATCGCTCGAAAAATGTCACTTTTTCGAGCGATTTATTATTTATTAAATTTTTATACAAATTTAAAAGAAGTTTCCTGTAAGTGTTTTTTTCACCCGAGGATTATCCATTGTCTTGGCCTTTGAGATCAAATCAATATACGTATTTCTAAACTTGGATGGTGAAACCAATGAAAATCTTTTGAATTCGTTAATAAAATGGGATTGATCAAAATAACCTAATCGATACACGATATCGGAAACACCTGTCCAATCTTCACGCATGACCATACGCATCGCATTTTGGAAACGAACGATACGGCTATAATGTTTGATAGAAACGCCATAAGTACTTTTAAAATTTTCCCGGCAATATCTTTCGGAATAACCGGTCTCTCTCTCTAAGTCTTCGAGTTTAATATTTCCACCCGATAAACAAATAAGGATGGCGCAGTATTCCGTAAAATCGGGCATATATGACTCATCAATCAGATTAGACATAGCATAATTTTGAAAAAGTTTTATCCGATCATGCAAAGTTTCTTTGGCAGCAATCTTTTCAATAATCGTTGAATCACCAAAAACATCTTCCAGCTTTAAAACATTATTTTTGAGATCTCCTAAATGAGCTTTAATATTTTTTATCCCAACTACGGAATAGGGTTTAAAGCCAAAATAAGTCGTATTAGGCTCCAGAACGATCTTAGCCCAACCCTCGTGGATTCCCCATATTAATGCAGAAGGATTACTGGGATTACATTGAAACATAACATTTACGCAAGCATCAGGAACGATACCCATAAAACCATCCTGATTATCACCGGTAGTAAATTGATAATATACAGCATTATCTTTTATGCACATAGGATTCCAGCTCACCAATGTTTCCTCATAATTTTGCATAGCTGAACTGATCCACGGTTGGTGAGGTGGTTGTATAGCATGTAATTGGGCGGTAATATTTTTATATTCCATAAAATCAACATCCTCCAGGCCGGTTTTTGATCATCAACCAAAATTAAGCTAAAGTATTGATTTTAGAGCAAGGCATTAATTAATTCATTTATTATAATATGCTCTTGAACCACCCTATAATTGTAACTGACCATAACATTTTGCTATAAAATCTTCTTTAATAATTGCAAAAAACGGAGGAAGTGTATAAAAAATTTAAAATTAATTTAAAAATCGAAGAAAAATTTAAATTATATATTATTAAGGTTATTATACTATAAATGAAATAATTTAACTATCGTCCTTCATGCCATTTTATACTAATATTTTTCGTAAAGATTACAAATGTTTAACTCAAATAAATGTAAATTTAGGACTATACAATTTTTTAAAAAAGTGTTATAATTAATATAGATAATTATTCTAAATGAGGATAATTAAAATTTCATAACCTCGATTCTACTATTTCTAAGGGAGTAGCTACCTATGAAGTATAGAACGAACTGATGATGGGAATCATCATTTTTAGGGTTTAGTCGGAAACGGCTAAGCCTTCCACGCTTGAGAAGAGGTATTTAGGCCAACTTAGACCTATCATGCTTGCTTTTTAAGCAAGCATTTTTTATTATCTATAAAATAATAACAGGAGCGATCAACATGAATCTTATCAAAACAACTGAAGCTGTGGGACATGTTCTATGCCATGATATCACCCAGATAATCCCCGGTGTTACCAAAGACGCAGCTTTTCGCAAAGGACATATTGTGCAAAAAGAAGACATACCAGTTCTTTTGTCCCTAGGAAAAGACCATTTATACATCTGGGAAAAGGAAGAGGATATGCTCCACGAAAATGAAGCAGCCGAGATCCTCTGCCAAATTTGCAAAAATAAAAATATGCAAGCCTCCCCTGTCAAAGAAGGTAAGGTAGAATTGATAGCAGACATCGACGGGTTATTTAAGATAGATGCCCGGAGATTGAATGAGATTAATTCGCTTGATGAAATCATAATTGCTACCCGCCATAATAATTTCCCTGTAAAGAAAGGGGATAAATTGGCAGGCACCAGAGTTATTCCTTTGGTAATCAAAAAAGACAAACTGGAAAAAGCAAAAGAGATTGCCGGCTCCAAACCATTACTCTCATTACTGCCCTATAGCCATAAAAAAGTAGGTATCGTCACTACAGGAAATGAAGTTTATCATGGCAGGATAAAAGATTCTTTTGGTCCGGTAATTATCAATAAATTTGCACCTTATGAGGCCGAGATACTGGGACAAAAATTTGCCGATGACAATCTAAAACATATTACGGGAGCTATCGAATCTTTCCTTGATATGGGAGCCAACTTTATCGTCTGCACCGGCGGCATGAGCGTAGACCCCGATGATTTAACGCCCAGCGCCATTCGGGCTACCGGCGCCGAAATCATTTCTTATGGTGCCCCTGTTCTACCGGGCGCCATGTTTATGCTGGCTTATTATCGTCGCAATATCCCCATCGTCGGCTTGCCGGGCTGTGTGATGTATGCTAAAAGCACTATTTTTGACCTGGTACTGCCCCGCCTGATGGTCGGAGATAAATTGACCAAGAAAGATCTCTCCCGCCTAGGCATTGGCGGCCTATGTTTAGGTTGTGAAATTTGTAACTATCCCAATTGCAGCTTTGGCAAGACTACCTAAATAAAAAATATTAGCTGATAGGGTTATTAAATCCTATCAGTATTATTACAGATAAATTATTCCATTTGAGCCTAATTAAGGTGCTAGCCCTTAATTTAGATTAAATTGTCCCAAAAATTTAAAAGCGAGGTACACTTATGAAAAAATTTACTGTTATCTTTATCATCATGATGGTTTTCTTAGCCCTTCTCACAGGTTGCAGCGGCACAGATGAAGCCCAGCCAAGCACTTCCGACCTGCAGGCTGCATTAACTGTCTCCGCAGCTGCCAGCCTGACCGATTGCATGACAGAAATACAAACTGCTTTCAATGAACAATACCCCCAAGTAACTATTACAGATAACTTCGGTTCTTCAGGCTCCCTACAACAACAGATCGAACAAGGTGCTCCTGCCGATATTTTTATCTCTGCCGGTAAAAAGCAAATGACTGCTCTGAAAGATGGCGGCTTAATGGTCGATGAATCAATCAAAGACATATTGCAAAATCAATTGGTCCTAGTTGTTCCCTCGGTCAGCACAGCTACCATAGATTCTTTTGAAAAATTAGCAGATGCCTCTATCGCCAAGATTGCTATCGGCGATCCGGATAGCGTTCCTGCAGGCAAATATGCCCAGCAAGTTTTCCAAAATCTTAATATCGCAGATAGCATCTCCGGCAAACTCGTATTAGCAAAAGACGTGCGTGAAGTTCTCTCCTGGGTAGAAACAGGTAATGTCGATGCCGGCGTCGTTTATACGACCGACGCTTTAAATAACGACAAAGTTAAAGTTTGCGCTACCGCCAGCGAAGGTTCTCATGATCCCATCGTCTACCCAGTAGGTATAGTCAAAGCCAGCACAAACCAAGAAGCTGCCAAAGCTTTTGTTGATTTTCTCAGCACCGATACTGCTAAAGAAATCTTCACCAAATACGGTTTTACCCCTATCTTATAAACAATAATAAAAAGGGATTAATAAACTTCGTATAGAAGATTATTAATCCCTTTTTAAACTTACGCAAGACTATTTAGGAGAGCAACATGGATTTTGATTTTTCACCCTTACTTATCTCATTAAAGACATCACTAGTATCTATAGTGATCGTTTTTATTCTGGGAATTTTTCTGGCAAGACTTTTCTACAATGTCAGCGGCAAATTAAAGTGGGTCCTGGATGTCATTTTCACCCTGCCACTTGTTTTACCGCCAACAGTTGTGGGCTTTTTATTATTGCTTTTTTTCGGCAAAAATGGCCCTATCGGCAGTCTGCTTTTTGCTTGGGGAATACCGATCATCTTTACCTGGCAAGCCACACTTATCGCATCTGTCGTTGTATCTTTTCCTTTGATGTATAGGGCCGCCACCGGCGCTATGGAGCAAGTAGACATCAATCTTATCTGGGCAGGGCGCACACTGGGACTCTCTGAAATGAAAATATTTATCAAGATCATCGTCCCACAAGCCTGGCCAGGCATCGCAGCGGGGGCGATTTTGGCTTTTGCCAGGGGGTTAGGTGAATTCGGCGCCACATTGATGATTGCCGGCAATATACCAAAAGTTACCCAAACTATACCGCTGGCTATTTATTTTGCCACAGCCGGCGGGAAAATGCACACTGCTTTGATCTGGTCCTTGATTATTATCTGCATCTCCTGCTCCGTACTCGGCCTAATGAATTTTTGGGGTGAAAAGGGCAGAAAACTTATTTAATAAAAGGAAATAGCATGAGCATCTATGTAGATATCAAAAAGAAATTACCCGGTTTTCAACTTTCCGTGAAAATGGAAGCCGATAATGAAATATTGGGGATTTTAGGAAGATCCGGCTGTGGCAAGAGCATGACTTTGCGCTGCATTGCCGGCATTGTCGAACCTGACGAGGGAGAAATCGTCCTAAACGATAACATTCTCTTCCATTCCCAAAGAAAAATCAACCTCTCGCCACAAAAACGCAATGTGGGGCTGATGTTTCAAAATTACGCCCTTTTTCCTAATATGACGGTTTATGAAAATATCAGCATTGGAATTGATGCTGACGCTGCAGAGAAAAAAAGACGTATTCAATCTTATTTAGAAATACTGAAGTTGGAAGATTTACTTAACCGCCGCCCAGGTCAATTATCCGGCGGGCAACAACAGCGTGTGGCTTTAGCCCGCATGATGGTCAAAAATCCCGGTATCCTCATGTTGGACGAACCTTTTTCCGCTTTGGATACACATATGCGCCATACCATTGAAAAGGAATTCTCTGCAGCCCTTGACGCCTTTTCGGGAAGCGTTATCTATGTATCGCATGCTATCGAAGAAGTCTATAAATATTGTGACCGCATCGCCATCATGGCCGATGGCAATATCGCCGAAATTGACAAAACACAAAAGATTTTCCATAATCCCAGCACAGTAGAATCTGCCAAGCTTACAGGCTGCAGAAACATCTCCCCTCTGCAAATGTTGGAAGATAAAACTTACTTGGCAGTAAACTGGAATATTGTTTTACCAATATCTGATGAAAAGCAAGATGCTGAATTCATCGGTATCCGGGAATCCGACATACAGCTTTCTTCAGCTGCTATTGACAATAGCAGCGTTGAGGTCATAGTTAAAGATGTACAGTTTATTCCCACTGGGGTTTTGGTACTCTTGGCAGATAAAAGCGATAACGCTAAAGAATACCTCCTCTGCTCATTAAGCAATATAAAAGCACATGAACTTTCCATATGCGAGCAAAGGCAGCTATACGCCACCATAGACCCCAACAACTATCTCTTTTTACATTAACTCTGCAAAAAGTATTGCATTTGATGCCAATAGAGATTATAATGATAAAAACTTTTCAATGGAGTTGCATTATGATTAGTAGTACCATGACTCATACAAATGCATATTACTATATCAGCCGGAGCTTGGTTTATAGCTACGGTTATTATTGTTATGCACAAGTAAAAATTAAACGATGAGTCTATAACCATAATTTAGTATATTTTTGTAAATATTATTGGGGCTCATTGAATTAATCAATGAGCCCTTTTATTATGGGTAGATTTATTATTTAATAGCTTCGCAATTACTAAAAACATGTTAAAGAAGGATGGTAATATGGACAAAATTAATAAAATTGCTGTAATTGGTATGGGGCTTATTGGAGGTTCTTTATGTATGGCCTTAAAAGGATTCGCTGGGGCCCAAATTGTCGGCTATGATTTAGACGAAAACATCCGTCTTAAGGCGGCGCGCCACATGCTGAAAAATCAGATTTATGACACGCCCGAAGAGGCGCTTGCGGATGCGGGACTGGTGATTCTATGTACCCCACCCCATGTTATGGCAGATTTCATAAAAGAAAATGCACGCAGTTTTATGTCTGGCTCTGTACTGACCGATGTGGCCGGCATTAAAGAACAAATCGCCAGACAGATTAATGAGGTCCTGCCTAAAACTACAACCTATGTAGGGTGTCATCCGATGGCTGGCAAAGAAGTAGGCACATTTGACATGGCAGATAAAAATCTTTTTCAGGACACTGGCTTTATCGTGGTGTTGTCAGAGCATCCTGATGAAAAGCATCTGCAGGCGGCCACGCTTATTGAGGAGCTTGCACGGCATATTGGCTGCACAAAAATACTGCACACAACAGCAGAGCGACATGATGCTATTATCGCTTATACAAGCCATCTAATGCACCTTGTCTCGGCCTCGTTGTGTATTGAATATCCGGAAGATTTGCAGGCAGCGCATACTGCGGGCGCATACCGTGATGTTACCCGCGTAGCACAACTCAATCCAGAGCTTTGGGCCGATCTCTTTTTAATGAATAAAGCAAATCTACTCCATGAAGTCGACAAGATTATGCACAATCTTGGTTATCTGCGCGAGGCAATTGACAGTGAAAATAGGACTTTGCTGATTGAACTTCTAACAACGGTGCGTCAAAATAAAGATGCCATGAACCGGATAATCAGCTGTTCTTAGAATGATAATTACCTTTATTTTTATACCCCCCAAATAATAATTTTCTCATTGTCTTTTGGCACTGATTGGTTTAAATATGTACTTTTGCTGAACCTTATAATTAATAAAAAAGAGTGGTATATCAATAATCAATTTTGCCAATACGCTATATACTCCTATATCCGTCAATAAATTCACCACAAAAGAACCTATCAACATAACTGTTATCACTAGGGCATAATACTTATAAAAGCTATCTTTTCCACCACTACCAAAGACGATATGCTTATTAAATACATAATTAACGGAAGAACTGATTAACCTTGATAATATATAGCTCATCCATGGGTTAGCCAGGGAAAATAAACCAAAAAGGATATATGCCCCATAGTCTATTAAAAAGGAAATCAATGAAGAGGCTATAAATTTCAGTATTTTACCGTATATAAGCACTGCATCTTTTAAGGTATCAAAATGCGAACTGGGGTTGCCTTTTAGATAAACAGTTTCTATAGGTACCTCTAAATAATCTGCACCCCAGTAATGTAGACTCAAAAGAACATTCATCTCATATTCATAATGATTGCCTTTAAGTGCCGACATGGGCGCAAACAATTCTCTCGGTAAGCCCCTAAGCCCTGATTGGGTATCAGAAATTTTCAGACCAGTAGCAAAACGAAAAACTATACGGGTTATGGTATTGCCCAGACGGGAGCGTAAAGGGACTTCACCTACAAATTCTCTTGAACCTATTATCAATATCCCTGGATGCTCTTTCATTTCTGAAATAATATGGTAAATATCATTTATAGTATGCTGTCCATCTGCGTCAGCAGTTACAATACCATAGATATTATCTTTTTTCATCAAGGCTATAATGCCGGTTTTGATAGCTGCGCCTTTTCCTTTATTTTCCGCATGATGCAAAACAGGAACGCCATACGCGGATACTTTGCCAAAAATATCAGCATAGTCAGGGCCGCTCCCGTCATCGATAACCATAACATCGATATTGAGCATGCATAAATTATCAACCAGCTCGACAAGCTTGTTATCCGGCTGAAATGCAGGAATAAGCACAGAATATCCTTCCATAATCCACTTCCTTAACATGAGATTTCTAAGAATAAAGATTTAATTATTCCTAAGATATATCTTCAAAATATTATCATAAATATACTCTGATTTTGTGAAGGTTATGTGTGCATCACAGAAAGAGCTGGGCAACATCATCCCATTTAAGAAATTATTTTTATAACTATAACACAATTCACATATATATTTAAATATAAAAGCTGCTCAACCTTACGGGACTATAATGCTTCTTTGCAAACAAAAAAACAGGCGCTTTTTCTATCAACAAAGCGCCTGTTTTTATTAGCATATAAAAATCATCTACAATAATTTACTATGAAAAATACCACTTTACTTTTCATAAAAGTAACTTTATTTGGCACTTACACTCATCGCAGGAGCATTACTCCATTTACCACATTTGTCTCCCCAGTAGGCATTTGGTATCCCATTTGCGCAGATTTGCACTACTTCGCACATATTTGAACAGCCGTCGCATTCTACACTGTGAATGGCAAAATCCTTGTTTAAATTATCAAACCCCAAGAAACTGGTCTTTTTGCCGGAAGCTTCTATATTTTCTTTAGCTAGAAGTGCTGCTCCATAAGCCCCCATGACATCATAATACTTAGGAATAGTTATCTTTGCACCTAGCTCCTTCTCAAAGGCCATGACGATACCCGCATTGGCAGCTACGCCACCCTGAAACATGATCGGCTCTTTGATCTCCTTCCCCTTGGCTAGATTAGCAAGATAATTACGAACCAGCGCCTCACAAAGCCCGGCAATGATATCTTCGCGACAGTGTCCGCTCTGCTGCTTATGGATCATATCAGATTCAGCAAAAACAGCACAGCGCCCTGCTATACGCACAGGCGACTGGGAACGCAGGGCATAGCTACCAAAATCTTCAATACTTATTTCCAGCCGAGCAGCCTGTCTGTCTAAAAAAGAACCAGTACCAGCTGCACAGACCGTATTCATGGCAAAGTCATAGACTACGCCGCCCCGTAGGAGGATGATCTTCGAATCTTGACCGCCTATTTCTAAAATCGTTTGCACATCCCGGTTTGTCCTATGAGCAGCCACGGCATGAGCGGTGATCTCATTTTTTACGACATCGGTACCAATCAACATGCCTGCAAGCTTTCTACCGCTACCGGTAACGCCGACAGCTTTTATAGAGGGTTTATCGCCCAAACTTTCGCTAAGCATGCCAAACCCGTCTTTTAAAGTATCGATAGGCCGCCCGCTAGTTTTCAGATAAAGCTTTTCGCAAACTTCCCCATCCTCATTGATAATAACCAGATTGGTACTTACCGAACCAACGTCAACGCCTAAGAAATAATTTTTACCCAAAGATATGGCTCCTTTCCCCTACTTCTGGTCTTAGGTTTTTCCGCATTTCCAACATATCCAAAAAAGCTTCTACCCTGGTAATATAACCAGCTTCCCCCGTTATTTCATCCATGATCAGGGTCATGATCGGGAAATCTTTATCCCTTTGTATCGAAGGAAGAATCGCTTTTGCCACCACTTCAGGCATACACCCTAAAGGGAATATTTGTATGGCGCCGTCTAATCTTTCTTTTTTGGATAATAAAGCCTCTCCAATACATTCTTTGCCATGACCGCCAATATTATAAGGCAGATATTCTTTGGCCGCTTTATTTACATTGAAGGAGTTTATCTTCAAAGGCTTTAAAAATAGATCCTTTACCCACCAGCTTGGGGTAAGCATCCGTTTAGTCGATACGCCATAATCCATCAATTTTTCTTCAATATATATATTGGAAAATGGCTCTATGACCGTATATATCTCGCCGATGATCGCTATTTTGAGTGGATCTTTGTATATGTCAATTTCGACATTACTGATTATATTTTTGTATCTTCGTAAAACATTAATCATTTCGGTATGCGTATGACATGCTATAGCCGCGGCTCTGCATTCGTTTAAAATGCGTTTGCACTGGCCTTTATTAACCTCATAACCCGCTAGATAATGAGCTTGAGCCTCGATCTTATCCATTAGCTTCAATACTTGACAAGCATATTTAATCGCTTTAAATTTTTCACTAGTTTTTAAGCTGCTGGCTGCAGCAATTATACCCATACGTTTTTTAAACTCATCCCAGCCGATAACAGCAGGAGACTCAACCACAATAAATTCCAGATTATATTTCAGCTTTTTTAATATTTTCATCTGCAGCTCGCAGTATTCTCCAAAACGACAAGGGCCACAGCTGCCAACGATCAATATTGTATCGGCTCCTTTTTCTATGCTCTTAATATAACCTCCCAGCATAATCTTGAAAGGAAGACAGATCTCATCAGGAGAATAAAAAGAGCCGATACGCATCATTTCTTTATTGCTCGCTTCGGGAATAACTATAGGAATCTGCATAGCATCAAACATGGCTTTTATTGCATAACAGACGTTGCCCATATTTGGGAAGGTGATTACCACTTACAGACCTCCTTTTAAGCATATCCAAGAAAGCTTCAATCCTGGTATTAAACCCGGCCTCGCCAGTATGCTCATCTATTTTTAGTATCATAAAAGGGAAATCACCCAATTCATCTTGGATAAGCTCCGATACAACAGAATCTATCCCACAACAAAAAGAGGAAACATAAATAATGCCATCAATACTTTGCTCTCGAAACATACTTATGGCAGCACCATAATAATCGCGGGCAAAAATCCAGAAGGGTTTCTTAAATAGCTTTGCTACTTCTGCTTCCCTTGTGGAACTATCGGCATATTCTTCCGTAATAATACCTACGCCAGCGCCGTTGATCTTTTTTACCAGGTCCATATTGATAAAGGTGTCATTGATATTATAGGTATGACCGATCAGGGCAATCTTTAAAGGATATTTCAGATCATTATGCCCCGGTCTAAAACCATTTTGTTTAGCCAAAGCCTTATCAAAAGCCCTCATTATCACATCTTCATTTTTGCCAATGCCAGTAGCCGTTTTACGCGCCCATTTTGCTAATTTTTCTTCATCCGTGGAATAAATAGGCTCGCATATAAAATAGGGAAGCCCTGGGATATCGTTTCTAAGCATTTCCGGCAGGCCACAAAACATCGGGCAAATATACTCTCTTTTACTTAAGCTGATGATGCGCGGCATAAATATAGCATCACAGCGGTCTTTTAGCCAAACCACATGTCCATGAAAAACTTTTATTGGCAAGCAGGCTTCATCTACGCAATACTTAGTACCGTCATCTAAGATTTTCTTATTGGTATCAGGAGAAATCACAAGCTCTGCTCCCATTTCTTCCCAAAAAGTCTTAGCAAAGGTATGATATTTAGGATACAATAATCCTTTTGGTATGCCAATTTTAATAATATCCACCCCTTTTCCCACAAAAACTATTTTTAGTTAAAAAATAATAAATTATTCATCAAAAAGGGATTAAAAAACCGTGCCCGGATAAACTGGGCACGGTTAAAATTTAATAAGTATCATAAAATGATAATCACATTTCTTTTTTAGAATATATTTTTAAAGAAACCAAAATAGAAAAAACCAGGATAGCAATCACTATAAAAGGAGAAACCAAAAGCAAGTTGTGCAATGCTTCCTCACTTGGCTTTTGTAATCCTGCCTTAGAAAAAATAATGACTGCAGCAGTCGGTAAAAATAATATCACAAGTATAAACAATCTGCCTTTTTCCACACCAAATTTAAAAAGTATAGGCAAAACGAGCGATAAGAAGACCAGACCAATAGCTAAAAGGATATAGGCTAATATAAAAACTTCTTTAATCGTATCTGTACTCGCAAAAATGTTAAATAGCATATTGATCAAAAAAGCACATCCTAAAAGTAAAAATCCCAAGAGATATTTACTGATAACCATATCTGTTCTGGAAACCGGCATTGAAAGAGCGTATTTATCCCATCTGGCTTTTTCATCAAACGATAAAGCGGTAATCGGTAATATGGCAGCTATTACAGAAACGATACCTCCAAACATGGCATTGTTATTACTTGATAAGGCAAGGAAAATATAAAACATTAATAAAGCCGCCATGACTTTTCCTTGTGATTTTAAATTTATTATATCCTTTAATAGTAATCCTTTCATTGTGCCTGCTCCTTAATATAGTATAGCATGATATCCTCAATGCTTGCGTGGTCAATTATTGCCTTATCAATTCTGCCTTTAACTGCTATTTTATTTTTCAATACTAAGGCCTCCACTCCAAAACTATTTTTTCGGTAGCCCTTAATGAATTCTTTATCAATGGCCTCAAATTCCGCTATAGAACATTTGAGGATGCCGTAGTTATCCAGTAAATCATCTTTGTTCTCGCTGAAAACTACTTTTCCTTTATGGATAAAAGTTATATAATCACATATTTTTTCGAGATCACTGATGATATGCGAAGATATAAAAATAGAGTGCTTCTCATCCTGGATAAACTCCAGAAAAACGTCTAAAATCTCCTCCCTGATGATGGGATCAAGGCCGCTGGTAGCTTCATCTAAAATCAATAGCCTTGTATCATGGGCAAGAGCAACGGCAAGAGCCAGCTTCATCTTCATCCCATGAGAATAATTCTTAATGATCTTATTACGAGACAAAGAAAACTGATTAGCATAATTCATGAAAGTATCTGTATCCCAGGTCCGGTAAATATTTTTCATAATCAGATCAATACTTTTGAGATCAAGATTATCCGTAAAACAGCTTTCATCAAGTACGATACCAATATATTCTTTGACTTGTTTAAGATCCTTTTTATTATCCTGCCCTAAAATATTAATCGTGCCACCATCACGGCTAATCAGGTCAAGAATTAATTTGATGGTGGTGCTTTTCCCTGCCCCATTTTCCCCGATCAGGCCCATAATGGTACCTGTAGGTAGAGCAATATTGATATCTTGGAGAGAAAAATCTTCATAACTCTTGGCAACATCCTTCAGCTCTAAAGCATACTCCATTTTCTATTCTCCTTTATAGATAAAAGCTAAAATCTCGGTCAATTCATTAAGATCCATTCCGCAGATATTTGCGCTATCTACCGCCTTTTGCAGATAATCTTCGATATTGCGCAACTGTTCTTCTTTAATAAATTCTATATTTTTAGCAGCAACAAAACTGCCTTTACCGGTTATAGAAACAATAAAACCTCCACGCTCCAACTCCTCATAAGCCCTTTTTGTGGTAATGACACTGATATGCAATTCTTTGGCAAGCAGACGCATAGAGGGCAGGGCATCACCCTCTATTAATTTTCCCAATATGATCATGTTCTTGATTTGTGATATTATTTGCTCATAAATAGGCTGGCCGCTTGAATTACTGATGATAATATCCATTCCACTCTCCTTCGGTATTGTATATATATAATATATACAATTATTTCTGAAAGTCAATAGGATTTTTAAAAGAATTAGCCGATAATGGTAAATATATATTAATATCTACTATTATCTAATATTCTGCAGACAAAAAAACCGCACCTAAAATACTAGGTGCGGTAAAAGTTATGTTTTCTTCTCTATTCTATCGTTCCATGAATCTCTTCATCCATAATTTTTGTGATCTTATTTTGCTCATCCAAAATCAAAACTTTGGGCCGTATCTTTTGGGCCTCATTTTCATCCATAAGCGCGTAGGCAATGATGATCACCTTGTCCCCAACTTGCACAAGTCTGGCGGCAGCGCCGTTTAAGCAGATGACACCGCTTCCAGCTTCTCCGGAAATAGTATAAGTTTCCAGCCGCGCACCATTATCAATATTGACGATCTGTACTTTTTCCCCAGGCAAAATTCCAGCCGCCTTCAGCAAATCATTATCTATGGTAACACTACCCACGTAATTGATATCCGCTTGCGTGACCGTTGCGCGATGTAATTTTCCTTTCATCATTGTCAGTAACATATAGATCCTCCTTTCGGGCAGAAAAGCAATTCTCTCATTATGATAAGATACTGTCCGAATAAAACAAGCGTATCATTGGCGAGTATAAAAAATTGGTGGAGGTGGGGGGAGTCGAACCCCCGTCCGAAAGAGAACCCACACAAGTTTCTCCGAGCGCAGTTTGTGCTTTAGGTTTCGCTAGGTGTCCGGCCACAAACAGCCTGATACTTCGCTATCCTCTAGATTTTCCCAACATGACCGAGGAGCTTCATGAAGAGTATCCTGTATTAATGACCCCCCGACCCCTCCCTACAGGAGAGGAGGGCGGAAGGTTCAACTGCAATTAAGCAGCTAAAGCGTATTGTGTTTTGTTGGCAATTAAAATATTTTCCACCGTATTTCGGGCTGATGGAATCCCGGCTCGCTACTTATGCCAATCCTTCCCCCGTCGAAACCAATACACCCCCTCGTTTTATAAGGGGTTTGCCATTGGCCCTTAAATCTTAAATCTTTTGATTTTCTTTAAATGCTCTTGCCACTTCACGCTTGGATTCTTTTTCTTTCAGGTCATCCCTCTTGTCGTAGGTATGCTTACCTTGGGCCAGCGCCAGCTCCATCTTTGCTATCCCATGTGAGAAATATAACCTTACCGGCACCAATGTCAGACCCTTTTCCCTCACTTTGGCATATAGGCGCATGATCTCACTCTTATGGAGCAAGAGCCGCCTGGGACGCTCCGGATCATGATTGAAGCGGTTACCCATCACATAGGGGCTGATATGCATATTGTACACATATACCTGCCCATTTTCTACTCTGGCATAGGCGTCTTGAAGATTAGCTTTACCCATCCTCAAGGACTTGACTTCTGTGCCCTTCAGCTCCATACCTGCTTCATAAAGCTCTAAAAAATGGTATTCATGACGGGCACGCCTATTTTCACTTATATTTTTGGTTTTTACTGTTTCAGCCATGTCTACCACTTTCTTTGTTTTCGCCTGTAGTATTATATTATACCATAAACGTCAATTAATAGAAAGTTTGTCTACAGTATGGCTTATGATGATAATTTTTAAATAAGATTTTATCCTAAATGAAGTAAAAAGTAAAGACCTTATTTTTACTATTTTAAGCCATTTTTGCTTATTGTTGATGACGTATGGTAATAACTTGCGTTTTTTCTAAAGCTTCCTCCAGTAAGGTTGGAATATCAAGCTCTTTTTCCATTTCTTCCACTTCCGATAATATGGGCCGTGTTTTAGGATATTCCGGCAAAAAGAGAGTGCAGCAATCTTCAAAAGGACGGATGGAAATATCAAAGCTGTCGATGCGTTTGGCATAATGTACTATATCTTCTTTATCCATGCCTATCAAAGGCCGCAGGACCGGCAAATCTACCACCTTATTAATCACCGCCATACTTTCCAAGGTCTGGCTGGCTACCTGCCCCACGCTTTCGCCGGTGTATAGAACAATAGCTTTCTGACGACTCGCTATCTCCTGCGCCAAACGGAACATCATCCGGCGCATCAGGGTTATGCCATATTCCTCGCGGCATTTCTGTCGGATCTCTTTCTGGATATCTGTGAAATGGACCACATGCAAACGGATACTACCCCTGTTCCAAAAAGATAAAAGCTGACAAAGATCAATGACCTTTTCCTTGCTTTTTTCGCCGGTGAAAGGAAAGCTATAAAAATGGATAGCTTCTATAGTAACGCCCCGCTTCATCGCCATCCAACCTGCTACCGGACTATCAATACCACCGGAGAGCAATAAAAGCCCTTTGCCGCTGCAACCAACAGGCAATCCGCCAGCGCCAGGGATAACTTCTCCATATACGAAAACACCTTCCAGCCTGATCTCTATGTTGATTGTCCGCTCAGGATGATGCATATCAGCCCGGTATCTATCATCCACATGATCAAAAAGATAACCGGCTACTTCCTGGCTGACTGCCAAAGATTCCATCGGGAAGCTTTTATCCGCTCTTTTAGTCTCGACCTTAAAACTGCCGCCCGCAGGCAGGGCAGCGAGCAATACCGCCAAGGCCGCTTCCTTGATATCCTGCATATCGCGGGAACTCTCGCGCACCGGCGAGAGGGAGTAGATGCCGAAAACTTTTTGCAGCCTGCTATTTACGGCAGGGAGATCATCATGTATCTGTACCCATATCCTGCCCCAGGTAGAATAGACTCTCCGGGGAGGTAAGTCTGACAAAGCTTTCCTGATGTTATCGACCAAGCGGTCAATGAATTTGTTTTTATTTTTACCTTTTAACCCCAGCTCACCATAGCGGACAAGCAATAATTTTTCCATTTATGTCTCCTCTGTCAGTATTTTGTTTGATATCAATTAGCGCCGTTTCTTTTGCTCATAGCCAAATAAATCCCTTATCTGATTCACCGCATCTATAGTTATTTGCGCCGCTGTTTCCACCTCTGCAATAGTGTTATAGGAGCTAAAGCTGAAGCGGATAGCGCTATTGATCACTTCAGGAGCCAAGCCCATGGCTTCCAAGACATGGCTGCTGCTCTTTTTGGAGCTGTGGCAGGCGGAACCGGCGGAAACACAAACGCCTTTATCCTCCAGATAATGGAGCAAGACTTCGCTCTTGACACCAGGAAAAGAAATATTCAGCACATGAGGAGCGCCATTTTCATCCAAGGGACTGTTGACTACAAAATCGGGCGCACCCTCGTTCAATAGCCCAAGCAGACGTTCGCGCATATTGATTATATTTGCTATATCGGCATCCCAGCTGGCGGCAACCTCCTCGGCAGCAGCGGCAAAAGCCAAAATACCTGGTATATTTTCCGTACCGGAGCGGAGATTTTTTTCCTGGCCACCCCCCAAGATAAGCGGAGGCAAACGCAAATTTTTACGAAACCAAATCAATCCCACACCTTTAGGCGCATGTATCTTATGGCCGCTGGCAGTAAACATGTCCATACGCCATGACCCGGGGTCCAGAGGTAATTTAGCAAATGATTGCACCCCGTCGACATGGAAAAAGCTCTCTGGAGCTTTAGCCTTGCATATTTCGCCAATTTTCGCTAGTGGCTGGATAGCGCCAGTCTCATTATTTACATGCTGAACGCTGGTCAAGATTACGTCTTCGGTCAATAATTGCTCCAAAGCTGCCAAATCCACTAGGCCTTTCTTGTCAACAGGGATAAACTGAACATCAAAACCTTTTTCTTTTAATACCTTGGCAGGCTCTAAAACGGAAGGATGCTCTATTGAGCTTACCAGTATGCAACGCCCTCTTTTAGCATAGGCGGAAGCAATACCGCAAATTGCCGTCGTATTACCTTCACTACCTCCGGAATTAAAGCAGAGCTCACCAGGTTCATCTTTAAAAAAGCGTAAAAGTTTGGCTCTAGCATCAGCCAGAGCATGGGCAGCTCTTGCTCCTTCGGCATGGGCAGAGGAAGGATTGCCATAACACTCTTCCATGGCCCAAAGCGCTGCTTTAATAGCCTTTGGCGATACTTTTGTCGTAGCGCTGTTATCAAGATATATCAGCTCCGTCAAACCTGCCCCTCCTTATTCATGTTAACTCTATTTTACCGCAAAAACATTTTGCTTAAACAATATCCGTAAAAGAATATAAAAAAGCAATAGTAAACGGGCCTGCCGCTACTACTGCTTTCTCTTGGTATAGTTAAGTGGCTTACATAGCTTATTAATTATTAAGCTACAATCGCCAAGATCATGGTAAAGACAAAAAAAGCGGTGGCAAAACCTATCGATAATTTATTCAAAAATTCATCCATGCCTTTTTTCTTACCAAAAAACATTTCCGCACCACCGGCGATAGAACCGGAAAGTCCGGCACTTTTACCGGATTGCAGTAAAATGGTAGCGATAAGGCATACAGCGATAATAATTTCTACGATTAATAGAAAGGTATGCAATCAATTCACCCCCTGAGTAACTCAGCCCAAAAATTAGCAGCCATTATACAGTATAGTCGTATTTATTTAAATTTAAATGAAAGAGCCGCTATTTTTATATTATACGCTTTTGGCAGCACTCTGGCAATATTTTTTTTATATTTAGTAAATAAATTATCTCATTTACAGATTATAGAAGGCTTTTATGCCGGCAAAAGAAGCCGAAGCATCCAATTCTTCTTCAATGCGGATCAGTCGGTTATATTTGCAGACCCGGTCGGTACGGGAAGGAGCGCCGGTTTTAATCTGGCCAGCATTGACAGCTACTGCGATATCGGCTATCGTGGTATCCTCGGTTTCGCCGGAACGGTGGGAGACTACCGCCGTAAAGCCAGCCCTTTTAGCCATTTCGATAGCGTTCAATGTTTCGGTCAGCGTACCTATCTGATTGAGTTTTATGAGGATAGAATTGGTGGCCTTCTTTTCTATACCTTGAGCTAAACGTTCAGTATTTGTTACATAAAGGTCGTCCCCAACCAGCTGAATCCTCTTGCCCAGGCGGGCGGTAAATTCCTGCCAGCCTTCCCAATCATCTTCGGCAAGCCCGTCTTCGATAGAAATGATCGGGTAGCGGTTGCATAAGTCTTCATAATAATCGACCATCTGCGAAGAAGTCTTGACCAGTCCTTCTCCGGCCAGTTCATAATTGCCATCATGATAAAATTCGCTGGCAGCAGGATCCAAAGCGATCCAGATATCTTTGCCGGGTTTGTAATCGGCTTTTTCGATGGCCTCGATGATGCAAGCTAAGGCTTCTTCATTGGACTTGAGATTGGGCGCGAAGCCGCCTTCATCACCGACGGACGTATTATAATCTTTTGATTTAAGTACCTTACGCAGATTATGGAAAACTTCCGCACACATACGTACGCAATCAGTAAAACTGGTCGCACCTATAGGCATGATCATAAATTCCTGGATATCTACATTATTATCAGCATGTTTTCCGCCATTTAAGATATTCATCATCGGAACCGGCATAGTATTGGCATTAACCCCACCAATATAACGGTATAAAGGCAATCCGCAACTTTCGGCAGCAGCTTTGGCAGTGGCCAAAGAAACTCCCAAAATCGCATTAGCACCAAAGCGGCCTTTATTTGGAGTGCCATCCAATTCCATCATTTTACGGTCGAGCGCACCCTGATCGAATGCATCCATACCAATTACTTCCGGAGCGATTAGAGTCATCACATTAGTAACAGCTTTCAAAACGCCCTTGCCTAAGTAACGGCTGTCCCCATCGCGCAATTCCACGGCTTCATGCACACCGGTAGAAGCTCCTGAAGGAATCGCAGCGCGGCCCATAGAGCCATCTTCCAAAAACACTTCCACTTCAATAGTCGGATTGCCTCTGGAATCCAAAATTTCTCTGGCGTTTACATCAGCTATCTTACACATCATATTTCCTCCATTCTTTAGTCATCATATCTGTTATGCTAAAAAAACAATTGCATTTGGTCATATTGATTAAGCCCGGAAGTGATCAAAGTTTCTCCGGTCATCTCCACCGGCTGTTTCAACCCTAATAACTGCAGTATAGTCGGAGCAATATCATCAAGCTCACCCTCGCGCAGCTTCACATGTTTCAATTCATCATCCACGAGGATGAATGGCACCCTGCTCAGCGTATGGCAAGTAATAGGTTTATTGTTTTCATCGATCATTTTATCTACATTGCCATGATCGGCAGTAATGATCATCGTGCCCCCAACTTCTTTGATTACCTTTTCCAGTTTGTTAACACAGCCATCAACAAAATTTAAAGTCTGGATCGTGGCATGGAGATTACCAGTATGGCCGACCATGTCAGGATTGGCAAAATTCAAGACGATCACATCATAAATGCCGCTTTCGATCCGATCTATCAGTGCACGTGTAACTTCCCCCGCACTCATTTCAGGATGCATGTCATAAGTAGGTACATTGGGAGAAGGGATCAGAACCCTATCCTCTCCGGTATCCATCTTTTCCACGCCACCGTTAAAAAAGAAGGTCACATGAGCGTATTTTTCTGTTTCGGCAATGCGCAACTGGCGCAAACCATTGCGGGAAAGCACACGACCCAAAGTATTGGTAGGTGGAGCCGGCGGATAAGCAACCGGCGCACTGATCATATCATCATAATGGGTAAGGCAGGCATAATTAACATGCGGCGGATCTTCTCCCCGGTCAAAGAAATCAAAATCATTGTCTAAAAAGGCGTGACTGATTTCGCGCGCCCGGTCGGAACGGTAATTAAAGAAAATGACACTGTCACCAGACTTGATCAAGCCAAGAGGATTTTTATTTTCATCCACGATCACTATTGGCTCCATAAATTCATCGGTGATTTCTTTAGCATAAGAATCCTCGATAGCTTCGGTAGGTGAGGTGAATTTATCTCCTTCTCCATATACCATCAAATGATAGGCCCTGCTGATTCTATCCCAGCGTTTATCGCGATCCATGGCATAAAAACGGCCAATTAGATCGGCTATTTTCCCTACACCTAAACGAGCCATCTCTTCTTCCAGAAGATTAACATAAGGGAGAGCAGAAGCAGGCGGCGTATCACGACCATCAAGAAAACAATGGATGAAAACATCTTTGATTTCCTGCTCTTTAGCCAAGCGCAAAAGGGCAAAAATATGCGACAGGTGGCTGTGCACCCCCCCGTCTGATAAAAGACCGTAGAGATGCAAGGCTCCCCCCGCTTCTTTTGCCTTCTTAATTGTTTTAAGAAAAACTTCGTTTTTATAAAAGGAACCGTCAGCAATGGCATTACAAATTCGAGTATAGTCTTGATAGACCACTCTTCCGGCGCCTATATTCATAT